>Ga0272441_10007243_pt1 | contig 18122 bp, 15 predicted proteins | sample SSMProp6N_FD_193582 | JGI IMG/M metagenome (GOLD analysis project Ga0272441, IMG submission 193582) | Marine sediment archaeal communities from Little Sippewissett salt marsh, Falmouth, MA, United States - SSM-Prop-6N | ecosystem: Environmental > Aquatic > Marine > Wetlands > Sediment ... | reverse complement strand
CGGTCTCGCTTTCATTGGGCTGCAGCATTCCGTAGAGTTTGGACACTTTCATGTCGAGGTCGGCGATTATCGGAAAGTCAAAGTAGACTCCGGTGTTTTCCCTGACGTTCTGTACCCATCCCAAATGGGCATAGATGCTGTCGATGCTCAGCCCCAGTAAAGCGGTATCGAGTGCGTCGAATTCTGATTTTCTCGTGGCAAAACCACTCATTTCGGTGGTGCAAACTGGGGTAAAATCTGCCGGATGCGAGAACATAACGATCCATTTGCCCTCTGCATAGGTCGACATTTTAACGGGGCCTTTGGTAGTAACCGCCTCAAAATCGGGAGCCTGATCACCTATTCGGGGCATGGGGTAGATCATTTCGTTTTCTTGGTTTTCATTTTCCATGATGAACATATTTAACAATTGAATTAAATCCTTTTTCCGAATCGAAGATTGAATCGGAATTCATCATAAAATTAAGGATTCCCAGAGGGAGGCTCAGTGACCTGGATTACACAGGCAACCAAGGATCAATCCTGAGTCTGTACCCCAAATTCCCGGGCCTTCATACGGGCCACAGGCAGGTACTCCTGAAGATTTTGGATTCGAGTGTCGTTGGACGGATGGGTGCTCATAAACTCAGGAGGCGCTTCGCCCTTTGATTGTTCCTTCATCCGCTGCCAAACCCGGATCGCCTCCTCGGGATTGTAACCGGCCATGGTCATAAAGACCATCCCCAGCTTATCGGCCTCGGTTTCATGAGTTCGGCTGTAGGCCAGCATACCCATTTGCGAGCCCATTCCATAGACTGTGTTCCAGAGGATTTGGGTGTCTGAGCTCTGACCCGATGTGCCCAGAGCCACAGCTATGCCTCCCAATTGCTGCCCATAGGAGCTGGTCATCCGCTCCTGGCCGTGCTTGGCGAAGGCATGCGCGATCTCGTGCCCCATAACCGCGGCAATTCCATCGCTATTCTGACAAACGGGCAGTATTCCCGTATAGAAAACAACCTTCCCGCCGGGAAGGCACCAGGCATTCATCTGCTTGTCTTCGATCAAATTGAATTCCCACTTGTAGCTATTGGCCTCCTGGGTCATGCCGTTGGCACGCATAAAGCGGTCAACAGCCTGCGCAATGTTGCGCCCTATGGTCTGAATTTCCCTGGTTTTGGCCGCATCGGAGGACACCTTGTTTTCTTTCATGAAGGTGTCATACTGAGCGAAGCTCGCAGGGAGAATTTCAGCGTCATCCACGATGTTGACGCGTTTTCTTTCTGTGATCGGAACTGTGCTGCAGCCCGATTCAATGCCGAGAAAAATTACAAGCAATATCCAAATTCGAAGCATGATGTGAGAATTAATGGGTGATTTTTTATAAGCTGTAAAAATAACCGAATTTCTGCGCTTTGCGAAAAAGTTTGCACAGGGGATCGATAGGAGGTCCGAATGACGTCACTCCCTTTAATTTCCGTATTTTTGTATGTAAATGCTCTCAGATTATGCAAACCCCCAAAGCGATCAGACGCGCTGAATTCAGTCCGAAGATCAGAACCTATGTCATGCTCTATGTCGGATTTTTGCTTTTTGTCACCATAATTGGCATACCGATTCTTATTGTGTGGCTCCTCGGACTCGGCCAGTACACAAGCCGGCGCTACTATGAAAACCTCAAGTGTCTCCTTACCGACAGGCATCTCATTTACAGCAAAGGAGCTTTTTACAAGGTCGAGAAAACCATCCCCCTGGAGAACATTCAGGATTTGACCTTTTTGGAGAACCCGATACTCAACCTGCTCGAATTGCGAATTTTGAAAATTGAGACCGCCGGGGGAGGTGGTTCCACGATGAGCGATATGAAACTTGTGGGAATTGTGGATGCCGAAGGGTTCAAGGAAAAGGTGCTGGGGCAAAGAGAGTTACTGCGCATGAAAACCGAGCACGGGCAGGCCGGAGAGCTGGGATCTGACGAAACCCTGGAGGTGCTCAAGGAGATTCGTGATCTGCTGAAGAATGCAAACCCGAAATATGGTCAAAGACTTTCTTAGCTAGATGAAGATACTTCTAACAGGAGCAACAGGATATATAGGGAAAAGACTCCTACCGGCACTTGTAGAACAAGGGCATACAGTAGTTTGTTGCGTGAGGGACCCCGAGCGCTTCGCACCTCCCAAATCGCTCAGGACGAACATAGAGATTGTCGTTCTCGATTTGCTTAAGGAGGACACTCTTGTCAACATTCCACAAGATATTGATGGCGCTTTTTACCTGGTTCATTCCATGTCTTCCGAAAAGAATTACGAAGAGCTGGAAAAGCAATCTGCGATAAACTTCAGAAAAGCCCTTGAAGATACCCGGGTAAAGCACGTGGTCTATTTGAGTGGCATTGTCAATGAAGAGAAGCTGTCCAAGCACCTGGCCTCGCGTAAAGCAGTAGAAATGGAACTGGCCAAAGGATCATACCACTTAACAACGCTGAGAGCCGGGATAATCATAGGATCGGGCAGCGCATCTTTTGAAATCATTCGTGATTTGGTCGAGAAACTTCCCTTCATGGTAACCCCAAAGTGGTTGTTGACCCGATGTCAGCCGATCAGCGTAAAGGATGTGATTCTGTTTTTGAAGAATACGCTCTTTAATCCGAAGACCTATGATCAGGATTTTGACATAGGCGGTCCTGACATTCTCACCTACAGGGAAATGCTGCTCATATTCTCGGATGTCAGAAATCTCAAAAGACGAATCTACGTGGTTCCGGTGATGACACCGAGATTGTCTTCCTACTGGCTGTATTTTGTGACGTCCACCTCTTACAGACTGGCTGTGGCCCTGGTGAACAGCATGAAGGTTGAGGTGATTTGTCGCAATGACGATTTAAACAAGATTCTGAACATTGAACCGGTAGGTTACGAAGAATCTTTAAGGCGGGCTTTTAGACGAATAGAAAGCAATGAGATCATCTCGAGCTGGAAAGATGCCATGGTGAGTGGTAATTTGGACATGAACATTTCGGATTTCATCAACGTCCCCAGATATGGTTGTTTTATCGATCAGCGCAGGCGAAAAGTGAAGAGCCGAACGGAAACCCTGAATCGAATCTGGAGTATCGGGGGAACGACCGGTTGGTACTACGGAAATTGGCTCTGGCGTTTCAGAGGGTTTATAGATAAGATGGTCGGAGGTGTTGGTCTTCGACGCGGGCGAACAAGTTTGGATAGTCTCAACCCCGGAGACACTCTGGATTTTTGGAGGGTCCTCTATGCCAACAAGGAAGAAGGCAGGTTGTTGCTGTTCGCCGAGATGAAGCTGCCGGGTGAGGCCTGGCTTGAATTCAGGTTGGAAGAAGAGGAGTTGGTTCAGACCGCAACCTTTCGACCCGTCGGGATATTGGGAAGATTGTACTGGTATGCCGTTAATCCGTTTCACGGCTTTATTTTTACAGGAATGATCGATAAAATCACAGAGGATTGACTTAGGATAATAAATGTATGAAGAAATATGAGCAACACCCCACAAAGGAATAAAGCATCTGTCTTTTGGTTCCGACGTGACCTCCGTTTGGATGACAATACCGCTTTGAATGAGGCCCTCGAGGCAGGGTACCCAGTTCTGCCTATTTTTATATTTGATGATGAGATTACAAGGGAACTGCCAGCTGACGATGCCAGGGTGTGTTTCATTTATGAAACGCTCCTCGAAATGGATAAGCATTTAAAGAAATGGGGGTCCTCTTTAAAGGTTTACCAGGGAAGTCCGGTTGAAGTTTGGAAAGAGATTATTCGGGAACTCGACATCGAAGCTGTCTTTGCAAATCGGGATTACGAGCCCTATGCCATCTCCCGCGACGCGTCCGTTGAGAAACTGCTCTCTGAAAAAGGCATCCCATTCAGGACCTTCAAGGACCAGGTCATCTTTGAAGGAAACGAGGTTCTTAAAGATGACGGAAAACCCTATCACGTCTTCACACCCTATAAAAATAAGTGGCTCAGAACATTCAGCGTAAACGGCTTTGAAATTAGAGACGGGGCAATGAGCAATTTTGTTCAGCAGAGGTTTGATTTTCCGACGATGCAGGTCCTGGGATTCAAAGAGGCTTCCATCAAAGTGAGGCCTTTTGATCTGTCCTGTGCCTCGGCATATGAGGAGAACAGGGACTATCCATCGATTGATGGCACCTCGCACCTGGGTCCTCATCTGAGGTTCGGAACGGTGAGCATCCGCAAAATCATTCAAGCCTTGGATCCGTCTGATGAGGTGTTTCGGTCTGAGTTGGTCTGGAGGGAGTTCTTCATGCAGATTCTGTTTCACTATCCTCGAGTGGTCAACGAGAACTTCAAGAAAAAATACGATGGCATTGCATGGAGAAACAACGAGGAGGAATTTGACAAATGGTGCCGGGGAGAAACGGGCTATGCCCTCGTGGACGCCGGAATGAGGGAGCTCAACACAACGGGCCATATGCACAACCGGGTGAGGATGATCACGGCCGGATTTCTTTGCAAGCACCTGCTGATTGACTGGCGTTGGGGGGAGAGTTATTTTGCCAGGAAACTCCTTGACTACGAGCTTTCATCAAACAACGGGAATTGGCAGTGGTCGGCTGGCACCGGATGTGATGCCGCGCCCTATTTCAGAATTTTCAATCCGATGTCCCAATTGAAGAAATTCGATAAGGAGAAACACTATGTTAGAAAATGGATCCCCGAATTGGAAACGGATGCTTATCCCGAGCCTATGGTGGATCACAAAATGGCCCGTGAACGTGCCCTGGATGCCTATAAAACAGGGATGGATTAAAACTAAAGCCGGGATTTGGAGAAATGATTAATTTTAAGTCGAAAAATTATTTTCAACTGAAATACAGTGCCTGCTAAATGAGATTGCGATTGACCCGAACCGATTCGAAAGACCCGGATTTTTTGCGACTTGTCAAACTTCTCGACGCCGACCTGGCCGAAAGGGACGGTGAGGACAATGCTTTTTACAGCCAGTACAATGGTCTGGAACAAATTAGACATGCCGTTCTTTGCTATACAGAACAGGGTGAAGCGGCAGGTTGCGGAGCCATGAAAAATGTCGCCCCGGGGACGATGGAGGTAAAGCGAATGTATGTCCTGCCCAGTGAGAGGGGAACAGGAATCGCGACAGAGGTGCTCCGGGAACTCGAAAAATGGGCTGATGATTTGAAAATGTCCCGGATCATTCTCGAAACGGGCAAAAGACAACCCGAAGCCATTCGCCTTTACGAAAAGAATGGATATTTGAGGACAGAAAATTTCGAGCCCTATGTGGGTATCGAGAATAGCGTCTGCTTTGAGAAGCGTTTGACGCAGTCTGAGTAGAGCTGAGCATCAAACACACGTTGCATGAAACAATTATTTTCCCTGACCTTTTCCGCGATGCTCCTGATGATTTTGATTGTTGCAGGATGCAGGCGCAATGAGGCTCCCCGTCCGGAAACACTTGCCGATGTTCTGAAAGCGGGTCACAGCATTGAGGGGAAGTCATCCTATTTGGAAACTCCTTTTGTAACCGCGGGAGATCGAGTGTATATGGTCGGTCATCAGGACGGCAGTTTTCCTGAAATCGGATGGCACATCCCTGAAGAGATGGGAGGGATCTGGAATCACCCGATCAAGCTGATGGATGGATTTCAGGCTCAGCTGTTTCAGGATGAAAATACGATCCCTTTGCAGGGCTCGGGCACCTTTGTGAATTATCCGATGGCCAATGCGCATAGATTCTCGCTTGAGAACACCGAATTGGAGGTTTCACGTACCCAGTTTGTTCCCGATGGATTGCAGGGCCTGGTTGTGGAATACGCAATGCACAACCCGGGCCGCAAAACCGAGGAGTTCACGTTTCGTTTTACGGGTCACTCTGACCTAAGACCGACCTGGCTGGGTGAAAAAACTCATATGGTTGATGGAAAAGACGAGGCTTCCTTTCTCGATGAGAAGAGTGCCTGGCTGGCAAAAGACAGTTTGAGCCCCTGGTTCGTTTTGTATGGAGCAAAGTTGAGCCCGATCGCCCATGGTACAGCTGACAACCCCTTCAAAGGCCGGGGGGTTTCCAATTACCTGGACTATGAAATCAGCCTGTCGCCTGGTCAGACAACGAGCCTCGTGTTCTATATCGCTGGCTCGTACCAAAATGAGAAGGAAGTGCTGAGTCAGTATGAAAAGATCTCTTCAAACCCCAGCCAACTGCTACAACAAAAGAGAGACAGATACAAGGATTTGGCGAACCGCTCCAAACTGACGATTCCCGACAAGGACCTGCAGCAGACTTTTGAATGGTTGAAATACAACTGTGACTGGCTCGTGAGAGAAGTTCCTGAGGTAGGAACAGGCATCATGGCAGGAATACCCGACTACCCCTGGTGGTTCGGGGTAGACAGTGAATATGCCTTGAAAGGGTACATGGCCATCGGTCAGCACGAGATTGTTTACAAAACCATAGAACTCCTGGACAGCATTTCTAATGCTACCAACGGAAACGGACGCATTGTTCATGAGGTCTCAACCAATGGACATGTCTTCAATAAAGGCAATATCAATGAGACCCCCCAGTTTGCATCGCTCATTTGGGAAGTGTATCGCTGGAATGGGGATGAGGAATTTTTAAGTCGCTACTTTCCAACGATTGAGAGGGGTCTCGATTGGCTCATGCGCGAGAATGACACAGACGGAAACCTCTTTCCGGAGGGTTTTGGCATGATGGAAATCCACGGTCTTGACAGTGAGATGATAGACGTGGCATCCTATACGCAAAGAGCCTTTGAAGATGCTTCCAAAATGGCTTTGGCACTAAATAAAAAGGAGCTCGCTCAGCGTTATTCGAAATTGGCTGACGAGCTGAAAGAGAAGATCAACCGGGCCTTCTGGTCGGAGGAGTTTGACTCCTACGCAGACTTTATCGGAAGCGACAGACAGGCGCTGCACTTGATTGATGACGCAATTGTCAGGGCCGATACCCTGAACAAGCCCTGGGCCGTCGAAGAGCTGAAAGCGACCCGAAAAACGATTGAAAAGAATCCATCCTCAATTCCAAAGCCATTCGTCGTCCATCACAATTGGGTGGTCAACACCCCGATGGAAATGGGAATCGCAGATCCGGAGAAAGCAACCTTGGCACTGAAGACGGCTGAAAAGTTTGTCAATCCTTTTGGCGTATTCGTCACTGGGATCGATCGCGATGAATCGGCGGGATCCGATGACGGATCTTTCAAGGGCAGCAAGGTGTTCTCATATACGGGTGCGGTGATGACCCTGCCCACCGGGGTTCAGGTGGTGGCCGAGAACAATTATGGACGGCCTGATTCAGCCCTCAACTACCTCGAGCGGATGACCCGTACCTTCAGTTATGCGCTTCCCGGAAGCATGTACGAGGTTTCTCCTGACTACGGGATGATTACGCAGGCCTGGAATATTTACAGTTTCGCGGTCCCTATCGTCCAACAGTTTTTTGGAATTCAGCCTGACGCGGCCCAAAAGCAGATTCGAATCCGTCCCAGAATGCCTGAGAAATGGGGCGAAGCTTCCCTCGAAGAGGTTCAGGTGGCCGAAAACAAGATCAGCGTGCATTATCTCAATACGGAAACAGAGATCCACATCAAAGTGAAACAGTCGTCTCCCGGATGGAAATTGATCATTGATCCCCCTGTAATCGAGGATGCTGAAATACAGGTTTTACAGGGCACTTTACAGGGTAGCGACAAGGAGCAGATCATCGTGTCGACAGGCGCAGACGCTGAGGTTAAGCTCATCAAAAACAAGTAGTTCGAGAAAGAATTTATTGTTTATCTTCGTCATTTTTTGTGAAAAAAAAGTAATAAGTCTCAAAGAGCCTCCCCCGTAACTTTGAGATAAATTTCTATTTTTAAGCGATTTGGGGAAAAGAAATTGACGAAATGATGAAGAAAAGAAGCTTTTTGTTGCTGCTATTGGTCTGTTTATGGGCTGAAGTGCAGGCTCAAAGCCGGGTCCATGTTTCAGAGATTGAGGAGCGAAACGTGAATGGCAAGAAGACCATCTTTGTAGGAGAACAAAAGCTCAACGGAGTGGTCTACGAGGACTACGTAAGCAAAAAGCTGCGCTACACGGTCAAGGACGGCATAAAAGAGGGCCCCTACGAGCTATACTATCCGAATGGCAACCTAAAACGGAGGGCAACGTTTAAAAACGACCGTTACGATGGGGCGTTTGAAGAATATTACGACAATGGCCAGTTGAGCCTGAGCACGGGTTTTAATCAAGGAAAGTATGACGGGCCCTTGATTAGATACTATGAAAATGGCCAGATCCAGGCCAAGGGCTATCACAGGGATGGAGAATATGAAGGTGCACAGGAAACCTATTACGAAGACGGCCAGCTCAAAACGGGTATTGCCTATCTCGAGGGAAAGAAACACGGTCTTTCTGTAAAGTATTACGAAAATGGAAACCTCAAGGAAAAAGCCCATTATTCCAATGACCAATTGGAAGGACCCTATGAGCATTATTATGAGGATATGACGCTTTACGTTCGGAGCAATTATTCGGAAGGCGTCAAGCACGGTGAATTCGAGATGTTCCACGAGAATGGAAGGCTCAAGCGCAAGGGTTATTACAAAGAGGGAAAAGAAGACGGGCCTTTCGAAATCTACTATCCCAGTGGGGTTTTAAAAAGAAAAGGATACTTTGTGGAAGGTCGGTTGCACGGGGAATCCGAATCCTATGATGAAAATGGCCAGCTGATTGACAAATCAATGTTCAAGAACGGGCAGGAAATCTCCTCAAAAAAGTCCTCGATTGCTTTCAAAAAAGCCTAAAATTTAGTAACTTCCTTCATTGAATCTTAAAGCTCGCGCCATGAGAGTGGACAATGAAGCTTTTTATAAGATTTGCTTTGATTCACTGATTGAGGGATTGTGCATAGCAAATGATGCAGGGAAAATCGTAATGAACAATTCTGCCTGCGAGGAGATTTTTGGCTATGAGTCAGGGGAATTGATCGGGCAGTCTATCGACATACTCATCCCGGAATCCCACAGAAACGTCCATCACCACCACTTTGAATCCTATATTCAACACCCACGAAAATTCAGGAAGGGCAAGGGACGCGAATTTCTGGGCCAGCACAAAAACGGGGAAATCCTGGATCTCGAAATTGGACTTAATTTTTTTGAATACGAAGGCCAGCGATATGCCAAAGCGCTGATTTCCGAGATCGGCACGCGTAAAAAGAAAGTCACTGAGATCAAGGAATCCAACCGAAGGCTTGAGAGTGAGGTGGACCGAAGAACCCAATTGCTCACCAAGGCGGTTTCGGAACTAGAGAGAGCGAATTTCTTGCTGAAAGAAGAGGTCGATGAAAGAATTCGGGCGGAGGAGAATGCCAAGCGGGCCTTTGAGAAAGAAAAAGAACTCAGTCAGATGCAGGCGAAGTTCCTGTCGATGGTTTCACACGAATTCAAGACTCCACTCAGTGGAATATTGACTTCCGCAAGCCTTGTCGAAAAGTACAACGAAAGGAGACCGAACGAAAGGATCAGCAACCATGTCGCGACAATCAAGAACCTCGTTCTCCAGCTCAATGACATCCTGGACGATTTTCTGTTCCTGGAAAATTCCGAATCCGGAAAGTATCAATTCACAAGCAGCCGTTTCAAGATATGTGACCTTATACAAAAGATCGTATCCGACGCCAGGGCCCTGATGAAACCCGGTCAAAAGTTTGAGATCATTCCGTGTAAGAAGCCTGTTCCTGTGGTTCAGGATCGAAAAGTGGTAGACATCATTCTGAGGAACATCATATACAATTCGATAAAGTACTCTCCGGCGAACAGCACGATTCTGATTAAAATCAGAATCAATGACAATGTGCATATCAAGATTCGTGACGAGGGTATTGGCATCCCCGAGGAGGCGAAGGAACATATATTCGACCGGTTTTACAGGGCGAAAAACGTTTTGCACATCCAGGGGACCGGTATAGGTTTGAACATAGTGCGGCGCCATCTAATCCAAATGAAAGGATCCATAGAGATCAGCAGCAAGGAGAATGAAGGCACAACCGTTTTTGTCACCATGCCCGTAATGGGTGGGAAGCCCCATCGAGAAGTTGATGAGAGGACTCTTCAAGGCGATGTAATAAGGGAGTAATCCATCTGAGTTGCGAAGTAAATTGATCCAATATGCGAAAGAAAATACTACTCATAGAGGATGATCAAATTGTCAGGGACAATACCGCAGAAATTCTTCAATTAGCGAATTATGAGGTATTGACGGCTGAAAATGGCAAAACCGGGCTTGAAAAAGCGAAGGTGTTCAACCCCGACCTGATTATTTGCGATATCCTGATGCCGGAACTGGACGGTTACGGCGTTATGCAGATCGCAATGAGAAACAAGGACCTACAGAGAATTCCGATCATTTTCATGTCAGCCAAAACCAAACACGAGGACATACGCAAGGGAATGGATCTCGGTGCCAGTGACTACATTACAAAACCTTTTGAAGAATCCGAATTGCTCAGTGCGGTTGCTACACGCTTGAAGCGCAAAGCTATCATGGATGGGGGACTCAATGATAACGTCATTAAAGAGCGAAAATGGCGAATCGAGGATATTGAAGAGGCTTTTGCACATAAAGAGCGCTTTGAGTACAGACCCGGGGCAACCATCTATTGCGAGGGCAATGTGGGAAATCATGTTTTCTATATCACTCGCGGAGAAGTTAAGACATATAAGGTGAATGAAGATGGCAAGGAGTTGATCACGGAGCTATTCTCAGACAAGAGCTTTTTCGGCTTTACTTCCTTTCTGGCGCATAAACCATATTCTGAGAATGCAGAGGCAATTCAACCTACCGAAATTTTGAAGCTTGAAAAGTTAGAGTTGCTGAGTTTGATCAAATCAAACCCACAGCTTGGTCTCAACTTCATCGACTTGCTCTCAAATGACCTCGATACAGTCAAGGAGCACCTGATGCATCTGGCTTATGACTCCGTGCGAAAGAAAACAGCTGATGCGATTCTTCAGCTCACACCTGAATCTGCAAAGGAGAGGGTTGTTCGAATCTCAAGATCTGACCTGGCGAGTATGATTGGCATAGCCAAGGAGACGCTGACCCGGACCTTAACGGATTTTAAAGAGGAAAAGCTGATACGAACCAACCGAAATACGATACAGGTTCTAAACACCAAGAAACTGGGCAATATCCATTGAGAGTGATCAAGATCAGTGCAGGAGTTGACGAAGATCAGCGAATTTCTTGACCTTGGGTGTTAATTTTATACAGCAGTGCGAAAATTCCATATTGGAAGTTTCAAGCAGTGATAAAAACAAGAGACCATGAAACGAATTCTTCTTCCCACCGATTTTTCAAACATATCGATAAATGCAATCAAGTATGCTGTCTCCCTTTACAAGGAATCCAAATGTGAGTTCTTTGTTTTAAATGTTTACCGGGTACCCTATGCCACAAATGAGGAGCTCATGGAGAACGACGCCCAGCAGCTGGCCATTGTAGAGGCGGAGATGTTTGATGCGTCCAAAAAGAGCCTGAAGGAACTTGTAACGAGTTTGGGGAAAAATGAGAACCACGTATTTCATACGATAAGTGATTACAATTTTTTCATCAATTCGGTGAAACAAGCAGCGAAGGACAAAGACATTGAGCTCATTGTGATGGGAACCAAGGGAGCTACCGGGGCCAAAGAGATTTTCTTGGGATCGAATACCGGTGATGTTCTGATGAAGACAGATTGCAATGTAATTGCCGTACCTGAGAATTCTGTCTACAAGGCTCCGAAGGAGATTGTTTTCCCCACGGATTTTAAGTTGAGGTACGAGCTGAAGGATCTTGCACCGTTGATCGAGCTGGCCCAAACCAATCAATCGACCTTGAGAATTCTTCATTTCAGCCAGGACGGACAATTGAGCCAGGAGCAGGAGGGCAACAAGCAGATTCTAAACTCTTACCTGGAAGAGCTGGAGCACACGTTCCATACGCTGACGAACATTGACTTTGAAGAGGCGCTGAACTGTTTTGTGCAGAGCAGGGGCAATATCGATATGATCGCAATGATCTCCGGTCATTACAATTTCTTCCAGAGACTGTTCTTCAGACCGAAGGTAATGGAGTTGAGCTTCCATACCCAAATACCGCTTTACGTGCTACATCACAAAGAATAGAATCTCAAAACTCAGACTATGGATACATCAATTTTTTTAGCCAAGTTCTGGGGCTGGTTTATGATACTTTTCTTCTTTCTTTTGATGCTGTATCCGAAGAGAATCAAGCAACTTTTTGCTTTTGCAAAGGATGACAAATTCATCATACCCCTGTCAATACTCACCATTATCATCGGTTTGCTAAATGTCATCGCGCACAATGTCTGGACGGCCGACTGGCGGGTGGTGATCACCCTTTTTGGATGGTCCAGTCTGCTCAAGGGGATCGCACAGTTTGCTTTTCCTTCTGTGGCGTGGAGCTGGATGGAGAAGATTGACTTCAAATGGTTCCAGTTCATGATGTTCCTGATGTTTGTGGTCGGGGTCATGCTTCTCAACCAGGCCTATCAATGGGTTCCTTTCTGAACCAAATTGACCAGGATCAATTTCAATATTGACCGTGATCATTGTTTTGTTCGTATAGCGCATATATCTTTGGTTTATTGATTCGGAAGATACGCGCACACAGGAATCAAAGTATGCGTGAACCTGATTCAAAGATCAAATTCTATGAGAATTAGTTGAGAAGGAAACTTGAGAGAACAGACACTCAACGTATAAATTGGAGATAGGTTTGATAGGTTAGCAAGTATCCAATTTCAGACAAGGATCTGAAAAGTAGGAAATCAGTGAGACGGATACGATAGACGTATTAAAGGTATTTTCAATTTGAGAGCAGGAAACCAAAAATTTCCTGCTCTTTTTTTGTTCGGTTATCTCGTTTTGTCTGGTTTTCCCAAATTCATTGACTATAATCAATGTGCGTCTTGAGCGAGATCATTGCTGAGCTGCATTTGCCGAAGTAATTTTATAGGAGTAATGAGAATATTTGAACTAAAACCAAAGCATCATGAAAAAATTATTATTGGGTTTATTGGCACTTGGACTAACCACCCAGTTCTACGCTCAGGTAATTGAAGACGGAATGCTCCCGGAAGTGGAAGTACGTGCTACAAATTACAAGTACCTTAACAGCGTGGATAACAGTGAAGCTGCAGTACCCGTGCAACTTCTTCAGAAAAAAGCCGCTCAGTTCGACATTAAGAGCGCCGAATTTTATGAAGATGGCAGTGATTTTTACAGGGTTTATTTCTACATCCCTGATGGAACAATTGTTGCGGCCTATGACCGGGACGGACAAATTCTTTACACCATTGAGAAATTCGAAAATGTCGCCCTGCCGAATACAGTCACAGACGCCATCGGTGAGAAGTTCCCAGGATGGAAAATTTCCAAAGATGTTTACAGGGTGAACTATACTCAGGAAAAAGGAGCAGTGCAACGCTATAAGGTCGTACTCGACAATGGAGTTAAGAAAATTCGAGTCAAGGTAGATGAAAAAGGCGTATTCCTGTAGAGGAAGTTAGAAGATTACCCCGATGAGACACTCCCCTATGGAAGCGGAAAAAACACCCTCGTATCGAGGGTGTTTTTTTGATGACGAAAATCAAGTTTCCCGTTGATCGTTGTCATTGAATTTATTGTATCCCCTGACTAGCTTTGAGTTGTTATTCATTTAAATGATTTATCATGACACTTGTAAAATTTAAAAGACCCAGATTACCTTGGTACGACACTATGTTCACTGACCTTTTAGGTACGGACAGATTGCTTACCAATGACCTTTTCTTGGACAACAAATGGGTTCCTGCGATGAATGTGAAAGAAACCGATGATCACTTTGAGCTTGAAATCGCAGCACCAGGTTTTAACAAGAAAGATTTTGACGTCTCCATTGATAATGGAATCCTGAAAGTTCAGGCTGAAAACAAAGAGGAAATGGAGAAAAAAGAGGATGATTACACTCGCAAGGAGTTTAATTACACTTCTTTTTACAGATCATTCACGCTTCCAGAAAATGTGAATGAAAACGAAATGATCGATGCTACTTACAAACGTGGTATTTTGAAATTAGTTTTGAACAAACTTCATGTAGATGAAAGTACTCCGAAGAGAGTGATTGAAGTACATTGATCAGGGAAACAGGGAGCCTTGTGCTCCCTGTTCTTCATGTTAACCCGAAAGCTCAACCCAAAAGGACCTTGATATGGAAGAAAAAACGAAAAATATTTACAAGCTTCACGACGAAAGCCTCAAATGGATCAATGAGCTGGAATTTATTTCAGATGAGCAGATTTTTCTCGAGAACTTGTTGAGTTCTCATTTTCTCCAACTCAGCAGCTCTGAGCATTATGACGCTGCGCGCAAACTGATAAAAAAGCTGAAAGATGTCGAAAAATCGGGGAGAGATCTGATGGACACCATAGAGCTTCACAACAAGCACATGGCGACAATGATCGAGAATTTACAACTGGAATACGACGACCGGCTGGCTGCTGAACACGAGACTATTCAAACAGACTTTGACAATTACCTGGTTCAGTTCAAATATGTCAAAAAGAAAATTTTTGGAATTATAAAAAAGATCATGCTGGATCACAAACAGAAGTTACTGATCAACAAAACCTGAACCTTCTAGTTTTTCCACTTTTCCCCTAATTATGTTTTCCCCTCATTATGAGCGAATAGGTCCTCCAAAAGGGCCTATTCGTTTGTTATGCGGAAAATCTTCGATTCCAGGGGCTCGAGCAATAGCTTGATCTTTCCACGACCATCTTCCACAGTGAGCTGATGTTCGCTGTTCGGGTCGAAGATCTCTTCAAGGGCGAAGGAGCCGTTTTGAACTTCCCAGGTCTGAATAATATCTTCCGGAACCTTCAATTCGATGTCATAGGTGCGATCTGAATCAAAATTCGAGACAATGATCAGTTTTTCGCGATCCGACCAACGGACAAAAGAGAAAATGCGATGATCGTATCCGGGGGCGTGATCTTTGTTGAAATAGTGGATCTCCCGGTAATCTCCCATCAGGGCTTCACTCTCCAGGCTGAAATTAAGCAGGGTTTTGTAAAATTCACGAAGATCTTTCTCTTCTGCTGAGAGAGATCCTCCGTCAAATTTCTTGCCATTCATCCAGCGCTGGTGATTGGGTACGCCGATGTAGTCAAATATGGAAGTTCTTGTCGGGCTGCCAAATCCGGCGTTTTCTGCTCCGGGTTCCCCTACCTCCTGGGCAAAGTAAACCAGGGTGGGTGAGGTACTGATCGTTGTTGAAACGACCATGGCAGGTTTTCCTTTCTCAGCGGACCCTGCAAAATCCGGACTCGCTATGCGCTGTTCGTCGTGATTCTCGAGAAAATGAAGCATGTTGTGCTCGATGTCCTCAATTTCTTCCTGTACCTTGGGAATGTGGTCGGTCCATCCGTAACCCTTGACAATGTGCTTGATCGAGTCGTAAAAGGCTACTTTGTCGTACAAATAGTCCATTTTGCCCTTGTGCAGATAGTCCCGATAAAGTGAAGGATTGTAAACCTCGGCCAACAAAAGGGCCTCTGGGAATTCAGCTTTGATCGAGGAATTGAGGTAGCTCCAAAATTCGACCGGAACCATTTCAGCCATGTCATAGCGCAGACCATCGACTCCCTTGTTCAGCCAGAAGTGGGCGATGTCCCTGAATTTTTTCCATGAATCCGGGACCTCTTTGCCTTTCCAAAAGTCATTGTGAGCCCGGTGATCCCGGGAGGCGTATTCTGCAGGGAGCTCCTCAAAATCTTTGCTCCCGTCGGGCCGTACGCCGTAGTTGATCTTTACCGTTTCATACCAGTCGTTCATGTCAGGCTGTGATGCTCTTGACCCATTGCCAGTCCATTTTGCCGGGTTTTCGTCAAACTTTCCATCGGCCAGGGGATGCGCTTCACCCCCCAGGGGGAGGTAGCCTTCTTTCCACTGAGGAACCTGGAACGACTCTCCGATGACATAGTAGAAATTGTTGTCTTTTTTGTATTCAACCGAAGTGTCGTCATTCGCACCGAAATCCGAAACTCCTTCCGGGTTGTTTTTGCCCTCATACTTGCGGGCCACGTGATTGGGCACGATGTCGATAATGACCTTCATGCCGTGTTTGTGTGTCCTTTCGATCAGGGCCTCGAATTCCTCCAAGCGCTTCTCCGGATCCATTGCCATATCCGGGTCGACATTGTAATAGTCCTTGACGGCATAGGGAGAACCAGCTCTTCCTTTTACGACATCCGGGTCATCATTGGAGATCCCGTAAACCATATAGTCGGTTACCATGGCATGGTGCAGCACTCCTGTATACCAGATGTGCGACACGCCCAGATCACGTATTTCTTTAAGGGCCTTGTCGTCAAAATCGTTGAATTTACCTACCCCGTTCTCTTCAAGGGTTCCCCATGGCTTGTTCCGGGTGTTCTCATTGCCAAAAAGGCGTGTAAACACCTGGTAGATTACCTTTTTTCTTTCCTTCACAACAGGTTCTTTAGTGGGTTCTTCTTTTTCCTTATCACATTGGGTCAGCACAAAGACCGCCAGCATCAAAAAAAAGAAATTTGCTCCTTTCATGGCTCCTTTTTTTAGATTTTTTCCAACAAAATAATGCTGAAAGGAGTGTCCAGCTGGATTTTGCCACCGATAACCGTTGTTTGGGTATTGGAATAGGCATCCCTCAACTCAGTTCCATCTTCAAACGCATCACCGAGGGTCAATTCCTTTGGGCCTGCTTCCAGGTCGAGACCGATGAGCACCTGATCTGAAACATTTGAATTTGAATACTTCCTCGAGAACAGATAGGGAGCTTCACTGATCATGGTATGGCTTCCAGCTCCAACGCTCAGGTGATCCCTTCTGAATTGTCCCAGTTTCTGCCAGTGCTTGAGCAACTCCTGGGTTTCCGGATTCTTTTCAATGTCTTCCCAGTTCATGAATGAGCGCAAGGTTGCGTCTCCCTGGGTGCCTTCCACAATCAGGTTTCGGGCGCTCTCATCCCCGTAATAGATCTGCGCAGTGCCCGGCGACAGCAATAATTTGGTTGCCGTCTCCATCGTTCGTTTCCTTTCTTTGTCAAAAGGCGAGCCGTCATCATGGGAAGTGAGATAATTCAGCACCTGGATCTCAGAGTCCGCGCCATTGACGGCAGAGGCGTAGGTGGAGAAAATCGACTCATAATCCCCGTTCGCACTTTTCTTGAACTCAAAATTGATCATGCTGTCAAAACCGTGAGCGTAGTAGTTGACCTTGACATCGCCAAAGTCAAACTGGTCTCCGGAAGAGATGATGTCATAATCATAGACCTCACCCACTGTGTAAAACGGGGTGTCGTCGAGAACCTGGGAAGGATGCTCTTTTTTCCATTCTGCAAAGGCCACCGTGCACTCTTCTTTGAATTGGCTCCAAACCTCCTCTTCGATGTGTCGGACGGTATCTGCGCGGAAGCCATCGATGCCGAAGTCGCGAATGAAATCGGTGAGCCACTTGATGATATAGTATTTAGGAGCACGGGGATATCCCGTTCTTGCAAAGAAGGCATCCAATTCTGCCATTTCCTGGTCGTATCGGCCCTCTTCCTTCCATTTTTGAACAAGCTCTTCAGGCAATTCAACCGCCTCATTTGATTCGGTTTTTATGTCTGGCAGGTTTTCAACCAGGGTGCAGCGCACGGCATTCTCATAGGAATCATAAGTGCATTTGGGTTCGGTTCGGACCCAGTTGTCGGGCCATTGCGGGTCTGTTTCCGTTACCGGACCCGTATGGTTGATCACCGCATCCATGACGATGCGGATTCCCTTGGAATGAGCCGTGGTGACCAGCTCTGCCAGGTCCTCCATCGTGCCAAAATTGGGATCCAGGGCCGTCCAGTCTTTCGTCCAGTACCCGTGAAAAGCATAGGTGAAACCCGTTCCTTCATCGGTACCCCCGTGAATCTGTTCGACAACCGGGGTGAACCAAATGGCGTTCACCCCCAGTTCGGTAAAATATCCTTCTTTGATCTTTTGGGTGATCCCTTTGATGTCTCCACCCTTGAATCCCCTGAGCGTGGCCGTGGGCAAGGTTCTTTCGTAGTTCA
>Ga0272441_10007242_pt1 | contig 18126 bp, 18 predicted proteins | sample SSMProp6N_FD_193582 | JGI IMG/M metagenome (GOLD analysis project Ga0272441, IMG submission 193582) | Marine sediment archaeal communities from Little Sippewissett salt marsh, Falmouth, MA, United States - SSM-Prop-6N | ecosystem: Environmental > Aquatic > Marine > Wetlands > Sediment ... | reverse complement strand
ATATAGAGGTAGAGAGAGGAAACAAACATGAAAATGGCAATTGGTAGCGACAGCGTGGTTCACATCACCGATGCGATTACCCGTCATCTGGAGGGGAAGGGAATCGATCTGGTGCGGTGCGCGGCGCTGGCAGGTGAAAAGGCGGATTATGTGGATGCAGCTCGGGCCGTCGCCGAAAAGGTATCCTCCGGGGATTGCGAGCAGGGGTTGTGCTTCTGCAATACGGGGACGGGGGTGACAATCATCGCCAACAAGATCCCCGGATGCAGGGCTGCCCTTTGTGTGGATGTGTATTCAGCCCAGATTGCACGACTGGCAAACAACGCCAATGTTCTGGTGCTGTCCATGCGATACACCGGCGAGACGCTGGCAAAAGAGATTGTCGATGCCTGGCTTCAGACACAGCCTTCGGATGAACCGCGCCGCCAGGCGTTTCATCGCAAGACGAACGAAGTCGATGAGCAGTTCCGAAGATCCCGGTCGTAAGCCAAGTTCGTCGGAGTGTAGATCGAGAGGAGAAGATCGATGAAGATAGTTTGTGCCTGGATGTATGCCATCGGGCAGTACGGTTTCCCGCCTGCTATCGCGAACGTGTTGAAGGCGATTCGTGAGATGAAGGAAATGGGTTTTGAGTACGTGGAGGCGGAAGGGATCGGTTATGAGAATTTGAATCAGGTTATCGAACAAAGGCGGGAAATCAAAAAAATCTGTGATGGTGAAGGTTTAAAGATGGCCAATTTTGCCGTTCTTCTTCCGGATGTCATCAGCATGGAAAAAAAGGTTCGCGAGAAAGCGTTTGAGTACTACGAGCGGGGTGTTGAGACTGCGGCGTACCTGGGAAGTCCCTATACGTGGATAGACAGCTACTTCCCGCCGCTGGAAGTACAAAAGGGCGTCGTTCCCACGGAGGAACTGGTGTATGGGCAGGAGTTTCGTGTTCGGGTACCCGAATCCTTTGAATGGCAGAAATTTTGGAACTCCTTCATCGAGGCGATCACCTACTGCAACCGCGTTGCCAAGAGCAACGGAATCGGATTACTGGTGGAGCCGCGAGTGGGCGAGGTCGTTTCCAACTGCGACGCGATGTTGCGTATGCTCGAACAGGTAAACGATGACAACTTGGGCGTCATACTCGATATCGGTCATCAACACGCTCAAAAAGAATTGATTCCGCTGAGCATCGAAAAGCTCGGCCCACACATGAAGTACGTGCACATCGCCGACAACGACGGCAGGGACAACCGGCATCTCGTGCCGGGTAACGGTACCGTGGATTGGGATGAGGTTTTTCGCCTTCTCAACCGAAGGGATTTTGATGGTTATTATTCGGTTGACTTGGAGCAACTGCCGGATTTGAGAAATAAATTTGTTGAGACGAAACGGTTTCTCGAGGAGTATGAGCAAAGACTGGATCTGTAAGGTTGCATGTTTTCTTGAGCTTGGGCGTGGCCGCCGAATCGTCCTGGACCGGCATTTGTATTCCGTGCATTGTGGAAATCACCTTCGAAAGCCGGGAGCTTGATAATTCGGTCAAAGATTTCAGCGAACGTCTGCTCAAGACATAGCTTATTTTGCAGTCGGATCGTCCTCCATCAACCCGAAAACATTACCCTCGGGATCCCTGAACTGGGCGAACCAGCCGACACCTGGGACGGGACCTTTCTCCGTGATTATCCTCCCGCCCTCGACTTTTATCCGCTCAAGGACCGTATCAAGATCTTTGACGTCAATCGTGTCTACAACCCGATCGTCCTCCTGGCGTTTGCCCAGTCCGCCGTTGATACCCGGCTTATCATCGGGGCCGGTTTCGATCATCCAGTACTCCATCGGGCCTTCCCATTTGCTGAATTTCCAGCGAAAGATTCGCTCGTAAAAGGGAATAAGCTTCTCGGGCAAATCTGCGGAAATATCGAAGTGCACGACTCTGGCCATTTTTCGCCTCCTGCCTCTTTTGGTTCCTATAAGATACCGACATCGATCCGATATCTAAATATACATGATCAATATTATCAGGAAAAGTATGCGTTTCGCGTGCCGCCGGGTTTGGAAATTCCAATTTTCGATAGAATCACCTATTTACTCCACAGAGAATTGAGTATATTCAACAGGCAAAGCGTAAAACTCCCTTCTCAACGCTTCATCTTCTGAACAACACTCATTTTGATGGATCGGGATAAGGTATTTACGTACCTTACATACTCGGATGGTAGAAAACACATGGGTACTCTGAATTCATTTGATCAACTCGGCCTGTCGGAAAACTCTCTCGGGGCACTTCGAAGCAAGGGCTTTGAGCAGCCCACCGAAATTCAGAAAATGGTTATTCCCCTCCTCCTTTTGGGAAAGCGGGATATCATAGGCCAGGCCCAGACAGGAACGGGAAAAACCGCCGCCTTTGGGCTGCCCATCCTGGAACGGATCGAGCCGGGCGGCAAGGCCATCCAGGCACTGATCCTCACGCCTACCAGGGAGCTGGCCATCCAGGTAGCCAAGGAGCTGGCTTCCCTGGTGGGGAGAAAAGCTGTGCATATTATTTCTGTGTACGGTGGACAGTCGATCGTCCGGCAGATCAGCGAGTTGAAAGCAGGGGTGGATGTGGTTGTCGGAACTCCCGGCAGGGTAATCGATCATATCAACCGAAGGACCATCAAACTGTCGAATCTCCGGTTCATGATCCTCGACGAGGCGGATGAGATGCTGAATATGGGGTTCATCGACGATGTGGAGAAGATCCTCGGCTCTGTGAATCCGGATAGGCGAATGCTTCTATTCTCCGCCACCATTCCGGAGCGGATTCGCAGGATCTCCGAAAAGTATATGGGCGAATACGACCATGTAGTAGTGAAGAAGGAGCAGCCGGAAACGGAGCTTACGGAGCAGATTTATTTTGAAGTTCAGGAAAAAGACAAATTTGAAGCTCTGTGCCGGATCATCGATATCACGGAAGCCTTCTACGGCCTCATCTTCTGCAGAACCAAACTGAACGTAGCCGAGCTATCCCGCCGCCTCAGCGAACGGGGCTACGATGCGGAAGCTCTTCACGGGGACATCACCCAGCCCCAGCGGGAGCTTATCCTGAACCGTTTCAGGAAACGCGGCATCAATATCCTCGTTGCCACGGATGTAGCAGCGAGGGGGATCGACATCAGCAATCTTACTCATGTTATCAACTACGCATTTCCCAATAACACAGATTCCTACATTCACCGGATCGGCCGGACGGGCAGGGCCGGCAACGCGGGCGTAGCGATCACCTTTGTGAGCCCAACGGAACACAGAAAGCTTCAGTTCCTCAAGGGAATTGTAAAGAGCGGCATACGGAAGAAGCGGCTTCCCCATATAGACGAGGTGATCCGAGCCAGATGGGAGAGGATCGTCGCTGAGGTCGAGCAGACCGTCAACAAAGGGGAATGCGGCGATTTCAGGGAGATGGCGGGCGCCTTACTCGAGGGCAAAGACCATGAAGAGGTTCTGGCGGCGGTCCTCCGCGTCGCCTTCAGGGAACGGCTCGATCGAAACAAGTACAGGGAGATCAAGGAGGCCTCGACCAAGAGTGCCGAAAAAGCCAGACTCTTTGTGCAAATGGGCAGGAAGGATGGGCTGACAAAACGAAAGCTCGTCCATCTGCTGGAAAGCGTGAGTTCGGTGCGCAAGCACCTCATTACGGAGGTAGAAGTCTACGGAGTCTATTCTGTAGTGGCGGTGCCCTTAGCTGCGGCACAAACCGTCGTCAAGGCTTTCAAGGTTCGAGGAGGCGGGAGGCGATCCCTTGTGGAGATTGCCGGCAAACACAAAAAACGCTTCGACAGCAGGATGCCTGTTCGTTAGCCCGCAGCATGCTTAACGGTGGCCGTCCGGCCTCTTTCGAGTCTCCTACCGCCGGCTCTGGAGTTTCCTTTTATGTGCCGGCAATACGCTCTTGCGCAGACGTATCGACGAAGGGGTGACCTCAACCATCTCGTCTTCCCTTATGAACTGGATGGCCCGTTCCAGGGTCATCGGCAGCACGGGAGTAAGAACAACGGCATCATCTTTGCCGGCGGCTCTCATGTTTGAGAGTTTCTTTGTCTTGCAGGGATTCACATTGAGATCGACCTCCCGGTTATGCTCGCCAATAATCATTCCTTCGTATACCGGATCTCCCGGACCAATAAAAAGCTGACCCCTCGGTTCAAGGTTGAAGAGAGCGTAGGGGACTCCCGCGCCCGTTCTGTCGGCAACCAGCGAGCCGGAGAACCTGTACGGAAAATCTCCCCGGTACTGCTCGTAGCCGGTAAAGTAGGAATTGAGTATCCCCGTACCCTTCGTGTCCGTCAGGAACTCATCCCTGTAGCCGATGAGAGCCCTGGAGGGAAGGCTGAATTCGAGCCGTACCCGGCGGTTCTCGTGGTTCACATAGGAAAGCATCCTTCCCTTTCTCCTCGATAGCTTTTCGGTCACGATCCCCGTGAAACTCTCCTCGCATTCCACCGAGAGATGTTCCACCGGCTCGAGTTTTTTTCCGTTTTCGTAGCGGTAGATGACCTCCGGACGGCCGACGCAGATCTCGAAGCCTTCCCGCCGCATCGTCTCTATGAGAATGACCATCTGAAACTCACCCCTCCCCTTGACGATGAAACCCTCGTCGCCCTCGGTCTGCTCCACTCTCATGGAGACATTCTTGAGGGATTCCCTTTTCAGGCGCTCCAAGATCTTGCTGGACTGGACGAACTTGCCCTCTTTTCCGGAGAACGGAGATGTATTGGCGCTGAATCGCATGGACACCGTGGGCTCATCCACGCTGATGCGCTCGAGAGCCTTGGGAAATTCTTTCGTACAGATCGTGTCGCCTATATGAACGTCGTTGATTCCGGCAAGCACGACAATGTCGCCGGGCTCCGCGTTATCGGTTTCTTTTAGGGCCGGCCCGTCATAGATCTGCAGCTTGGAGATGCTAAGTGGAATTTGCCGTCCATTTTCTCCGAGGCAGACCAGGTTGTCCTTTGAACGGGCGTTGCCGTTGATGACCTTGCCGATCGCCAGGCGCCCGAGGTAATCGGAATAGGACAGATCCGCCACGAGCATCTGAAAGGGATTGGCCGAGCTGTAGGCCGGGGCGGGGATCTCGCTGAGGATTGCCGAGAAGAGGGCTTGCAGGTTTTCTCCCTTCTCATCGAGGGTGCTCTTGACCACACCGGCCCTACCGTTTGCGTACAGCACGGGGAACTCAAGCTGTTCCTCCCGGGCATCGAGATCCAGGAACAGGTCGTAGATCTCCTCTAAAACCTGCACCGGCCGGGCGTCCTGCCGGTCGATCTTGTTGATGACGACGATTATCTTCAGACCCGCTGTCAAGGCCTTGTTCAGGACGAATCTAGTCTGGGGTAGGGGGCCTTCCGAAGCGTCCACGAGGAGAATGGCTCCGTCAACCATTGACAGGGCCCGTTCCACCTCACCGCCGAAGTCGGAGTGGCCAGGAGTATCCAAAATATTGATCTTGATTCCCTGCCACCGCACCGAGCAGTTCTTCGCGGTGATGGTGATTCCCCGCTCCCGCTCAAGCTCCATGTTGTCCATCAGCCTCTCCTCGGTCTCCTGCCCCTCCCGGAAAGTGCCGCTTTGACGGAACATGGCGTCCACCAAGGTTGTTTTCCCGTGATCGACGTGCGCTATGATGGCGATATTCCTGAGAGAATCGTTTTTCGAATCCATATGAGTCACGGTGTCTGTCCTGTCATGTGATTTTGCTCCCAATCTGAAAGCAGTGCCAAAGATACCCACTCCTGCAATCCGAGTCCAGTGCTTTCAGAGGTTCTCGAGTTATCGTTTAATCTTGTATTGCTTCGGTATTTCCAGCCGGTCGGCCGCACATTCTGCGAACTGGTATCCACCAGGGCCATTGCTGATGTAACGACATCGATATGCCGGCACTTAGCCGAAGCTTTCCATTCTCCGCAGCACCTCATCGTCTGTACCTCGAAACGAACCCGGCCGTTCCATCTTGATGCTGGTCAGGGCGGCGGCGCAAACTAGAGATTCCTCGATGCCGTGATGCAGGCGCTCCGCTCGTGCAGCATGCGGGCGGCTTCCCGGCGATTATCGGTTCCGGTGATAATTTCCGCCTCCTGTAAACCGGATGATTTCTCCCCCGTCGTTCAGGGTATCATTGGTTACGTGTCCGAGGATGATGATATCGTAGGGCTTGCTAATTTTGCTCACCTTTGCTGTTGTTTACGATCCTCGCCAAGGTGAACGAGTAGTTCCGTAGGCCTTGGCCGGATTCTATACTGTTCACAAGCGCGCATCGCTTCTATCATTTCATGGAGAGAAGTAGCGCGAGTACCAACGCGAGCAACAACCAGACCAGTATCGCGACAAACAAAAATCCATAACCTGCAAAAACAGCAAAGGCGACCACCGGGGCCAGCGCCGTTCCCAGGTCCGTGAATGTAACAAAACGGCTCATGTGAAGGGCCTGGCCGTGTTCCGGCGCTGTGTCGCCGGCCATCGTGTATACCAGCAAACGGGATGAGAGAGCAAATGCGAATTGCAGCAACATGCAGGCGATGAGCAGGCGCCATGAGGCGATAAGAGCCAGACCGGCCACGCATAGGCTTTGAAGCACCATGAATACGATCAACAGTGTTTTTCGCCCCAGACGATCGCTCAGAGCGCCCACCAGAGGTCCCAACAGCAGTGAAGCGAAGGATCTGAAGCTCAGCAGTAGACCGGACAGAGCCGCAATACCCATGGCGATCGGGATTTGCGGCCCGATACGCTGAGCAACGAAACTACCTGTCAGGTTGGCAACCATCTCTTCGGCCATCGTAATGCACAGTGCGCAGGACCAAAGAGCCAGAGGCCAGCGGACGCTCGAGGAAGCAGTTTGCCTCCCCGTTTTTTCCGGGGCAACCTTGACCGGCAGGGAGGGGGTCCTGAGTACGAGCATGATGCCGCAGCATCCGCACAAGCCGAACAGCAGAAAAGTCCAGGGTATGCCGATCAGATCGCTGAGAAATCCTCCGATCAGCAGGCCGCCTCCCTGCCCAAGCCGCGCCACGGCGTGATAGACGGCAAAGATCTGTCCGCGATTTCGGTCGCTTGCGTACCCCAAGGCTGATAGATAGCCCTCAACGCGCAGCACAGACCAGCATGCCCCCCAAAGCATTCTTGCGAACAGCAGCCACCAGAAACCGAGAGGAAGGGCATACGAGCAGGTGATCACGCTGCCGACAAGTAGTGCCAGCAACAGTGGTGTGTTGCCTTTGCGTCGCTGAATCCATCTGCCCGCCAGCTCGTTGGTAATCAGGCGGACAAAGCGATTCGCCGCCAGCAGAACGCCGATCTGCCAGACACGGACACCGAACGCTTCGGGCTTTGCCGGGAGCAGGGCGTACAATAGGGCGTCCCCGAGCAGGGAGACGGCGACCACGGCCGAGATGAGAATGAATCGAATTCGCGACGCGCGCACGATCGTGTCGTTCATAACCTATGAATTCCTCATGGTTTGGCGCCGCCGTGTGGTGGTATAGCGGTAGCAAACAAGTGTCCGTGCCTCTGACTGTTTCCGATACTATTATGAATAGTTGTTTCCGTCACCCGGTCAACGGGTAAGAAAATGAGGATGCGATAGAGTGGGATTCCTCACCAACGGCGCTGCTGCGATTCGCTGCTCAGCCATCGGGCGATTTGACAGCGGAACTGTCAAGCTCTATCATCCCATACGAAGGCTCTCCTAAGCTGTGTATTGAGCATCGGTCTTTCCCTTTTACAGTTCATGTAGTGAATGGAAGGGGGGAGCCGTCGTTGTAGGGATAGGATAAACCCGTTTCCCCCTGTCGTAAATTTGTAAGGAGATGGAGAACCTTATGTTGTGGAAAAAAGAGAAAACGATTATCAAAGAAATCGAGGACTATCTGGATCAGGTCGATGTGTGCCGCAGCCGTTTCCGCGTTTGCATCGAGAGGTTGTTGACGCAACCGCAAGATGTGGAGAATCAGGCGATCGTGGAGGAGGTGCATCGCTCGGAATCCAAAGCCGATGACCTGCGCAGATCGATCGAGCTGCAGCTGTATCAGCGGGCGCTCATCCCCGAGTCGCGCGGGGACGTGCTGGGGCTGCTCGAAACCCTCGATGTGATTCCCGGAATGTTTCAATCGCTCTGCTACCAGTTCCTGCTGGAGAAGATCGTATTTCCCGAGCTGTTCCGAGAACGCTATATGCACTTGGTGGAAGTCAACATCAAAGCCTACGATTTGGCGCGCCAGGCTGTGCTGGGCCTGTTCTACAATCAGGACGTAAGAGATCTGACAGACCTGGTGGATGCAGTGGAAAGCGATTCAGATCACATCGAGCGGGACCTGATCCGCGATATCTTTAACAGCAAGATGGATAAGGCGGACAAAGTTCTGCTCAAGGAGATCGTAATCAACACGGGAGATATTTCCGATCGTGCGGAAACGGTCAAGGACAGATTGATACTGGCCATTGTCAAACGAAAGATCTAGTCTATGTACCGCCTGTTAAGCGGCATCTTCATGGGCTGGTCTCTCGGGTCCAATGATTCCGCCAACATATTTGGAACAGCTGTTTTCTCGAAAAAGTTGCGCTATCGCACCGCCGTTATCCTCTGCGCGATCTTCGTTATCGCGGGCGCGCTGCTGGAGGGGCAGAGAGGGATGCGCACTCTGAGCGGTCTGGTGGACCAGACCGCCGACAGCGCCTTTGCGGCTACCCTGGCGGCCGGTCTCACCGTTACGCTTATGAGCGTGATGAAGCTTCCCGTATCCACATCCCAGGCAATGGTGGGAGCGATCATCGGCATCGGTGTTATTCGCGGCGAGGTCAACTTCAGCGGACTGACCAAGGTCGTAATCGCTTGGGTGGCTACTCCGGTGGGTACCGTTTTAGCTACCCTGACAATCTATCCGTTGATCGGTTTGATGCTGCGCATGATGAGGCTCGATATCTTTACGCGGGATCTGCTGCTCAAGTGGGGCTTGATCATCGCGGGATGCTATGGGGCCTACGCCCTGGGGGCGAACAACGTAGCCAATGTGACCGGCTTGTATATACAAACCGGTCAGCTAAACGCTTTTCAGGCGGCGCTCTTGGGCGGGGGGAGCATCGCTTTGGGTGCGGTGACCTACAGCCGGAACGTGATGATGACCGTTGGTAAAAAGCTGGTTCCCCTCGACCCCTATGGAGCTTTTATCGCCGTATTCGCCATGGCCGTGGTCGTACACACCTTTGCCATTATCGGTGTGCCGGTCTCCACCTCCCAGGCAATCATCGGCTCCGTGCTCGGAATTGGTATCTTAAAAGGGATGCAGACCATCAAGATCCGCACCCTTCTGATGATTCTGTTCGGCTGGGTCGGCACTCCGGTGATAGCCCTGGCCTTTGCCTATCTTATCTTCCGGTTTATTGTTCGTTTCTAAAACCAGATCACGAGCATGGATTTGCCGCGTACGGTTTTGGCATCCGTTCCGGAAATCTTCGCTTTAACGGAGAGTTGTGTCTGGCCCCCGCCCTCACAGTCGACGACAACATAGTTGTAGCCGCCGCCGTCCATGTTCATGGTGAAACTGGAAGAAGCCCCCGAGGCGATCTTCCGGTTGAATCCGGCACCGGACAATCCGGCGGCAACGACCCATACGTCATTCGGGCCTTTGTTCTCGAGGGTCCAATCCACACCCGTGGCACGGATCTGCTTTACAGTCTGAATTTCGACGATACTTTCTCCGATGGAACCGTCCAGAATCACGCCGCTTCCCGCTGCAGAAGCAGCGGCCGTGGATTCTACCTGTAGAAATTTCACATCTCCGGAGTTGTCGAATTCCTCCCACCCCGGTGAGGTTTCCAATCCCCACCTCGCCTGCGCCTGAACGCCCATCGGCAGGCTTTTCATGGCTCCTACCGTCTCATACTGTCCGACTGCCAAGACTATGGCGGCCGAAACAACCAGGAAAACAACCAGGATAGCTAGTTTCTTCATCTTTAGAAACCTCCTTTATATTCTGATTAGGAATATGTGATCCTCCCTAAAACCTAGGGAGACTCGAGTCGTAGTTTTGCGTCCAGGTTGGAAAGCGGCTCATCGCAGAGAAGTACCTTGGGCTTGAGCAAAAGAGCCCGGACTACGGCCACGCGTTGCTGCTGGCCGCCGGAAAGCTCACTGGGTCCGCGGCGTTCCAGTCCCTCCAATCCGACCATCTGCAGCGATTCTTTCACCGCGCTCCTGGTTTTTTCCTCGGACCAGTGTAGAACCTTGAGTCCGTAGGCGATATTTTTCCCCACGTTCATGTGGGGAAAAAGGGCGTAGGACTGAAAGACCATAGTGAACTTCCGTTCGTTCGGCGGCAAATGCGTGATGTCTTCTCCGCCCAGCAGGATATGTCCTGAGCTCGGTACTTCCAAGCCGGCGATCATTCTAAGAATCGTTGTCTTCCCGCATCCGGAGGGACCCAGCAGGGTGATCAGCTTGCCGTGGGGAATTTTCAAGGAAACGTTGTCGCCGGCCGTAACCCGGCCGAGTTTTCCGGCTTCGATTCTGCCGAGGATGACCACGGTAGCCAGCTTGGTGCGAGCGGTGACCAGGAGGATGACGGCGCTGATCGCGGTCATGGCCCTGACAAATGAAAATACCAGGCCGGGAAGGATGGCGGGACGGATCAGCGGAAGCATCACGCGATTGAACGTCCTGAGGTTGCTGGCGCCCAGGGTGATCGCGGCTTCCTCTCTCAAGCAGATCGATTCGCGCCTGGAGGAGGCGGGAAGTGTCACAGCCACGGCTCGCTGCGGTTTAATCTGAGACGGAAATCTGCTACAGTCGGGTCATGGCGTACAAATACCCCTTATCGATTCAATTGACGCTTCCCGAGAACCACGAGCACGATCGAGACTTTCGGGAAGTTCTGCAGACTCTGCAAACGTACGGTTTTTCCGGTGTGGAGCTGAATATCGTTCGGCCCGAAGGCATCGACCCGCAGCAGCTCGAACGATTCCTGAACGGTTTCGGATTGCGGATGACCATGTTCGCCTCGGGGGCGAGCGCCAAAGCAGAGGGTCTGTCCCTCTGCGCTCCGGAGGAGGAGGTCGTCGAGAAATCGATTGCCCGCTGTGGTGAGTTCATCCGCTTCGCCGCACGTTTCGGAGCCGGCGTGATCGTCGGGTTCCTCAAAGGGGGGGCAGCGGTGGATCGACAGGCAGCCCGAAGGCGTTTTGCCGGATCTTTGGAGCGGATCGCGCCGCTGGCTCTACAAGCCCGGGTTCCCGTTTTGATCGAGGCAACGAACCGCTACGAGTCCGCTGTGGCCAACAGCCTGGAGGACACCTGTGCGCTGATCGCTTGCTTCTCCGGCAATCGGTACCTGCGCGTGCTGCCCGATACCTACCATATGAATATCGAGGAGGCCGACCCATTCGCCGCGCTGCGCCGGCACCACTCGTTGTACGATTCGATTCACATCTCCGACAACAATCGCTTTTTTCCGGGATTGGGGGCAATCCGCTTCGAAGAGCTGTTCCAATTCCTGTCCGATACGAACTATAGCGGCTCGATCGCCATCGAGGGGAATATTCGGGACGATCTGCTCTCCGACTTGCGCAAATCCGTTTCGTACCTGCAGCCTATGATCCGGGGCTGATGGATAGAGCCCTCGTTAAATCAATGTGCGGGAGCGAAATCAGGAGCTTACTCGATATATCAGGGTTGGCGCCGAGGCGGTCGCAATAGCCGTGGCTCACCAGATCGCCGTGGAGCTGAATTTCTATCTGGATGCCATTCGGGCCAACGAGTTTCTCATCTGCGAGGCGCGCCGTCCGGGCGTCCGAATCATTCTATCCACCGACGCCCATCATGTGAATGCACTGCCGCTGATGCGTTTCGCCTCCGCGTTTGTGCGGAAGTAGGAGTCGGTCGGGAGCAGCTGAGCTGTTTTCTTAACCCAGATCTTCGCGTACAAACTCGTCCAGATGCTTGTTCTGGTTGATCAGGGTAAAGGTGAATCCGCGCTCGGGCGTGTGCTCGGCAATGCTGTAGGAGGCATTGTCCACGTGTAACTTCCAGAAGTACGGTGCCGGGATGTCGAGCATGGCCGCGAACAGCGGTTTGAGCACGGCCCGGTGGGAGACGATCCCGACAACTCCGGATTTCTCGATCTCCACAATATCCAGTAGAGCGGCCAAGGCTCGATTCCGCACCTGCTCGAGGGTTTCCATGCCCGGAAAGTGCAATTTTTCCGGTTCACCGATCCATAGACTCCACAAATCCGGATGGCGTTTCTGTATCACGGATTTAGCAGTGTTTTCCCACTCTGCCAATGTGATGTTATTGAGGCCTTCGCACACCTCCACGCTGTGCCGATCCGCGGCAACGATCTCCGCGGTCTGGCTGGAACGCAGCAGCGGGCTGGTGTAGATACGTTTGAAGCGTATTAAAGCGAGCTCATCGCGCAATGCCTCGGCCTGCCTAATACCGTTTTCGTTCAAGGGAAAATCGTGGCGGCCCCGGAAGATGTCGTTTCGATTGCCGGCGCACTCGCCATGTCTGATGAAATACAGTCGCAGCATCGTAAAATTCCTCGGCCTACAGTACATCGGATCACGTCAATAGGCAACTCACGAACCGGTGTAACAGCTTGTTGTTCCGGGGGGTGGGCACTACGCCCCTGGCAAGTACTATGGAAATGCGTATGGTTGACTTTCACCAGAGAAACCGAGTATATTAACGGTAATCCATTCAGTATCGGGCTTACTGAATGAAAATACAAATAAAAAAAAAGCCCGATCATTTCGATTTTACGAAGTATACCGCTAGGACTAACCGACCAGAAGTCAGCAGCTCGAGTTTTTCCCGCCATGTTCTGCTCCTTTAACGGTTCGTAGCAATCACGATGATGGTGATATTCTCTAGGAGGAGAACATGAACAAAAAACTTTATGTAGGGGGCTTACCCTATTCCGTGACAGATGCACAGCTCAAAGAGCTCTTCGAACCCCACGGTACGGTGGATTCCGCCAATGTGATTACCGACAAATACACCGACCGATCACGGGGCTTCGGCTTCGTTGAGATGAGCACCCAGGAAGAGGCCGAAAAAGCCGTACAAGCTCTCAATGGAACACAGCTGGAAGGTCGCAGCTTGACCGTAAACGAAAGCAAACCAAGGGAGAATCGCCCACGAAGCGGCGGCTCCCGCAACAGCTGGTAACAACAGATCTTTTTTTGCTGTACCTAAGATGGGGGCCGAGTCGGTTTGGCCCCTGTTTTAAAAAACATTTCGATTCTTCACTACTTTCAACTAGCGATACAGAGATGTCGGCAGCGATTCGCCCTCCGATTTGCCGGACCACCATGCGGGCAAGATAAGGAGAAATAGAACTCACATGATTCAGAAAATACTTATGCTCTATCCGAAAATTCCAACCACCTATTGGAGTTTCGACCACGCGTTGCCGTTTATAGGCAAGAAAGCTTCACTTCCCCCTTTAGGGTTGATGACCGTAGCCGCGATGCTTCCCTCGAAATACGATGTTCGCCTCATCGATCTGAATATCGACACCTTGAGTGCCGCAGATATCGAGGAGGCGGATATCGTGTTCATCTCAGCCATGCTCGTACAGAAGCACTCCTTCGAGCAGATCGTCGCACTCTGCAAGCGATGCGAACGGCCCGTGGTGGCCGGGGGTCCATACCCGATTTCCTCGCACGAGGAAATTGAAGGAGTAGATTTTTTCGTCCTGGACGAGGCCGAGCTCACCTTGCCTCGTTTTCTTGCCGACTTGGAGGCCGGCCGCCCCCAGAGTCTTTACCGGGACTCCGGGAAGCCGGATATCACCCATACGCCGGTCCCTCGTTTTGACTTGATAGACGTGGAAGCCTATGACAGTATGCCACTGCAGTATTCACGCGGCTGTCCGTACAACTGCGAGTTCTGCGACATCATTGAGATGTTCGGTCGTATCCAACGTACGAAAACCTCAGAGCAGTTTCTCCGAGAGCTTGACGCGGTAAAGGCGAGCGGTTTTCGCGGGTCTGTATTTATCGTCGATGACAATTTCGTCGGCAACCACCGGCGGGTCAAATCACTGCTGAGCGAGATTATCAACTGGCAGAAGCAAAACGGTTTTCCCTTTGCCTTATTTACCGAGGCGAGTATCGATTTGGCGCAGGACGAGGAGCTGCTCGATCTGATGGTGGAAGCCGGTTTCAACATGGTATTCGTCGGAATCGAAACTCCCGATGAAGAAACCCTGGCCTTTACGCAAAAACGTCAAAACTTGAAATCACCGATCCTCGAAAGTGTAGAGAAGATCCAACGCCGCGGCATCGAGGTGACCGGCGGATTCATCGTGGGCTTCGATACGGACGGCCCGGACATATTCGACAGGCAGATCGATTTCATCCAACAGGCTGGAATCCCGATCGCCATGGTGGGACTGCTGACCGCGCTGCCCAATACGCAGTTGTGGCGGCGCCTTGAGTCCGAGGGGCGGCTGAAGCACAGCACAACAGGCAACAACACCCATACGTTAGCTACGAATTTTATTCCCCGTATGCCGGAGAGCGATTTGATCGATGGATACAAGCGGGTTCTATGCGAACTGTATTCACCCCGGCGTTACTTCGAGCGCTGTCTTACGCTGCTGCGACGGCTCTCGCCGCAAACGCGATCGGTTCGCTCTACCTCGTGGGTCGAGCTCAAAGCCCTTCTGCTGTCCTTGCTCAAACAAGGCTTTTCCTCCTACGGCATGCTCTACTGGCGGTACGTGTTCAGTGTGATTGCCACCCGCCCAAGGCTCTTTCCCGATGCCATGGCGCTGGCGATAAAGGGATTTCATTTTTTTGCCATTACCGGTGAGATTGATGCAGCGGACAGGTTTCTTACCAGGATCAGCGAAGCACGACATCGATTCCAGCTCAGGGTAGACAGGATAATGCATACCCGGAAACGCAGACTCGCGGTTTCGCTGGAACGATCGATCCTCGGCATGATGTCCGAAGTAAAAGCGAGCTATGGTGATTTTAGTACCGGTGTCCAAATGCATTTACAGCAGACAATTGCAGATTTCACTCAGCGGTGCCAGGCCTGGGTCGCCAAACTTCGCCTGGTGCATGGTGTCTCCTAAGTCTGAGGGAGCCGAACGTATTCAAACGAAGGTGAGGATATGAAATATTTCGATGAAGAGATTATCAAAAAATTGTCGGCGCAGGACATGGAGTGTTACAGAAGAGAAATCCGGGAGCTGAACCGACAGCTGCGTGCAGAGCTTGGACACAGGAAAAGATACTGTGCGTATTGCGGGGAACCTCTTGGAGTCTCGGACTACGGTTTCCGCTACTGCTCCCCCTGGCATCGTTACCTGGGCAGCCATAAGAGCAAAGAGACATTGTCCAGAGTGCAGTTTGAACGTAGTCGTGCTCTCAGGCGGATCAAAACCGTCAAGAAAGCAACGGCCTCCGACACCTCGTCATCGGGAAGCTCAAACCGGCAGGGAGCCGAGGCGATTCAAGCTACCCTGAGGGATCTGAGGATAAAAAAAATTCTGAATGAGTACCGAAGCATTACCGGAGAAAGCCTCAGCACCTCGATGCGGGCTAACAGACATTGACCCACGCACGTGTGATAGCGTGTGTTATAGATGGAAGATCTTACGAAGTTCGTCGCTGGTAATTTTCATTCTGTACTGGATGTAGAACAACAGGCCCACCAGCGGCACCGCACATCCAAAGACCAACAGCGACCAACTCAGTCGCAATGCCCCGGATAGGTGGAGACTGACTACAGTCTCAATCCCCACCAGAAGCAGGCCGACACTGAAAAGCACCACGGCCAGGATCGCGAATACGCGGCGTCGCAACGCCCGAGCGACCACCGCAACTCCGCCCACAAGTGCGCCGGTAACGACGGTGATTGGCAGGGCCAGGGGAAAGAACCATGGGTCTTCGGGCATCAGCAGATCCAGCACTTGGAGAAATATGGCCGACAACGCAGTCTCTGCCGTCAGGAGCAGCAGCTTGTGTGTTCGTATTAGTATCAGCAGGGAGCCTGCCGCCCAGAGAAAAACAATCGAGGCAAGCGGGTAGCGAGCCCACGTGACACACATACTGTAGGCGAAATCCGCTGCGAACACCACCACCGCACTGATTGCGGCGAAAAGAGACACGATCTCCCAGAGCCTTAGCAGGGTGAGAGGACCGGCTTGGCCGGCGGGAGGAGGGGCGATCCGGGCACGAGGGGATTCCTCAACCATGTTTTCCCGCTCTCCACCCAGCAAGCTCAGGCACAACGGGCAGCGTTTCAGGCCTTCCTCAATTTCGACACCGCAGTTAGCGCAGATAGGCATAACCTCAATACTCCATAACTTTGACCGGGACTCCCTGTCCTGCGATGGTTGTGAAAAAAACTCTCTCCAACTCGCGGCCCTCAACCAAGCTGCTGATGGTCACAGACAGCTCATCCTTGAAGCTCACTACCGAACAGCACTTTTTCATCATTTGGCTCGGCGGCAGCACCATTTCGAATGACTCTATGTGCTCTTCCATCTCTTTCGGTATCTCGACCCTGCCCAGATTGGAAAGAACTCCGGAGTAGATACGGTCGGATAGGCGACGATACAGCCAGCCCAGGAAGATATCCTTGACGAACAGCGGTGTGATGCGGATCACGGGCATGAGCTCCGCCCCCACGTTTCGGGTGATCTGCCTGCCGAGCTCCCTTCGTTCCACCTCTATTTGCATTCGGTGATGCACCCGGCGCAGAATCTCCTCAAAGCTGTAAGGTCCCAGGCGCATGTCGGTTTCCGGAGACACATACAGGGAGAAATTGCGCATGGTGGGAGATGGAAAAAACCTGCGCATATTTACCGGCACCTCGAGGCGTACGACCGAGCAGTCCGGTACTACACCACCGCGAATATCGGCTTCGTACAGTTGTGCAAGGCAGTACATATACAGCGCGGACAGGTACTCGGTAATGGTAACTCCCTTGGCCCGGGAGATGTCAAGCAGCAGGGATACCGGCATACGACCGGTGAGGGTTCGGAAGCAACCCGAATAGGGCGGGCGATCGGAGATATGATAGGCCGCGGCGTAACTCTTCGGCCCCGGTCCGTTCCTGTCGAAGTGTTTCCGGTGACCGTCTTCGGCTTCATCCGGATCCGGCTTCTCCCGCGGATCCAGAAGATCCCCCGTATCGCCGATTTTCACTCCGCACAATCTCAAATATTCGGCCAACAGCGATCGAAGAAAGCGCAGGCCGCCGGAACCGTCGGTTAAAATGTGGGAGAAATCAACTGCGATGATTCGCTCGCGAGCCAGTATCCGAAACAGATGCTCGGTTTTTTCCGCAGCCGGGAGGACTTCAAGCGCCGGCAGGTGCAGCAGGTGTACCCGCGGCATGTAATGGCTGCGCTGCAGATAGTACCAGAACAAGCCGCGCCTGAGGTGGACCTGAAAATACGGGCAGCGTCGCAGTAGCGCCTCGGAAGCCTGCTGCAAAGCGGAGAGCCGGACAGGGCTCCGCATCACGGCGAGAAGACGAAACACCGCGGGGGATTTCTTCGAAGTTGCGGACGGATAGATTTTGCCGGCGTTGTCGAGGGGCAGCCAATCGCGCTCCAGATACACGTTGCTCACTCGGAGCCTGATTCCCGCATGTCGAGGATCTTCATCAGATCAGCATAGCAATTGGAAGGCAGGATCGACAACCTCAAGCATGTTCACATTATTTTGTCAATCAAAGATCGCCGCCGGTAGCCGCCTGATATTCAGGCGGCCGCCGGCAAGCGGTTGGCACGGGCTCAGTTGGCCGAGGCGGCTAGATCTCGAGCACGAATCAGACGGGTCCCGATTTCGATGCCGGCCTTCTCGTACAGACGACCGACCGGACAGGTCTGCATGGTCTTTTCCAGCACGCGCTGCAGCTTCTCCTCGGACTCATCGGAATCCACGGTCACGATCGCCCTTGCTGTGGTGATGGTGGGAGCGCCTTCCGGCATATCTGCTTCCACGGCCACCTCGATGTTGCTGTACTCGAGCCGAGAATTCTTGGCCACGAGAGCCCAAATCGTAGAGATGCATCCGGCCAGGCCCATCACGACCAGTTCCAGGGCCGTCGGTGCAATATCGTTTCCACCCTTGGCT
>Ga0272441_10007241_pt1 | contig 18128 bp, 19 predicted proteins | sample SSMProp6N_FD_193582 | JGI IMG/M metagenome (GOLD analysis project Ga0272441, IMG submission 193582) | Marine sediment archaeal communities from Little Sippewissett salt marsh, Falmouth, MA, United States - SSM-Prop-6N | ecosystem: Environmental > Aquatic > Marine > Wetlands > Sediment ... | reverse complement strand
CGTGGGAACAGCTATCGACTCCGTGGAAAAGTTGGAAAGGAGGGTGTGGAAATGGGCCAGAGTTGAGAACAAAGTGGCTCAGTTTTCACGACCGAAAATGGCTCAATTTATAAAGACCGTTGACAACATGCATTAATAGTTATTTTACTTGTTGTTAAGTATTTGCCATCAGTAGTTCAATCACTTGCAACTTCATATAATCAAGTAGAGCAAGGTCTCCTTGCTCGGGTAAATCGAAAGTGTATAAAAGTTGAGATGGAACAAGATGAAAACCTTGCACAACTTAGTAAGAAGCGTCTCAATCATTTATCTGAACTTGTGGAGAATTTACACGAGAAAGAAAAAGAAAAACTTCATCGTGCCATTAGATTTAAAAAAAGATTACTCAGCATAAATGTAACAGTAAAAAGTAAAGATGAGCGATAAAGCAGCTAACAAAAATGAAGACAAAGTTATATGAATGATTGGTTTACCATAGATCAAATCGACAAGGAAACATATATCATAAGCGAATACCGCCACTGGGAGGAAACGCATTGTTATCTCTTGAATGGCTCTGAACGCAGTTTGCTAATTGATACAGGGCTGGGAATCTGTGATATTCATGAACAAGTCATAAAGCTGACTGATAAACCAATTGTTGCTATAGCTACCCACATTCACTGGGATCATATTGGCGGTCATAAATCTTTTCCCGACTTTTACGCTCATAAGAGTGAACTGAACTGGCTTAGTGGAGAATTTCCTCTGACAATGGAACAGATCAAAGACATGGTCGTTAACGGCTGTGACCTGCCGGAAGGTTATGATGTAAACAAATATGAATTCTTTCAGGGTAAGCCGACAAAGGCGTTAAAGGGTAATGAAATTATTGATATTGGAGGTCGCTTTGTACAAATAGTGCATACGCCCGGCCATTCGCCGGGGCATATGTGTTTTTGGGAAAAGGAGCGCGCTTATATTTTTACCGGTGACTTGGTTTATAAAGACACGCTATTTGCTTACTTTCCGTCCACTGATCCAGAGGCATATCTCAACTCTCTGGAACGGGTGTCGGCACTGCCAGTGAAGTATGTGTTTCCGGCTCATCACACTTTGAATATTAAGCCTGAGATTCTGTTCCGAATGCGTGACGCTTTTAGGCAGTTGCAGATCGAGGGTAAATTGCATCATGGCAGCGGAACATATGACTACGGCGACTGGGCTATATGGCTATAAAAGGAAAGATACCTAACAAATCTTTTCCAGAAGACCGCAAAAAGCCGCGCTGCTGAAAAGCACGTTGGGCGACATAATCTATACCTGGGGGATAAATGCCAACTTTTATAAATGATGATTTATCACTCTTTTATAGTGAAAAGGGCTTGGGGAGGCTTTTGCTGATACTTCCTGGAAATACAGCTTCTTCCGCATGTCATGAAGGAGAACTTGACTATTTTGGACAATACTATCATACCGTGTCTTTAGATTTTCGAGGCACAGGAAAATCAGAGCGGATGACATCATGGCCGGATGACTGGTGGGAAAAGTGCGCAGATGATGTCGCAGCACTTTTATTGCATTTAGGCGAGCAACAAGGCATTGTTATGGGAACAAGTGGCGGAGCGAATATAGCATTGCTGTATGCAATTTGTTACCCAGAACATGCATCAGGAGTAATAGCGGATAGCTGTTCTGAAATATTCCCTCCGGAGAATTTGCGCAAAGAAGTATCCAATCGGGCTCTACAGACAAATGAACAGGTTGAATTCTGGAAATATGCAAATGGTGAGGACTGGGAAGCTGTTGTGGAAAATGATAACAAGCTTCTGCTCGAGTTTGCCAATCAGGGTGGGGATTTTTTTAATGGAAGATTGAATACGATCAATTGTCCTGTTCTATTTACCGGCAGTCTTAAAGATTCCTTTATTCCAGACATTGGCGAACAAAATATTAGTATGGCAAAACAGATTAAAAACAGCACAACCTTTTTATGTAATGATGGCGATCATCCTTTTATGTGGGCTTGTTCTGACTTATTTCGATCTGTGTCTTACCAGTTTCTTAAATGTTTGAAGTAAGCCAAAATCGCCCAACAATTTTTCCACGCGACCCAAGAAGCCGAGCGCGTGAAAACGGCGTTAGAAATAAAGAAGAAAAGAAATAGTTATGAACTGGTTCAAGATTTTCGTAGTAGCTGTCTGTGCGAGTTCTTTGGCGCAATCATCTTTTGCCGCGCCCATACCACCTGTGGCAATCATGACGATCGAAGGACGTATACAAAAGGTATCTTGGCAGCCCGATAAACATCACACTCAATCATCCGAAAGACAACAAATTTCTAAAACAGAATATGAAAATTAGAATCATAGACTTCCGTATGAGTGGCGACGAAGGCGGAATTTGGACTAGCTTTAGGAAGATTGAAATCCTTGGTGAAAAAGAATCAAAACGGTCTAAGACGGATGCAGGCGAAGGCAAATAGCTGTGCCCGATGCGCATCGTTAAACATCTAAAAATTCCATTTTGTACTTATACAAAAATCAAGATACTTTTCGCATATCGTAACAACATCCCCGATTTTCACAGTTCACCTATCTGACAACTATACGTAAGATGCACCTTGACAGAGGCCTGTCGTGGCCGAATCAGGAGAGCAGATTACCAGTATTGCAACAATTTGCATTATTGGTAATTTCGTAACTCATTCCCGGGATGGCAAATTATCGGTTCTGCAAAAATTTGCATTTCCGATAATTTCTGCATCGCCGTGGCACAAAAGGATATGTTTGACGGATCACATCTTTATCGGTTACAGGATGGATCTGCGTCCGTTGTATCGTTCAGGGTCATAATATTTTTCTACATCGACTACATTGAGCCCTTTGGTAACCAGTTCCTTGAGGGGGATGCTCGTGATTTCTCCCCGCACGAGGCTCGCCATACGCCCGAAGTCTTCATTCACGATCATGTCAATTGCCGCAATGCCGAACCACCGTGCCATGAGACGGTCGCGCGCCGATGGTGAACCTCCTCTCTGCAGGTGGCTCAAGATAAGATGGCGTGTCTCGAAGCCCGTCTTCTTCTCAATTTCGTCGGCCACATAGGCCGCGATTCCGCCCAGGGATGAATGGCCGAAGTCATCGAGCTTGGTATCCTTGACCAGTTCACTCTTGCCCCTGAGCTTTGCCCCTTCCGATACAACGACGATACTGTAACGGATCTCCATTCCTTCCCGTTCCAGCAGCAGTTCACAGACACGATCCATATCAAAGGGGCACTCGGGGATCAGGATGATATAGGCGCCACTGCATTCACCTCCATGGAGGGCGAGCCACCCGGCATGACGACCCATGGTCTCCACGACAAAGATGCGGCTGTGAGAACCTGCCGTCGTCCGCAGACGATCGATCTCCTCCATAATGACGTTGACGGCGGTATCATAACCGAGAGAATAATCCGTTCCGGCGAGATCGTTATCAATGGTCTTCGGAATGCCGACGGTCTTGATACCAAGGGTGTGCAGTTTGTGGGCTACGCCGAGGGTATCCTCGCCGCCGATTGCAACGATGACATCGATTCCCAGTTTTTCTACGTTTTCAATCAGCGTTGCCGATCGGTCATTCTTCGGATTGAAGGGATTTGTCCGTGATGTCCCCAGATTTGTGCCACCGTAGCGGTCCCATGTCCGGACGACCTCTTGATCCAGGTGCTTCAGGTGCCGGGCACAACTCTCAGGATCGTCGGGATCGACCTCTACCAATCCCTTCCATCCGCCCATGATTCCTAAAACCTCGAAGGGTGTGGACCGTTTCGCGGCAAGCTTGTGATCAAGGGCCGATTTCGTGACCCACTTGATTGCCCCGTTCAGACCGGGACAATCTCCTCCTCCTGTCAGGACTGCTATTCTCATCGTCATGTTCCCCCTCTCATGACAATTATTCGGTATCTCCGGGACATTCCTTTACACGGAAAGAACAGTACCTGTGCCGGCGAGCCACACATATGGTCGGGGATAGCCCCCTGTGCATGAGGAGTAATAACAGATGCAGAGATAATGAATGACCCTGCATAGACTAGAACATGCTAAACCATTAACTCTATTAGGGAAACATGTCAAGAAATATTATGTGCCAGTCACAGCAGGCCGAGGCCGGCTTGCTTTTTGACCTGCCCTGTGGCATGGTGTTGTTCCGGTAGCGATCTATGTCACAATCGTTAGTCCCGCGGAGGCAGGAAGCTGGAATGAGACGGGATGCCGGATCACGTACGGCATGACGCGTGCTATGTTTCATGGCCGGAGTAATCATTCAAAACCATGGATATCAAGATACTGGGGACGGAGTCACTGGGCGTACGGGGGATGTGCTGCTTTGTCGGTGCTGGGGACCGCCGGATATTAATCGATCCCGGCATAGCCCTGGGTTATACCAGACACAGATTGCTGCCCCATCCCTTCCAGGTGGCGCTGGACGAAGTGATACAGGACAGGATCGTTGAAGCATGGTCCCGTGCCACCGATATAGTGATCAGTCACTTCCACGGTGATCATATCCCTCTCATCAATGCCAACCCCTATCAATTAAGCATAGAAAGGGTGATGTCCCTGAATCGGGGTGTCAGGGTATGGGCCAAGTCCCGGGACCTCTCCCCCGTTGAACAGAAGCGGAGGGATGCCCTCTCCGCCGTTCTGGACATGATCCCGGCGGAAGAACGGGGCGATGGTATCGTGAGCTTTTCCGGAAGCGTGCATCATGGGGATGTCAGTGGTCCTGACATGGTTGTAATGACCAGGATCGCGGAGGATTTCGTATTTGTCCATGCCTCTGATATCCAGTTGCTTGATGATGGAGCGGTTTCACAGATACTGTCATGGCGGCCCGATGTCGTATTTGCCAGCGGTCCGCCCCTCTATCTCAGGAGGCTTTCCGACGGGCAGGTAAGGACGGCCTGGCACAATGCCCTGCGTCTCTCACGGGGGGTCGAGACCCTTATCCTCGACCATCACCTGATGCGGGATGAAGACAGCGCCCGCTGGCTGGATAGATTGTTGCTGAAAACCGGAAACAGGGTGATATGCGGCGCCGATTTTATGGGGCAACCGAGGATGCTGCTCGAGGCCAGGCGCCGGTATCTCTATGAACAGATGCCCGTTCCCGAGGGGTGGCACGATGCATATGCCGGCGGCAGGATCGGCACCGACGGGTATAAAACCATGCCGCAGGATTCAGTGCAGGGGTCATAATCAGTGAAGAGCGGCGGCTGTATGCAGGCTCTGAGAGCCTGAAGAGACAGCAATGGATCAATCGAGCCCCGTGTTTGTGGGGGTATGAGAAGCGTCAATGACAGGGTAAAGGAATATGACCATGAGTAACTATAAAGTAGGCCTGGTACTGGGAAGCGGGTCCTCCCGGGGATGGGCACATATCGGGGTCATCGAGGCCCTCCAGGATGCCGCTATCCCCATCCATTGTGTGGCGGGATGCAGCGTCGGTGCCTTTGTCGGCGCCATCTTTGCCAGTGGCGGACTGGAGCAGTTGAAAGGATACGTCATCGAGATGGACGGTGAAAGCATGTTCTCGTTTTCAGATCTGACCTTTATTCGACCCGGACTGTTAGACGGAGATAAAAAACTCAGGGATCTCTTCTGCATGCACAGTGACAAGATGAGATTTGAAGAACTCGAGATCCCCCTGAAAGTTGTCGCTACCGACATCCAATCCGGCGATAAGGTGATCCTGGATTCCGGAGACCTGCTCACGGCCCTCCGGGCATCCATGTCGTATCCGGGCCTGTTTGCGCCGGTACACCACAAGGATCGGTGGCTGGTAGATGGCGGTGTGCTGGACCCCGTTCCCGTGGGGGTGGCCCGGGCCATGGGCGCGGATATCGTCATCGCCGTCAATCTGGATTCTCAACTGATATCGCGCAAGCGCCACCGGACCTCCACGGCCGATCCTGAAACGAGGACACATCCGATTCGTAACGAGTTTCTCAGAAAACTGGCCGCCCGGTATGAATCTACAGAAAAAATAATCAGGGAACGCCTGGAACTGCAGAAAGATAACAAACCGGCTACGCCCGGCATCCGGCAGGCTATCAACGCCTCGATACAACTCATGCAGGCCCGGATCACGCGGGTCAATCTGGCCGTCAATCCACCGGATATTCTCATCACCCCCCGTCTGGGCGACCTCAAAATGCTTGATTATGATCAGGTGGAGCACACCATTGAAGAGGGATACATTGCCACCCGAAACAAGCTCGACGATATCAGGCAGCTGCTGAAACCGCAGAGTGAGTGAAGGGATGACATCCGCAGCGGTATCGAAGGTACAACAATGAGCATTTGGATCCTGGCCCTTATTATATTCGTCATTGCGGTTTTCATGGTCATGACCGGTCATGGGGGTGGCAATTTTTTTGTCATTGCCCTGGTCCTTGCCGGCATCGACATGCACAGAGCCGCCACATCGGTACAGTTTATCCTCTTTACCGCGGCATTTTCCGCCATGCTGGTCTTTGGAAGGAAAAAGTTCGTTGAATGGAAACTGGTTGCTCTGTTCGGTGTATTAATAGGCATATCGGCCTTCCTGGGCGGTTTCTTTTCCGATTACGTTGCAGGGAAGACGCTGAAGCTCATTTTATCTGTCTTACTCTTCATCCTCGCTCTCTTGATGCTGAAACCCGTTACGGAACACACAGGCCCTGTGGTAAAAACAGGGTGGCAGTATTGGCATGTGCAATCGGCTGACAGGCTGATGGTATATCCCGTTAATCTTCTTGTAGTCATACCGGTTGTATCGATCTTCGGCTTTGTCGCCGGCATGGTGGGAATATCGGGGGGGTCCTTTATTGTTCCGCTGCTGGTATTGTCGTGCTGTGTGCCCATGAAACATGCCGTCGGGACAGCCAGTACCCTGGTCGCCGTTTCGGCGCTGGCCGGATTCCTGGGTCATGCCATGTCAGGGCATTTTGACTACCGTATTGCACTGCCCCTTGCACTGGGAGGGGCCATTGGGGGACTTGTCGGCGGCAGTATTGCAATACAATCAAAGCCGAAGGTGTTGAAGATACTCTTTGCTGCAACGACACTGGTTGCGGCCATTATCATGGCATATAAGGTATTTTACTGACAAGAGTCGGGGGTCAAATCTTTACTCTTGACTTTGCTCATCTTGAACTGAACAGCCTGCGCATTTCCCGCAATGTATTGCGGGCACTGCAATCTACCCATCAATCCAATGATAAGGATTTGACCCTACGGACTTTCCCATTGATCTGCAAATCACCTCATAATCATAGCGCCCAATGATCGATCACTGTCCCGAGCGAACGGCCCGCACATGATGACTATATGACTTAGAGAAGGCGTTGCCGAAGTAGCCGTAGCTGAAAGAAACGAGCCACGCACCGTACCTATAGTAGGCGTAGGTAGTAGACGACCAGTAATTGGACGAAACGGTGTTCGGAAAATAGGCGGTGTCTATTGCAGGATTGTATGTTCTATAATCAATAATGGAACGTAGTTCCTTCCTGCTTGGCAACCGCCAGTCGGAATAGCCGCCGAAGTTGACCGAATTGAGCGCATTTATAAAATCCTCCGTGTCCGTGCCGTTTCCCGGCGTGCCTGCAACGCCAACGTCATGAAGTGTGGATGAAAAAATATCCGAACCGGGAAGACACAACCATCGGCCCGGCCCTGACGAACATCGAGAATGTTCGCCCGGAAACGCTGAGTGTCTTTAAGCAGCCGGTCGATCCAAAGAAACTGCAGTTCGATCTGAAGGAAGTTTGGAAGCAGAAATTGCCCTGGACCCCAAGCGACGAGTAAGCGAATATTATAAAGACTACAATCGGGAACCCCCTACTTCATTAGTAGGGGGTTTTCTGCTCTTAGGGACGACTGAAAGAAGATAATGAAAGGTAATGCGAAATTGCCAATTGCAGCATAAATGTAATGGCAGGCTTGATGTTGCCTATTGGCACGCCGCTGTCGTACCACGTATGGGCAGGAAATAACTACCTCTGCGGGCCAAGCAGACATGCTTGCCCTACCTCCCTATAACTGGACAACCTTTGGTGCAGTATTATGACATGAGGGGGAATGGCTTGATGACCCGTAAACGTTTTTCGGAAGAAGGCATTTTAGATTTTTTACGTCAGATCGTAACAGACTGCCCAACCTCCATTGCTGCCCTTCGACGTTCAACCACCTCTTTCTGCTTTTGCTTCATTTGGTATCCAGGGTGTTTTGGCCAGCCATGTAAACGGCGACAGCTTTGAATTTGCCGTTTTCAACGTCGAAGAAATTACAGTTCGATTTAAAGGTTAGGGTGCCATCCAGTTCCGTGTTGACGACGGTGAATTGGGTGGCGATGCGGTCGCTGTTCGGATCAGCGATATACGAGAAGTCTTTATGTTCGACGGTTGCGTGATTTTCCCACAGACGCTCGAGCATTGTCGCAATTTCGCTCTGCCCTTGCAACCTGACACCGTGCGTTTCAACGCTGAAAACACATTCATTGGTCATTGTTTCAGAGATTATGGCGAAGTTTTGTTCATCTACTCCGCGAAAGTACTTTTCGACGAGAGTGATAAGGTCTGCTTTTGTCATTTACTTTCCTCCTTAATTGATAATTATTGATAATTGAATTGATAAGGCATTGCTTTTGGCGGTCGGAGCATAAAAAAGATCGTTTTGTATGTCAAGGGAATATTTGCAACAAGATGCAGAAAAACGTTGGATGTTGTACCGAAGATTACGGAAAGGATTCAGCGAGTCGACAATGGTCTTGAGAAATTTGCGTAAAAGACGTTCTTGCTAATCGTTTTTCCCGTTCCGAAGGCCCTTTTGGGAATCATTCAGGTAAACCTCTCCTGCACATCTCAAATCATCTTCGGAGATTCTCCGAATTCTTCAATTGAATCGATGCATTATGCCTGAATATAGTCATCCCAGGTATATTGAGGGTCCTAACTAATAGTGCTCTAATAGTGGGGTCGGACCGAGCTAACTAACTGGAATGAAGAGATTAATACATTACATAATGCTTGATATTAACCTTACAACGTCAATTTTGAGCCCTAAATTGGCGATTTAAGAGGCACACCATGCCGAGAGCGAATCGTCACCACATTCCCGGATACATCTGGCATATCACTCACCGCTGCCATAAGAAAGAATTACTCTTGAAATTTGCACGCGATCGGCGCCGATGGATTGGGTGGCTTTTTGAGGCCAAAAAACGATATGGATTGAGCATTCTTAATTATACCGTGACGTCAAACCATATCCATCTTTTGGTATTGGACAATGGGGGCCATGATACCATACCAAGATCAATACAGTTAATTGCCGGGCGAACCGGTCAGCAATATAACCAGAGAAAAGAACGAAAAGGTGCATTCTGGGAAGACCGTTATCATGCAACAGCAGTCGAGAGCGATGACCATTTAGCACAGTGCATGGTTTACATCGATATGAACATGGTTCGAGCCGGAGTGGTAAAGCACCCTCAAGAATGGTCTTTCTGCGGGTACCATGAGATTCAGAAACCAAAAGAGCGATACGGCATTATAGATTACCGAAGGTTGATTGCGCTACTCCACATGAGGAATATTGAAGAACTCCAAGAATTACAAATGGCCTGGGTCATAGAAGCGCTATCCTCCGAGAGACTTGGACGCGAAAGCAAATGGACCGAGAGCATAGCGGTAGGCAGTGAGCACTTTGTGTGTGCTACAAAGGAGAGACTTGGCATAAGAGCACGGGGGCGTTACATGGTCGGAAAGAACGGAGCGTTTGAACTGAGGGAAGCGGCTGATTCTTATTCGGTCAATTTGGATGCGAAAAATGATGCTGTAAGGCCAAAAAACATGTATGTATGGGATGGTATCGTTTAAATATCAGCATGTTAGCTTGGTCCGACCCCACGTACCCCGCCATGCCAAACTGATCGAGGCCAACCTGGGTGATACAAATTTAAGCGATGCCGACCTGAGCCACGCCGACCTGCGCAATGCCGACCTGACCAACGCTGACCTGACCGGAGCTGATTTATCCTCTGCCGTATGGATTGACAGTCACATTTGTGCAAATCCCGCGATTGGCTCTTGCGATTAAAGGGGTTTTCCACCGGTTTGATGCGGATTCTCAAGTATGGTACTTACCGATTGCAGGATGCAATCCACAGATCATCGGAAGGGGCGTGACCTGGATTCTGGCATATTCTCATTGATTCTGGGCGTTTTGGCTGACCACGAGGTGTTGTGTTTCTTACGCTACTCCAGCATCTCAACCAAAAAGGGCTATTTCACCATCCCGATTGGAAAATCCCGTCCCTGCATTCTGACCTGGGGAATCTGCTCGTAGCCAAAGCGCTCGTAGGTGATTTTGGGAACGTGTTCGTCAATGTAGGCGGAGAGTTCAAAGATGCTGATCTGCTTGTCCCGGTTCCCAAAATCCTGGTCGGCCGCCCCAAAGGCCTGGATCAGGGCATAGGTGAACACACCGTGGCCCTTGTACCCCTCCAGAGCGGGCTGGTCATCCTTGGCGGCCACAATGGTGGCCCTTCCCGTGGCCCGTGTCAGCTTGTTGATGGCCGTTTTTTCCGCAATGCCCCGCTGCGCGGCCTTGGCCTGGGTAAAGGAACCGCTGTTGCAGGTATCCATGAGAACCAGGCTCTTGCGGGCCTGGATCATGGCCAGCCATCTCTGAAGGTCGTCCTGAGTGATGGCGTTTTGTGCGATGGAATCTTCGTTTCTGAACCGGAAATCCTGGGGTAGGAAATGGTATTTCCCGTCTTGCGTAACGCCGTGGCCCGCCAAGTAGAGCACAAACACGTCCTGAGTCTGCACCTGGCCAGATAACGCCTCAAAAGCAACTCCGATTCCCCGGGCCGTTGCGTTTTCATCATACACTTCGGTTATGTGTACATTGTCAAAGATGGATTGGGAGCTTTGCTTAAGGGCCTGTGCTATGGCCTTGCCGTCGGGCACGGAGTAATTGAGCCACATGGCTTTATCCCGGTATTTATTGATCCCCACGGCCACCAGATACAGTGAGGGCGGGGTGGAGATATCATCTTTGAGGTTAATGGTCAGGCTGTCCGGGTTGGAGGTGATCTGGTTGTGAAGGTTGTTGGCAACCACCTGGATGACGTTGGCTCCGGGCGACAGGGTGACCAGTTTTTTCAGGCGGCTTGTTTTCTCCTGCCCCGGCTTAGACTGGACGTAAATACCCCGGTCCTTTTCTTCGGAGACTCCCACGGTCACGCCGTTGATCTTCCATTCCATCCTGCCAATACCGCCGCCTGTGTCCACCACGTCCACGACGAGTTCCACGTCGCGGGTACTCATCGATGCATTGTTCTCGGGCGAGACAAAGGCAATCTGGGGGGGCGACCCGCCCGTCGTTGCCTTGGTAATGCTCGTGCTTGCCAAGGCGGTTTTGGCTTCCGTGTCCGAATCACCTCGGACTTTAGCCGCGACCATATCGGGCCGGTAGAACTGGTTATAATATTGACCTAAACTCTGGACCTTATTGCCAACCCGGACATTCAAGTATTGGTCAGCATTGGGGGAACTGGCATAAAAACCTTCTGGTGTGATGGAGAGCCACTCACCATCCATGAAGTCTATAGCCCGGGCAAGTTCGCGGCCTGTTGAAATATTCCAGATACGCAGACCCTCTGCACCATGGGACCAAGCCTGGGTCATATTCTTGTTGAAACCAAGATAGACAGGCCATCCCCCACCGTGAAGCCCATTAAAAACTTTGTTTTTTTGACCACTTGTAAGACTCCAGAGGCAGATTTTCCCATTGTTGTGGCCTGTCAAAGCCCATTTCCCATCCTGGCTGACAGCTTGGCCGGATATAGTGTCTATAGCTGAGCTATCCACAAGTTTCCAAAGTAAATTTCCTGAACGGATATCAACAAAATACAAAATTACAGCGGTATTGAATTCAGGCTTTTTCACATATCCGTTAGCACTGGCCAGCAGATGACTTTCATTGTCCGTAAAATCAAGAGCACGAAAACTAGGGGAATCAACATTGACATCCGGTAACAGCATGCGCATTCGTTTCGCACCGGAGGCTATGTCCCATACAATAATACCAGATGTCTGTTTAACGTCAGCGTCAAAATCATTTTTCGTCCAGATACCGGCAAGAGTCTTGCTATCTTTTGAAAAGGCAAAAAATTCCCAGGATAGTATTTCCAGTTTTTCTTCACTGGTTAGATTCGGACTATAACCCTGTCCAGGTTTCATCTCCAGGATTTTTCTGTTGGCGTCCAAGTCTATAACCCTGTATCCAAAATGCTCATCAACCAGGACATATTTCCCATTGGGGCTTACGTTGATGTGTGATAACCGACTTTGGTATAATAGGGGTATATCGATGGCTTTAACAGGTACTTCGTATTCAATATCCCATTTGGTTACACTGGCGGTATTTCGGTCTTCCCATATTTTTGTTGTAATTAGGAACTTACCGTCAGTTGTAACAATACCAAGCTTGCCAAAATCTTCATCAAGATTCAGCCCGTTAGGGCTGGAAGGTTGCCCTGTCTCCAGATCCCAGATGTGGCGAAAGGTAAGCAGTTTGCCATCCGGCATGGCTGCGACTTGGCTAAATGGCCGATAAGCTTTGATTTCCCTTTGTACTTGATATGTATCCTTTTCCAGGAAAGCTATACCTCTGTTGTTTTCCATTAACAGGCTTTTGCCATCCGGCGTTGGGCGAAGACCTTTGCAGTATCCATTTTCAAGCTCAGGAGCTTGGATTGGTGTTCCTGTTTTTGCATCCAGTATGGCAAGTGCATTCCTTTCAAAAGAAACTTCTTGAGTTTCACCCATGCCCATGAATAAAAACAGCTGTCCAGAATCTGCGGAAAAGCGTATTTGATAGGAAATAAACCCGACCTTAGGGGTTTTCCAGAGCACCTTTCCGGAGCGGGTTTCCAGGAGGAAAATCTGATCCTTTTCTTCCTCATAATGATCCGTCCTTAAAGCCAATAGTTTTCCATCTGGGCTGAAAATAGCACCATCCGCATACCCCATTTTTTTTTCTTTGAAAGATGCAACTTTTTTTCCCAAGCATACGTCCCAAAGGACAATTTTTGGGGATTGATCTATCAAAACGTATCTGCCCTGGGGAGAAATTGCTTGGGCACGGCCTTTGAAATCATGTATTTTTTTCCCACTTTGCGTTGCAAAGATGCCGCATTGACCTCCCTCGTAATCGAAAAATGCATAGGAACCATCCGAGCAGAAGACCTGAGCAGGAAATCCTTCCGCATCCAATTCATTCGGAAATTCCATTTGGCCCATTTGTTCGCCGCTCCTCACATCCCAAGTCTTGATTCCATCTCCTGCAAAGGAAAAAATCCGCGACCCGTCTGAACTTAAAGAAATATCCCTAATGGTGTTATTAGGATGGGCCAGTATGGTGCGAATTTCACGGCCCGACGCAACATCCCAGATTTTTATAGAATTGACGTCATTGGAGGCTATCAGCTTCCCATCATTGCTCATTTTCATGTCATAGATATCTTGCCCTGCCTGGGGAAATATATGGGGAGTTGTGTCCAACGATGAGGGCGGCAAAAATGCTGGAGTCGCGGGCAAAAGACAGGGCGGCTGCTCCTGCTTCTTTTCACGGCCCCAGGCTGCTGCATTTTCCAAAGGACTTGAGATGAAGATAGTAGCGATGACGAACAACATTATCAAGACTTGTTTTTTCATGGATGCCCTCGAATAGTCTATTTCTCAATTAGAAAGCCCGTATAAAATTGTTTAAAGCCTTAACATATTGTATATACCAGAGTAATTTAGTGAGCCTCCCCTTTTCTCTGGGGCCACAATATCTTGTGGTATCAAGAAAGCCAGGCGACCATTGATAGCTGCCACAACTAAATACTCGGACATTTTTAAAAAATCAATGAATTCGTCTTTTTTCCTACCCCGCCTCCCCCTGGCATGGCCGCCAAAACCTGTCAATAGGCAAACTTGTGCATTTTGCGTATCGTGAGTGGTCATGGCTGGTCATATGCGTTTTTGCCCCTTTTCCCATGATAAGCTTATCCGGTTACACGGATGAGCACTTTTCAAGGAGAAGGATTCATGGGAATTGCGGACCATACAAGCTTTCAATGGACAAAAATGGACATGGACTCCCATTCAAGGTTCAAACCCGGTATAAAAACACTACCCGGCATAATAGAACACGGACAAGCCTTTGAGATTATAAGACATTGCTTTCTGATAGGGTAGATATAGGGGAGTTCCGTTTGTATGTCAATTATTTTTTCCCACAAGATGTTGTGTTGACGCTTAATGGTAGAGAGAAGTGCTATTGTAAAAGGGGCCGGGTGCTTCCGATTGATGCATGCAATGTGGATATTTGTGATTTGCCGCGACTCAACAGCATATTTTGAGCCTTTTTCGGGTAGACCTTTCCTCCACGCGGCAAAGTCTCAAAGCATTATGCCTGGATATAGTCATCCCAGGTATATTGAGGGTCCCGATAAAGATGATCGTCATTGATGGGGAGTTGAGAGAAATCATCCATGACTACTGGGTCTATCGGCCCGCCTGTACTGTACACGCAGACAGGCGGATCATGGATTTTCGGCGGTGGCCTTGCTCTGGCCAGCCACAATCCCAAGTGGCTGAGAATGGCCCGAATCACCGACGGATCTTCGATGAAGCTGATAATCCGCATGGTCCCCCGACACTTTGGGCAGATCAGGGGTCAACTTCATAGATCCTTCGTATCAATCGCGCCCAGTTTTTCCTGAAGGTCTTTGAATTCCCCTTCGGTTCGAGAATGCAGGGAATGACATCGTCCGTTCTTTCATCTTTTCGTTTTCCCCGTGCGACATTGCTGTAATATCCATAGTATCGCACCATTTGCGCGCCTTTATTCGGGATGTGGGAACACATGGCGGCCAGCCATTCCATCGCGGGGGAAACCTTTGCATCCTTTCCGTCTTTCGCCTTATAGGCCACAGTTGCCTCCTGATACAGGTATGTCATCCGCTCTTGTGAGCATGACGCATGGATGATGTATCTGGCCAGGTTTTCCATGGCAGTTTCATCCTGGGGCGAGATGCGATTTCCGCAGAAAACATTGAATCCGGAATGCCTCCACGACGATAGCATCCGGATCATCTCCGCCGTGATTTTCCCTTTGGCCAGAAGCATCTTGAACACCTTGTGCCGGAAGATCGCCTTCAGCTTTTTCTGGTCCAGGGAAGGGGCGACACGGAACATGCCGTTGTCTCCGTAGAAACATCCATCGGTGACGAGAATGTGGCAGTGGGGATTGAATCCGAGGCCCCGACGAACGGGATAGTTCGTTCACGAATCTGCTCTCAGTGAGCAGATTCTAACTCACTAAAATCGCCGAAGGTCTGGATGGCGATGACGGCGCCGGGGATGGGATTCTTCTCAGGAACCGCCTCCTGGATAAAGATCTTCAGGGATTCCCAGGGACACCTGCTCGGATCAGTAAGAAGTTTCCGATCGTACAGAAAGTAGCGGCGAAGGATCTTCGGGATACTGAAGACGAAATGCCAGTGGGGAATCTTTTTGAGGACATCCGTGCATAGCCACTCGCCAAATCCCACCACGCGCTTCTGGTGGCATGATGGGCAAAAATGGCGGCGCTTGCAGGAAAATGCCAGCAAGTATTCGTGGCCACAGTCTTTACACTTCACGCGGGCAAAGCCGTTGTGCTAATCGCCGCAATCAAGATAACGATAGATTACCTGCTCCACATAGGGCCGCCAGAAGCCGTGCTGCCGGGAGAAATGGTCGTCATAGATCTGAAGAAAGGCCTCGAAGTGGTCCTCCACACAACGGTAATAATCCGAATCTTGCGGGTTTCGTGGGCGATAAACAGCGGCTGGGAATGACACGATTTCTCTCCTTCGAGAATATCATGCCGCCATAATATAGAACGTTCGTTCTATCTGTCAAGGAAAAAATCTAATGTATAAGGTTACTGAAAATGCACAACAAGGTCATCGTTGATGAAAATATAAACTCATAATTTCCGATTGAAAGATAGCATAGAAGGGCAGAATTGAAAAAACAACAGTAGGAATTAACACACAGCATGTGGTGTGAGGTTGCACGCCTTCAACATGTTGACTGTATAAATCGCATATCGTAACTCTCATTGATTTTCATAGTGCAGATAACTGTACGTAACTCCATAACCAACGGGAACTCAAGATAAGTTCGCATGAACCGTCTTGGCATTCCGCAGGATAGGATTGCAGAGAGATTGGGACAGATCAGGGAGGCGATTCGTGACTATTTGGCGGATTGGGCAACATTGCCAAATCCGCCAAATGGCAGTGTGTGGAGAGTGATATGCTGCCCCGAGTCATCCCCGTTATCTCCACTATGTCCGAAATATGCTCATTTACACACTGGAGCGTGGGAATGTGGTAGAAGTAAATTGCCGTTCCATCTAACAAACTATCACTGCGATAGAGGGCACGAATCGGATGAAGGGGAAATAAAATAGCTTGCTTTGTTGAAAACATGCGGGGTATAATTATACGCGAAATTAAATAGCGATTCTGGGGTGCCGTAGAGGCTGAGAAAATACCCTTTGAACCTGATCTGGATAATGCCAGCGTAGGGAGTGTAGTGAAGACATTTTTTATGGGGCATATCCTGAAGAGGGGTATGCCCCATTTTTTGTCCCATTATTTCGGCGGGAGGATGGTGGTACTATGGACAGGGTTGTCATCGTTTCCGGCGGTGTCGTCGGCGACGGGGAGTTTCTGAGGCGCATCATAGAGGAGGCCGGCGATCCCGTCATCATCTGTGCCGACGGGGCCCTGCGCCATGTCCGTCCCCTCGGTATCGTTCCCACCTATATCATAGGTGACATGGATTCCGTCGATGAAGAGGAACTGGCCTACTGCACCGAGCGGGGGAGTCAGGTGCGGACCTTTGCCGCGGACAAGGATGAAACGGACACGGAACTGGCACTGAGTGAGGCCGTTGCACTGAATCCCGAAGAGATATGGATCGTAGGTGCACTGGGAGGGCGTATCGATCACACGCTGGCCAATATCGGACTCCTCGTGACATGCGCGAAGGAGGGGATCCGGGCATGGATCATTGACGAGACCTGTGCGATGACCGTCGTTGACACCACCTATGAATGCAAGGGGAGGCCGGGTGATACCATTTCGCTGCTTCCCCTGTCGTCACAGGTTGCCGGCATAACCCTGCGGGGATTCAAATTTCCCCTCGACGGGGCGACCATGGAGGTCGGAAAACCCCTGGGCATCAGCAACCGCCTCATGGGCGAAGGGGGTACCATTGCCGTCGAGTCGGGGTACCTGCTGGTAATACATAATTTTGGAAGGGAAGAAGAGCTATGACACCAACAAGAATTTTGACCATAGCCGGGTCCGATTCGGGCGGCGGGGCCGGGATTCAGGCGGACCTGAAGACGATCACGGTACTGGGTGGGTTCGGCATGAGCGTCATCACGGCCCTGACGGCGCAGAATACCCTCGGTGTCCACGGGATACATGAAGTGCCCATTGACTTCGTGGAACGGCAGTTCGATGCCGTGGCGACGGATATCGGTATCGATGCGGCCAAGACGGGGATGCTTGCCAATTCAGACATCATAGAGGCAGTGGCGGGGAGGATCCGGCACCACGGTATCAGGAGGCTCGTCGTCGACCCCGTCATGGTTGCCAAGGGGGGGGCGAAACTGATCCGAGACGAGGCGAAGGAGACGCTCGTGAAGAAACTCCTGCCCCTCGCCACGGTGGTGACACCCAATATTCCCGAGGCGGAGGAACTGACGGGGATGCAGATCGAATCGGAGGAGGCCATGAAAGAGGCGGCCCGGGCCATCGGCAAGATGGGTGCCGCCAGTGTCCTCGTCAAGGGGGGACACATGTCGGGTGATGCCCTCGACATCCTCTTCGATGGAAGGGACTTTTATGAATTCCGGTCGGAGCGGATAAAGACACATGACACACACGGGACGGGCTGCACCATTTCCTCCGCCATCGCCACGGGCATCGGCCAGGACCTGCCGGTGAGAGAGGCCGTCGCGCGGGCCAAGGACTACATAACGACGGCCATCCGCTTTTCGC
>Ga0272441_10007240_pt1 | contig 18129 bp, 12 predicted proteins | sample SSMProp6N_FD_193582 | JGI IMG/M metagenome (GOLD analysis project Ga0272441, IMG submission 193582) | Marine sediment archaeal communities from Little Sippewissett salt marsh, Falmouth, MA, United States - SSM-Prop-6N | ecosystem: Environmental > Aquatic > Marine > Wetlands > Sediment ... | reverse complement strand
CCAGCAGCCCGCCGGTAACGCCAACCCGACCGCCCGCCCCGCCCCCCATCCCCTCCGTGCCCGCCTGAGCCGTCCCGGGGACCGATCCCCCAGCGAGGTCCAGCTTCGACCAGCCCGTCAGCACCATTCGTCCCCCGGCCTCGACGCTCAGCGTTCCGCCCGGCGAGCCGGGCGGGCTGATCGGCGCGTGACCGCCGGGCAGGAGCAGCTCGACGTCCTGGCCCGCCACCTCCCCGTCACCGCGGACGGTGAATGCGACGTCGGCCACCACCACCGGGTCGAGTCCGAGATCGAGGCGCATCGGCGCCCCGATGCCGTCGCCAACCATCGCGACTCCGGGCAATTGCACGTTCCCGCCCGGCAGGATCGTGCACGCCCCGCCGTTCATCGTCAGCGCCCCGAGGGCGTCCTGCAGGTCGGCGCACACCAGCGACCCGCCGTCCAGCGACATCGCCCCGCCGGACTGGAACGTCACCCGCCCGGTCGTCTCCAGCGCCCGGCCCGGCCCGAAACTCGGGCTCGTGCCGAACGGGCCGCCGGCGGCCACCGTCACGTCCGATTCCAGCACGAGCGTGCCCGTCGGCCAGGTGAAGCTCCCGCCGGCGGCGTTGTCCAACGCGGTGCACTCGATCCGTCCGCCGTCCAGCGTCAGCGACGAGCCCGCCCCCGCCAAGGCCAGCGTGTCAAAGACAATGACCTCCCCGCCGGTCACGCGAAGCTCGCCGGTCGAGCCGATCGTCAGCGGCTCGATCATCTTCAGCACCCGCCCGGCCGAGATGTCCCCGCCGCCTGCGACGCCGAAGGGGTTGTTCGAATCGATCGTCAGGGCCAGCTCGAGGCCCACCTGGCCGGCCCGCCAGTCGAACGTGCCGCCGCGCGTGTTGCCCAGCGCCGCGCAGCCGATCTCCCCGCCGTCCAGCGTCAGCGACGTGCCGGCGTTCCATAGCACCAGCGGACCGCCCAGGATCAGTTGCCCGCCGTCGCGGACCGTTACGCTGCCCGCGCCGCCGTTGTCCTGGCTGGAGGATCCGCCGAGGTACAACCCCCCGTTGCTCAGCCAACGCGACGATCCGCCCTCGGCCGAGACGCCCGCGATCGTGACGCGTCCTTCCGAGCCGGCGGCCAGGCCCACGGAACTGGGCGGGGCGCTGGTCCAGAGCATGCCCCCGTCGAGGATTTCCAGCGTCCCGTCGGGGCCTTCGGCATGGCCCGAGGGGTCGCGCCCCACGGTCATCGCCCCCTGCACCGACGCCGTCGTGCCCTGCCCCGTCACGACCATCGCGCCGGGTCCGAGGGTCGTGCCGATCCGGCAGCCCTGGCCGCGCTGCATCACCGCCCCCCCGCGCAGCACCAGCGTGGGCCCGTCCGGCCCCGCGAGCACGTAGATGGCCGCGGGCACGTCATAGTAGCCGCCATCGATGGTCAGCGTCCCGCCGGTGTGGGTCAGCAGCCCGCCGTGGGTGTCGTCCATCCCCCCGCACGTGATGCTGCCCTCCGCCAGGGAGAGCGTTGCCCGGCTGTTCCAAAGCACGATCGGCCCGGCGACCGTGAGCGTTCCACCGTTGCGGACGGTTAGCGCGCCCTGCATGTTCTCGTCCCCATCCGCCGTGCCGCCGACGTACAGCCCCCCGCCGACGCGCCACGCCGAGCCGGACCCGTCCACGACCGCGATGGCCTCGCCCCCGAAGAAGCCCGCGCCGCCGGCGACGACCGCGTCCGTGTTTGCGTCCACCAACCCGCCGCCGGCGATCGTTAACTCCCCCCAACCGCCGCCACCAACGTGCACGATCGACTGGATGTTGGGGTCGGGCGTGACCACGACGGCCGAGCCCGAGCCCGAGACCAGCCCCTGCCCGGCGCCCATCACGTGCCCGATCTCGAAGAGGTGCGTGTCGATCCGCCCGCCGTCGGTCACCTCGACCGTGCCGGCGCCACCGAAGCCCGCGAGAATCCCGTTCGCGTCGCAGCGCGAGCCCGCGCCGCGGACCCGCAACTGACCGATTCCGCCCGTCCCGGGGAAACAGCCCTCCGGCGCTTCCAGCAGCCCGCCGTCCTCCACGACCACCTCCCCCATGCCGCCCGAGCCGAAGAACATCCCCGGCCCCCAGCCGATCAGCAGCTTGCCGCCACGGAACGTCGAGGGGCTGCCCTCGCCGTCCCCGCCGGAAACGACCAGCAGGCCGTTGGCGTCTTCCACGAGGCCGACGACACACTCGGCCCGGCCGGTCACGACCGCACCGGCCAGGATATTCAGCGTCCCGTCGATCGGTGCCCCGGCGGGTCCGCCCGCGGCCGCCGCGCCGATCCCAAGGCTGTCGCGGAACTCGGCCGCCGAGCCCGGCCCCGTCAGCGTCAGCGTGCCCGTGCCCGCCTCGGCGCCGAGGTAGCATACGTCGCCGGCGATCCCGCCGCCGTCGACGACGACCTCCTGGCCGTCGGTGATCGTCAACTCGGCGGCCACGTCGAGGACCCGCCCGGCCGTCAGGGCGTCTCCGCCGACGGCGTGGAGCGTGAAGTTCGCGTCGATCACCAGGTCGCTGCCGAACGCCAGCGTTCCGCTGTTCCAGTGGAACGTCCCGCCGTGCGTGTTGTCAAAGGACCCGCACTCGACTCGCCCGCCCGACAGGGCCAGCACGCCCGTCGGCTCGACGACCAGGGAATTCCCCGCGTCGAGGACCCGTCCGGGGGTGATCGCGTCCCCGCCGACCGCCCCGAGCGGCGTGTCCGAGGCGAGCCGGAGGTCGCCCAGCAGCCCCAACGTCCCGCCCGTCCAGGTGAACGTCCCCCCCGCGTTGTCGAACGCCCCGCAGCTCACCCGGCCGGCGTGCAGCGAGAGCGACCCGCCGGGCTCCAGGCGAAGGCCGTCTTCCGCCGTGACCGTCCCGCCGCTGACCTCCATCGCCCCGCCGGCGGCGATCGTGACGGACCGCCGGACGGACAACCTTCTCGCGGGCGTGACGTCCAGGAGCGTCCCGGCGAGCGTGGGCTTGCTCAGCGTGAGGTTGCCGTCCATCTCCACCGTGCCGGCGGTCCATTCGAACGCTCCGGCCTGGAGGATGTCGTCCAGGTTCGCGCCGTCCATCAGGGCCAGCGCGCCGGCGGAGAGGACCAGCGCGCCGTCTGTGCCGTGGGGGGCACCCGCGCCGCCGGCAAGGTCGATTCGCGTGCGCGGCAGGAGATTCAACTTGCCGCCGGAGACGGCCACGGACCCGCCGGCGCCGCCGGGCGCGCTCGGCCCGCCCGCACCGCCGCCGGCCAGGACGTTGGCGTCCAGCGCGCATTCGACCGAGAGGTTCGGATCGATGTCGAACGTGAGTACCCCGCCGTTGCCCCCCGCGCCGGCAGCCTGTCCGGCCGCGCCGGCTGCCCCCGCCCCGCCGCGCAGGTCCAGTGTGCCCAGAACGCTGAAGGACCCCGGCCTCTGGCTCATCTGAACGTGCACCTGACCCCCGGCGCCGCCCGCGCCGCCGTTGCCCACGCCGGACGATCCGCCGTCGCCGCCTTGCAGGTGCATCATGCCGTGGAACGTAAGATCGCCATCGGTAACCGTCACCTGCCCGCCCGCGCCGCCGACCCGGCCGTTGTCGTCCGGGCCCACCCCGCCGTCGCCTCCCCGCAGGTCCACCGTGGACACGCCGGCTGCTTCGACGCGACCGAGGTAGGTGATCGTCAGGCTCCCGCCGCTTCTCCGGGCCTCGTCGTCGGCGTTGGCCGCGCCCGCGGCACAGAAGGCCGCGCCGGTGGCCCCGATGTTGGCGTCCTCACTCACCGTCAGCTCTCGGAAGGCCAGCTCCGCCCCCTCCCCGAGCGACAGAGAGAACGGTGGGCCCGTGTTGCCGAGGACGAACGGGGCGTCCCCCAACTGTGCCAGGCCGCCCGGCAGGACCCTCAGCGCCCCGCCGACCAGGTCCAGCCTCCCGCCGTGCGTGTTGTCTAGCCCCCCAACGGTCAGGTCCCCGCGGATCAACTCCAGCGTCCCGCCGGAGTTTATGGTCACCGTGTTCTCGATTCGCACCGAGGCCCGCTCCACGCTGACCAAGCCTTCGCTTGCGTCGCCGACGTCGACCGGCCGGTCCGTCCAGGCATAGTAGCCGGCCAGGTTGAGGATCAGCTCGTCGGTGGCCAGCGGGTCGCCCGGGAGCATCCAGTTGCCCGGCTCGAACCAGTTGCTGTCGACCGTGCCCCGCCAGCGCCGCGTCTCGCCGGAGGCGCCCGACAGGGTCAACAGCGCGGTCAACACCCCCAGAGAACACCTCATATGGCCTCGCATGGTGCGTCCTCCCTTGCCGGGCCAGCGCGTGGCATTCCGAGCGTGGATCACAGCGCGGCCGTGCCATACCTCCGAAGGCGCACGTACCGCCAACTGGGTTCCACCAAGAACTGTACCCCCATGGCCCGCTTATGTCAACATAAACCCCATAAATACATACAATTACGATAAGGTATCTCCCCGGGTCATCGGCGGGGCCGGCGGGCGGGTTACGCCCCGGGACCGTTGGCCTCGAGGGCAAGCATTCGGCGCTTCAGATCGACCCCACCGGGCGCGGAGAACCCGCCGAGACGCCCGTCGGCATAGGTCACGCGATGGCAGGGAATCACCAGCGGGAGGGGGTTCTTGCTCATCTGCCCCGCGACCGCGCGAGCCGCGTCCGGCCGCCCGATGTCCTTGGCGAGTTGGCCGTAGTTGACCGTTCGCCCGTAGGGAATCGCCCGGCAGGCCCGCAGAACCTGACCGGAGAACGTCCGCTCCCCGGGCAGGTCGCACGGCAGATCGTCGAACGAGACCGCCTCTCCGTTGAAGTAGGCCCGGCTGCGCTCGGCAAGCGCCGCGAACGGCTCGTCGTTGGGGGTAGCGCCGGGGTGCTCCCAGGCCAGCAACTCGCGGACCTCGTCGAGCTGGTAGTGCGGCAGGAGCAGGCGGAGGAGCCCCTTGGGCCCGGCGACGGCGCCCATCGGCCCCCAGGCCGTCGGCCAGGCGGAGTAACACAGCGGCTGGGTCTGCTTGCGTGCCATGCCCCCCATGCTAGAAGCCAGGGGCACCGGACACAAGCGCCGACGGGTCGAGCCCCGGCGCTGCTGTTGCTTCCCGCCCGGTCAGGAGACCCGTTCGAGCGCCCGGTCCCGCTCCGACGAGGACGCCTCGCGCTGGTACTGCGCGGTGCGGGTCGTAATCAGCCGGAGTGCCTTGCGGCCCTGGTCGGTCTGCCCGAGTGCCACGAACTGGAAGCCCAGGAGCAGGCCGTTGCCGCAGGCCTGGCTGTGCCGGAATTGCGCGTCGGCGTACGCCACGTCGTGGTCGGCACCGAACCGGATGTGCATCCCGACCGTTTCGCCAACATCCAGCCAAGCCTCCACGCCCTGATCGCATTCGATCTGGACCCCGCCCGCGCTGAGATTCGTAACCCGGCCGGACCAGATGGGCCGATCGGGCGAGGAGCCGGAGGGCTCGGCCTCGCATCCGCCATACCAGAACGAGGCCCGAACGATGCGGTGGGCCGGGACATCCACCCGATGGAACGCCCGCCGCTGGAGGCGGTGCATTCGGGTCGGGCTGCACACCTGAAGGACCGGCCGACGCGTTCCCTCGCCCACCGTCGCCGTCCCGGCGCAGGCGACCGTGCCCGTAAAGATGTGCTTGTGGTGCTTGAGCTTGAAGCTGACGCCGGCCTTGTCGGCCGGCGAGAAGGCATGCGCTTCGTCCCCGGCGTCGTCGGTGGGCATCTCCAGGAACAGGCGCCCGTCCCGGATATCCAGCAGCTGGCTGCGGAGGTTCCGCCAGCCGAGATCCCCCCGGACCGTCACGGTCACCGGCACGTGGCGTTGGTTGGCGATCTCGAGCACGTCGTCGATCTGCTGATTACTCAGATGCTGGAGCGTGGGCATGGTGTGTTCCCGCGGCGGCTTTCCTGCGCTGTCCGTCAGCCGGCCGGCTTTGCCTTTGGTCGGGTGCTGGCTCCTCCACCGTGCGCCAGGGCTCGGGCATTCGGCCCCGCGCGGCGTCATGTCGTGGCCTGTCAACAGACCCGTAGTGTGTTTCGTCTGGAACGGGGACCGGCTTGAACACTGTGCGCAACTTCCCCTGCAAAGGGGGCTTCCCGGGCTTCATGCCGCCGGCGCCTACCCGGCGAGCTTGTCTTCGCTGGCCAGTTCCGCCTCGATCGCCTCGGCCCGAGGCGGGCGAGCACCCGTCACGGCGACCAGCGCCCCGGGCAGGCCCCACAGGATCGGGACCAGCCGCGCTAGCAGCGCCAGGACCAGGATCGTGCTCGGCCCCAGCGCCGGGCTCTGGAAGAACTTCACGTACCAGTTCTCCACCCACCCCACTCCGCCGGGCGTCAACGGCACGGCGCCGATGATGTAGATCAGCGGCACGTACACGAAGTACGCATACCACGGCTTGGGCAGCGAGAGGCTCAGCCCGCAGAGCGCCACGAACCCCACGAAACACAAGTGCGCCGCGAACGTGATCGCCAGCACGGCCAGCAGCCACCTCGGCCGCCGCACGTAGAGACCGGCCGCGTCCCCGGCCGCGGCAATGTGGTGGGCAATCGGCAGCCGGCGGTACAGCTTCTCCAACCGCAGCGCCCGCCGGAACCGGCCGCTGATCAGGAACGCCAGCAGTCCCGCCACGGCCACCAGCACGGCCAAGACGCAGAGCACCGGCAGGCGCACCTCGCCGAAATCCCGTACGAGTCCCCCGGCCAGGATCACGGTCAGCATGCCGGCTGCGAGGAGCGCCAGGCCCACCAGCCCGACGACCCGGTCGGCGAAAACGCTCACGAGGACGGCGGCCTTTTTGGGCGTGTGTTTGGCCACGTAGTACGCCTTGACCAGATCCCCCCCCACCGTGCCGGGCACAATGGCATGGAAGAACTGGCCCAGGAAGGTCAGTCGCACCGCTTCCCAGAACGTCAGCCGGATGCCCTGCACGCGCAGCAGCAGTCGCCACCGCACGGCGGACAGCAGCAGCGCGCCACCGAAGCCGAACACCCCCACCAGTGCCAGGGGCACGTTGATCCGGGCCAGGCTGGTCGCGAAGCCGGGGCGGATCACGCGGTCCGTCGCCGGCATGGGGGCGAAGTCGCCCACCGGCCGCTCGCGGATGTCCGAGGACCACAGCGACCCTCTCTCCACGCGAAGCAGTTTCTCCCCGGCCCGGCTGGGTGTCGTGCCGACAACGGCATACGTCTTGCCGTCGGACCGATCCTGGACGTAATCGCGCCAATGGACACCGCTGAGCACCCAGTACAGCAGGGCGGCGGCGATCAGGCCTTTGACGCACAAGGCCAGGGTTTGCCGGACTTTCTTCTGCATCGAACGATCCTCGGATCGGCAGCGGGAGTATACCGCGTGACCGCCGCGGCGTCCAAGCCGGGCGGCGGGTGACTCGCCGTTCCGCGCCCTGCCGAGGGGCTCGAACGAGAGAATCAACGAGCGCGGGGGCGTCTTTTCTCTTGCGCCGACGGTCGGCACATGCTAGAATTCGGGTCTTGTCGAGACCGCGCAGGCCGTTCGGCGGTCCACCGTACAGCATATAGGTGAAATGAGCAGTACACAGACACTCCAGGTTCCAGGCTACCAAGTCATGCAGTTTCTCGGGACCGGCGCACGCAGCACGATCTGGCAGGTGCGCAGCCGGGAAACGAACGAAGTCTTCGCCCTCAAGCGCGTGGTGAAGCGGAACAGCTCGGAGATGCGGTACCTTGAGCAGGCCATCAACGAGTACGAGATCGGCAGGCATCTCCAGCACGAGAACATTCGGCGGGTCATCGATCTCCAGCGGATCAAGCGATGGATGAGCCTGCGCGAGGTCCGCGTGGTGATGGAGTACTGCGAAGGCAAGAGCGTTCAGCAGAACCGGCCCACGTCCATTCGGGAGGTGGTGCGGATCTTCGCAAAGGTGGGCGCCGCCTTGGCCTACATGAACGAGAAGCAATTCGTCCACGCCGACACGAAACCCAACAACATCATCGTCGCGCCCGACGGGACGGTGAAGGTGATCGATCTCGGCCAGAGCTGCCCGATCGGCACGGTCAAGTCCCGCATCCAGGGCACGCCGGATTTCATCGCCCCCGAGCAGGTCCGTCGGGGACCCGTCAACGCACAGACCGACGTGTTCAATTTCGGCGCGTCGCTGTACTGGACCGCCGTCGGCAGGCCCATTCCCACCGTCCTGCCGAGAGAAGGCTCCCTGACGATGAACGACGGGCACCGTGTCACGCCGCCCGAACAGCTCAACCCGGACATCCCCAAACCGCTGAGCAAGCTCATCGCCGACTGCATCCAGGTCTCCCCCGAGCACAGGCCCAGGTCCATGAATGAAGTCGCCTCCCGCCTGAACCTCATCCACCGGCAACTGGTCAAGCGGGACCAGGAGCGCACGGCGTCCTGATCTCCCCATGGCCAGCCCGATCGCAGACATCCTTCACAAGGCGGCCGAACTCAACGCCGACGATCCGCGCCGAACCGGCAACGTGATCGACGTCGCGCCCGGCTGCGAGATGCTCGTCGCGGGGGACATTCACGGCCACCGTGCCAACCTGACGAAGATCATCGCCTATGCGGACCTGGCGAACCATCCCGACCGCCGCTTGGTCCTCCAGGAAATCGTCCACGCCCCGCCGGACCCGCGAACCGGCCAGGACCGCAGCGTGGACGTCCTCCTGCGGGCCGCGAGGCTCAAGGCGGCCCATCCCGAGCAGGTCCTCTTCCTGCTGGCCAATCACGATGTCGCCCAGGCGACCGGCAACGAAATCACCAAGGGCGGGCGCGGCGTCTGCGAGGCCTTCGCCGAGGGCGTCCGGTACGCCGTCGGCGAGGACAACGCCGCGGAAGTCATCGAGGCCGTCGTCGCGTTCCTCCTGTCGCTGCCGATCGCCGTCCGGTGCCCCTCGGGCGTGATGATCCTGCACACCCTGCCGGACCCGCGGCGCTCGGCCCAGGCCGGTCCGGATATCCCGAGCGGCGCGTATGACCCCGCCGCACTGCGGCGCGGGGGCTGCGTGTACGAATGGACCTGGGGTCGGGGCCAGACCGCCGAGCAGATCGAAACGCTGTGCGAGCAACTCGCCGCGTGCTTCTTCGTGCTGGCCCATCGCCACATCACCACGAGCCACGAGGTCCTCTGCCCCAAGGCGATCATCCTCACGGCCGACCACGACCGGGGCTGCCTGCTCCAGTTCCGGTCCGATGAGCCTCTCTGCGGGGAGTCCGCGGTAGCCCGCCTCAAGCCGATCGCTTCCCTGCGCCGCTGACGCGGATCGCCGTTCCGCCGTGATGAAGCGCCCCTCGTGCCGCCTTGCGCCGCCGAAACGCAGGGCGCCCGGTAACGCGTGGCGGGTCCAAAGTGCACACCCGACGCGGGAAGAGACTCGTGGGAACGGAACAGCGGCGGGCTGGACGGGCGGGCTATCCCGCGAACCGGCGGACCAGCAGGCAGGCGTTGTGGCCGCCGAAGCCGAAGCTGTTGGACAGGGCCACGTCGACCTTTGCTTCGCGCGGAGCGTTCGGCACGTAGTCCAGGTCGCAGCCGTCGTCGGGAGATTCGAGGTTCCACGTGGCGGGAACGACACCGCTCTCGATGATCTTCGCACAGGCGATGAGCTCGACGGCCCCGGAGGCGCCCAGCAGGTGCCCCGTCGAGCTCTTCGTCGAGGAGACCATCAACCCGCCGGTGGCATGGTCGCCGAAGGTGAGCTTGATCGCCCGCGTCTCGGCGATGTCTCCCAGGACGGTGCTCGTGCCGTGGGCGTTGATGTAGTCCACGTCCTCGGGGGCGACCTGGGCGTCGCGGAGAGAGGCTTCCATAGCAAGCACCGCGCCCTTCGCGTCGGGATCGGGCGCGGTCAGATGGTAGGCGTCGGCGCTGGCGCCATAGCCGATAAGCTCCCCATAGATCCTCGCGTCGCGAGCGCGGGCGTGCTCCAACTCCTCGATAATCACGATGCCCGCGCCCTCGGACAGCAGGAAGCCGTCCCGGTCCCTGTCGAACGGGCGCGACGCGTGGGACGGGTCGTCGTTGCGGGTGGAGAGGCTCTTGAGGGCGCAGAAGCTCGCCAGCCCGATCGGTGTCAGCGCCGCCTCCGACCCGCCCGTGACGATCACATCCGCCCCCCCGTTCTGGATGATGCGGTAGGCCTCGCCGGCCGCGTTCGCCGCCGATGCGCACGCCGTGCAAGTGCAGAAGTTCGGGCCCTGAAGCCCCCACAGCATCGAGACGTGCCCGCTGGCTGCGTTGCCCATGAGCTTGGGGACCGTGAACGGGCTGACGCGCCCGGGCCCCTTGGCCAACATCCGCTTGTGCTGCGCCTCCAACTCGCTGAGCCCGCCGATGCCCGTGCCCACAATCACGCCGCAACGCTCGGGGCGCTCGGAGGCGAAGTCCAGCCCGCTGTCGGCAACCGCCTCGACCGCCGCCTGGACGGCGAACCGGGTAAAGCGGTCCATGCGCTTGGCTTCCCGAACGTCGAGGACCTCCGGTGCAGGCTGCTCCCAGTCCTGGACCTCGCCCCCGATCCGGGAGGCGAAGTCCCCCGCATCGAACCGGCCGATCGCGCGAATTCCGCTCTCGCCTGCAAGCAGATTCTCCCAAAAACCCGCCACGTCGTGCGCAAGCGGATTGATGGTCCCCAGGCCTGTCAGTACGACGCGGCGATTGGCCATGGAACGCGGACCTCGGACACTACGCCTTGCTGGAGTTCTCTCGGATGTAGTCGATGGCCTGGCCGACCGTCTGGATCTTCTCGGCCTCCTCGTCGGGAATGCTCATCTCGAATTCATCCTCGAATTCCATGACGAGCTCCACCGTGTCGAGGGAGTCGGCGTTCAGGTCATTGACGAAGGACGTCTCACGCGTGATCTCGCTCTTGTCGACGCCCATCTGCTCGGAAACAATCTCGATTACCTTCTCTTCGATTTCGTCGGGCACCTTCGTGTCTCCCTCTGTATTCATGGGTTCGCTACCGTTTTTTTCACACACGGAACGCTCCCTGCTCGGGCGGGGTACTATAGCGTGGCTTCCGGGACCATGCAATACCATCCTGCCCGCAGGGGGAAATTCTCTACGTGTGCATTCCGCCGTCCACGCTCAACACCTGCCCGGTGATGTACGACGAGGCATCCGACGCCAGGAACGCCACCGCGCGGGCCACGTCCGACGCCTCGCCCATCGCCTTCATCGGGATCAGCGACAGGGCCACGTCCTTCGCCTGCTGGGGCAAGGCGTCGGTCATCTCGGTCCGGATGAACCCGGGTGCCACGGCATTGCAGCGGACCTTCTTGCTCGCCAACTCAATGGCCGTCGTCTTCGTCAGGCCCAGCAGGCCCGCCTTGCTCGACGAGTAGTTCGCCTGCCCGCGGTTGCCCTCCAGCCCCGAGTAGCTGGAGATGTTCACGATCGACCCGCCCCGCTGCCGGACCATGTACCTCGAAACCGCCCGCGTGCCATAGAACGCACTGAAGAGGTTCACCTTCAGCACGAGCTCCCAGTCGGAGTCTTCCATCCGCATCAGCAGGCCGTCCCGCGTGATGCCCGCGTTGTTCACCAACACGTCGACCCGCCCGTACTTCTCGGCCACGGCGTCCACCACCTCGGCGAACGCCCCGCTGTCCGAGACGTCCAGCTTCCGGCAATCAAGCTTATCGCCCGGATCGCCCAACTCCGCAGCCGTCTCCTCGAAAAGGTCGTCGCGCAGATCCGCGGCCACCACCGTCATGCCCAGGGCCAGCAACTCCCGGCAGATCTCCCGCCCGATCCCTCGGGCCGCGCCGGTCACGATCGCCACCTTCTCGCTGTCAGCCATCTCCATGCTCCGTCATCTATTCTGCCGATCGCTCAGCTCTCGGCGAGTTGTTGAACGAGTTTCTCCACGGCCTCCCGGCCGTTGAGACAGGTGACCTTCGCCGAACGGTCGATCCGCCGCATCAGCCCCGCGAGAACGCGCCCCGGGCCGATCTCGTAGAACTTCCGCACGCCGGATCCCAGCAGGAACTCCATCGACTGCTGCCACCGTACTGCGCCGGTCAACTGGGCCAAGAGCTTCTCGTGGACCTCGTCGCCCGTACCGTGCGGACGGGCGTCGACATTGGCCACTACGGGGGCCCGCGGCGTGCGGAACTCGACCTGTTCCAGTGCGGCTGCGAGCTGCTCGGCCGCGGGGGCCATCACTTCGCTGTGGAACGCCCCGGCGACCTTCAACGGCATGGCCCCGCGCGCGCCGAACTCCGGGGCCTTCTCCTCGGCCCGGCGGCAGGCGTCGAGCTCGCCGGACAGCACGATCTGCCCGGGGCAGTTGAAGTTCGCGCAGGTAAGCACCTGGCCTTCGGCGGAGGCCTCCACGAGGTTTCGGGCCTGGGCCTCGTCGAGGCCGATCACGCTGACCATGCCGGACGGCACGGCCGCGGCTGCGGCCTGCATCAACTCGCCCCGACGGGCAACCAGCTTGACGGCAGACGGGAGGTCGATCACGTCCGCCGCATACAGCGCGGTGTACTCTCCCAGGCTCAGGCCCGCCATGAACGCCGGGCGGAAGGCCTCGGTCTTCTCGGGGCCCAGCAGGTCAGATACGACCGCCAGCGCCGCCGCCGAGACGGTGAAGATCGCCGGCTGGCAGATGTCCGTCCGCGCCAGCTCGTCTTGTGGGCCCTCGAAGCAGAGCGTCCGCAGCGGCAGGCCGGTCGCCGCCTCCGCCGCCTCGAATACGCGCCGGGCGGGGGCGAACGCCTCATAGAGGTCGCCGCCCATGCCGACGGCCTGTGCGCCCTGACCCGGAAACAGGAATGCCGTGCCCATCGTCTTCTGCCGCTCTCCGTCCCTATAGCCGTACGACCGCCCCGGCCCAGGTCAGCCCGGCTCCGAAGGCAATCATCAGGATCGTCGAACCGGCCCCGACCAGCCCGGCCTCTCGTGCCTCGCCCAATGCCAGCGGGATCGACGCACTCGACGTGTTTCCGTGCCGGTCGATGTTGACGTAGACCTTCTCCATGGGGAAGTCAAATTTCCCCGCCGCAGACCGCAAGATGCGTATGTTCACCTGGTGGGGCACGACCAGATCCACGTCCTCCACCGAGAGGTTGCAGGCCGCCATGCAGTCGCCCAGCAGCCACTGCATCTTCTCGACCGCGAACTTGTAGACATCGCGGCCCCGCATCTTGATAAAGTGGTCGCGACGGTCCACTGTCTCGTGCGTGGCCGGCCTGCAGGAGCCGCCCGCGGGGACGTGAATGAAGTCCCACCCCGTGCCGTCCGCCCCCAGCACGCTGTAGAAGACGCCGCGGTCGGGATCGTCCGTCGCCTCCAGCACCACCGCGCCGGCGCCGTCCCCGAAGATCACGCAACTGCCCCGGTCGGCGTAGTCCGTGAACCGGGTGAGCGTCTCGGCCCCGATCACCAGAATGCGGCGGTACATGCCCCTCTCGATGTACTTCGAGGCGATCGACACGCCGTAGACGAATCCGCTGCACGCCGCGGAGATATCGAACGCCGGCACGTCGGTTGCTCCCAGGTCGCACTGCACGAAGCACGCCGTGGCCGGGAAAATCATCTCGGGCGTGACCGTCGCGCAGATGATCAGGTCCAGGTCCGTCGGGGCGATCGCCGCGTCCGCGAGGGCCGCCTTCGCCGCGGCGGAGGCCAGCGTGCGCGTGCTCTCGCCCGCCGAGACGACCCGGCGCTCCTTGATCCCCGTTCGCTGGGTGATCCATTCGTCGGAGGTCTCGACCATCTTCTCCAGGTCGGCGTTGCTCAGGATGCGTTCCGGGAAGGAAACGCCCAGGCCGGCAATCGCGGCGCGAAGCGGGTTAGGCATGAGCGCCCCTCGGCTGTTGAGAAAGCAGTTCGGTGATCCGTTCGTTCACCTGGTACTGCGCGAAGTCCTTCGCGACGCGGACCGCGTTCATGATCCCGCGATGGTTGCTCGCGCCGTGGCAGATGATGCAGATGCCCCCGACGCCGAGCAGCGGCGCGCCGCCGTACTCGTTGTAATCGTAGCGGCAGATGATGTCCGCTTTGGCGCGCTGCATCGCCTGGGAATCGATAGCGACCGCGGCGGCCAATTCTCGCAGGATCGCCTCGACAACGCTCGAGGCCATCCCCTCGATCAGCTTCAACACCACGTTGCCGACGAAGCCCTCGCAGACCATCACGTCGCAGACGTCCCGGAACAGGTCCCGGCCCTCGACGTTGCCGATGAAATGGATGTTGGGGTCGTCCCGCAGCAGGTCGCGGGCCTCCTTGACCAGGACGTTGCCCTTGGCATCCTCCTCCCCGACGCTCAACAGCCCGACGCGGGGCTTGTCCGTCCCGCAGATCGCCTTGACGTACACCGAGGCCATGACGGCATATTGATGCAGGTGGACCGGGCGGCAGTTCACGTTCGCCCCCACGTCGCAGATGGCCACTGGCGAATGGAACGTCGGCGTGATGATCGCGATGCCCGGGCGGTGCACCCCGCGAAGCCGGCGGAGGCGCATCTGGGCCGCGGCCACGCACGCGCCCGTGTTGCCCGCGGAGATGCACGCGTCGATCTCGCCGTCGCGGTGCATCTCGGCCAACACGGCGATGGAGCTGGCCGGCTTGGTGCGCAGGGCCTCCACGGGGGCCTCGTCCATGCCGATCGTCTCGCTCGTATGGCAGACCTCGATGTGGCCCTGCTCGCCGCCGTTGGCGCCCAAGCACGCGCGAATGGCCGTCTCGTCACCCACCAAAACAAGCTCATCGTCCTCGGCAAGCAGTGTCCGGGCGATCAGCGCGCCCTTGACTTGCTCGGCTGGTGCGCGGTCCCCGCCCATTGCATCGATGCCGATCCGCATCGACTAGCTCTCCTTCTTCATTTCCAGGCTCAGGCCCGGACGAACGTACCCGCAATTGTCACACGCGGCATGGGGGAGCTTCGGCGAGTTGCACTGGGGGCAGTCGGCGTAGTTTGTCAGTCGAACCGATCGGCAACTCCGCCGTCTACGTGTGCGAGCCCGTGAGAGCTTCTGTGTGGGAACCATCGCTACAATCCTCGTACTACTAGAGTTTTACAAAATCACGCCAGCCCGGCTGGCGCGCCAAACCACCCCCCGTTCGGCCCGCGCCGGGAGAACACTAGGCGCCCTGTCGGTTTATGTCAAGGAAAAACACGCCGCGCCCTTCCGCAACGGCCCATGGACGCTACGACAGCGCGGCTTCCGCCCACTCCGCCGCCGCCTGCAACGCCGCAGGCAGCTTCTCCGGCAATTTCCCGCCGGCCTGCGCCATCGTCTCACTGCCTCCGCCGCCCCCCTGGACGATCGGGGCCACCGCCTTGGCCCATGCCACCGCCGTCAGCTTGCCCTCGCTTGCCAACGCCTCCGTGACCATCGCCACCAGCAGGACCTTGCCCTCCCCGGCCGCGCCGATCATCAGCGCCGCCACGCCCTTCTGACGCTGGCGGTCGCACTCGCCGCGCAGGGCACGTGCGTCCGGCACGGGCATCGTGCCGACAAGCACTGGCCCGGCCGCCGTGTCCAGCCTGGCCTCCACGCCGAGCGCTTTCTCCCCCCCACCGGCCGGGCTGCTGCGGGCCTTGCGGAGCTGCTTGATCTCTTTCTGCATCGCCGCAATCCGCTCCGGGATCTCCTCCGGCGACGCGCTCAGCGCCACCGACGCCGCCTTCAGCAGCCGATCGGTCTCCTGCATGTGGGCGACGGCGGCCCGGCCCGTCAGGGCCGTGATGCGCCGAACCCCTTTTGCTACCGACTCTTCCGAGATAATCTTGAGCGGACCGACCTGGCTGGTCCGCTGGAGGTGTGTCCCGCCGCAAAACTCCGCGGACTGCCCCTCGCCCCCCCCGATCACGATCACCCGAACCGGGTCGGGGTACTTCTCACCGAACACCGCACGCACGCCCGCAATCTGGCGGGCCTCGGCCAGCGGCATCACTTCGGCGGCGACCGGCTCGTCCGCCAATACGCGCTCGTTGACCAGCCGCTCGGTCTCGGACATTTGCTCGGCGGTCATCGCCTGGTTGTGGGAAAAGTCGAATCGCAGGCGGTCCGGGGCCACCACGCTGCCGGCCTGGCTGACGTGCTCGCCCAGCACCTCCCGCAACGCCCAGTTCAGCAGGTGCGTGCCCGTGTGGTTCCGCATGATGTCGCGCCGCCGAGGCGCCACGGCCAGCCGCACCGACTGCCCCGCCGACAGCGCCCCGCTCTCCACGGACCCGACGTGCACGATCCCCGCGCCCGCCAACTGCGTGTCGCGGACGACGAACGCCCCGCCGTCCCACTCGGCCCGGCCGGAATCGCCGACCTGCCCGCCCTGCTCGGCGTAGAAGCTCGTCTTATCCAGGACGAGCGCCGCCTCCGCGCCGGCGCCCAACTCGCCGTCCGTGACGAACTGACCGTCCGCCACCCAGCCCAGCACGACGGCGTCGAGGCCGCCCGTGCCGTACTTTGGCGAGTCGTCCGTGATCGGCAGGTCCGGCACCTCCGCCGCCTGAAACGCCTTGCCCGCGCCGCTCAACTGACGGTGACGACCCATGGCCTCCTCGTACCCCTCGAGGTCCACTTGAAGGTCCCGTTCCGCCGCCATGATCTGCGTCAGGTCCACCGGAAAGCCGTACGTCGCGTACAGGTCGAACGCCACGTCGCCGGAGAGGACCTTGTCGCCGGCCTCCGCCAGCTTGTCGGCCTGACGCGCAAACAACTCGATGCCGCGATCCAGCGTCCGCCCGAAGGACTCCTCCTCCTGGCGAACCGTCTCGATGATGTAGTCCTGCCGCTGGCGAATCTCTCCGAAGGCCTCGCCCATCAGGTCCACCACCGTGGGCACGAGCTGGGTCATGAACGGGCCGTCAATGTTCAGGTATTGCCGCCCGTAGCGCGCCGCTCTGCGCAGGACCCGCCGCAGCACGTAGCCGCGACCCTCGTTGGACGGCAGCACGCCGTCGGCGATGGCGAACGTCAGCGTCCGGGCGTGGTCGGCGATCACCCGGCAGGCGACGTCCCCGATGTCCTGCTCCCCGCCGACGTCGAAGCGGTCGGCCCGGCCGCTCTCGGCCCCATACCGATGGTCCGTCAGCGTCTCGATGTGCTCGATCAGCGGCACGAACAGGTCCGTCGCGTAGTTGCTCGTCTTGCCCTGAAGGACCATGCAGATCCGCTCGAAGCCCATCCCGGTGTCCACGTGCGTGGCCGGCAGGGGCGCCAGCGCGCCGTCCGCGCCGCGGTTGTACTGCATGAACACCAGGTTCCAGATCTCAATCACCCGCGGGTCGCCCGCGTTGACCAGGGCCGCGCCCGACTTCTCCGGCGTCAGGTCGATGTGGATCTCGCTGCACGGGCCGCACGGGCCCGTCTCGCCCATCTCCCAGAAGTTGTCCTTCTTGTTGCCCCGGTGAATGTGCGACGGGTCGATGTCCGTCAACTCCCGCCAGAGCGCCGCGGCTTCCTCGTCGCCATCGAGACCCTCGCCCGCGTCGCCCTCGAAGACCGTGACGTGCAGGCGATCCTTCTCCAGGCCCCAGACGCCGGTCAGCAACTCCCACGCCCACCCGATGGCCTCTGCCTTGAAGTAGTCGCCGAAGCTCCAGTTGCCCAGCATCTCGAAGAACGTGTGGTGGTACGTGTCGTGCCCGACGTCCTCGAGGTCGTTGTGCTTGCCGCCGGCGCGGATGCACTTCTGGCTGTTGGCGGCCCGGACGTAGTCCCGCGTCGTCAGGCCCAGGAAGATGTCCTTGAACTGGTTCATCCCCGCGTTGGTGAACAGCAGGGTCGGGTCCTCGGCCGGCAGGAGCGGGCTGGACGGCACGAACGTGTGCTCTCGCTCCCGAAAGAACGCGATGAACTCGTTCCGGATGTCGTTGCAGCTACGAGGCATGGTCTGGCTCACCACCGCGCACCCGCGCCCGGCCAATGCGGACACGACAACGCGGGCAAGTAAAAGATCAGCGATTCTACCGGCTCGGTGCGATCCCGCCAAGAAGGTTTTTGCGTCCGGGCCCTCCGGCCCGCCCAGCCGCCCATCCACGCGAAATCAACTCTCCTCATATGGTCCAGTCCCTGCCGACTGGATGTTCTTCGTGTTTCTTGTTCTTCCCGCGGAGAGGAAGATCCGTGGCTTTTGATCCACTTCTACTTCGTCTTGAGCGGATATCCCTCAGGTCG
>Ga0272441_10007239_pt1 | contig 18130 bp, 20 predicted proteins | sample SSMProp6N_FD_193582 | JGI IMG/M metagenome (GOLD analysis project Ga0272441, IMG submission 193582) | Marine sediment archaeal communities from Little Sippewissett salt marsh, Falmouth, MA, United States - SSM-Prop-6N | ecosystem: Environmental > Aquatic > Marine > Wetlands > Sediment ... | reverse complement strand
CCCGTAGCGATGGGTGTATGGACTGAAGATCTCAGTTCTTTGAGAAATTCCCCATGTTCAGGCAGGAGGGGTTCTTCAATAAACATCGGGTGAAATGGCTCTAGTTCCTTGATTATCTGCTTTGCCATTCCCTTGTGAATCCTTCCATGGAAGTCAATCCCGATTTCCAATTCATATCCCACAGCTTCCCGGATTGCTGCTACCCGGCTGACAGCATCATCAATTTTCTTATAGGAATCAATGTAATGCATATCATCTGTAATCAGTATCTTGATCGCCCGGTAACCGTTATTCAAGCGATCCTTGGCCTGCCGGGCAAATTCCTCGTCCGATTTACCGGATATCCAGGAATATACCTGGATTCTCTCCCTTGCTTTCCCGCCCAGCATCTCATTGACAGGAACATTTAACCACCGGCCTTTAATATCCCAGAGAGCCATTTCGATACCGGATATTACTGTCATCAAAATGGGTCCTCCCCGAAAGAAGGAATGGAACAACATCTGCCAGTGGTCTTCGATTTTCCGGGGATCCTTTCCAATCAATTTCTCACCCATCTCATAAAAGGCAGCTTCAACGCTTCTGGTTTTTGCACCGGAAATAAGTTCTCCCCATCCATCCATCCCCTCATCAGTTGATACTTTCAAGAAGAGCCAGCGAGGTTTTACTTTGTAAAGCTTCAGATTCGTTATTTTCATCGTATTAATCTATCAACAAAAGAAAAAGCTTAAGAAGATTGAAAAAACCGTTTCGGATTCTCAATAAGAATCTGGTTAAACTGCATCTCACCCAATCCAGATTCAAGGAAATAATGTTTAAAATCTGTAAGGACATAATCAAATCCTGGTTTTCCACCATAAACCTTCAGATAGTCCTTCTTTCCCATGTCGCCCGCAATAAAAATCTGGTCGATATACCCTTCCTGGATCAATTCTTTAATTATTTCTATTTTTACTTGGTCCTTATTTTGCAAATCCCTTCCTACATGGTCAATCCCCACGTTGAATCCTCTTCGGCATAATTTTTTTAAGTAATCCACGTTATTGGGTATATCGCTGTGCCCAAGCAGGACCCTCTTTGGCGGCACTTGATTTTTTTCAAATAGTTCACACTGTTCTAGAAGCATCAATCCTTTATCGCTGTGGGTGCTGATAGGGATATTTGTCTTTAAATGAACAGAGGATACTGCCGCGATCATTTTTTCTTCCTCGGAAAAAATTTTTTCCTTGCTCGTGCCGATTTTCATAACCCCTGGTTTTATTTCCGTACCGTCAATCCCCATCGTTATTTCGTTGATCAAAATATTTTCTATCTCTTCTAGATTTGCGGATAATGCCCATTCCGGCAGGAAGCGTTTCTTATGAAATCCAGTACAGCAAATGACATGCACACCGGTTGCCTTTGAAATTTCCGCAAGAGCACATACATCTCGTCCGAAATTAAAAGGCGACATTTCTACAAAAGTTCCACCTCCTGCATTTTTAAAAAAAGATAATTCCTCAATAATTTTTTCCGTGTTATCAAAGGTAGACACTGCGAATTCCGGTTCCGGTCCTGGTTTCATAGCCAAATGCTCATGATACAGGGTGCTGCCCAACTCTTCTGCGTTTATTTCTCCTAAAACGGTCTGAATTTTGCTCATTAACCAAAACCTCTTTTCATTTTAAAGGCAGCTTTTAACAAAATCCATCATCGACTTTTTCAGCATGGAATTAACGCTGGTAAGCACAATCGAAGCGCCGGATTGAAAATAGTCATCTGCAGATTGTCCGCTCCTTAGATAACCACCTACTCTAACCCCCCTCCGCTTGCCAACTTCTAATATATGATCAGCGGCTTTTTGGACCTTTGGATGAGTTGCATCACCATAAACACCCAATGACATCGAAAGGTCAGATGTGCCAATCAGGAAAGCATCAATATCTTTCACACTGAAGATCTCTTCCAGATTGTCTAACGCTTTCTGGGACTCCAGTACAGCGAGAACTGCTGTTTCCTCATTGGCGTGCGGGAGATATTCGTCTTTTGGCGTGAATCCATAATCTGCTGATCTTGTGGAAGCAAGCCCACGCACGCCCTTTGGGGGATATTTCGCAAACCGGACTGCTGCTTCTGCCTCTTCTTTGGAGCTAATATCCGGATAAATAATTCCGGATGCGCCAAGGTCAAGGTACTTCAAAACCGTTTTCGCATCCGTATATGGCGTGCGGATAAAGGGGGATATATTTCTGGCCTCAGCAGCCCGGGCCAGGTCTTCACAGTCTCGCATGGTAAATGCGTAATGTTCCGCATCGATAAAAACAAAATGGAATCCTGCCAAACCAGCCATCTCCACCAAACTGGGCATATATCCCTGGATGATACATCCAAGCACTCGTTCGTTATTTCTCAGTCTTTCTAAAACCTGATTTCGCTTCATAAATAAGAAAATTTCCTTCTTTCAAAAAATTGGAAGCGCAATAAATAATTTCATACTGCGCTTCCAGATTCAAGTCAAAGTACTAAATTGTGTTTATCCAAATAGCGCAAAGATTCTTCCCAGGATCCATTCAAGCAGGTGCAGGCCCGAGTCCTGGCTTCCAACGATATCGACTCCCTCCGGCATTTCAAAACCGGAAGCTACTGCCAGTGAAGTCTGGATGGGCGCCAGGTCAGTGGCAATCCAGAGCAGGATGCACATGCAGATAAATGTGGTAATGAAACCGCGCACAATATTGCCCTTAGAGAAAGCAACCGGCCATGCTGCCAGCCAGATTGCCATCACTGCCAAGTCAGGCAGGGGCAGAATGCGGTTTCCAGGCAGAACTGCAGCCAATACCAGAGTCACTGGCACCATCAGCACACCGGTTGCAATAACCGCTGTATCTGCCATCGTCAGGGCTGCATCTACACCAATCGTGAAGCTCTCACCCTTGAAACGCTTTTCAAGGATTTCCTGGATTGCATCCGCGAAGGGAAGGAGCCCTTCCATAAGGACCTGCATCATCTTCGGGATCAGGTATAGAGAAGCGGCAGTAGTCATGGCAATGATGAGTACTGAGGCAAACGGCTGACCGCCTAGAACGGCAATTAGCGCTCCGAGCACCAGGCCCATGACAATCGGGTCACCAAAAACACCAAACCTCTTCTGGATTGTCTCAGGGTCCGCCTTCAGGTCACGGAATCCGGGGATGGCTTCATAGACTTTATTCAAGCCCCATGCCAAGGGTGCCCAGGCAACCGAGTTGGATGTTGGGAATGAAATTTTTGGCAGACCGAAATATGATTCTGCTATAGGAGCGGTCCAGTGAGCCAGTTTGAATGTGATGAATGCATCCAGGGCTGCAGCAATAATCGCCAACGGGATGCTGTCAGTGAGGTACCAGGTTACGGCTGCTGCAAAAACGAAGTGGTTGTAGCTCCAGAAGTCAACCATGACAACACGTGACCACTTGATGAGCAGGGAAAGCACATTAACACCCAGTACCACCAGAATCACAACTGGTGCCAGCGGGAATGCCCATGTGGCTGCTGCGCGGGCAGGCCATCCTACATCAATGATGTCAGTCTGGAGCCCCCAAGCTTCAACCATCTGGTTGATGGCTGGACCAACCCCGCCAACGAAATAGCCTACAATGACATTGATACCGGCAAAACCGATACCAACTAACAGTGCAGACTTAAACAGCGTGCTGAATTTAACGCGTAGGATCAGGCCGATTATGAGAATCATGATCGGCATCATCACCATAGCGCCAAGACCAGCAATATAGAACAATGCATCTTGTATGAATTCCATTTTTTCCTCCGTTAGGATTATTCGGATTTGAGTATTTCGATTATTTTCTCAATGGTTTTGTCCAGGGAGACACCCGTGAGAAAAGCGGATCCCTCCACGACGGGCACTCCACCGGCTGCTGATTCACTCAGCTTGCCGGTTGGGATGATCACATCTGGTCTATCCATGTTTACTTGAACTGGGACATCCGAATATTTACATTGATTAAATCTTGCCTGGATGTCTTCTTTATCAAGTGTGGGCTGTAATTTTTTTATTACAACCGAACTGGTGATCATCGAAGTACCACAGCAGACCAAAATTTTTTTTACCGCCAAATTGCTACCTCCTTTCTTTAATTATAAATTTCTTAAAATCTAAATTTGAAATAAATTTCTATTACCATTATTGCATATCCGTCTTTCAATTCCAAGTGTTAAATGATAGAAAAAAGCAAATTGATAGATGTTACAATGTGAAACCATTTATTCAAATGCAATGAACCAAATATGGGTACTCGATGAGAAAAATGGGGTCTTTTTTTCTAGGTTTCATTCAATGATTCTTCAAGCACTTCCTGAGTTATGAAACGATCATATGATTCTTCTGGTTTAAATCGAATCGGGAATAGCCCTCTTTTACCTAAAATATATTTTCCCCATGTTTTTGATTCCTGTATCCATATTGGCGTTATATTTTTTTTCAGAATAGATAATGTGACTTTTGACCTATTGGTTTTTAAGTCTTTTATTTTTTCATTAATCAATTTTTTCGTTCTTGCTTCTATTTTTTTTTGTTGAAATCTTGCCGGCAGGATGATGAGCAAATAGACACCTAGGACTGCTGATACATATTCAACATGCTCCTGCAACCAAATCAGGATTGAAATTCCCGGATTGCCTAAAATCATTTCAAAGATACCCACAATATTCTCCTTATGTTATTATCATTTTAAAAAGTTTAATAATACATGTACATCCTCAGCTTCGCGAATGCTACTTAAAGATGGAGGATCATTAATCAATTCAAGTAATTGTTCTAGAGCAAGAAAATGAGAATGATTATCGGTTGCTGCAATGACAATACAGATATCAACGGGATCTTTTTTTTAATGGCCAAATGGAACAGGCGTGGTGAAAGTCGTAAGGCTCATCCCCACCGAATGTACACCATCTAAAGAATGAGCGTGAAGTAGCGCGATTCCTGGCCAGAGAACCATATAAGGACCATACTTCAGAATCACTTTTTTCATCGCTTCAATGAAGCGCGCTTCAACAAATCCTTGATCAACCAGCGGCATTCCGGATATTTGAACCGCATTCATCCAATTTCCTGCTTTTTTCTTAAGTTGTATCATCTCTTTTGTCAGAAGATCATTGAGGTCTATCAATCCCTGGTCTGATCTGGTCATTCCCAACTCAAACACATCCTTGTTCTCAAATCCTTTTAAGACTGCTTGAATTTTTTTAATGTCCTGCTCTTCCAGGAGTGGATCAATTTTTATTTGGGGGATCTTGATTCCTTCCAGACCAATTGTTGTAATAATTAGGTCGATATCATTAAAATCCTGCATTTGCACCATTCCGATAACGGATGTTTTCCCCGCAATTTCAAGAAAGGGAAATTCCGTTCTGATCCTTGATTCCAGAAGCCAGGCAGTGATTGCTCCCGTATTGCATACAAGAAGAACTCGTATGGGTTCATTTCTGCTTTGGAGTTTCTGCACGGCTGCAATCAGACACATTCTCATCTTATCAACTGCAGTGCTCGACATGGAGAAATGAAATTTTTGCTTTATTTCTTCACGGATATTCTCCGTAGTTTCGTAAACGACTGGATATCGAACTGCTATCCTTCGCTGGAGATCTTTGATAGCTGTATCGTCGAGATCAATCGCAATCTTTTTCTCAGAGAAAATAGATTTGATATTTCTCCTCAATTCAGAATTTACCAACAGGCTGGGATGCAGTTTTTTTGAAGCAGTTTCCAGTATGTAGTCCGCAATTACCTGGGCTGACATATTGCCTTTGGATTGGCTGTTTGTAGGCATCACCTGGTCCAGATGCCACCGGTCTGTCTGAGTGTCCAGGTAATCAGCTAAAAAATGCGCCTCATTAATAAAATCAGAGGATTCAATTTCATTTGTATTTTTTTTCAGGATTTCACTGGCTATTGACAAAAACCCATTTTGATGACTCATCTTGTATGATTTTTGAATATGGAAACCCTGATTTATGCGGAAAATGCATACATTTGCCATAAGGGCGAGTTTTAGGCAGGTATTATCGGAATACTTTTTTCCAATCTTACGGTTGAATAGTCTTGAGAAAGCGGGAACATTATGGATATAAAACTCCGTTAAGAATTCACCAGCTGCAAAAGGATACTTTTTCAAAATTACCTTATTGAGTTCCTGGGGATTTTCCTCCATGCACACCATTCCCAGTAAATCCTCTTCGCCTATCGCTTTCAGCAAGAGATCGGAAAATGCCAGTCGGATTTTGGTTTCCTCGCCGGAAATCTCAAGTCCGTAATTTGGTTTCCCCACCAGGATGATATCTCTTTTTTCCAGCCATTTCCTTACATTTACGAGATCCCTGTGAACAGTGGATTTTGAGGTGTTTAATTCATAACTCAATTTTTTTATCAAGATGGGCTCATTAGAGAAGAAAAGTCTCAGAAGGATATTAAAAAACCTGGAAGAGGGTGGAAGAAATGCGGGGATTTTTTCAATTTCCTCGAGCTCATTCTGGATATCCTTTCGCTGAACCTCCGTGGCAGGGATCAATATTCCAACACCGGGAGTTTTTTCAACACACAATCCTTTGGGTCTCAGCCAAGCATCCACCTGCTTCAGGGAATACCGTACCTGTCGTGAGGAAAGTTGCAGATCCTGTGCAATTTTCTTTGCTGAAACTGGCCTGGAATGATCTAGTAAATGTTCAAGAATCCCCTTGGTTCGGGTATCCGGTAAAAACATGGAATCCTCAGATTAATATCCGGTAACTTCAATTAAAATATCAGCGGTCTTTTCCCTTGTCAGGAAAAAAGCCCGCTTCCCCTCCGTTCCCTGGTGCGGTTTGACAGTTTTCCCAACCATCCCTTCTTTTACAGCTAACGCCAATGCTTGATCCAGGTCATCAACATAAAAACAAAGGTGGTGCAGGCCGCCTCCGTGCTCTTTAAGCCATGCTGCAATCGGGTGCGCTTCCACCAGCGGCTGCACCAGTTGGATCTGGCAGCTGCCGCCATCCAGGTGCAGAAGGCGCACCGAACCTCCCGCTACTACCTCGTCCACGATTACCTTCAAGCCCATGGCGTCTTTCCAGTAAAGCAGTGCGTCGTCGATATCCTTAACTGCAACTGCGATATGGTCTAGTTTATTGAACATATAGCTTCTCTCCTGATTAAATATTCTAAATGAAAATGGGAATTCCAATCATTACAAAAAAAATTTCAGCCACTGAGATTGTGGCAAAATGGGGTCATTTTTTTCACGATTTAATCATAGTTGAAACGTGATGAATCTTATATATTGCTTACATATTTTTGAGCAAAGTAAAATTAAATTTAAAGGGAGGTAATTATGAAAAATCAAAACCGCAGTGTACTTATCCTGATTTTTGCTGGAGGGCTGATCATTATAATGGTTCTGTTCTTCCTGCTCAACCTGACATTCACCAGGCCCGAAGCCACAGGCGAACTGGAAGCCGCGGTTGTACCGACCAACTATCCAGCTTTCGAGGTGCCCCGCGTCGGCCTGCAGGAAGCCAAGAGCGCCTTTGATGCGGGCGACCCGATTATCATCGATGTGCGCAGTCCCTCATCATATGAGGAGTCTCACATTCCGGGTGCGGTCAGCGTTCCCCTCACCGAAAGCGATTACGAAGTGGACGCACCGCGTGATGCGCTGATCTTCACCTACTGCACCTGAATTGACGAGGCATCCAGTGCCCGTGCGGCACAGTTCTTGATAAGCCAGGGATATACTAATGTATATGCCATCCTGGGCGGTTTCCAAGCCTGGGTGGAAGCAGGCTATCCGGTAGAAACCGGCTAATAGAAATAAGTTTCCCTGATTTACCTCCACAAACATCTGTCTCCGGTGAACCCGGAGACTTTAATTTATCCCTTGACAATCATTGTAAATATGCTATACTGGGGTAGAGTATATAGATAATTTGCGAGGTAACGTACAAATGCCCTTATTTGAATACCACTGCCCCACCTGCGGCCAGGATTTTGAAAAGATCGTACGCTTTTCGGAAGCCGACCGGGTTCCTGTCTGCCCGAGTTGCGGCGCACACGAAACGCGCAAGAAAATTTCGGCTGCAGCTTCTTTCAGTTCTTCAGGTTCGGACTCCCCATACAATGGGAGATGCAGTACAAGTGGCGGGTTTACCTGAGCGGCCTGAACAGGAGCCGGCCGTGTGCCCGCAGATAACAGGATTTGGAAAATGAACATACAGAATGACGAAACCAAACAAAAGCTCATCCAGCGCCTGAAGCGTATCGAAGGCCAGGTGCGCGGCGTGCAGTCCATGCTCGAAAAAGAGCGGGACTGCCGTGAAATCATGCAGCAGCTGACCGCCATTCACTCGGCAGTGCAGTCAGCCAGCCGCAGCTTTTTCCAGGCATACGCATCGCTCTGCCTGGCTGACCTTGAGCAAGAGACCCTGGAGAAGTCAGTCCCGGAGATGCACGTCAGGCGGGAAAAAATGGTGCAGGAAATGATCGCCCTTCTGGATAAAACCCCGTAAGAAACAAATATCTATAGAACAGGAATTAAATTTAAAGGATGAATGATCCGTCAATGAAACACGACGTAGTGCAAGAGAAGACATACGATGTAATCATCATCGGCGGCGGCCCCGCAGGGGCAACGGCTGCATTATATACAGCCCGCGCGGAGCTTGATACTCTGGTGGTGGATAAAGGCCTCACAGCTGGAGCGCTCGGCATTACCGGGCGCATCGTCAATTATCCCGGTGTCAATGAGGATATCAGCGGCGCAGAGCTCCTCGAACGCATGCGGGACCAGGCACGCAGCTTTGGTGCAGCATTCGTTTCAGACAGGGTAATTGGTGCGGACCTGAACGCTGATGAAAAATCAGTTTTTGGCAATGCCGGCACTTATACTGCCCGCTCCGTCATCATCGCAACCGGCTCCATGGGGCGCGGCAACCTGGTTAAGGGAGAAGCGGAACTGCTCGGCCGGGGTGTATCCTACTGCGCGGTGTGCGACGCCGCCTTTTTCAAGGACCAGGAGGTGCTAGTGGCTGGAAGCAGCGATGAAGCCGCCGATGAAGCCTTGTATCTTGCCAATTTCGCCAGCCGTGTGCATTTTCTTAACCCAAAAGAAGAACTGATTGCGCCGGAAGAATTGATTAATGAAGTTGAGGACAATCCCGCCATTCATGTGATTCCGAATGCCCGCCTTCTTGAGATTTTTGGCAACGGACGGGTGGACGGTGCGCGCTTCAGGCAGGGTAGCAGGGGTGAGCAGACGATCCCCGTCAGCGGTGCCTTCATCTACCTGCAGGGCGGCCGCCCCGTTACGGATTTCCTGCAGGGCCAGCTGGAACTGAATGAGGGCGGATGCATTGCGGTTGACAGCGAATACCACACATCGGCGCCTCTTGTTTTCGCCGTTGGCGACGTGATCTGCACGCATATCAAGCAGGTGGTCGTGGCGGCCGGTGAGGGTGCTTCCGCAGGTATGGCCGTTGAAAAAGTCCTGCGCGGCCGCAGGAAAGCGGTGGTAGACTGGGCCAAGTAATTCAAGCAATTAAAAAAACAAATTGAAAACAAAATATAGAATGGAGAAGAAAATTATGCAAGAACCGATTCATGTAACCGATGCGGAATTTGAAGAGAAAGTGCTCAAATCAGACGTGCCTGTAGTGGTGGATTTCTGGGCGCCCTGGTGCGGCCCGTGCAAGATGGTTGCCCCCATCCTGGACCGCATTGCCGAACAGTATGGCGGGAAGGTGCTGATCGCCAAGGTCAACACCGATGAGAACGTGGAATGGGCCAGCCGCTACAGTGTGCGGGGCATCCCAACCATGCTCTTCATCCATAACGGAGAGGTGGTCCACACCCAGGTCGGCGCACTTCCGGAGTCAATGATCAAGAACATACTGGATGAATTCCTGGATGCGGTGCCCGCGGCGGAATAATTTCTGCAAATACAAGTTGATACAGTCAGGCGGCATACTACCGCCTGTTTTTTTTTAATTCGCTTCTAATAAAATTATCAATTATTTTTTAAAAAACCAGGCAGCGGAGGAGTCCGCTGCCTGGAAAGACGGGGTTCGATAATATGCTATTCAGATGGCGGCAGGATGACCGCGTCGATGACGTGGATCACCCCGTTGGCCGCGCGGATATCGGTGCTGATGATGCGGGCGTCATTGATGGTGACTGCACCATCCCCGTGCACCGCGAAGCTGACCGTTTCACCCAGAAGGGTCTCGGCTTCCAGCCCGTCCGTCACGTCGGCTGCCAGCACCCTGGCTCCCAGCACATGGTAGAGCAGGATATCTTTCAGCTGGCCCTCGGGTTCTTCCAGAAGGGCTTCGATGGTGCCGGCCGGCAGGGCCGCGAAGGCCTCATCGGTGGGGGCAAAGACTGTGAAGGGTCCCTCACCGCGCAGGGCCTCTTCCAGCCCGGCGGCCTGTACGGCTGCCACCAGGGTCTCGAATGAGCCGGCTGCGATGGCGGTGTCGACGATGTCCTCAGGCGGCAGGATCACGCTGTCAATGACATGGATCACGCCGTTGAAGGCCTCGATGTCGGTGGCGGTGATGAGCGCGTCCTCAATGGCGGGCGCGCCGTCGCTGTGGATGGCAAAGCGCACGCTGGCGCCCTGCAGGGTCTCGGCTTCCAGGCCGTCAGACACATCCGCGGCCATGACCTTGCCCGGTACCACATGGTAGAGCAGGATCTCGGACAGTGCTTCCGGGTCGGCCAGCAAGCCTTCTACTGTGCCTTCCGGCAGCTTGGCGAAGGCTTCATCGGTGGGGGCAAAGACCGTGTAGGGTCCTTTCCCGCGCAGGGCTTCTTCCAGCCCGGCGGCCTGTACAGCGGCTACCAGGGTCTCAAATGAGCCGGCTTCCACCGCTACGTCCACGATGTCCGCGGGGGGCAGGATGACGCTGTCGATGACATGGATAACGCCGTTGGTGGCTTCAATATCGGTGGCGACGATCTGGGCCTCATTGATCATGACCATGCCGTCGGATACGGAGAAGTTCACTTCCGCTCCGCGCAGGGTCTCGGCGCTCAAGCCGTCAGACACATCCGCGGCCATAACCTTGCCCGGCACCACGTGATAGAGCAGGATGCGCGAGAGCTGGCCCTCGGGGTCTTCCAAGAGCGCTTCGACTGTGCCTTCCGGTAATGCTGCAAAAGCCTCATCGCTGGGGGCGAAGACCGTGAAGGGTCCTTCACCGCGCAGGGCTTCTTCCAGACCGGCGGCCTGGACCGCGGCGACCAGCGTTTCAAAACTGCCGGCTGCCACCGCTACATCCACGATGTCAGGCGCTTCTTCTTCCATCATTACTTCTTCCTCCATGGCCTCTTCTTCTGGCATGGGGGTTGGTTCCACTTCCTGGGCTGCGGGTGCAGGCGCGCAGGCGGCTACCAAAATGGCTACTACTGCTGTTGCTACAAATACTTTTTTCATGGCAAACTCCTTATGTTTGGTTGAACTTGATTTGATGCCATGATACGCCGCGGGAAGGTGCGCAGATGCGGTACCGCGTTGGAAAGAGATTGCCTGAGGTGGGAGATAAGTTGGATTTTGGTTGGTGAGGGGGTTCAGCTAACTTTTTCATTTGCTGATGGAAAAATAGCCGACTGTCCCTAATGAGAAATTTTGAATAAGTTTAACGAAAGATTTATTGAAGTTCTGGCCGTTTGATGTGCTGAGGTATCTGATTCAGGCAGAATTATCCAGGTGCCTGCTCAGGATGTTTCCCTCCTCATAGAGCACCCGCATGCCGTCCGAGATCACCTGCTCAGTCCCGGGGTCCAGCGGACTCTGTGCCCAGCTCTCGTCTGTGATGCCAAATTCAACTTCCAGCCCTTCTTTGTAATGGACACGCAGCGAAATGACCCGCCCATAGTCCTCCGGGCGGAATTTTTCAACAATCCCGAACAAATTCACCCAGGTGCAGTCTTCCAGGATGTACTTCATGGGATTGCTGGCAATCATGATCAGGTCAATATCCGAGCCCTGCTGTTCACTGCCCCTTGCGTATGAACCGACCAGGGCCAGCGCGTGGATGTCCGGTTGAGCTTCCGCCCAGTCGCTGATTGCCTTCAGAAAATCATTTACTTTTTTGCGGTCCATAATTCAGTTCTCTCAAATCAATCGCATATCTCAAGGGCGATTTCCGCCATGCGGGGATAGGCCGTCTCGCGCTGTTCCGCGGTGGCCGCTTCCCCCGTCACCAGGCTGTCACTGACCGTCAGGATGGAGAGGGCTTTCACGCCGTGCTTTGCGGCAATCGTGTACAGACCGGATGTTTCCATCTCCACCACCAGCAGGCCATAATCCGCCCACTTCTTCCACCAGTCCTTGTCATCATTGTAGAACGTGTCTGATGAATAGATGCCGCCGATCCTCACCGGGATATTCTTCTTTTCTGCCTCCTCCACGGCTTTGCTCAGCAGGTCAAAGCTGGCGCTGGGCGCGTAGTCCTTTCCGTCAAATCGCAGACGGTTGACATATGAATTGGTGGAGGCAGCCATCGCAATCACCAGGTCGCCCACCTCCAGGTCTGGCTGCAGCGCGCCGCAGGTGCCCAACCGGATGAGGGTTTTAGCGCCGTAATCGTTGATCAGCTCATGCGCGTAAATAAGAAAAGAGGGAATGCCCATGCCCGAGCCCATCACGGAAACCCGCTTGCCCTTGTAAGTCCCTGTATATCCGAGCATGTTGCGCACGTCATTGAAGCAGACGGCATCCTCGAGCAGGGTCTCGGCAAAAAATTTCGCCCGCAGCGGGTCGCCGGGCAGCAGAACGCATTGGGCAATTTCCCCATTTTCTGCTCCGATATGGATGCTCATAGTTTAACCTCTTTCGTCATTCCTTTGATAATTTAATAAACCGATCTCTAATTCTATCGGAATTTTCAATTGGAAATCAAACTCTAGATTATCCAGATAATATTATAAATAATTAATGCTAATAACTGAATTCTTATAGTAAAAAAGAAGAAAATAATGATAATGGAGGTCAAATGAGCGTCATTTTTTCTCTTGCGGGACTGGTATTCGTAATTTCAGGGCTCCTGTCCGTCTTCGACGTGACAGACGCCGGGCTGGATTTTGTAAGCAGAACCCAGATCCACACCTTGCAGTTCCTTAGCAACTACCCGGAAGAATGGGTGTATGTGGGTGTGGGGCTTGTTCTCATGCTCATCGCAGGCTTCTTTTCACGGAGACGGTAATTTAGGTATTTGCAAAAATATCCCAAAAAAGGTAATAATTACATTGAGCAGTTCTTGCACCCTTCGAATCTTCTTGGCATACCATTTTCATATTTAATTATATTAATATTGGTAGCTTTTTCATCATACCCCTGAGTGGTCTTTACTAAAGCGGCATGCCCCCTTTGGTATAGATCTACCCCGCAATATCCCGCTAGATAATGTCCGCGCTTTTTATTCCGCGGTAAGGCAGGATCTTTCTCAAACATTTTGAAACAAATCGAAAATCATGCCTAGTTATAGTTCGCGCGCGTATCCGCGTCCGCCATGGTTGGCGCTGTCAGCGGCTCCCACGCGGGGTCCTTCCAGGTTCCCAGATGTTCGTGCATTTCCAGGTACTTCGTCGGTATGGGATGCGTGCCGACTACCACCTGAACATCAAATCGTTTTTCCAGAAAATCCTTAAATGTCTGGATGTAGGGGCAGGGCGGGTAGCCCACCACCAGCCCCGTTGCCAGGTGGATCACCTCTGCGCCGTTTTTGACCATCTCTTCACCTGCGTATTCCACGTTGCCGCCGGGACACCCGTCACAGGTTGTGTACCCTACCAGTTCTATCTCCCTGTCCTTATAGATACTGAATGCCCCCTCCCTGTTGCGCATCGCCCGCAGACATTTACCCCCCGCGCAGCGCCGGTAACGGTCGCAGATGATAATACCGATTTTTATGATCTCTTTCATGAAATGATCCTCCACCAATGAGTATATATCTTCTTTTGTTGAGAAAAAATTTTTACTCTACTGTTTAAAGGATTGAAATTTCGCAGTCTTTAATACCACTATACCAATTTCAAGCCCGTTTTTCAAACGCACTTCAAAGGATTCTAACGGCGGCTATCAGCAAGGACACAGCGCGTATGTACCGTCCCAAATAACCAGACGATTGCATATAATATTTATATGGCATAAAAACACTGGAGGGCTGGAAGGAAAAAAATGGCGGAACTATTGAGATTTCTCAGGACCAGGCGCTGGACCATCATCGGCGCCCTGTGGGCGGCCGGTTTGCTCCTGGGTTACCTCGGCTTCACACACTATGACCCCGCCGCCTCCCCGGTTGACAAAATCTATTTCACCATCCAGCTCGTTTTGCTGGAGTCCGGCGCCGTCACCAACCCACCGCTCACCCTTAGCATCGCCCGCTTTTTCCTGCCCCTGCTCGCGGCACAGACCTCCCTGGTTGCCCTTGCCAATGTTTTCTTCCGCCAGGCGCGCCAGTTCGGCCTGCGCTTTTCCCGCTCCCATCCAGTTGTTATCGGCACCGGCCCGCTCGGCGAATACATCTGCCGCGCCATGCTGGAAAGCCAGGGCAGCGCCGCCTATGTCAGCCCGGATTCATCCTATAACCCCGCAGCCATTGAAGACGCCGGCGCGGTGGTCGCTTCCGGCACCATCGAGGACCCCGAGATACGTGAGCGCATCAACCTGAAGAACGCCTCCCATGTTCTGGCCTTCTGCGAACAGGATGCACTCAACATCAGCACGGCTCTTTCTCTCCAACAGCTGGGTCTTCCCCGGCGCGGCCGGCTCCTGCCCTGCATCGTCCACACCCGCGAGAAATTCCTCGGGACACAGTTCATCGAGCGCATGCTGCGCGCCGACCGCCTCAGCGAGCTGGAGTTTGACGTGGTCAATGTGTACGAGCTGGCGGCGCGCGCCTTTATGGAAGACACCGCCCTTACGGACGCCCAGGGCATCATCTTTATCGGCTTTGACCATTTCAGCGAACAGGTCCTGCTCGAAACGGCGCTTCTCAAGCAGAGTGTTTCTCAAAAAGTTCAGAGACAGACCCTGGTCATCGATGCGGAAGCGGACCAAAAAGTGGTTCAGCTCTGCAGGAATTATCCCGCCCTGGAAAAATACTGCTGCATCCAAACCATCAACCGCGACCCTGTCGATATAGAGAATCGCGTGGTTCTTCAAGAGGCAAATGGGTTAAATACAGATGAAGCGCTGGCTCTGGTGCGCCTGCCAGATTTCTCTGCGGCCGTACAGACCGCTATCCGCATTTTTCCCCATGCGCGGGACAGGAGCCAGCGGGTTTTTGTCATTACCGACCAGCGCTCCCGGCTGGACGCGCTCTTCCCTCCTGACGAGGAGAACCTTTCCTTTTTCGGCATCTTCAATGAAATCAGCCGCCCGGAAATCCTGCTAGACATTAAGACCGAACAGCTGGCGCGGGAATTCCACCGCCGCTACCTTGAAAGCGAAGGCGGCGCCGGCAAACTGGAAGCTTCCTGGAGCGCGCTTTCGGATGAGATGCGCAAATCCAACCGCCGCCTTGCCCAGCACATCCGCCTCTACCTCCGCGACCTGGGCTACCGGCTGGTTCCACGCCGCGGCATTGAAGCCCCCGATTTCAAATTCAGCCAGGAGGAGCTTGACTTCATCGCCAGCCGGGAGCATGAACGCTGGCTGTCGGAGAAACGCGCTGCCGGCTGGCGCTACGGAGAGCGGAAGGACGCCGGCCGCAAAACCAACCCGTATATGAAAAAATGGGCAGAGCTTACCCCTGAACAGAAGAAGTTTAATTATGAATTTATCCGCGTCATCCCCGAAGTGGTCGCCAAGGCGCGCCTCGAAATCATCCCCTTTGAAAGGAACGCATCTTGAACTCCGATAGAACCTGTATCCGCATCGGCGTCAGCGGGCATCGCTTCCTGGAGGATGTGGAGACCCTGGAATCCGCTATTTGCGAGGTTCTCGAAACGATCCGGAATAGACATGAAGGCGCGGAATTTCTGCTCTACTCCCCCCTGGCAGTGGGGGCGGACCAGCTTGCCGCGCAGTGTGCCCTGGCGCAGCTGGACACCCACCTGGCCGCAGTCCTTCCCATGCCCCTGGAGTATTATCTGCGGGATTTTACGGAAGAACAAAAAGGGAGATTTCTTGGGTTATATAAAAAGAGCGAGCAGAAGGTGGAACTGCCTTTTGACGGGGACAGGGAAGCAGCGTACCTGAACTCCGGGAAATTTATCCTGGAAAATTCCGATTACCTGGTCGCCGTGTGGAACGGCCGTGAAGAACGGGGCGAGGGTGGCACTGCCCAAATTGTACGGCTGGCGCGCGAATCGGGTAAGCCCCTCGCTTGGGTGCGCGCTCACAATGCTGTGCCCGATGGAAAAATACCCCTTCCAGAGGGCCTGGAGCAGGGCAGCGTTTCTTATGAAAATTGGTAGTTATTTAAATAAGGGTGACTGGTTATTCCATAACCATCGCCCGGACTGCCTTATCGCTTTCATCGCCAGTTGCCCTGTCTCTTACCTATATTTAATTTACCTTTTCCAGCTTGTAAATCCCAAATGGTGTCAGGGCATATAGTTCACCCGGATTCTGCGGGTTGAACGCCAGCCCGTATATGACCTTCGTGGCGGTCAGCCCGTCATTGATCGGATTCCAACTTTCCCCGCCGTCCGTCGAAAGATACACGCCATCGTCCGTCCCCAGGTAGATGGTATTTCCGTCCTGCGGGTCCGCCACAGCGTCCCGCAGCCACATTTGATTCTCTTCAATAAAAGCCCATACCTTATCCCACGGTATGCTGCCATGCTCGGGGCTGCTTTCATCAAATATGCTCGGGCAGGCCGCGACTTCCCATGCCTGGTTTGCGTACGACCCGCAGGGCGCATTGACGATATCGCGGAAATTCTTTGAAGTAAGGTCATAAGAATAAAAATTGGCGAAATCATTGATTCTTGCATCGGAGGGAAAAATTCCCTCCATGTACTGACCAATATACACCTGCGGGCGATCCGGGTCAAAACCGAAGACGGCTTCCACTGCGCCCAGCCCGTTTTCGCGCTTGTACCAGGTCTCACCCATGTCATCGCTCACCCACAGGGTGCCACCGCCAATGCCAGCCTTGCATCCCACCACGATGCGCTCGGAATTGCTTGGGGCAACCGCAATCGAAATGGGCTCCGTCCTGGTGTTGGTGACCCCCTTGGTTGATCGATATCCCGACTCGTTCCATAATCGGACATCTGGGTGGCCCCATCCCCCGCTCATATACATGCCGTCCGCGGAAATCGCGAGATTCCCTTCAGAAAAAACATCCTCATTCCAGGTCCTGCCGCTGTCGAGTGATTGGAGTCCATCAACGCCGCCGTTAGAGAGCAGAAATCGGCTGCCCGCTGGATCATAAATGAGATATTGATACCAAATATCATATGAAGGATTCATTTCATAGGTCAGTTGCCAGTCAGCGCGCTGGGTATCCGACAGGTACATCTTCACGGTATCTTCTCCGCTCCATTCCCCACCAGCTGCCGCAATCAGGTTGCCCGTTTCCGGGTCAATGCCCACCAGACCTGGATTTTCAAAGGGGATCTCCAGCCGCTCCCAGCTCTCCCCGCCGTCGCGGCTCTCCGAGATGGTGGTGCCATTGGTATATGCCAGATGGGTTGGATCAGAGGGGTTTAAAAATAAATGACCGACATCCCAGTTCATTTCCGACCGCTCCCCACTGTCTGTGTCCAGCCACCGCCAGCTCTCCCCGCCGTCCTCGCTCTTGAATACCATCCACTGTGTGCTGGCGTACAGCGTATCCGGTTCATCTGGATCGATGATGATCTGCCGTATATCGCCGTCTGTGATGCCACTGCTTGCCGGCAGCCACGAGATGCCACCGTCCATCGTTTTGTATATCCCGGATGTGCGCCCACCCGCGTACATGGTATCCGCTTCAAAGGGATGGATGGCCACCGCCTGGATGAAATCTCTCTGCAGGAACTGCATGGAGTTGACCCGCCCCCACTTATACGGCAGGGGTTCGGGGGTAGGGGTGGGAACCTCGGTCGGCGCCGTGGTGGCCACCACCACCACTTCCTCCACCACCCGCTCCGCCGGGGGCGCGGTCGGCGCCAGCCAGGCCCGCA
>Ga0272441_10007238_pt1 | contig 18130 bp, 12 predicted proteins | sample SSMProp6N_FD_193582 | JGI IMG/M metagenome (GOLD analysis project Ga0272441, IMG submission 193582) | Marine sediment archaeal communities from Little Sippewissett salt marsh, Falmouth, MA, United States - SSM-Prop-6N | ecosystem: Environmental > Aquatic > Marine > Wetlands > Sediment ... | reverse complement strand
CACCCTCACCCCTAGGGCGGCGATTGCGGGTGGAGCAAAGCGAACGCTGACCGCGCCCTTCGACGGTGATGCGGTCGTACGCATCTGGAGGAAACCGTGAGGATCGACGGAAACACGTAGGTGTTCGCTCCTGCGCTGGTGGTCACTGCGGTGACCAGTGTACGTGCGGTCCACCGCCTTACTTCGCTGTCACTAGGAGAGCCGATATGGGGAACTGCTTTCAGTGGTCTATGGCCGTGGCGTTGACGGTGCTGCTGGTCCCTGGCGCGTGGGCGGCGCCCACAGTGCTGGGCATACGAGACACCCGGTTCACACTGAACGACCAGCCAACCTTCCTGTTGGGCATCAGCTACTACGGCGCTCCGGGCGGAAGCGAGGAGTTCATCCGCGCCGATCTCGACGACATGCAGCGCCTCGGGTTCAACTGGCTCCGCGTCTGGGCGACGTGGGCGCACTCCGGCGCAGACGTGTCCGCGGTTGACATTCAGGGGCAGCCACGGCAGCCGTTCATGGACAGGCTCAAGTGGCTGGTTGCAGAATGTGACCGCCGCGGCTTGATTGTCGACGTGACCATCACCCGTGGAAAGGGCGCCGGCAGCGTGCCGGATATCGCGGCACATCGCACAGCTGTCGAAGCCCTGGTCAACGCCCTGCGCGAACACCGCAACTGGTACCTGGATCTGGCCAACGAGCGGGATGTGGGCGATGCGCGTTTCGTGAGCGTAGAGGAACTCAGGGACCTGCGAGAACTGGTGCGTGCGCTGGACCCGCAGCGTCTGGTGACCGCGTCCTTCGGAGGGCACGACCTCAATGAGACGCATGTGCGGGATGGGTTAATCAGCGCCGGGCTGGATTTCTTGAGTCCCCATCGACCGCGCCACGCGGGCTCCCCGGAGGAGACCGCCGAGAAGGCGCGCGAGGTGCTCGCCGCGATGCGGGCAGTCGGTCGGATGGGGCCACTGCACTACCAGGAGCCTTTCCGGCGGGGATACGGCACTTGGCAGCCGGCGGCGGAGGAGTTCCTGATTGACTTGCGCGGGGCGATCTCGGGCGGGGCGGCCGGGTGGTGCCTCCATAATGGCAGCCGGCGCGGAACCGATGACGGCGAACCGCGCCGCTCCTTCGACTTGGGCCATCGCCGGTTGTTCGACCAGCTTGATGAGGAGGAGCGTAAGGTGACACAAAGGGCCCGGTTCGCCGTTAACGGTCTGCCCAGACTACGCGTGAGCGAGAACAAGCGCTTCCTGGTGAAGGAAGATGGAACGCCGTTCTTCTGGCTGGGGGACACGGCGTGGTCACTGTTCCAGAGGCCCACCCGTGAAGAGGTGGACCTCTACCTGGAGACACGTGCCGCACAGGGCTTCACGGTGGTACAGGCGGTCGTCCTGGGGAATATCTGCGGCACGTCCGCGCAGAACCCGCAGGGAGCCTATCCGTTGAAGAACAACGACCCCGCCCAACCAAACGAGGCATTCTTCACCAATGTTGACTACGTGGTGAACAAGGCCGAAGCGCTGGGTTTGTACATTGGGATGCTGCCGACATGGGGCGACCATGTATGCCCGCTGAAAGGCGCGGAGGCACGCCGCATCTTCACGCCTCAGAATGCGGCGATCTACGGCGAGTTTCTCGGCCGTCGCTACCGCAACAAGCCGATAATCTGGGTTCTCGGGGGCGATCACAATCCGACCGCCGCCGAGGTCATCACGTGGCGGGCGATGGCGAAGGGGCTCAGCCGTGGCGACGGCGGGGCCCACTTGATGACCTACCACCCCCGGGGTTGGTCGTCCTCTTCGGCGTTCGTGCACGCTGAGCCCTGGCTGGACTTCCACATGATCCAGTCCGGGCACGCGCGTCGCGATGCCGAGAACTACAGCATGATCGCAGCGGACTATGCGAAGGAGCCCGTGCGGCCGTGCCTGGATGGTGAGCCCTGCTACGAGGACCACCCGGTGAACTGGGTGCCCGAAAATGGGTACTTCGACGACTATGATGTGCGCAAGGCCGCCTACCGGGCGCTCTTCGCGGGAGCCTTCGGGCACACCTACGGCGCGAACCCTGTCTGGCAGTTCTACGAGCCTGACCGCCGGCCCATCACCGGGGCGCGAACGTTCTGGCGCGAAGGGCTTCAGTTGCCAGGGGCCAACCAGATGAAGCACGCCCGGGCACTGCTGGAATCGCGGCCGTTCCTGAGGCGCGTGCCGGATCAGTCACTGCTCGTCTCGCCACTGAGCACAGGCGCGGACCATCCTCAGGCCACCCGCGACGCCGACGGAGGCTACGCGTTTGTCTACCTGCCCTCCGGCAAGCCGGTGACGGTAGACCTCGAGAAGCTTGCGGGGCAGCGCGTGCGAGCGTGGTGGTACAATCCGCGCACAGGTGCGGCCGAAGCGGCAGGAGAGTCCGACCGGCACGGCGCGCGCGAGTTTGCGCCGCCGGACAGCAGCCATGGGCCGGACTGGGTACTCGTGCTCGATGATGCCGGCAAGGAATTCCCACCGCCGGGGTCACGCCATTGAGGCCCTGGGCGGAGACTCAAGAGAGGTCTGTCACCACCATGACTCACCTGTTCCAGGGAGCGACACTCATCATGCTTCTCGCGGCCCTTGGTTCTTGTGGCTCTGCGGGCGCGACGCCCTTGAAGGTGCATCCGGGTAACCCGATCTGGTTCGCCGATGAGAGGGGCAATGCGCTCTACCTGTCCGGCTCACACACGTGGGCTACCCGCCAGGAGCGGGGGATCGAGGGGCAGACGATGGACTTCGACTACCCGGCGTACCTCGACATGATGCAGCGAAACGGCCACAACTTCCTGCGCATGTGGGCTTGGGAGCACGCCCAGTGGATGCAGTTCTGCGGAAGCGGTGTACTCATACGGTACGAGCCCCTCCCTTGGCCGCGGACCGGTCCCGGCCTGGGGAAGGACGGGAAGCCCAGGTTCGATGTCAGCAGGTTCGACGAAGGCTACTTCCGGCGGTTGAGAGAACGCGTCGTTGCTGCCGGCGAGCGCGGGGTCTACGTCGCGGTCATGCTCTTCCAGGGCTTCAGCGTTGAGCAGAAGGGCGCCCGGGGCGTCGACCCGACGCGCGGGAACCCATGGGACGGGCACCCCTTCAATGCCGCGAACAACATCAACGGCGTAGACGGTGACCTGAACGGTGACGGCGAGGGACTCGAGGTGCACACCCTTGCATCGCCTGATATCCTGCGGCTGCAGGAAGCCTACGTGAAGAAGACGATCGATACCCTCAACGACCTCGACTTCGTCATGTGGGAGATCGGCAACGAGTGCCATGGCGGGTCGGTTCAGTGGCACTACCATCTGATCAACTTCATCAAGGCTTACGAGGCCACGCTGCCCAAACAGCACCTGGTCGGCATGACCGGTGCGCCGCTCAAGAACCCCGAGATGCTGGCCAGCCCTGCGGACTGGATATCGCCCGTGGGGAAGAAGTACTCAAACGATCCGCCGACCGCCGACGCAGCCAAGGTCATCGTGGTGGACACCGACCACATTGCCCCCTGGGGCAATGACCCGAAATGGGTCTGGAAGAACCTGTGCCGCGGCAACCACTTCATCGTCATGGATGCATATCAGGATGTCCGATTCGCGGTGACGGGCGAGACCCCGGCCGACTATGGACCGATCCGGCGGGCGATGGGGGCCGCTGTTCGCCTGGCAAACAAGATGGAGCTGGCGAAGATGAGACCGCACGGCGAACTGTCATCGACCGGCTACTGCCTTGCCGCTCCCGGCATGGAGTACCTGGTCTATCTCCCCGAAGGCGGAGAGGCTACGGTGGACCTGTCAGACGCGACCGGCGAGTTGCAGGTGGAGTGGATGCAACCGGTTGAGGGCACCCTTACCGCGGGCGATTCGGTCGAAGGCGGCGCAGAGCGCACGTTGAGGGTACCATTCGAGGGGGATGCTGTTGTGCACATCTGGCGTGGGTGATGCAAATGCAGCAAGTGATGCGGACACTGCCTGCATGGCCAGTACTTGCGGCGCCGCTGTCGGCAGGGCAAGCGGCTGGAGAGAAGGCGAGCGGACCATTGCGGGTCTGCCCAACGAACCCTGCTACTTCAGCGATGCCAGCGGCCAGGCCATCTACTTCACCGGATCGCATACGTGGGGGGACCTCTGCGACTACAATGAGCGTTGGCCGGCATTCGACTTGCCTGCGTATCTCGACTTCCTCCAACGGTACAACCACCATTTCGTTCGTCTATGGCATGGCTCACTGGGGAAGAAACCGCCGCTCTACGCTCGCACCGGTCCCGGCGAGGCCGCCCCTCCGAAAAACGCCGTTTAACCTGGAAGCTGAGGCTTTGCAGGGCTATGGCCACCGACGCGAGAAGGGGCGTCCGCAACCATGGGCGCCTTCAAGATCATGCATCGGGGCTTTGCCGAGTTCTTCCAGTTGATCCACCAACTGACCTCTTACGCACTCCTTTACGTGTCTGCCTTCGTGGCGCGCAGAGCCAAGACCGCGGCGAGGGTCGTGGCCTTGAGCAGCCAACTGGCCGGCTACGTCCATCGGGTGCAGCAGGCGAAGCAGCCGAGGTCTCGGTTCACTCCGATGTTCCGGGTCCTCTAGGTGGTGCTATCCCGGTTCCTGGAGGGCTGGGAAGACCTCGCTCAACTGATGAAGCCCGCCACAGTCAAGCGCTGGCACCGTGCCGGCTTCCGCCTGTACTGGCGCTGGAAGTCACACAAGCAGGGCAGGCCACCAATCTCACCGGAGCTGCAGGCCTTGATCCGCAAGCTGAGCCGAGAGAACCCGATCGGGTTCGCAGAGCGGATACGTGACACATTACTGCTTCTGGGCCACCCTCGTGTCAGCGATGACACGGTTCGCAAGTACATAGTCAAGCCCAAAAAGCCACGGGAACCGTGGACGGCTTGGCTGCCCCTCCTACGCAATCACCTGGACATGTCATGGGCCATCGACTTCTTCACGGTCACCACCATCAACTTCACCACGGTCTGCCTCTTCCTCGTCATTGAGCATGGCCACCGGCGGGTGGTTCACCTCGCCACCACGCAGAACCCGAGCATGGACTGGGTGATCCAGCAACTCAGGAACGCGATGCCCTTCGGCGTCCAGCCACGGTACCGGTTCCGCGACCACGATGGGACCTACGGGCATGGAGTCGTGCTGCTGCTGAAGGCGTGTGGGATACACCAGGCGCCAACAGCGCTTCAGAGTCCATGGCAGACCCCGTACATCGAGCGCTTCATCGGCACGCTCCGCCGCGAGCTACTTGATCACGTGATCGTGCTAAGCGAGGCTCACCTGGATCGACTGCTGAGGGAGTTCATCGAGGAGTACTACCACGTTGCCCGACCTCATCAAGGGTTGGATGGCGATACCCCGACCCCGACCGAGAGCCCACCGGAGATCAGTGGCGCCACGAAGCTCGTAGCTGTCCCCATCCTCGGAGGATTGCACCACACGTACCACAGGATTACTGCTTGACGCACGGCAAACCATGTCCAGGCCGCCGCTACCGCCCGGGGCTCCGAGCGGTCAGCGTCTGCGTGCACGCCGCGACGATGCTGTTGTAGGCACCCGAGGCCGTGGCCGCCAGCCGGCTCTACCCCCGCGTGCATGCAGTGGGGCGCGGAACAGTTCAGTAGCGGTGCCCCAAAACCTAGGCTGGATGCACTCATTCGGAGGGACAGGGCGCACGGCGGGGTCATCTGGTTTCCTCCTATCGGCGCAAAACCCCGTGAACCTTGCGAACCTAACGGCGGTTCTGGGGTCTGCGTAAAGAGGCCCAGAATGGCCCGAACAAACAAATTGGCCCCAGGATGGTTCCTGGGGCCCATAGGAAAGACTTGGTAGCGCGGGCCCACTACGCCGCAATTCACAACGCACTTCGAGATGTGCTCTTGCGGTCTTGGCGTCTTCCCCGCAAAGGCAGACGCTTGTCCGGGTCGCGCTGAGGTGAGTCCACGGCACGAGGCCGCAACTGACGCGAAAGCACTGTCGTCACTACCGTCACCGGCGTCATGGACTGCGGGCCGCTGACGAGATCCAGAGACATCAGCAGCACGACTACCGGGTCGCGGACAATGTCCGCCGGGCCCTGCCTGATCTCTCGGACGAGAGCTCGGAACTTGGAGTGGCATGTGGGGCCTGTGTGCAGATTGTTCAGGGCGGGCGCCACTGTGAGAATGTCCACTGGACATGGGGCGAGTTCCTCGACAGGTCCTTCGACAGGCAGAAGGCATCGCATGGGCTCAACCCACGTCAGGGCGTCTGTTGACTGAGGGCCGCGCAGTTCGAGTCCGGCCCGGGGAGCCAGCAGTTCTCAAATCCGAACTTCGCATAGGTCACGAGAGCGGTCCAGATGCCTGTAGCGCCAGTCCGGGCCGGACTGGCCGGTGGGAAGTTCGGGATTCGTGATCGACCCCAAGCCCGTCTCCGAACTCGGAGGCGGGCTTGCCGCGTTCTCGGGCCAGATGCGCGGTCGGCGCTGCCGTCCCTCGACGAGCCTTGTGAAGGACCACGGCCGCCTCCCGCGGTCTGCCCTGACGGCGAAGGTGGTCTGAGCGCACGGCCGACTGGCCCCGCAGCGCGCGCGCCAGCCGCCGAGGGGCCAGGATCCGGCGGTCACGACCGTCACGGGGCAGGCCGGAGACCAGGGAAGCAAGTGGCGGTAGCAGTGCGAGAAGCAAGTGCCAGAACATGCGGGGAGGATGACCGGGCCTCAACACGAAGTCAACGCCGGTCTTGAGAGTTGAGCCACTGCCGATGGTGGACCCGACAGGCCACACACATCAGTTTCGGGACCCTACGCCCGACTGTAGACCATGAGTGTGTTGAGTTCTTGGTGGACGCCCGGGTAGACGAACTCCCAACAGAGCCCTTTGTGGTCCACTCCACTCTCGGCTACACTGACTTCACTGCAGATCCTGCCAGTCTCTGGCCTCCGAACGGCAAGATGCTGGACGTCAGTCTGTCTTGCGATGTCTCGGAGGCCGCCGTGGGCGATCCCGACATAGCTGTGACGTGCAACGAATCGGGCTTCGACGCCGCGAGGGACTTCGAGATCGTCGATAGCCACCACATACGTCTGAGGGCCGAACGCGGCGGGAAGAGCAAGGAGGGCCGCGTCTACACCATCACCCTTACGCTCGCGGACGCCGAGGGCAACGAGGCAAGCTACGAGACCGCCGTCACTGTCCCCCACGACCAGGGCAGGAAGACCGGCCAGGTCACGAGCGCGGTTGCCACTCAGACTGCGAACGGCGCGCAGATTGTCTACTCCCTCAGTGCCGACGCATCGGTGTCGGCCGAAGTGCTCAACATTGCCGGGCGGGTAGTCAAGCGCATCTGCACCGACGCGCCAGCCGCCGTGGGGGCCAACACGCTGCTCTGGGATGGTGTCAGTGCGGCAGGCACGAGGGTGCCCAACGGACGGTACATCGTGCGCATCATCGCACGAAGCGAGGACGGCCAGCAGAGCCAGGCCGTCGCCATACTGATGTTGAGGCACTGAGCCTGGGCAGAGGCAGTTCCCGACGAGCACCGCGAGACGCCGTCCAGAGAACCGGGCGGCGTCTCACACTCTTGCGGGGTGCGCCCGGCGGGGATCCAGAGGGCGAACGTCACCGATCCGCATCGATGACACGGAGCCCCAACACCTTGGTGATGTCACGATCTACTTCGCCGCTCGAGACGCGGCCCGTGATGCGAACCAGGTCTCTACCTTCGGTGTTAACGTGGCGCGAAGGGACCAGTCGAACCATCGTCTGGCCCTGGACGGCATGTCACGGTACAATGCCCACGAAGGCCGCCCCCGCCGGCTTCAGTATGGCGGCTCCAACTGCTTGGAGATCCACGCCTCTTGCCCCATCTCGGCCTACAGGGGGGGCACGAAGCAGGGCCATGTCACGATCCGCGGATTCGAGGCCATCGGCGGGTTCGGCGGCCGCAGCGGCCAGGCACTGGCCTACTGGGGCGGCAGCCACGTGGTCATCGAGCACTGCGAGTTCGTGCACGCCGCCAGTCACCCTCGGCGCCGCGAAGGCCGGTGTTGAGGATGTGGTTGCCCTCGATCACCAGCGGTCGCGTAGCTGGGACGCCCGTAGCCGCCCGTGACGCCACTGAACCCAGTGCCCCAATACGTAGCGACGGAGACACCGTGACCGGCGGCGCGGTAGATGGCGTTGCGTTCCTCGCCGGCTATGAGGTGCTCCGGCGAGTGCCACCCTCACATAGGAGACAGGCGATGAACAGAGCAGTGTGTTTCAACGCTCCGGTTTCGTTCCTGTTGCTCGCAGTTTTCACTTCAGCAATCGCCGCCGCTCAGCCCGCCGGGCGCGTGCTCGTGGTCGCCCAGTTGCACCCCGCTGCGAGCGACGACGGCCCCGGAGCCGCCGATCAGCCCTTCAAGACCATCGGCCGGGCTGTCAAGGAAGTTGCCCCGGGCGACACTGTGCTCATCGAGGACGGCGTCTACCGGGAGGCCGTCAAGGTGACCACCAGCGGCGCGCCGGAGCAGCCCATCCGCTTCGAGGCGGCGCCGATGGCTCAGGTCATCGTCACGGGAGCAGAGCGCATCACCGACTGGCAGCGTGAAAAGGGCGAGGCCAATGTCTTCAGCACCCCCTGGCCCTACGAGTACACCGGATGGGCGAAACGCCGCACCCAGCCCGACGACGACTACCACATCATGGTCGGACGCGCCGAGCAGGTCCACGTGGACAACTACCCGCTGCTGCAGGTGCTGTCGAGGGATCACCTGGCCCGCGGGACGTTCTTCGCCGACCTGGAGAACCAGCGCCTCTACATCCACGACCGCACCGGGATGGACATCCTCAAGCAGCGCTCCGTGGTGGAGGCCTCCGTGCGGCAGATTCTCTGGGATGTCCGGGCCAACTGCGTGCACACACGCGGCGTACGTTTCCGCTACGCGTGCAACACCGCCCAGATGGGCGCGGTAACCATCGTCGGAGACCACTGCCTGCTGGAGGACTGCATCCTGGAGCGCATGAACGCCTCGGGTGCGGCACTCGTGGGAACTGGGATCGTGGTTCGTCGCTGCATCTTCCGCGAGAATGGTTGGAGCGGGTTCGACGTGGGCCTCGGGCACGACTTCCTGATGACCGAGTGCATCTGCGAGAGCAATCACACGAAGAACTGGAACCGCGGCTGGGGCGCCGTCAACAAGCTCGTACTGTGCCGCAACGCGGTGATCGAGAAGTCGGTCTTCCGCAACAACCGCGGCAACGGGGTCTGGTTCGACATCGGCAATGAGGACTGCGTGGTCCGCAACTGCCTGATCCAGGACAACGAGGACGCCGGGATCTTCTACGAGATCTCTTACGGTCTGCACGCCCACGACAACGTGATCATCGGCAACGGCCTGGCGCCGCGTTTCGGCGCATGGGGCGCCAACGGCGGCGTCACGATTTCCAGCTCCCCTCACTGTGTCGTCGAGCGCAACCTGCTCATCGCCAACAAGGAGGGCTTTCAGTTCCGCGAGCAGGGGCGCACCACCAACACCATCGGTGACGACACGAACAAGCAGTATCCCGTGTGGAACCACGACAACGTGATCCGCAACAATGTGATCGCCTACAATCGAGACGCACAGGTGGGCGGCTGGATCGCGACGGGAGATGGGCGCCTGTGGCCGCGGGACCTGTGGCAGGAGACCGTCGGCAAGCCCGCCCCGGAGCGCGTGGAGAGGCCGACCGGCAAGGACCTCGATCGCCTGGGGGAGTTCCCCCAGGGCCTCACGCTTGAGGACCTCGCACTCACCATGCAGGGCAATCTGTTCGCGGTCAAGCCCGGGCAGCACCTGTATCAGTGGGGTTGCCTGTGGGACCCCTTCCGGCGGTACGCGACCATCGCCGAGGTCAACGAGGCGCTCAGCCTGGAGCAAGACAGCCGACTGGGTGGGGTCCAGTTCGCTGATTGGCCGACCCTCGATCTGCGGGTGCCGCGGGACAGCCCCGCGATCACGATGAGCTGCTATCCTAAGGGCGAAGTACCGGGAGTGCGGCTGGGGATCCTCTATCCGGAGGAATGAAGCCGCGGCTTCCTCGTCGCGGGCAAGGAAGGATGAGGGACGTGAGTGAACTCCTGCGGTTCGCGGTCCGGCGCTTCCGGGCTCACCCTCTGCCGGGCAAAGCGTACGATGAGCCCAACTTCGGGCACGTCGAGCACGAGATCGAGTGGCGCCCCGAACAGACCGCGGTGCTGACCATCGACGTGTGGAACATGCTGTGGCTGCCCGAGCCTCTGGACCCTGAGTTGGAGCGCTATGCCGAGTACAACTTCATGGGCGTCGGCGAGAGCCTCATGTCCGTCATGCACGCCATCGAGTCTGAGTGCATCGTGCCCGCCCTCGCCGCCGCGCGGGAGGCGGGTCTCACCGTCATCCACAGCAACATGTATGAGATCGCCCGCAAGCACCCCGAGAGCGCGTTCTTCGCCGAGCCCCCGGAGGACGGCGAGAGCGCCGCCGATCCGTCCTGGGCGCCGGCGGAGGTCTCCGAGGAGTGGATTGCGGAGTACTACCGGCACACCTGGGGCGAGGACTGCATGCCAGGTCTGCTGCGCATACGTGAGCTTGCCGACTTCCCTCCGCCCCTCATGCCCGAGCCCGGCGACATCGTGGTCTGTCGACAGTACGCCCTGGATAGTTTGCTCGCCGAGAGGGGCATCTGCAACCTCATTTGCACCGGCTTCATGCTCAACATGTGCCTGATGCAGAGCGTGGGCGGGGTGATGCGGATGGTCGCCCCACACCGCAATCCGGGCTACAGGGGAATCGTCCTGCGTGACTGCACCTGTGCCACGGAGACGGCCGACACAATCGGTGACCTTGCCGTCACGAACACCTGGCTGTACCAGATGGAGACCACCGGCATCCCCATGGCGGAGTCATCTGACTTCATCGCGGCCTGCCGCGCCATCTCACCCTCAGGATAAGGAGGAGGCCACATGACGCGAACGCGCACGGACAGATTCTTCGCATCACTTCTGGCAGCACTCGTGGTTCTCGCAGCCCCCGTTGGGAATGCCCAGGAGCCCGACGATGCCGCCCCCGAGGTCATCGCTTCCTGCGATTTCGAGGGCCCGTACTCCGCCGGTGAACAGCAAGTCCAGGATGGGTGCGTCAACAACTGGCAGTGGGGCCGCAAGGACATGGTGCTTGCGGCGGACAGCGACTCCGGTCGCCCGGGCACGACCCAGCGGATCCAGGTCAGGGGCATCTCCTCCGGCGGCGTGCAGTTCTTCTACATGAACCTGAAGCTGAAGAAGGACCACTACTACCGGGTCTCCTACTGGATGAAGACAGACGGTCTTGAGGGCCCGGTTCGCTGCTACGTGCGCAAGGGCGGCTACCCGTGGACCGTTCACGTCTACGGGGACTACGAGGAGCGCACGCCCGAGTGGCGGGAGTACTCCTTCGCCAACAAGTGCGCGGCCGACGTGGACAGCGACGTGGGCGTCTGCTGGGAAATGGGATCGCTGGGGACGATCTGGCTGGACGACCTGAAGGTCGAGCAGTCCCCCGAGCCCTTCCCGGGCGAGACCGTCTCACGGCCGGCGCTGCCGACGGAGGGGAACGTGCTGCCGCGGTCCTCCTTCGAGGGCCGCCGGGACAACCTATGGTCGATGATCTCCTTCGGCTGGAACCGGGACGGGGTCTGGGAAGGCGTGGAGCATGACTGGGACGACCCGCAGATGTACAGAGCCGAGGGAGGCAAGGTTGGCCGGTACTGCCTCGCCGTGCCCAGCGCCTCGCATGCCGGTCAGGCGTGCTGTCACTCCCGGCTCATTGAGCTGATCCCCGGCAGGCCGTACACCGTCTCTGCGTGGGTCAAAGCAGACCAGGAGGGCTTCAGCGGCAGTATCGCGCTGCTGTACTGGTGGAGCGGGCGCCATCAGCAGGCCCTGGGCTCCGTGTACCCGAAGCTGACCACCGAGTGGCAGCGGTGCTCCTTCACCTGCACGCCGCAGGCGCCGGCTGACGCGGGAGACCCATCCGCGCCGGTCACCGTGGTCTGCCAGATCGCCCCGTCCGCCACAGTGAAGGGCACCGTGTACGTGGACGGCCTGCAGATTGAGCCCGCGGAACAGGCCGGCGACTACAAGCCCCGGTACCCCCTGGAGCTGTACGCCGATGTCGGCCAGGACGGCGGCAACCTGTGCGACTGGGACCAGGACGTGCCCCTTACCCTCCTTGCGGCGGCGGCGGACACGACGGACATCGCCCAACTGCCGGTCAACGTGACCATCACCGGCTACCCCGACAGAGCTGTCTGGGATAGGAACGTGATGCTGACCGTGGACGAGCCGGTTGCGGTCACTCCCCCACTCCCCCGCCGCGGTCTGTTCCGCGTCACCGTACGGCCGATAGAGGAGGGTCTCGCCGCACCCCAGGAGATGCTGTTCGCCACTGTCCCCACGCCGCGGGATGTGGGTAGCGATGGCATGTTCGGCGCCCACATCACCGTGCGGCCCTTCCACGCCCGGTACTTCCGCCGTCTGGGGTTCACCTGGACCCGACTGCACGACTGCAGCCTGCTCACCAAATGGTCGGCCACCGAACCGGAGCCGGGCAAGTACCAGTGGCACGAGGAAGTGGTCGACGCGGTGCTGGAGACCGGTCTGCGCATTCTGGGGCTGCCGGACCATCCCCCTGCCTGGGCTGAGAGGAAGGAAGAGGGGGCCCTGAATCCCGTCGATGTGGAGGCCTTCGGGCGCTACTGCGAGGCGCTTGCGGGGCACTACCGGGGTAAGATCGACCACTGGGAGGTCTGGAACGAGCCATACATGGGCGGCTCCTACAACGGTGGGGCGGAGAAGTTCAGCGACGTGCTGCGCGAGGGCAGTGCCGGGCTCAGACGGGGGAACCCGGACTGCACGATAGTGGGATGGTCTGCGGATGTCAGCAACCCAAAATGGGGGGCGGAGATCGCCGAGGACGCTCGCGCCACAATCGACGTCTTCAGCTTTCACAACTACGTGAACAACCTCGCCGGGGGCGGCACGCTCCCCTTCGTCGCAGAGTTGCCTGACCACCGGGCGCAGTGGCCCGCCCACGTCACCGAATCCTGGGACACCGAGGGCACGAATGGCGAGGTCTGCGGGAACACCTTCTATACGTTCATGCCCATCGAGAAGTCGGGTGTGAACGAGCGAGCCACCGCCTTCGCCTCGCGCGTCTGGATTGAGCACGCAAAGGCCGGCGTCAGCAAGTACTTCGTCTACCAGATGCACAATACCGACTCGGTGATGTACTACGGCGGGTACCAGTCCCTGTTCGTCGGCTTCGACCGCACGCCCACCCCGGCAGCCGTCGCCGCCGCCGTCACCGCGTACTGCATGGATGGGATGGGTGTGGTCCCACAGGAGCCCCTCGACGGCGTCGTCGAGGGGCTGTTCGCGGGGGATGACCGGGCAACATGGGCGGTGTACGACGATGGCGGGGCCATCGGCCGCAAGCAACTTGACCTGAGCAAACTCCCGGCCGGCGTCGAGGTACTCGATGTGATGGGCAACGACCCGCGCCGCGATGGACTCACCAAGTGGGAGATCGGCATGCAGCCGTTGTTCGTGCTGACGGGGAAGCTGTCTGCCAAGGAACTCGCGACGGCGTGTCAGGCGACCATTGTGTCCACGGAGCCGCGATGACACTCCGCGCCGCACCTCTCCTGACCTCGCCCCGAATGGTCGGTCCAGGAGTTGTGTCAGTATCTGAGCGTCGTGTCCCTACTGGGCCATCGTGCGGCGTCTGCAATCGCAGAGCCGGCCGCGACGGCTGGTCGGTCTTGCGGCGACGCAGACCGGGATGTATTGAGGTGTAGGTTCGCCGTGAGGGCGGGAGAGATCTATTCAGCCAGGCCCGGCCAGCGATCATGAGGTATGGCACACTGTGATTTCACCTCCTTGAGGCGCTGGGAATCGGGGCTATCTTCCGCGCATCCGGGCCGGAGGGCCTGGGCGCGTCCCCGGGGAAAGATCAACTCATTGACACGCCCACACCCACGTCAGCCCCTGGGGAAGGTCGCGCCATGGACCCGAGCAGGCTGCTCTGCATGGCCTTCGCGCTGCTGCTGACCCACGTCGCCGGCGCCGAGAATCTACTTGAGAATGGAGACTTCGAGGGGGCCTACGGTGCTTCCGGGGTCGCGGAGGGCTGGAAGGACAACTCCTACTCCTCGATCGGCTCCATCACGTGCGCCTACTCCCGCGAGACGCATAATCCCCGCTCCGGCGAGGCCTGTCAGCGCATGGGCTGCACCCGCATCGGCTATATCACCCGCAAGCGTACGGGCCATCCCTACCACGGGGCGTGGCAGATGGTGGCGGTGAAAAACCTGCCCCTGCGAAAGGGGGCCATCTACCGGGTCCGGGCATCGGTACGCGCCGACCGTCCCATGCCCGTCGAGGTCATCCTGCGGATGCGGGGCAAACCGTGGACCAAGTACGCGATCCAGACCGTGGCCGCCGACCGGCACTGGCAGGATGTGGACTACCTGTTCGTTTCCCATCTGGACGACGCGGCATCGGCGTTCTTCTTGCGTAGCGAATACTTGGGCACCGTGTGGAGCGATGACGTTTCGGTCGAGGAGATCACCCCGGAGCAGGCCGCCGAAATCGCCGGGCCCGTCACGCCGGGGAACCTCCTGCAGAACGGGAACTTCGACTTGGGCCGCGTCCATTGGATGGGTGAGCGTGGCTGGGATGGCACGCATGATGGCCTGTTCACTGTGGACGAGGCCGATGGCAACCCGTGCATCAAGCTCGAAAGCCCAGTGGGCTCCAGGGCTCTGCGCAGCGACGCCGTGCCGGTCACTCGAGGGCAACCCATCCGGGTTGCCTGCCGGGTACGGTCCGCCACAGCCTGCGAAGTCACCCTCCGCGCCCGGTATGAGACATCCGGATTCTCAATGCCCGTCTACTGCACTGTCACGAAGCAGGTCGGGCCCGAGTGGGACACCCTTGAGGCTGAAGGGCGGGTGCCTTTCCTCGCCGGCCCGGCCCATGCCTTCGTCGACTTCTCCTTCCCCGCTCCCGGCCCGGTATGGGTGGATGAGGTCACCCTGAGCCAGGAAGACGGCCAGTCGGTCCCCGTCGCCCGGGCAGCCATCGCCTCGGAGCGCTACCCATGGAGCCGCTACTTCGACGGCGAGCCCGTGCGCCTGAGGCTCATGTCCTCAGTCCCCGAGGGGCGGGCCCCCCTCTTGAGTTGGCGGATCGATGACTACCTGGGCAGCCCTGTGCGCGTCGGGAGCAGGCAGCGGGAACCGGGCCGCGCCCACGAGTCCCTCGACGTGTCCGACCTGCCCCGAGGCTACTACCACGCATCCGTTCACTGGCAGTCCGAGGGGCGCAGCCTGCGCAGCGAAAGCACCTTTTGCATCCTGCCACCCCCTGAACGGGCCGGGCCCAAGGAGGCCAGCTTCTTCGGCGGGCATGTGCAGATCAGCCCGGTGAATACGCGTATTGCCAATGCCGTCGGGACCCGCTGGGCCCGCCTGTGGCCCCCCGGACTGACCCTGTGGAGGAACCTCGAGCCCGAGCAGGGCAAGTGGTGCTGGCGAGACGCCGAGATCCGGCAGATGCTCGATGCAGGGCTGGAGTTGGTGGGCATGATCGAGTCGCCGCCCAAGTGGGTCAAGTGGAACAGCGAGACGTACTGGCAGGAGTGGGAAACCTACGCCGCCACGGTGGTCGAGCGCTACCGCGGCCTCGTCAACACCTGGGAGATCCAGAACGAACCCAACCTGCAGTGGTGGTGGCTTGAGAAGCCCGACAGTCGCAAGCGCGCCGAGTGGTACGTCGAGGTCCTCAAGCACATCTACCCGGTGATCAAACGCGTCGCCCCCGAGGCTACGGTCTACGGCGGCAGCATCGGCGGGGACTTCTCACTGAACACCGACTGCCTGGCCTTTACACAGGAGATCATCGAACTCGGCGGCCTGGAGTACATGGATGTCCTGAGCTACCACATCTACCACACCTACGCGAACCGGATGCCCATGGACGAGGCCCCGGACCCAGTTGAAGACGCCATCGCGCGGATGAAGGACACCATGCGAAGGGCCGGGCGAGAGCTTCCCATCGTCAACAGCGAAGGCGGCACCTTCAATCCCGCCCCGGCCATCACCTACCGCCCGATCCAGCCCGGGAACTACGCCCCAATCCCGCCTGCGGAGGTGGCGAGGCTGGTGGTCCGGCAGCACGTTTCCCAGTGGGCGGCCGGGGTTGAGAAGTTCATGTACTACAACCAGTTCATCAACGGCTCCCCGCTGGCCCGCGCATGGGATTCCTTCGTCGAGGGCGACGGCCAGCCGCGCCCTACAGTGGCGGCCTACGCGGCCATGACCTGGCTCCTGGACGGGGCACGGTTCCTTCACACGGAGCGCCCGACGGCAGACACCTGGCTGCACCATTTCCGTGTAGAACGGGGCCTGCTGACGGTGGCGTACACGCGCACGGGCACGACGGCGGATCATGCCTTTCCGGGGCCGGTGGAGGCGTGGGACATGATGGGCCGAGCACTCTCCCCTACCGGGAGGCCTATCCCCTTGACCCCGGACCCGGTCTACGTGTTGGTGGGGTAGCTCCGGCCAGAAACGAACTCGCACCCTCCGTGGGGCAGTCGTGGCTTGGCGGTTTCGGCCCCGGTGGCGGAGGCGATCCTGCCTGCGGCGGCGTCTGCCTTTGGCGTGGGCCCGTGGGGTCGCAGAACTGATCGGCCGGGGCGAGGAGGCACTGTGGGATGCTCGGCGAACCAGGACGGATCCGGGGCGGTCAGACAGACGCCGCCGGCTCCCTGCACTCCTCGCCGGTCGGCCAGTTGTGGGAATCGTCTACTCCGGGGGGCCAAGCAGAACGCTACAGAGCCGCATCGCCTCTGCTCAGGCCACCCGGCGCGCCGTCTAAAGGCAGTCCTCGCTGGCCATCCATTCTGCAAAGTCGTCCCGTATGCCCCGCCATACGGGACGCTAGCAGCACACCGATAGAGCCAGCTCCCTGCATGCTTCGCTGGCCAGCCAGTTGCGAGAATCGTCTACTGTGGGGAGCCACTTTTTCCACAAATCCGAACTTCTGGCGAATATCCCCCTCGTCGTTCCTCGAAGTGCCAATGCCTTATCTCGGTACGCCGGATCCCCCAACACCTCAGATCGATCATCGAGCCCAAGCCCGTTTCCGAACTCGGAGGCGGGCCTGTTGCCCTCTCGAGCCAGACAGCGCGTAGCCAGCACCCTTTCTCGACGCGCTTCCCCGTTCGGCACCGCATGGTGAGCATCTGCTGCCGAAGAACCGGCATCTGCGGGGCAAGATCATCGCGCAGCGGGCTGAGAGACCAGGCAGGCAAGTGGCGATCGCAGTGCGAGAAGCAAGCGCCAGAGCACATGGGGGGAATGGTCCGGCTGGACGGCAGAGTCGACAGTGATTGGGGGAATTCACGAACTGCCGCTGGCAGCCCCCGGGGGTCACACAGATCAGTTGTGGGACCCGATGGGCCGAGCCGGGGACGGAGAGGGTGATCGACCCCGTCATGCCGAGACGGTGCTCCAATGAGCAGTCCGGCCCCACGGCTCACGGCGCCGGCCAGCCTGAGCCACGGGCAGCTTCAGGCTTCAGAACGCTGCGCAGCGCGTCCAGGCGTAGCGGCACTCCGCCGTCGCCCAGTTCAGGCAGCGTTGGGATGATCCATCCGCCCTCGGCGTTCTCGTTCCAGGCGTAGATGAGCACCGCATTGGCCAGCGTCGCGCCCGGGTACTGCGCCACGAAGTCAAGTGAGGCGGCGAGCTGCTCGGCCACCTGGTCGGCCGTGGCCCTCTCACCCCAGTTCCGCTCAGAGCCACCCGGATACCACGGGACGGGGCAGTCCAGGAAGGGGCGGGGGTCCCAGCCTGTCGTGATGGTCGGAACGACCTGGCAACCCGTCCGCCGCAGGGCTTCCCATCGGCCGCGCTCATCGACCATGGCGGCGGCGAAGGTGGCGCCGTCGCCGATGGGGTTGACATAGGCGCCGATGGCATCCGCGCCTGTGGCGGCAGCGGCCTCGGCGACAACCGGCCCCCAGCCCATCAGCACGATGAATGGACTGGGGCAGCCGGCGGCGGCTGCGTCATCCCGCAGCT
>Ga0272441_10007237_pt1 | contig 18133 bp, 16 predicted proteins | sample SSMProp6N_FD_193582 | JGI IMG/M metagenome (GOLD analysis project Ga0272441, IMG submission 193582) | Marine sediment archaeal communities from Little Sippewissett salt marsh, Falmouth, MA, United States - SSM-Prop-6N | ecosystem: Environmental > Aquatic > Marine > Wetlands > Sediment ... | reverse complement strand
AGGCCCCTCCCCGCGTTGACCCCCTCCCGCCCGGCGCACCCCGTGGCATGCCGGCTAGCCAGTCACATAGATAGATGGCGGCCGGCTAGCCGGCCACATAGATAGATGGCGGCCGGCTAGCCGGCCGCGGTGGCCCGCTCGCGCTCTTGGCGTTCGGTCTTCAGACCTTCGGCGATGAGAAAGGCCAGCTCCAAGGCTTGGTTGGCGTTCAAGCGCGGATCGCAATGGGTGTGATAGCGGTCCGATAGGCTATCCTCGGTGACCTCAATGGCGCCGCCGAGACATTCGGTCACGTCGCAGCCGGTCATCTCGAAATGCACCCCGCCGGCGTGCGTGCCTTCGGCGCGGTGCACGGCCATGAAGTCTTGCACCTCTTTGAGGATACGGTCCACCGGCCGGGTCTTGTAGCCGTTTGCCGCCTTGATGGTGTTGCCGTGCATCGGGTCGCACGACCACACCACGGATTTGCCCTCACGCTCCACCGCGCGAATGAGCTGCGGCAGGCCATCGCCCACTTTATCGGCGCCGAACCGGGCTATAAGCGTCAGGCGGCCGGGCTCGTTATGCGGGTTTAGCACATCGCACAAGCGCACCAGGTCGTCCGGCTTGAGGGTCGGGCCGCATTTCACTGCTATCGGGTTCTTGATGCCGCGCATGAATTCAACATGCGCTTCATCGAGGCTGCGCGTGCGGTCCCCGATCCACAGCATATGGGCGGAAGTGTCGTACCAATCGCCGGTGGTCGAATCGATCCGGGTCATCGCCTGCTCGTAGCCTAGCAACAGCGCTTCATGGCTGGTGTAAAAATCCGTTTGCTGCAATTGCGGGCTGCTATCGGCGTCAATGCCGCAGGCCTTCATGAAGTCCAGCGTTTCGGAGATACGCGTGGCCAGCTCTTCATAGCGGTGGCCTTGCGGGCTATCGGCCACGAACCCCATGTTCCAGCGGTGCACGAAATGCAAGTCGGCATAGCCGCCTTGCGCGAACGCGCGCAGCAGGTTCAGCGTTGCCGCCGCCTGCGCATAGGCGCGCAATTGGCGCTCCGGGTCCGGTACGCGCTCCTGCGCGTCAAATGCGATGCCGTTAATGTTGTCGCCAAAATAGCTTGGCAGCGTCACCTCGCCTTGGGTTTCCGTCGGCGCGGAACGCGGCTTGGCGAACTGGCCGGCAATGCGACCGACCTTGACAACGGGCGACGCGGCGGCAAATGTCAGCACCACTGCCATCTGCAGCAAAACCCGGAACGTGTCGCGGATATTGTCCGGATGAAACTCAGCAAAGCTTTCCGCGCAATCGCCGCCTTGCAGCAGGAACGCCCGGCCTTGCGCCACTTCGCTCAGATCCGCCTTAAGCTGGCGCGCCTCACCGGCGAACACCAGCGGCGGGTATCCGGCAACGGTCTTTTCCACATCGCTTAGCTTGGCAGTATCCGGGTATTGCGGAATGTGCTTTGCCGGCTTCGGCCGCCATGAGCCCGGCGTCCAGGTCGTATTCATCTTTTCCACTCGCTCTGATAGGGCCCGCGGATTAGGGCAGATGCCGCCTGCCGGCACCTGCGCACAAGAGTACCGGTTGCACCCTGATCCGCCGGCCGGCGCTTTATATACGCCGTGGGGGGCATCGATTCCACCCCTGGGCGGCGGCCGGCAGGCTTGCGAGGGCTATTCCGCGGCGATGGCGTCGGGCTGCGGTTCGGGCACCTTCATGGTCACAAGCTCCTCCGCCGAGGTGGGGTGGACGGCGATGGTTGCGTCGAATTGGGCTTTGGTGGCGCCCATCTGCAAGGCGATGCCCACCGCTTGCACGATCTCACCTGATGCCGGCCCGATCATGTGCACACCCAAAACCCTGTCGGTTTCCGGATGGACGACCAGCTTCATCATGGTTTTTTCTTCGCTGCCAGAGAGCGTGTGTTTGAGGGCGCGGAACACGGATTTGTAGACATCGACACGGCCAAACTGCGTGCGCGCCGCCGCTTCGCTAAGGCCGACGGTGCCGATCTCCGGCGTTGAGAAAACCGCCGTCGGAATGCACGCATGGTCCACCGCCACCGGATTGGCGTTAAACACCGTCTCGGCGAAGGCCGCCCCCTCGCGAATGGCGACGGGGGTGAGATTGGCACGGTTGGTTACGTCACCCACCGCGTAAATCTTGTCAGCAGTGGTCTTTGAATAGGCATCCACCTTGATGGCGCCGTTCTTGAGCAGTTCAACGCCGGCATTTTCCAGGCCTAAGCCGCGGGTATTGGGGTTGCGGCCGATGGCGAACATCACCGCATCCGTCTCCAGCACCGAGCCGTCACTCAACCTTGCCGCCAAGCCACTATCGGTCTTGTCGATACGGTCAAACACCAGGCCGGTGATGATGCGTATGCCTTTCTTCTCCATTTCAGCGTGCAACATGGTGCGCAGATCATCGTCAAAGCCGCGCAGGATTTCCTCGCCCCGGTACAGCAACGTCGTTTCAACGCCCAAACCATTGAAGATCCCGGCGAACTCGACCGAAATATAGCCGCCGCCGGCGACGATGATGCGCTTTGGCAACGCGTCTAGATGAAACGCCTCATTCGAGGTGATGGCATGTTCATGGCCGGGCACCTCATGAATATTGGGCGTAGCGCCGGTGGCGATGAGAATATATTTCGCCGTCACATCCCGGTTCTGATTGACCAAGTGAATGGTGTGCGCGTCTTTAATGACGGCCCGGTCTTCGATAATTTCAACGTTCGAGGCCTCAAGGTTGCGGATATAGATGCCGTTGAGCCGGTCAATTTCCTTATCCTTGTTGGCAATGAGGGTTTGCCAGTCGAATGTGGCGCCTTCAACGCTCCAGCCGAACCCGCGGGCGTCTTCGATATCCTCGTGCACGTGGCTGGCATAGACAAACAGCTTTTTTGGCACGCAACCGCGAATGACGCAGGTACCGCCTACGCGATACTCTTCCGCCACCGCCACCTTAGCGCCGTAAGATGATGCCATGCGCGACGCCCGCACACCGCCTGAGCCGGCTCCGATGGTGAAAAGGTCATAATCGTAGTCAGCCATAGCTTCAGATCTTTCGTTGTAAAAATCCGCTCCAAACGGGCCGGCCAACAGCGTGCGCGCTAGCGCCGCACGGTCTCAACGCGGCCATCGGCCTGGCCGATAATGGCTTCATGTGCCAATCCCAAAAACAGCCCATGTTCCACAACGCCGGGCAGACGCGCCAAATAGGTACCAAGACCCTCCGGGTCGGGTATTTCGCCCAGCGCCCAATCGAAAATCATATTGTTTCCATCGGTGCAAAACGGCTCGCCATATTCGTCTGTGCGCAATGAAATGGCCCCTTCACACCCAAACAGCTTGCCTGCCTCAAGAATGCGCGCACCCGTCGCCCGGACGCCGAACGGTACAACTTCCACTGGCAACGGGAAATGGCCAAGATGCCGCACGCGTTTGCTCGCGTCGGCGATGACAATCATGCGGGCCGAGGCAAAGGCGACAATCTTCTCGCGCAGCAGCGCCCCGCCGCCGCCCTTTATGAGCGTCAGGTGCGGGCCGATTTCGTCGGCGCCATCTACCGTTAGGTCGAGATGCGGGGTCTCGTCCAGCGTTGTGAGCTTAAGGCCAACGTCACGGGCCAGCGCGGCGGTGGCCTGCGACGTCGGCACGCAGACAACATCCAAGCCTTCGCGCCGCACCATGCCGCCCAGCGCATGCACGAAATGCGCTGCCGTCGAGCCGGTGCCCAGCCCCAGCTTGAGCCCGTCGCGCACATGCGCAAGCGCCGCCTCGGCGGCCACCCGCTTTTGCTCATCGGCGGTTAAGTGCGTATCGCTCATTTATTGGTTTGTCCGTTGAGGCCGCCAAAGGTTACGTATTTCGGCTCGAGGAATTCGTCGATACCCCATTTACCGCCCTCGCGGCCGATGCCGGACTCTTTGATACCGCCAAACGGGGCAACTTCAACAGATAAAAGCGCTTCGTTGATACCCACAATGCCAAATTCAAGCGCCTCCGCCACGCGCCAGCACCGGCCGATATCGCGCGTATAGGCATAAGCCGCCAGCCCGTAACGCGTATCATTGGCCATCGCAATGGCGTCTGCTTCCGTCCGAAAACGGAATACCGGCGCCACCGGGCCAAACGTCTCCTCCGCGGCAATGCGCATGCTGGGTTCGGCATCGATGAGCACTGTCGGTTCGTAAAACGTGCCCCCCAAAGCATGGCGCCTGCCGCCGGTGCCGATCTTTGCGCCATGCGCCAACGCGTCCGCCACATGCGCCTCGACCTTTTCGAGCGCCGCCATATCGATCAAAGGGCCTTGGGCAACCCCTTCTTCAAGCCCATTGCCCACTTTGAGTTGCGCAACGGCGGCAGAGAATTTCTGCGTAAATGTAGCGTATACGGAGTTTTGCACCAAAATGCGGTTGCTGCATACGCATGTCTGGCCGGTGTTGCGGTATTTAGAAGCGATGGCGCCTTCCACCGCGTGATCGATATCCGCATCCTCGAACACCAAAAACGGCGCGTTGCCGCCTAGTTCCATGCTGGTTTTTTTGACTGTATGCGCGCATTGCGCCATCAACACCTTGCCAACCTCAGTGGACCCGGTAAACGTGACCACGCGCACCGCTTCATGCGAAGTCAAGACGCCGCCAATCGCCACCTCATCGCCGGTCACCACGTTGAAACACCCAGCCGGCAGGCCGGCGCGCTCCGCTAGTTCACACAATGCCAGCGCCGATAACGGCGTTTGCGGCGCCGGCTTGCAGACGACGGTGCATCCAGCTGCCAGCGCCGGGGCCACTTTGCGCAAGATCATGGCGTTGGGGAAGTTCCACGGCGTGATAGCAGCCACCACGCCGGCCGCCTGTTTGGTGACCACGATCCGCCGGTCCGGCATGTGCGTTGGCACGGTGTCGCCATATACGCGTTTGGCTTCTTCGGCGTAAAATTCCGTGAACGCTGCCCCGTAGCGGATTTCCGCCAGCGCTTCGGCCAGCGGCTTGCCCTGTTCGAGGGTTAACAGCCGGGCGAGATCCGCTTCATGCGCGATCATGAGATCAAACCAGCGCCGCAAGATCTGGGCGCGCTCCCGAGCGGGGCGTGCCGCCCACACCGCAAATGCCTGGCTTGCCGCATCGACCGCGCGCGCGGCGTCGGCCGCGCCAAGATTGGGCACGGTGGCAATGACCTCACCCGTTGCCGGGCTGGTCACGCGGGTTGCATCTGTCGCGCCGTCACCGCACCAGGCGCCGGCGATATAGGCTTGCCCACGCAAGAGCACCGTATCGGTTAGATGCGCTGATATGTCGGCCATCGGCTGTTCTCCCCGTCACGCCTTGCTTGCTGGCGCACCTTGCTTGCTGGCATCGTGTGCGTTGTGGTTGTACCGGCTGGCGCGGCGCCGTGCAAAGCATCCCGCGTGCATAGGCTGGCTGCACAAAAAGCGTTTCGATACAGTGGCCGACGCCGCCCTAGAACAGTGCGGTGCAACGCTCACCCGGAAAGGTCTGGGACCGTGTCCACCACATATTCGGCTTTTACGGGCACCTATAGCGCCGCACGCGCCAATTTCCTGCACGCCGCGGAGCAGGCCGGCGGGCGCATCGACACCCGAGCGCACCCCTTGACCGGACCCAGCGGCGACCCCCTAGCTATGGATGTAGCGCTGCTGGGAGACGGCGATGCCAAGACGGTTGTTGTGTGCCTGTGCGGCGTCCACGGCGCCGAAGGCTATGCTGGATCAGCAGTGCAGACCGCCTGGTTGCGCCGCAACCACGCCGACACGCTTGCCCAAGGCGTGGCGATGCTATTTGTGCATGGCGTCAATCCGTGGGGCTTTGCCCATGGCTTGCGCGGCACCGAAGACAATATCGACGTCAACCGCAATTGGTTGGACCATACCAAGCCGCACCCGCAAAACCCGCTCTATGGCGAAATCCACCCGTATTTATGCCCAGACGACCTGTCTGCGTCGTCCATAGACCGCATGCTGGACGCTGCGGCCCGCTTTGTTGACGCCCATGGGCAATGGGCGCTGGAAGACGCGGTGAGCCGCGGCCAGTATACCTATCCGGATGGCTACCATTTCGGCGGCACGGAACTGGCGTGGTCTACGCAGCAACTTCGCGATGTGTTGCGTATCCGCCTGCGGCACGCAGAACGCGTAGCCTATGTGGATTTTCACTCCGGGCCGCCGGGCGATGGTGAGACGATTTTTCTGTGTTTTAGCCGTGCGGAAAGCCCGGCGCGCCGAAGAGCGGCGGACTGGTGGGGCCAAGACGCGCTCAATCCGCGTACGGTTGAAAACCAATGGGGCGCACCGCGGCCGACGCGCAGCGGCATCATCTTTTGGGGCATCGAACATATGCTCACCGGCCAAGCGGAGGTTGCTGGCGCTGTTGTGGAATTTTGTTCCTCCAGCAGGCAACGCGACCCGCGCCGGATCATGCGTATCGCGATGCTAGAGCGCTGGTTGCGGTTTGTTGGCGGGCTCGATGCGCCGGAAGCGCCGGCCTATCTAACGGAAATACGAGAAAACTATGCCCCACGCCGGCCGGCGTGGGAGGCACGGGTTGAAACAGCAGGTATACGCGTCTTAGACACAGCGCTCTTAGGCGCTACCGATTGGGCGTACGGCCGGTGATGCGCCAGGCACACCCCCGCGCGACACCCGGGGGCTGGCGGGAAGCGGGCGCTTTAGCCGCCGCTTACGTGTAAGAGGCACTAATGACATCCAAACCGACCATATTGTTTGACCTTGACGGCACCCTGGCCGATACGGCGCTGGATTTGACCCACACGATGAACGTGCTGCTTGAGCGGCACGGGCGCCAACCCGTCCCCCATGCGCGCGTGCGCGGGATGGTGGGCGGCGGGGCCCGCAAAATCATGCAACGGGGGTTTGAAGCCACCGGCGCACCTGCGAGCGAGGCGCTGCTGGACCAACTATTCGATGAGTTTTTAGCCTATTACGGCGCCCATCTTGCCGACCACACGCGGGTGTTCGACGGCGTGGTGCCGGTGCTGGAGGCGCTCACCCGCCGCGGCGCGAAGCTGGGCGTCGTGACCAACAAGGTCGAACACCTGTCGCGCGAGGTTCTAGCGCTTTTGGGTCTGGCGCGGTTCTTCCCGGTCGTCATTGGCGGCGACACGCTGCCGGTCAAGAAGCCCGACCCAGCGCCGGTGCTCGAGGCGATCCGGCAACTAGGCGGCGACCGCGCTCATGCAGTGATGGTGGGTGACAGCCCTTTTGACATCGACGCTGCGCGGAACGCGGCCATACCGTCGATTGCGGTGTCGTTCGGCTATACGGATGTGCCGCCGCACGAAATGGGCGCCGACCAGCTTATTGATCATTATGACGCGTTTCTGCAGGCCCTGAACGCGGTGTTGGGGCAGCCGCACACAGCTTGACTTTGCCGCGCGGCGACCATAGAAGGCGGCTCCGGCGGGCGCGTAGCTCAGTGGGAGAGCACTGTGTTCACACCGCAGGGGTCGCTGGTTCAATCCCAGCCGCGCCCACCATTTTATTGATGTCTCAAGTTTTTATGTCTCGCGCGTGTTTAGCCGCGCTCAACCGCTCCGACGGGGCTGCGCATAAGCGCCGGGCCGCGATCGCGGCCTTGGGGTCTAGGTTAGGGGCGCGGCACGCGTGTAAATGGCGATAGAAACAGCGTCTCCGCGCGAATAGTTAAGACCGTCCACGTCCGCTACGTGCGCAAGGCGTAGGCCCAGGCGCGCTGCCGCCGCGGCAAACGCGTCCGCCTGGCGCCGCTCCACCAACGCAACGCCCACCGCCCCTTCCGCTAAAAGCTGCGCTGCTTTGGCACCGTTGGTGAGCCTTGTATCCGTACCCAGCATGAACACGACGCTGGGCTCTGAAAACCCGGCCGAGGCGACCGCTGCACCTGCCAGCCCACGGGCGTCCAAGATGTCGGCGGCACGCACCGCCACCCATAACGGGTGAACGGCCGGGCGTGTCAGTTCCAACAGTGCCACCGATAGCGCAATGCCCGTTGCCGCCAGCGCCACAACCATGGCGGCCGGCCGCGCCCGCCACGCCATAGCAAGCGTTTGAATGGCCATGGCTGCAAACACACCCGCGCCGACCACCGGCCACGGCCCCGGCTCCACCGCCGTGCCGTCGGGCAAAAACAGCGGCAGCGCAATAATCGCCACCGACAGCACCGCGGCAATGACCGCCCAAAGCACCATGTTGAGGCGCGCAGCCCGTGCTTTGAGCAGCGTTGGCGCATCCAAGCAGGCGGCGATAAACGCCGCCGTCAGTATCGCCAGCGCCGGATAGAGCGGCAGCACATAATGCGGCAATTTGGTGGGCACGATCTCAAACACCAGCCAGCTTGGGATAATCCAAGCGGCAAGAAAAATAACCGCATCCGTACGCCGCGCGCCCCAAGCCTTGGCCAGCGCCGGCAGCAACAGCAGATTGGCCGGAAAGAACGCGACCGCCAGCAGCGCCAGATAATAGCCAAACGGCGCCCCGTGCCCTTCTTGCCCGCCGACGAGCTTAGGCAATAGGTCACCGCCCACCGCGTCGCCGAAAAACGTGCCATCCGTGCTGATCCACACGCTGACAGCCCATGGCAGCGTTAGCAGCACCATGAGGATGCCGCCGCGCACCGGGCGCAGCAGGCCAATCCAACGCACCTGTCTGCTAGTGGCGGCTAGCGCCACCAATGTGAGCCCGCACACCATCGGCGCGACAGGCCCCTTGAGCAAAATGCCAATAGCTAGCGCCGTCCAGAACAGTACCGTATTGCCCGTGCCCGGGGCGGGCCGGGTGCCATCGCGTGCCAGCCATACTCGCGCCAACGCTAGTTGCGCGGCCATAATCGCTGCCGCTAGGGCCGCATCGGTCTTGGCGATATTGGCTTCGGCGATCAGCAACACGGTGGCCGCCATCAAGCCGCCGGCGATAAAACCGGTGCGCGCATCGTAGAGCCACACGCCAAGGCGCCAGGTCAGCAGCACAACCACTATGGCGCCGATCAGCGACGGGATGCGGAACGCCCAAATATCCGGATGGCCGCCGGGCCCGTCCGCCCCCGCGAGGCGCACAGCGCCGGTGGTAAGCGTCTGTGCCCAATAGATGGCGACCGGCTTTTTGGCCCGCAAATCGTCTTGAAACCGCGGTACCATATAGTCGCCGGTTTCGTGCATCTGAACGGTTGCCTGCGCGAACCGCGCCTCATCCCGGTCGAGCACCGGCAAGGTAAAAAAGCCCGGCACATAAAGCGCCAAGCACAGCATGACCAAGCTTAAGGCCGGGTGTCTTTCAATGGCGGCAAAGAACGGCATTTTCGAAGATGCTCAACGGATACGCGGAAACGGTTTGCCACTTAATGCCCTCATTCGGCGGTCAGCGCCACCTCTTCCGCCACACGCTCTTGCAGGGTCGGTGGGCAGGCGAGACCCTCCATCCACGCCGCAATATCCGCATAAACCTGTTCACGCTGCAGGTCGCGCAGCAACATATGCCAGCCATCCGGATAACGCACAAAGCAGGCATGGGTGCCTAATTGCTCCACCACCGCTTCCACCGGCGCTATGGGCACGATCTCGTCTTTATCGCCAAACAGAACAAGCGTCGGTACGCGAACATCGGCAGCGGCGATAAAAGCCTCGTCCATCAAGGTGACAAGACCATAGATCGTGTCGATGCGCGTTTTGCGGATTATCAGCGGATCTTGGCTAAGCGCGCGCAACATTTCAATATTGTCCGACGGTTGCCTGCTCAACCCTTCGCCGCTGAGATGATACCAAGGCATCACATGCGCCGCCGTGCGTAAGGTTGCACGGTAGACCGGGTTCATTTGCGACCAGCCCCAAAACGCCGGGCCGGCCAAGATCAGCCCTTCGATCGGCAGATCGTTGGACGCAGCAGCAACGGTGGCCACCGCACCGCCCATGCTGACCCCTAACAGATAGAGAGGGATGGTGGGGTTTTCAGCGCGCACCGCTTCTACCAACGCCGCCACGTCCGCGGCCATTGCTTGCGTGCCGGCCCAGCGGCGGCGCGTCGGCGTCTCGCCGAAACCACGCTGGTCAAGTGCGATGACCGCAATGCCGCGCTCGGCAAACCACGGCCCGGCCAGGCCGAAATTGTTGCTGTAATCATTAAACCCATGAACAGCCACAACGATGGCGCGCGGAGCATCCGCCGGATAACGGCGGACTGCCAGCCGGCGGCCATCCGCCGCACGAAAATAGTCAGCCTGTAGCATGGGCGTTTGCGTGGCAGGGCCGGGCGCATCTACGCGTGGCGCGCAGGCCGCCACCACAAGCCCTGCCGCGCCAAGCCCCGCCACCCCAAGCCTTGCCATCAGGGCAGCAAGACGCGCGTATCTAAACGCGTTTTGCAACTTCCGCCCGCAATACCGGCAACACGTCTTTTTCAAACCACGGGTTCTTTTTCAGCCAGGTATTGTTGCGCCACGACGGATGCGGCACCGTGATTGCCCGTGGCATATACTCCCGCCACGCCGCCACGGTTTCGGTTAGGGTTTTTTTGCGCGCTTTGCCCAAATGCCAAGCTTGCGCGTAATTGCCGATAATGATCGTAAAATCAACCTCGCCCATGGCCTCAAATAGCTGCGTGCGCCACAGCTCGGCGCAGCGCTTGAGCGGTGGTTTGTCGCCGCCTTTCGCATCGAGGCCGGGAAAGCAAAACCCCATGGGCACGATCGCTATCCGGCTTTCATCGTAAAACGTCTCCCGGTCGACCCCCATCCAATCACGCAGCCGCTCGCCCGACGGGTCATCAAACGGAATGCCGCTCTCATGCACCCGCGTGCCGGGCGCCTGGCCGACGATGCAGACGCGCGCCGTCCTGCTGGCGCGCAATACCGGTCGCGGCGCATGCGGCAAATCATCCGCGCACGCCGTGCAGGCGCGGATCTCCTTCAGCAATGCTGCGAGCTTGGCCTTGGACGACATGGATATCAGGTTACCTCGCGCAGCATGGCGCGCGCGATCACAATTTGCTGAATTTGGCTGGTGCCTTCGTATAGACGGAAAATGCGCACGTCGCGGTACAGGCGTTCAATCCCGTAATCGCTGATATACCCAGCGCCGCCATAAATCTGCACCGCGCGGTCGGCGACGCGGCCTACCATCTCCGAGCAGAAATATTTGCAGCAGGAAGCCTCCGTGCCAATGTCTTCGCCGGCATCGCGCCGGCGTGCCGCATCCAGCACCATGCAGCGCCCGGCATAGGCTTCGGTTCTCGAATCCGCCAGCATGCCTTGCACGAGCTGAAACTCACCAATGGGCTGGCCAAATTGTTTGCGCTCAGCAGCATAGGATACGCTATCGGCTATCAGCCGCTCCGCCACGCCCACGCACACCGCCGAAATATGCAGCCGACCGCGTTCGAGAATTTGCATGGCGTTGATAAACCCGCGGCCTTCCTCGCCTAACCGCAGCTTCGCCGGCACGCGCACATTGTCGAAGTTGACATCGCAAATATGCGCGCCTTGCTGGCCCATTTTCTTTTCCGGTTTGCCAAGCGTGATGCCCGGCAAGTCCGAAGGCACGATAAAGGATGACACACCCTTAGCGCCCATAATGTCGGGGTCGGTCCGCGCCATTAGGGTAAAAATATCCGCCTTGTTGGCGTTGGTGATATAGCGTTTGGTGCCGTTGACCACGTAGTCATCGCCGTCGCGGATGGCCGTTGCGCGCACCGCGCCGGCATCGGACCCGGCCTCAGGCTCCGTCAGCGCAAAGCTGGCAATGATGTCGCCTGACGCAAGGCCCGGCAGCCAATCGCGCTTTTGCTCATCGGTGCCAAACATGACAATGCCTTGGCTGCCAATCCCGACATTCGTTCCAAACACGGAGCGAAAAGCCGGCGACGCTCGGCCCATCTCGAACATGGTCAGGCACTCATCCTCCATGGACAGGCCAAGCCCGCCATATTCTTCCGGGATCGCCAAGCCAAACATGCCGAGGTCGCGCATCTCTTGCACGATGTCAGTCGGGACTTCATCATTTTCAGCCACCTGATCTTCCAGCGGGCGTAAGCGCTCGCGCACGAAGCGCGACACGGAATCGATCAACTGCTGACGTGTTTCAGCGTCAAGAGACATAAGGCGGCTACCCCCATCAAGAGCGTTTGCGGTATGGGATTTGGCAGGTGAGACTAGCCATCGGCTGTGGGCGCGTCAAAACCCGCGCTATAGCCAAGATCGCGCGCACCCATACGCGCCCTAGAGGTAAACAACCGAGGCCAAAATGCGGTCGACCACCATACCGGCTTTCGAGAAGGGCACGTAAATAGCTTCGAAAGCACGATAGCCCTTGCCGATCATGCGCAAGGACCCGCCAGCGGCAACCGGCGCCCCGGTGGCGCAGATATTCTTATAGAACCGCATCATATTGTCCCGATAGGCCGGGCCAAACTTCGATAGATCCGAAACTTGCGTGCCGGTCAAATTCACGCCATGGGCATCGACACTATGCGCGCCGATGAGCCTATAGCGGAAATCCACCGGGGTCTGGGGCGCTTGACCGGCGCCCGGCCAGATAACGTCAATCAGTACGATATGCGGCAGCAAGTCCTTCAGCGCGACGGGATCAATGGCGTCCACGGAGGGAAGCGCATCGCCATGCTGCGCCGCCCGCCAGAAAGCCAGGGCGGTTTTGGTTTGCTCCTGTTTGAGATCGCTCAAGGCGATGACATGGGCACGCTGATTTTCGGCGGTAGGCATGTCGGCCATAATCCATGCTTGCGTCATACGGGGCATACGGACACCGCCCGCATGCTTGAAGTGTCGCGCGCCCCAGCACCGCTTGAGCGAATCCACGCGGTTACTGCGCAAAGCGTAGTGTCCACCTGACGCTGTTTCAAGGAACCGGTCCACGCCAACGCGCACGCCAAGCGCGGTGATATAGTGTATGCTTAGAAAAGTAACATCCAATGCCACCACAAGCGGCAAGCTCACCCGCACGGCTAAAGCTAAAGACGCACATGCACTCCCCTCTTCTTTCCGTTTTGGACCAATCGCCCATCGTCGCTGGCGGCACGGCGGCGCAGGCGCTGACCAATACGGTCGATCTTGCCCGGCGGTGTGAGGCGCTGGGCTATCACCGCTATTGGGTAGCGGAACACCACAATACCCGCTCCTTCGCCGGCTCGGCGCCGGAGGTGCTGATCGCCCGTCTGGCGGCGGAAGCCCGGTCGATGCGCATCGGTTCAGGCGGCGTGATGATGCCCCATTACGCACCGTTGAAAGTGGCGGAGACCTTTCGCCTGCTCGAAGCGCTCTATCCCGGCCGGATCGACTTAGGGCTTGGCCGCGCCGCCGGCGCCGATCCGCGCACCACCGCCGCCTTGATGCCGGGGCCTAAGGCCTATCCGCCGGAGGTATTTCCGCAGCAGGTCGAATTGCTAAGGCAATTTCTAGAAGACGCCACGGGACTTGAGGGAGACGCCGGCGGGTTTCCGCTCGATCATCCCTATCGCGGCATTCACGCCGCCCCCACAGGGCCGGGCATTCCCGATATGTGGCTGCTAGGGTCAGGCGGCGATAGCGCCATGCACGCAGCCGTGTTTGGCCTAAACTATTGCTATGCTCATTTCATCAACCCGGATGCGGCCGCTGACGCGTTTGCAACCTACCGCCGGCATTTCAAGCCGTCGCGCAACCTCAAGGCGCCGCGCACCGCGATGGCGGTCTCGGTTATGGCGGCAGAAACGACACAAGACGCACATCGCCTTGCCGCTAGCCGCAATCTGTGGGTTCTGTGGCTGATGCGCGGTCGGCACGACCCCTTCCCTACGACGCCAGAGGCGCTTTCCTATCCGTATACAGAAGAAGACCGCGCCGTGCTCGCCGGCATTGAAGCGCGCGGCCTGACCGGGACACCGCAACAGGTGCATGGCGCATTGCACACCTTGGCAGCCGAACACGACGTGCCGGAGTTTGCCCTTGTGACCATCACCCCTGACCACGCGGACCGGGTGCGCTCTTACGCGTTATTGGCGGATGCCTTCGCGCTGCAAAAGGCAGCTTAGGTCACAAGACCGACGACGGCGCCGGTCATGCAGGTGGCAAGCGTCCCAGCCACCAAAGCGCGGCCCGAAAGGCTGATAATTTCATCCCGCCGTTCAGGCACCATCGCCGTCAACCCGCCAATCATGATGCCGATGGAGCCGGGATTGGCAAAGCCGCACAGCGCGTACACCATGATTAGCGCTGTGCGGTCTGACAGGGCCGGCCCCAGATCGGCCAACGCCAAGTACGCCAAAAACTCGTTGAGCACGGTTTTGATGCCCATCAGAGCACCCGCTGTGCCGGCCTCCGCCCACGGCACGCCCATGCACCACACGATGGGCGCAAAGACCCACCCCAAAGCGCGTTCAAGGGTTATGGGCGCACCGGCCATGTCGGGCAGGGCTCCTAACATGATGTTCACGATTGCCACCAGTGCTACGGCAACAATCAGCATCGCCGCAATTGACAGGATGAGCTGCAGACCATTGGCCGTACCCTGAACGATCGCATCCATGCTGCTGCGATATAAGGTTGGCGGCGCGCCGGTGTCTGCCTCCTGGCGGGGCGCGGTTTCAGGCACCATGATGTGCGAAATGGTCAACGCTGCAGGCAGCGAGATCAGCGAGGCGGTGATGATATGTCCCAACGCGCCGTCAATACGCGTGCCGATGACGCTTGCATACAAGACCAGCACCGTCCCGGCTACGGTTGCCATGCCCACCGACATTAAGGCGAAGAGTTCTGAACGCGAGAACTGGGCGAGCTTCGGGCGTATCAGAATGGGCGCCTCAACCATGCCCATGAAGACATTCGCTGCCGATGCTAATCCAAGCGAGCCGCCGATACGCATGGTGCGGCGTAAAACCACCGATACGGCGCTGATGATTGCCGGCAGCACCCGCCAATACCACAATAAGGCGGCCAGCGCCGATACCACCAGCACGATGGGCAGCGACTGAAAGGCAAGGCTGAAGCTGGCCGTGGCGTCGGTCACGTCAAACGGCGCGGGGCCGCCGCCCACATAGCCAAACACAAACGACGTACCAGCCTGTGTTGCCAGCATCAGCCCATCGACCACGCGGTTGAGGGCGAACATAGCCTCACCGGCCCAAGAAACTTGGAGGAAGACCAGCGCTATGGCGAACTGTACGGCTAGCCCGGCCACGACGCGCCGCCACGAGAACGCGCCGCGGTTTTCGCTTACCAGCCAAGCCAGCGCGATGAATACGGCAAGGCCGAAGAGACCCTGGGCACTTGCACCACTCACGACCACATACTCCCTTACCGCTTATTTGGCCCCGGCGGCGGCCACTCCGATTATCGTCACCGGCTAGCTTGACCGGACAAAGGCGGCAATGCAAAACCTCATCCATATTTTGCCGGCGCCCGTGCAAGGCCATGGGTGCCCACCCCCCACGCCTGACACAAAGGGACCCAATACATCATGACGATTTCGTTCGACGGAAAGGTTGCAATCGTAACCGGCGCAGGCGGCGGTCTTGGCCGCTGCCACGCCCTTGAGCTGGCGCGCCGCGGCGCCAAAGTGGTGGTCAACGACCTTGGCGGCGCGGTGGATGGCTCCGGCGGCTCGTCCGATGCGGCAGATAAGGTTGTGGAAGAAATCAAAGCCATGGGCGGTGAGGCGATCTCCAACGGCTCGAGCGTCACAGACGATGCCGGTGTCGCAAATCTCGCCAAACAGGCAATGGATGCCTATGGGCGTATCGACATCCTGATCAACAATGCCGGTATCTTGCGCGATAAGAGCTTCGCCAAGATGGATATGACCGATTTCAACGTCGTGCTGGACGTGCACCTAACAGGCTCCGCCAAGGCGACGAAGGCCGTGTGGCCGATCATGAAAGAGCAGCAATATGGCCGCATCGTCATGACCACGTCGTCGTCCGGCCTATACGGCAATTTTGGCCAGGCCAATTATGGTGCTGCCAAATTGGGCCTGGCGGGCCTGATGAACACGCTCAAAATTGAAGGGCAAAAAGACAATATCCGCGTCAACGCGCTGGCGCCGGTGGCCTATACGCGGATGACGGAAGATTTGATGCCGCCGGAAGCCGAAGCCATGCTGAAGCCGGAATTCGTCTCACCTGGCGTCATGATCCTGGTCAGCGACGATGCCCCCAGCGGCACCATCTTATGCGCCGGCGCCGGCGTATTCGCTGCAGCGCAGGTTATGGAATCGGACGGTGTGTATATCGGCCGCGAGGACTTGACCGCCGAAAAGGTGCTGGAGGCGTGGGATACGATCACCGATTTTTCCAACGCCAAGCCGTTTTTCATGGGCGGCGAGCAAACCGGCAAATTCTTCGAAAAGGCAACAGGCAAGTAATGCTACCGGGCACTGGCGCGTATGCGCCAGTGCCAAACGGAGGTGGGGGGATGGCGGCGCCTTAAAGGCCCAACACCGCTTTCGCCATGATATTGCGCTGGATCTCGTTGGAGCCGGCGTATATGGACGCTTTTCTAAGGCTAAAATAGTAAGGCGCTACAACCGGCGCGTAGTCCGGACCCACAACCTGTTCGTTCTGCAACGCGAAAGTATCACGCACAAACGGCATGCCATAATAGCCGATGCCTTCCAACGCCAGTTCTGAAATTGCCTGTTGCAGCTCGGTACCTCGGCACTTGAGCATCGACGATTCAGGGCCCGGGTTTTGCCCATTGGACATGGCGGAGAAAATGCGCAGTTCGGTATATTCCATGGCGCGCACTTGGGTCTCGATGTCGGTGATCTTGGCTTTGAAATGCGGCTCATCGGCCAGCACGCCATCGCCGCTGCGGGTATTGGCGGCGATCTTGCGCACCTTGCCCAATGAGCGCATCAGGCCCGGCGCATAGGCATTGCCGCGCTCGAACTCAAGCAGGTACTTGGCATAAGTCCAGCCTTTGTTTTCCTCGCCGATTAAATTTTCTTTCGGGACTTGGACATCCTCGAAGAACACCTGGTTGATTTCCTGTTGGCCTTCCGGCGGGCCGTCAAGGGTTATCAGCGGTTCCACCTTGACCCCCGGCGCGTGCATGTCGATCAGCAAAAACGAAATGCCATCCTGGCGCTTTTCCATCTTCTTGGTGCGCACCAGGCAGAAAATCATGTCGGCGTGCTGGGCTTGCGTCGTCCATATCTTCGACCCGTTGCACAGATAATGGCTGCCTTTGTCTTCCGCCTTCATTTGCAGCGAGGCAAGATCCGACCCCGACCCCGGCTCCGAATACCCCTGACACCACCACACATCGCTGGCCAGGATATCCGGCAGATATTTGGCTTTTTGTTCGTCCGAGCCGAATTTCATAATGACCGGCGCCACCATCCGTATGCCAAATGGCACGGTGAGCGGCACACCGGCGGCCGACATTTCGCTATCGAAAATGAAATGCTGGCTGGGCGTAAATCCCGGGCCGCCATATTCGCGCGGCCAATGGGTGGCCGCCCAGCCTTTTTCATATAGGCGCTTTTGCCAGGTGATGTGATCTTCCTTGTCGAGATAGCCGTTCTTTGTGCGCGCCATCTTGCGGCGCAGATCATCGGTAAACGCCTCCTCGATGAAAGCACGCACCTCTTCGCGGAAAGCTGTATCTTCGGGTGAAAAACTAAGATCCATCACACCATCTCCTAATCCGCATACGGCTCACCTGCCGCAGTTGCAAATTATACTCTTTATGCTGATTATTCCACAGGGTCGAGATATTCAATGACCGGCGCACCACCCAGGACCGCACCAAGCTTGCCGCCAGCCGCCTTGAAATGCTCCGATTCCCCGTGCGCCTTGAGCGCGTCTTGATCTTTGTAGCGCTCCATTACCACATAAGTCGATGCATCCGCCTTGGACTTGTAGAAATCATACATTTCACACCCCGCTTCGTTGGCAAGCACCTGGCTGCGCAACTCCTTGAACGCGGCTTCGAACTCAGCCTCTTTGCCCGGCTGGACGATGAGTGTGGCAACAACGCCGATCGCGGCCATTATGTCTCTCCCCTAGTATTCGATTTTGAATTCAGTGATATGCGTCGCCGGGACTGTATGTCCCCGCGTCGTTTTGGGCAATCGTGCCAGCGGTTAACGGCCGCGATAGGCCGGCGGGCGCTTTTCAACAAAGGCTGACACCGCTTCTG
>Ga0272441_10007236_pt1 | contig 18135 bp, 18 predicted proteins | sample SSMProp6N_FD_193582 | JGI IMG/M metagenome (GOLD analysis project Ga0272441, IMG submission 193582) | Marine sediment archaeal communities from Little Sippewissett salt marsh, Falmouth, MA, United States - SSM-Prop-6N | ecosystem: Environmental > Aquatic > Marine > Wetlands > Sediment ... | reverse complement strand
ATAAGCTATGGCCTGTATCACGAAGCTGAAAAGTATTGCCATCCATACCCAGTATGCTCCGCCGAAACTGGTGGCATAAAACAAAGGGAAGGAAGCAAAGAAGGCTCCTCCGAAAGTTACCAGGGTAGTAAAGGTAAATTCCCATTTACGACCCATGGCATTTATTATCATCGTTTTCTCTCCTTCATTTGAAGTAAGGGTAAAGATGAAGGACTGACCACCCTGTACAAATAAGAGAAATACTAACAGACTGGCAAGAAGGGAAACCAGAAACCACCAGTATTCCTGTAGAAACGAATGTGACAATGCTAACAACATAATTATTCCTCCTCTATTTTAGGTCCGTTCTTAATCTGCCTGGTCATAATCGACACCTCTGCAATAAGCAGGGCTGTAAATAGGGCTGCAAATAACCAGAAAGTAGTTTGAACCGTTGAAGTGCTAAGATTTGATACGGCTATACCAACAGGCATGCGGTCCTGTATGATCCATGGCTGCCTGCCCATCTCGGTTACCAGCCATCCAAGAACGGAGGCAAGGTAAGGTAAGGGTATGCTGATTAATAGTATCCATTGAAAAACCTTTCTCTTTACAATTGAACCATTAACTGTAAAGTACCAGGACAGAAGCTGGATCAGAAGAAAAAGAAAGCCAAGGGCTACCATGAGATGAAAACTGTAGAATACAATAGGAACATTAGGAACAATATCAGACGGTTTATCAATGTAAGAATACCCGAAATACCTGAAGTATTCATTCTGAAAATCGCTGTCTTCAAATCTTGCTTTCAATATATCGACCTCTCCGTTGTCGCCCCGGTTCCTTGCTTCCTTATATTCAAGTAAGAGTTTTCTTGCTATTTTGCCCCGTTCTATTTTCTCTGATGCAGATATAATGCCCTTTTCCTCATTGCCATTTACTAGATCTTTAATCCCGGCAATAAATGAATCCCTTTCACCATGGGTCATAACTGACAGGTATCCAGGTAGTTCTATCCGGGCAATAATGTCCTTCTCATCCAGATCATCATCCTCAACCTTATCCGCAAGAATACCGAACACTGTCAGGCCGGCATCTGTCTGTCCTTCATAAAGGGCTTCCATAGCTGCAAATTTTACAGGTTGTACTCTGGCGATTGTCCTTGCTGATGTATCACCTGTAAAAATGAGTATAACCGATGCAAAAGTGCCGAATATTGCAGCCACTTTTATACTATTCAAGGCCATTTCTTTTTCACGATTTCTAATAAGGAACCAGGCACTGATCCCTGTCACAAATAATGAAGCCAGTACAAAACCTGAAGTTACAGTATGAAAAAACTTATCAATAGCAACAGGATTGAATAAAACCTCCCAGAAACTTAGCATTTCGTTTCTTGCTGTTTCGGGATTAAAAATCATACCAACAGGGTTTTCCATCCATGCATTTGCCACCAGTATCCACAATGCTGATAGGTTTGCTCCAATTGCAACAAGCCATGTAGAGGCAAGGTGAAAACGTTTGCTGACCTTGTCCCATCCAAAAAACATTACTGCAATAAATGTCGATTCCATGAAAAACGCCATGATTCCCTCCACAGCAAGAGGTGCACCGAAAATATCGCCAACAAACCAGGAATAATTTGACCAGTTGGTTCCAAATTCAAATTCCAGGATAAGGCCGGTTGATACTCCTATGGCAAAATTGATCCCGAATAATTTCATCCAGAATTTCGTGGTCTTCTTCCATTTCTCAGAACCTGTGCGCACGTATTTTGTCTCCATTATCACGAGAATAAAAGATAACCCTAGTGTCAATGGAACAAACAGCCAGTGATATATAGCTGTAAGGGCAAACTGAGCCCTTGACCAATCGACTAATGAAAGGTCGATATTTTCAATCATCTGTATCAGTTTTATTTATTAATTCATCCAGGACATGCCTGCCCCTTTCTTCATCAGTATTAAAATTCTTTTTCAGAATATCAGGAAAAAAGAATATTCGTAAAACAACAAAAATTATGAAGAGCTTTATAAGTATGACCAACCATACTTTCTTTCCCCATGCAGGCATGGTTTTAAAACCATTCCTGTAGAATTGAAGAGTATTATTAAAAAACTTAAAAATTAATCCCATATTAGAATTAATAATCTGGACCAGGGAGTCTGGTTCAGATGCTAAAGATAATAAAGACAGAAGACAAAAGACAAAAGGTAAAAGACAAAAGAGGGCCGAGCGTAAATAATTTGCCCGGTGGGCAAATTTAGCGAGGAGCCAGACAGAGGGGAGATAAAAGACAAAAGATAAAAGATAAAAGGCAAAATGAAAGAGGCAAAAGGAAAGAGGAGCAAGTAGAGGCTGAGGATTGGCAATAAATTAGTTTCAGGACGAGAGTTCTTTAGCAAAGCGTTTGCCATATTCAACCAGTTCTGATCTGTTCTCTATACCCGGTCTGAACTTAAAAGCAGCATTTTCTTCCATCACCTTCAGTTTAAGGTGCTTCAGGTTTGAGGCAATAATACCTGCTGCCTCCCCGCTCCAGCCGTATGAACCAAACGATGCTGCCAGCTTACCTTTATCACGTAGCGGATTTATCACAGCAAAAAGTTTATAAACCTGCAACAATGTGTTCTGATTTATTGTTGGAGATCCCACTAGGATTGCATCTGACTTAACTACTTCCGATTCAAGGTCTCCAAGTTCCATATTCTCAATATCGAGAATCTTTACTTCAGCATTGTCTGTACTTTCAATTCCCAGGGCAATTGCACCGGCCATTTCGCCTGTGTACCCATAGGCTGAAACGTAGGTTATAAGAACCTTCTTTTTTCCCTCTTTCCTGGTAAGATCTAGGTATTCACGGGCATATCTTTCACTCAAATCAACATATTTCTTCCACTTTGAGCGCAATACGGCCCCATGTCCCGGCAGTATGGCAGCTATTTCGAGTGGTCGGATCTTATCAATAGCCTTGAGCATGAATTTGCTATAAGGTTTCAATATAACATCAAAATAGTATTTGAAAGCATCATCGAAATCATCCAAAAGGTCATCAAAAAGGCGGTCGTCACAGTAATGCTCACCAAATGAATCACATGTAAAGAGCAATTTGTCTTCTTCAAGATAGGTATACATTGTATCGGGCCAGTGCAAATTTGGAGCAGAAATAAATCTCAGGGTTTTATTCCCCAGGTCGAGCTTGTCACCATCTTTAACCACCATGCTCTTAAAAGTAAAATCGAACATCTCATTAAGATATTTTATGGCGTTTCCGCTCCCAACTACAATTGCCTCTGGAGCCTTCTCCAGCACATGCTTCAGAGAACCTGAATGATCTGGTTCGGTATGATTGAAAATGATAAACTTTATCTCCGAAGGATCAGTTACTTGTCGAAGTTTATCCATATAGACGCCGGCAAATTTCTCCTTCGCAGTTTCTATAATTGCCTTTTTATCAGCGTTAATGAAGTAGGAATTATAAGTGGTTCCGTATTCCGTTTCCATTACGATATCAAAAGTAACAATGTCATAATCAAGAATTCCTACCCAGCTGACATCTTTTGTTATTTCAATAATCTTGTTGTCTTCTTTTTTCTCGTTTCTTTTCATTTCCTCTTATCAGTTAATGATTTTAATATTTAATTTCGGCCAGTACATCCATGTTTGCATGTACTGAATCTTGCAGACCGACTGTAAGTGCTGTTCCAGGCGGCAGGAAAATATCTACCCGGGAACCGAATTTAATGAAACCCAGCTCATCACCCTGTCTGACTTTCATCCCTGGCTTTGCATTTGTTACAATTCTCCGGGCAACAAAGCCTGCAATTTGCCTTATCATTATCTCAAATCCTTCACCTGTCTCTATTACCACACTTGTTCTTTCATTAAATAGTGATGATTTTGGCAAGCTTGCAATAAAAAACCTGCCTGGCTGATGCTTGAGATACTTTATTGTACCCGATACGGGGTATGTATTGCTATGCACATTAAATAAAGACATAAAAACTGATACCTGCAGTCTGGTATTCCTGAAATATTCATTCTCTTCCACTTCTTCAATAGCCACTACTTTGCCATCTGCGGCAGCGAGTATTTTTTCGTTATCAACATCTATTTTTCTTTCGGGTTTCCTGAAAAAGAATATGTTGAATATTGTAAATAATACTGACAACGAAAGAATAGTAATCCAAACAGCCTTCATTTCAACGAATAAGAAAATAATGATGACATTCAGAACTGTCAGGACAGCCCCGCTGATCAGTAAAAACTTATATCCTTCTCTGTGTATTTTCATGGACTACAAATTATATAGCATAAATCAACCAAAAAGTACAATATAGAGAAATACGAAAGGAAGGGAAAGGATGAGGCTATCGAACCTGTCGAGTATTCCGCCATGGCCGGGCAACAGTGATCCCGAATCCTTTGCGCCAACACTTCTTTTAAGCATTGACTCTGCCAGGTCTCCCAGCGTCCCTGTTACTGTTACAATTAGTCCTATAATTATCCAACCGATAACATCGGGGGTCGGCATCCATGTTGATAACAACCATGCTATCAAGACGGTAATTACCAGTCCGAATATAAATCCCTCCCATGATTTTTCTGGTGATATCCTTGCCACGAGCTTATGTTTACCCAGCCATGAGCCAAATAGATAAGCAGCAATATCAAAGCCCCATGAGAGTATAAATATGCCAAGTATCAAACCTGGTGAAAAATCAGCAATTCTTCCCTGTAGGATTGTATCGGGCCCCTGAAAACCGAATGTCATATAAGGGAAAAGTGAAAAAGGTACAGCTATAAAAACTATACCAAAAACTGTCTGTGCAATAGCATCAAAAGGTTTTTCCTGTTTCCTGAAAAGTTCAGCAATAATTATAAACATCAACCCGGCCATTGCAACAAGATAATATACACTGTCAATCAGGCCTGATGCCACAAATACTGAGACTATATAAATTGTTAGGGCTGTTATTAATCCTGCCGGTTCCTGTGGTTTGGTCCCGGTTCTGGAAATAAGCCTATAATATTCATACATTGCACCAATAACCAATACTCCACCTATAAATAAACAGGATAGAGGATGCAGCCAGATTCCCCCCAGTATTATTATTATTAAGAAAATCCCAGTTAATGTCCGTTTGGATAAATTATTCAAGATCAGAGTTCTTTTATCAGTAGTTTTGCACGTAAGACATAATCGCGCATACAATAGAGTTCAAATTCACCAAAACCGTAAGACCTGTCTTTCTTATTTATGATAACACTATCAATATTATTATCTTCAAGTATTTGGCGGGCCATTTCTATTTTTGTCTCATCATTTGATTCATATATTTTAACCCAGTTCCTTTCCATATTGCAGTGTTAGCTACTTGTCTGAACCTGTAGTTACAGTACCCTGACTATTTTCTGCATCACCATTATCCCTGTCTTTGGTATTATTAGGCTCATCACTGTTCTTATCAACCTTCTCTTTGGATGAGCTATTCTGTGAGGGTCTCTTTCTTGCCGGTCTTCCGGTCTCTTCGATTGCCGGCCTGTTACCTTTTTTCTTACCGAATATTTTTTCCAGGTCTTCACTGAATATAACTTCCTTTTCAAGTAGTTGGGAGGCCAGAGCCTCAAGGCCTTTTCTATGTTTTTTCAATACATTTAGGGCTCTCTGATATGCCTCATCAACAATTAGTTTAACTTCCCTGTCAATAAGTTCTGCAGTTTTTTCACTGTAAGGTTTTGTAAAACCGTATTCATTCTGACCCGAAGAATCATAGAAACTGAGATTTCCTATCTCCCCGCTCATACCAAAATAGGTGACCATTGCATAGGCTTGTTTTGTTACTTTTTCAAGGTCGTTGAGTGCTCCGGTTGATATTTTATTAAAAACCAGATGTTCTGCAGCCCGACCACCAAGAGCGTATGCTATTTCATCCAGTATTTGTTCCCTGGTTGTTAGCTGTCTTTCTTCAGGCAAATACCAGGCTGCTCCCAGGGCACGGCCACGAGGAATTATCGTAACTTTCACTAGAGGGCTTGCATACTCAAGCAACCAGCTTACAGTAGCATGTCCTGCCTCATGGAAAGCTATTGTTTTTTTCTCTTGCTCCGAGATAATTTTGTTTTTCCTTTCAAGTCCTCCTACTATACGATCCACGGCATCAAGGAAGTCCTGTTTGCTTACTACCTTCCTGTTCTTACGTGCGGCAATCAGAGCAGCTTCATTACAGACGTTTGCTATATCAGCTCCTGAGAATCCCGGAGTCTGTTTGGCAAGAAAATCGATGTCGAATGATTTGGGTAGCTTCAATGGTTTAAGGTGCACTTTAAATATTCCCCTTCGCTCGTTTAGATCAGGCAGTTCAACATGTATCTGCCTGTCGAACCTTCCTGCCCTGAGTAATGCCCTGTCCAGCACATCCGCCCTGTTGGTTGCAGCAAGTATAATAACACCAATATTACTGTCGAAGCCATCCATTTCAGAAAGTAACTGGTTAAGTGTATTTTCGCGCTCGTCATTAGCTCCAAAACTTGGATTTCTGCCCCTTGCTCTTCCCACAGCATCTATTTCATCAATAAACACAATGCATGGGGCTTTTTCCTTAGCCTGTTTAAAAAGATCACGTACTCGTGAAGCACCAACACCAACAAACATTTCTACAAAGTCAGATCCTGAAATAGAGAAGAAAGGGACATTTGCTTCGCCTGCTACAGCTTTTGCCAGCAGTGTTTTGCCTGTTCCAGGAGGGCCAATTAGAAGGGCACCCTTGGGAATTTTACCTCCCAGGTCAGTATATTTCTTGGGATTCTTAAGGAAATCTACCAGTTCCTTAACTTCTGTCTTGGCCTCCTCAAGGCCAGCAACATCGCTAAAATCAATCCTGACGTTGGATTCCCTGTCAAATATTTTTGCTTTTGACTTTCCTACCGAGAAAATATTCCCGGCACCACCACCGGAAGAACCACCTCCGGCCATACGCCTGAATATAAACAACCATATGGCCAGAATAATAAGCATGGGTAATATCCAGCCCAGGATCTCACCAAAATAGTTCTTCCTGGTTTCATATTCGGGATGTATCCATTCAGTCTCGGTATAGTTGAACTGTTCCTGTACCTCGTTTAGCCTGGATTCAAACAGCTCAACCGTAGGAAAGTGATATGTATATTGAGGCGAAGGCCCTGATAAACTAAATCTGCCTGAACCGCTAATATCAGGATACCTGCCTGATTCAATTGCCTGGCTGGTGAGATAGATTTCTGCATACTCCTTATTGATAACCGCAATTTTTTGGATATCCTTGTTTTCTATCATTCTCTCCACCTCTCCCCATTGTTCCACTTTTTCAACTTTCTTACCTCCAAACATAAAATTAATAGCTATAAGTCCTATACCTATAGCCAGATATATCCACGTTGGATTTATTCTGGGTTTATCGTTCTTTCCTGAACCACCACCCTGCTTGTTTGTACTTTGATCTCTCCTGTTTGTATCAGTCATCTCAACCCTTGATTTTAATTATCCCTTAACTCTTCAATAACTGCGTCAGCCCACAATGACTCAAGATTATAGAAATCCCTGTATCTTTCCTGGAATATGTGAACAACCACTTCGCCATAGTCCAGCAGCACCCACAGGCAATTTTCAATACCTTCCCTGTGATTGGGGTGCTCGCCGATGTTTTTCTTCACATGTAATTCTACAGATTCTGTTATTGAATCAACCTGAGTTACTGAATTACCATGGCATATAATGAAGTAATCACATACTGAATTCTCTAAAGACCTGAAATCAAGTTTAAGAACTCTTTCTCCCTTTTTTTCAAAGATCCCCTTTTTTATATTTTCTATCAGTGGTAATACCTCGTCACTGTTTTCTGTCATTAATCTCTGATTCTGTTTATTACATTATTTTCGATAGTAAAAATACTAACATTATTTTTACTTTTGTTATAGCATCATAAGTTTTACAATTTCAGTGCCAGATTCGGTAAATGTGTCAGATGTGATGGAACAAGCACTCCCGTTAAATGTAACAAACTTATTATCATGCTAATAGGCTCTAATATCATTTATTATGAAAAAGTGTCATCAACAAATGATGTGGCGGCAGAAATGCTGACAAAGGATACTGTTGTTGAAGGTACAATAATATATGCAGGTGAGCAATTAAAGGGCAGGGGGCAGCGAGGTAATAAATGGGTAAGCGAAGCTGGTAAGAACCTAACTGTAAGTATAATACTTTATCCGGGATTCCTGAAAGCAGAGCAACAGTTTATAATTTCAAAAATCATATCCCTTTCAATTGCAGAATTTCTTGATGCCTATTCTGATGCAATAAGTATTAAATGGCCGAACGACATATACTATAAAGATGACAAAATTGCAGGCATACTGATTGAAAATTCACTCGAAGGAAATACGATAAAGAACAGTATCATTGGTACAGGTATTAATATTAACCAGGTAAATTTCCTTCCTGAAATAACAAATCCTGTTTCATTGAGCATGATAAATAAACGTGAATATGATTTAAGCGCCTTGCTGCCTGAATTTTGTAGTATATGCAATAAATGGTACAACAGGTTAAGAAAAGGTCATTTGAATTATATCAATAATAAATACAGGAGCAGGTTATACAGGCTCAATATTCCATCCAGGTTTATTACTGCTAAAGGTAGTGTAAGAGGTAAAATATCCGGCGTTGACAGATTTGGCCGTATTAAAATTGAAATGGATAACGGTAAAACAGTCGTGTACGGTTTCAGGGAGATTGATCTTACCGGTTAATTTAAGTCCAGTCGTCAAATTTTTCCATCCCACCAACCAGCTTATCAAGAAACTCTTTTATCGGCTTTGAGGCAATCGCTTTCAAGCCTGGATTCAGGTCTGCCTTTATTGTAAGTTTAACCCTTGTATCTTTTTCGTTCATCTCTTTAAGCTGTACCCAGAGGAAAAACTCGGTGTTATTTAATCCGTATCCTGCATATTTAACTGTATGATGCGGGTCTTTTCTGACAATCTTAATAATGGATTTTCCGACCGGAGATACCTCAAATGAACATTCATCAACAGAAGCCTCCCAGTTCTCTATTGTATGTTCCGGCAGAAACCTTTTAAAATTTCTCATATCGGTTACAAAAGAAAATATCTCCTCTTCTCCCGATCTGATCTTTCCTATCCGGCTCTCATATGTAGAATAATCTTCCATAATTTATTTATTTACCCCAGGCTGAAGGATCTTGCCTCCATTTCTTAAGAGTATCAATATCATTATCAGTAATATATCCTGTTGCCTGTGCCTGCTCTATTAAAACACTATAGTCGCTCAATGTGGATAAATTGCAATTATTCATACTGAAACTATCCTCTGCTTTCTTAAAACCATAAGTAAATATTGCAAGCATGCCCAGAACATTGCATCCTGCCTCCCTGAGCTCATTCACGGCCCTCAGGCTGCTACCACCGGTAGAAATAAGATCTTCGATAACCACTACCTTCTGATCCTTATTAAAAAATCCTTCAATCTGGTTTCCCAGCCCATGTTCCTTTGCACCTGAGCGCACATAAATAAAAGGCAGGTTCAGGGCTTCGGCTACCAGTACACCATGAGCAATGGCTCCTGTTGCCACTCCTGCAATAAGCTCAGCACCTGGATATAAATCCTTTATCTTATTTACGAATGCATCCCTGATCGCTAACCTGACTTCAGGAAAAGAAAGTGTTTTCCTGTTATCACAATATATTGGAGATTTCCAGCCTGAAGCCCATGTAAAAGGATTTGATGGTTGAAGTTTTATTGCTTTAATTTGTAATAGATAATCCGCGATTGCTTTTGCATTGTTTGACATAGAATTATGTATAAGGTTTACTTCGACAAAAGATTTATAGTTATCAGCAGTCAACCTGATCGAATGCAAAAATACTGCTTATTCTATAAATACCATGATGTTGATGAGCTTTATAAAAAAATTTCATCCTTTATCAATAATAATGACATTAATTCATTTAACATTTATTCATACAAGATAGACTCACTCTGGAATGCATTCAGGGGATATTTTGAAAACAGGATTGCCTCTGGAGGATTACTATTAAATGAAAATGGTGAGTTATTATTTATCAGGAGGAATGATAAATGGGATATTCCTAAAGGCCACCTGTTTGATAATGAATCTATAAGGGAGTGTGCGCTGAGGGAAATCGAAGAGGAAACAGGTCTGCGTGCAGGAAAAGCCAGATTGATTCTGAAACCTACATATCATATATACGAGAGAGGTGTAAGATGGATATTGAAAGAAACACACTGGTATGTTTTTGAGGATACTGGGGAGGGTAAAGCCAGTCCTCAGGAATCAGAAGGTATTACTGAATTAAGGTGGTTCACCAGGGAAGAAATAAAACATGTACATCAGGATACCTGGCCTTCAATTTCTGATGTCATCCATGAGGCCGTCAAAAAGCTGCAAAACAACTGAATTCTTTAAGTTCTCTGAAGGAAGTATTGCAGGAGACAGGATAAGCCTCAGGTCGCTGTTCAAAAAATAGAATGAGGGTATATATTTTATTTCATAGTCCCCTAGCAGGTTTGTGGACTCAGAACCATCCAGGAAAGTAAAATCATAATTACCTGCTCGGAGCCTTTCCAGAGATGAATCAAAGTCTTCATCGAGTAATATAACAACAACCGCCAGGCTGTCTTTATATTCACCGGTCCAGGTCTTCAGGATATCCAACTCATATTTTGTCTCAGGCAATTCCGAGTTACCAAATGCCAGCAGAGTATATTTTCCTCTCAGGCTATCGAGAGTGTATATGTTACCCCTGGGGTCCTCGAGCTTGAAATCAGGTGGAGTATTGCCTGGTTTTAACTTGTTAATCTTTTCAGTTATAAGACCTGCAAGCTTGCGATTATATTCATTTACTGCATGCTCTGACATCCACCTAAAAATATCTTCCACACCCTCTTTAATGAAACCGCCCGAGTAATATTCGCCGTACAGGTTAAGGAGCATCACAAACTCTGTAAGGGATGTGTCTTTAATCATTCCGGCCTCCTGAATAAGGTTCACTATTTTATCGTATGGTCCTCCCGAATTGATGTACCCCCTTAATGAAGATGTCTGGCTATCATTAGCCAGTCGTTTAAGATACCCGTTAAACACTACACCCACAAGTATGATATATGCAGGCATATCCGGCAGGAATCTCTCATTTAACAAGGTTATATCTTCGGACCCGGGTACCAGTTGTTTTCTAAATACCATCTTCATGAAGCTGTATCTGTATTTAAAATACCAGTTTGCATATTCTTCTGACAGTGATTCTTCAATATGGGCAAATGACCTCAATAGTGAATCCTTATTGACCGGTGGTTTACCAAGGACCATTGAGCGTGTATGAAGATTGCCATATTTATAAAACAGTGAATCAATGTATTTAATCTCGTTATTTGTGTTCTCAGTGCCAGCCAGGTTTATCTGGGTGGGTATATAAGTAAAAAATGGATTTAGCTTTTCAGCTCTCGTCTTTTCTTTATAATATGGCAGTTCAAGCTCATAAGAATTGCCTTCTCTTGCAACAAAGATAATTTCGTATATACTGTATCTTAATCTGAACCAGCATATAGTATCACAATGTATTTTGAGACTGAACGTCTCATCATCAGATATTTGTATTCTCTCAATTAAATCTGAATGTCCGGTAACGTGATCAGGTTGACTGTACAGTTCTATAAATTTGCCTGATCCGCCGGGGGCAAATCCGTTTAATTGTATATCCCTGCCAAGGATTATTGACGAGTACAGTATTATCAGGCTTGTGATAATAATTTTCTTCATCTAGCGGTAGTTATTGATATCAATACTGGAGGGAACAAATTTCGAAGCATCCCCGCCGTTGCGTATAATATCTCTCACTATGGTACTGTTAATAGGAGTCATCTCAGGTGTTGTAAGCAGCATTACCGATTCTATTTCAGGTGCCATGGCTTTATTCAACTGGGCAATTGCTCTTTCATATTCGAAGTCGGCAGCAGTTCTTATCCCCCTTAGAAGGAAAGAGGCGTTGTTCTTCCTGCAAAAATCAACCGTGAGCCCCTCATAGTGTGTTACTTTCACCATGTCAATTCCCTTAAAGACATCCCTTATCATTTTTTTCCTGTTCTCAAGTGTAAAAAATCCATCTTTCAGGGCATTTGCACCAATGGCTATTATTATTTCATCAAACAGGTTGAGGGCCCTGTTAACAATTGATTCATGGCCGCGTGTAAAAGGATCGAATGAGCCAGGGAACACTGCTATTTTCTTTACTGTACTATTCATAACTGTTTATTTTCATGTTATTTCTTTACCCTGATTTGAATTTACATATAAGATATTACCAATATCCTTATAATTTGAAAATAATTTAGGTCCCTGAGAGCTAAGCTCTTCACGGGTAAAACCTATTATTGTAAGATCCGCATCTGTTGAGTACTTGCAGACTATTTCATCCTGCCCTTCCTTATCAGATATAAGCTGTATATTAGAAGCAGATATCGGCAGCCTGCCGCTCCGTATAAGACCAATAAGTTCTTCCTTCCTGCTTTCAAGATCCTCTTCCTTCACTATGGCATATATTTTTATTTCCCCTTTCTGCCATTCAGGATGACCAAGTATAATGTACGCAAGCAATATCATCAAATTCGCATTAACATAATCCTGAGGTGTTATCCATACATGTATTTCCTTTCGGTATCCGTAACCCTTATATGATGTATTCAGCACACATAAATCAAATCCTGTAGAGCTTATCAGCTCATAATTTTTTAATGGTTCTTCCAGTGCTTCAGGTTCAGTTCTCGAGAATTCGAACAGTATCATATTGTTCCCCTTTCCTGAAATGCCCGAAAGCTGCATTACCTGTGCAATGGCAGTTGTGTAGGAAGGGCTAATTATGGTATCAAGGTATACCCTGCTTTTGCTACCGGCTGAAAGGTTAAGCAGTTTTTCAACGGCCTGTTTGGATTCTGAGTTTGTTTTCCTGGTAAGGTAACCTTTTATATAATGGATATATGTACCAAATCCATACCGGTATGAGATCCATCGCAACAGGTCAAAAGCTGATCTTCTCTTAAAGGATTCGGATGATATACAGATTACAAATGGTCTCCAGGATGAATCAAGATCTTCTTTATCAGCTCTCTGGGCAAACACCTGCAACTGTCGGCTCATCTGGAAAACAACACCTCGAAACAGTTTAACCAGTCCCTTTCTCTCTGAACCAGTACGACTTATCATATAATAGAACAGTCCCATCAAGGCTATTGATAGAATAGCATAAGGTGTATTCATCTTGAACATCAGCCAGAAGGACATTACCGCTCCGACAAGTGAAAGATACCATCGTGATTTGAAGGTAGGCCTGTATGAGGGATCAGCTGCAAAATGTTCCAGTAATGCAATAAGGCATATTGCACCATAGGTTACCATAAAGAACATGGAGATTATTTTGGCAACAAAATCCAACTCCCCGACAAGTATAAAAAAGAAAGCTATTATCAATGTTAAAAGGGAGGCATTTACCGGTTCATTTGATACTTTCTTCCCTTTTGCAAACCACCTGTTAATACGCCCTGACGGGAAAATATTATCCAGGCCAATTGCCTGGAGTGTTCTTGGTGCCACCATTATGGAGCCCAGTCCTGAAGATAGTGAGGCTGCAGCCAGACCAATAGGTATTATTGGCCCCCAGACCGCAATTTTTGTCATTATTAGCTGGTCAGATGCCATGTCTTCAGGTGTTGCCGAGATTGTAAGCTTATAGGCCACTGCGATATATACAAAGAAACCGGCTATGGTGGCAAGCAATGTGCCTCTGGGTATTGATTTTTCAGGCTCACGCAGGTCACCTGAAAGACCGAGACCTGCTGCCAGACCGGTGAAAGCGGGGAATATAATAGTAAAAACATAGAAGAAATCATCAGGATTACCCACCCTTGCTGTGAAATCTATTGCTTCCGGTCCGTTATTGTTCCTTCCTGCGAAAAAAAGAACCAATGCTGAAAAGAGTAGCATGACCACCAGATAAAGAAATTTCATACCTATGTTTGCCCCTCTTGTAAGGAACAAAACAGAGAGGAGTAACATTGTTGGAATGCTGATAAATCGATTATCAGGTATTACGAAGCCAAATCTGTTATCCAGCCATGTTATTAAAGGATCAAAAGCTTCAGCAAAGGCAATTATATAAAATGCTATGCTTATTGCCTGCGACAGGTACAATGCAATTCCTATTGCTGCACCGATATTCAGACCGAACGATCTTGATATAATATAGTATGCACCACCTCCTCTTACTCTCTGGTTAGTTGCTATCTCTGCCACTGCCATTGCTGTCGGGAAGGTAACAAGGTGCCCAATAATTATCAGGCCCATTACTCCCAGGAAGCCCACATGAGCAACAGCATAGCCGAAACGAAGGAACAATATTGCTCCAAGAATTGTGGAGACTGCGGTCATAAAGACCGGTAACGTCCCGAAATTGGCTTTTTTTTCTGAAACCAGACGGGCCATAATCTTAAAATTAGACTATCTTTTTCGGATTTGCAACCTTCTGTTTCAGAAGAGATAAATCAAGTACATCCATTATTGTGTCAACGTAAGTAAATTTGAGACCTTTTAGATAGACATCCTTAATGCTGGTAACGTTTTTCATGTTCTCAGAGGATAATATAATCTCTTTCAACCCTGCCCTTCTCGCTGCGAGTATTTTTTCCTTTATGCCACCAACGGGAAGCACCTTACCCCTTAGTGTTATTTCGCCGGTCATCGCTACATTCCGCTTCACTTTACGCTGTGTAAATGCAGATGCGATTGATGTCGCCATGGTGATACCTGCAGAAGGGCCATCTTTTGGTATAGCTCCTTCCGGGACATGAAGATGAACATTCCAGTTTTCAGAAAAGTTGTCAGGTAGGCCAAGCAAACTTGCATGGGATTTAAGATATTCCAGAGCAATAACAGCCGATTCCTTCATCACATCACCAAGGTTACCTGTCAGGGTTAGTTTGCCCGCACCCTTGCTAAGGCTTGTCTCAACAAAAAGTATTTCACCTCCTGCCGCAGTCCAGGCCAGACCGGTAACCACCCCTGCCTGTTCATTACCTGTATACTGCTCCCTGTTATATTTTGGTGGTCCCAGTATTGAGGTTATTTTTTCATAATCGAGTGAAGGATCAGGTTCTCTTCCATATGCAATGTCCCTGGCTGTGCTACGTATCAGTTTAGATAGTTTCTTTTCCAGTTCCCTCACACCTGATTCCCTTGTATAATTATCAATAATACCTGTCATTACTGAACGTTTTAACCTGAACTGGTCTTTTCTGACCCCATGATTTTCCAGTTGCTTTGGAAGTAGGTGTCTGCGAGCAATCTCAATTTTCTCTTCCAGGAGGTATCCATTAATTTCAATCAGCTCCATCCTGTCACGTAATGCCGGGCTTATCGTAGCCAGCGTGTTTGCCGTTGCTATAAACATGACATTGGAAAGATCATATTCCATTTCAATATAATTATCATGGAAGGCATTATTTTGCTCGGGATCGAGCACTTCAAGCAATGCTGATGCGGGGTCTCCCCTGAAATCTTTCCCTACTTTGTCAACTTCATCGAGGATAAAAACCGGGTTTGATGAACCTGCCCTTTTTATATTCTGTAACACCCTGCCGGGCATTGCACCTATATATGTTTTACGATGCCCCCTGATCTCAGCTTCATCGTGAAGTCCGCCCAGTGACATCCTGACATACTGTCTGCCCAGTGCCCTGGCCACAGATTTGCCCAGTGAAGTTTTGCCAACACCCGGGGGGCCATAAAGACAAATTATAGGAGATTTAAGATTGCCTTTCAGTTTAATTACAGCAAGATGTTCGAGTATGCGTTCTTTTACTTCCTCAAGCCCGTAATGATCCTCATCAAGAACGTCTCTGGCATGCTCCAGGTCAAGGTTATCCTCGGTGAACTCACCCCAGGGAAGATCGACAAGTGTATGCAGATAGTTTACCTGTACTGAATATTCAGCTGCTGCAGGATTGAGCCGCTGCAGTTTATCCAGCTCCTTTTCAAAAACTACCTGAACTTCTTCTGTCCATTTTTTATCTTTTGCTTTCTTCCTGAATTCCTCTATTTCCTTCTCCTGTGGATTATCCCCCAGTTCGTTCTGTATGGTTTTCATCTGTTGAAGCAGCATAAACTCACGCTGCTGCTGGTCGAGGTCAGTCTTTACCTTTGATTGCAGTTCATTTTTGAGCTCGAGCAGCTGCATTTCCTGCACCAGGTTTTCCAGAAGCATTATACCTCTGTCGCGCAAGCTGTTAGCTTCAAGCAGCTTCTGTTTATCCTTTACCTTTATATCAGTATTGGAACAGATGAAGTTAATCAGGTAAGACTTGTTCTCAATATTCTTGATTGCAAAAGATGCTTCCTGAGCTATTCCAGGATTAAGTTTAATTATTTTCAGGGAAAGGTCTTTAAGAGAACTGACTATAGCATCAAATTCTCTGGTATCTTCTTTTACCTTCTTCTCGGATCTTACTACCACCTTTGCAGTAAGGTAGGGGTTATGCTTCACGGCCTCTATGAGCTCAATTCTTTTTCTACCCTGGATAATTGCCGTAGTTGAACCATCGGGCATTTCCAGGAGCTTGATAATATACCCAATGGTACCTATTTTATGGAGGTCGGTAAATCTTGGGTCTTCTATCTCAGGGTCGATCTGAGCTACAGCACCTACGATCCTGTCTCCCTCATAGGCATCCCTGATAAGCTTGACAGACTTTGATCTGCCGATTGAAATAGGCAGTACAACACCGGGAAAAAGTACATTATTACGCAGTGATAACACCGGCAATTCATCAGGTACCTGCGAATCATCCATCTCCATATCTTCACTATCGGCAATAATGGGGATTATTTCACCTTCTTCATCCACTATTTCAGGCAAAAGAATGTTATTCAATAATTTATTTTGTTTTCTATGCATATTGTTTTATAATGTCAAAATTACATTTTGTTTTCACAAATTAAGTAATTTAAAGGCCCTTCTCGTATTTACAATCATTATGCCAGCTTTGAATATGGTTTTTGGCAAAAAAAAGCCCCTGGTAATCAGGGGCTTGAATAATAGTGTCAATCAGGTTTACTTTTTCTTTTTGTCAATATGTGTTTTATACCTGTTCATAAACTTATCAACCCTTCCTGCAGTGTCAACCAGCTTCATCTTACCTGTGTAAAATGGATGTGAAGTGTCAGATATTTCTAGCTTAATAAGAGGGTACTCATTTCCATCTTCCCATTTTATTGTTTCTTTTGACGGAGCAGCAGATTTTGTCAAAAAGGATGTATTATTTGACATGTCCTTAAACACGACAAACCTGTAATTTTCCGGATGTATTCCCTTTTTCATCTCTTCAGTGTATTATATAATATTCATACTTTCAGGGCTCGCAAAATTAATCAAGAATTATTAAATCACCAAGAATTGGTTTATTTATTCTCTGATTTTTCTTCTTTTCCTTCCACCAGCTCTTTCATTTCATCTTCGAGGCGGATGAATTCTATATCCTTATTTATCATATACCTGTAGGTAACATGTCTTTTTGCCTGTTCTGCCCCGATGGCATTGTAAATTGAAAGCATAGGCTGATTAAAATCACCGACCCATGAAAGTTCCAGCTCTTGATAATAGCGCTTTTTCATGAAGATATCATACAGGCATTTAAAGATAGCTGATTCTATTCCAGTGTTCCTGAAGGCAGGTTTCACACCTGCAACCACTGCCCTCATGCGCGTCATGGTGTGTTTTCTTTTCAGGTACAGGAATTTAATTATGTTCCACAGGTGAAGCTTGCCATTAAGATGCTTCAATATCTGGTTCAGGTCAGGAAAAAGTATATAAAATGAAACCGGTTCACCATTATGGTATGCAAACCAAATTAATTCTTCATCGAGGAAGACTTTACCTTTTTTTAATGTATCATCAAAATCAGCCGGAACCAAAGGTTGGTAGTCTTCCCTGAATTCAGACCAGGTGGCATTATATATATCAACCAGGTTATTTACATACTTTTCAGCATTCTTGAATGAAAAATGTTCGAAGGTATATCCGGGTTTATGG
>Ga0272441_10007235_pt1 | contig 18137 bp, 39 predicted proteins | sample SSMProp6N_FD_193582 | JGI IMG/M metagenome (GOLD analysis project Ga0272441, IMG submission 193582) | Marine sediment archaeal communities from Little Sippewissett salt marsh, Falmouth, MA, United States - SSM-Prop-6N | ecosystem: Environmental > Aquatic > Marine > Wetlands > Sediment ... | reverse complement strand
GCAATGGATTGCACCCCAGTGGTGTCTGCTATTACTTGCAGTTTCTTACATGTCTCATTAATAAGATCATACCAACCGTCCCCGCACTCAAATCCCCAACACATACAAGTTTCTGTTTTATCCTTATACCGATCGGCAAATATCTTTGGATACGTCTTGCATAGTTTCTCATCTAATTTACTATTCATAATATAGAATCCTCCTTATAATATTCAGCATTTAGTTTTGGCTCATCTTCTTTATTTTCTTCTTTCCTTTTCTGACAGAATCCTTTTCTAGTAATCCAACATGATGCTGCGTATTTACATTCTCCATATTTCGAATAACATTCCAACAATGCACCCAATTCAACCACCTTATATAACGGCTCATCAATACTCACACCATGTCCTTCCTGTTGTATGCTACAGTATCTTTTCATCGTCTCAGCTACAATATTTAGTTGACCAAGTCGTAGCCGAAGGATCATATCGGCAGCATCCTTCATAGCAGGACCTATATCCTCATCCTGTAGATACTCTTGTATGCGTTTCCACAATGGATCTTTTTGTTTTCTCATGTTAATCCTCACCAAACTCATCAATTAGATCAAGCAATGACATAGAATCTATGCCTACGCTCAAAATGGCTCTTCTTATGATCTCTGGCCTATATTCTGTATCGTGCCTACATCGACGAACAATGGCCTTCATCTCATCAATGCTAGTTGCGTCTTTTAGCAACTTCTTTATATCTTTTATTTGATCTTTTTCTCTAGGATCCATATCAATCCTCCTCAAACACATTCTTTAATGCCTCATATAGTAGATACCAGGCATTCTTATTGGTTCTAGGAAAAGATGTTACCTTCGTTTGTCTCCAGACTCTCCTAACTGATGTTTCGCATCCTCTAAGTGCCTGAGCGCATGTTATTTGATCTTTATTAGGTCCTTTCTTCCATATGATTATATCATAATCTCCCTTGGTCGGAGTTCCCTTTCCATTATTAACAATGTGAGCTTTATGGAGTGTTTTTCGTTCTCTTTCATCCCCAAAAGGAATGAGATCTATTTTAACTTCTAACATCTTAATCTCCTATTTCATCCATATTCTATACTCTTCTTCTACATATGGGATGTAAAATGAATCTGGAAGTGATCCCATATATACTACTTTATTCTTAATAGCCTTCTTCTGTCTAATGGATAATTCCTTATCTTTTAGATACTCAGAACGATCCCAATATCCAAAATTGTAATCATATATATTCCAGCTATCGAAGAGCCTCTTATATGACATCCCATCTGATAGATGTCCTTCATAGTTGCGAACTCGTTTGTTCGCCATTCGTTTACCATATTTACCCATACCGCCGCCCTTATAGCGAGGTGTGTGTTTCCGCGAATCGCTCATGAGATAACCTCCTATTGTGTAGTTATTTCATGCAATCCTCCTCTAGCATTTTCATAATGCTACTTATCATTAAATTCAGTTTTGAGCTCCCATCCTGTCTTAATCTTTGATGGAAACTTCAAATTGAGTTCCAAAGGAATATGCTTCTTAAACATATCTTTACCTTTTCTTTTATCGATGATTGCCAAATACGCATTCTCTGTTGTTATCCTTTTGTTGTCTATATCTATGATAATGTCTCCTCTGGAAACTATCTTGATGTTATCCAAAAAGAACTCAGCCAGATCGGCTATGTTTTCCTGGATATACCCTCTGATCTCTTCTTTAATGCCCATCTATTCTCTCCTTATCGAACTTCATCATTATTCGTCCATCTGATCCACAATGTCCGCATATTCCAATTTCTCCCGAACTCTGCCATTCATGATGGCATTTCGGGCAATGATATAGATATATCATACGATCTCCTTAATTCAGGAACAGGCAGCGACCAGAATTCTGTAACATGGAACCACATCTGACGGCATTCCTGATTACGAGGAGATTTCGATCCCCGCCATGCTCTACCGGCTGCCTGTACCTGTTCTTTTTACTTACTCGTCGTCTTCGGAGTCTTCGTCGGTGGACTCTTCGGATCCGTCTTCGGAATCCTCTTCGTCGGCCTCAGTGTCCTCTTCGTCGTCGTCCCCTTCAGATTCAGCCTCATCCTCATCGGAATCCTCCTCATCGTCTGATTCTTCGGACTCATCATCTTCTTCAGCATCTTCATCGTCTACATCAGATTCTTCATCTTCTGCAACGTCTTCAGATTCTTCGTCTTCGATGATTTCATCTTCATCATCTTCAGGACCAATGTAATAATCGACCATTAGTCACCTCCTGTATTAATAATGCACAATATAATATAGATGTCAAGTTTTATCTTGAGATCTCACTCATTAGAGGGCGGTCGGAATTGAACCGACATAAACCGGGTTGCAACCGGTTGCCTTTATCCATTCGGCCACACCCTCCTGTGTTAATTACTTGTTAGCAATGAAATATACAACAAGTCCACCAACAACAATCTGGCTTCTACTTACCTTTAAAAGACCGGCAGCGGCTTGAAGTACACCAAAACTAGTCCCTAAGATCACATCAGAAAGAATAAGAACCAAACCAACAGCAAGTGCTGTTTTTGCCACTAACATGGAGAAGCCCTTCGCCTTCTTAAGTAAATCAACTAAACTATTGTAAAACTTCTGCATTATAATACCTCCTATGTGTTAGAATGCATTAGCGGGGACCGGACTCGAACCGGCGACGCCTGGGTTATGAGCCCAGTGTTCTAACCATCTGAACTACCCCGCACCTTACTATTTCGCAAGATTCTTTAGTGCAAAATCAACCTTAACTGTTGCTTTGCATTTTGGAAATCTCTGACAACCATAGAACTTGCCGAATTTAGACTCCCTCAGTACCATATCTCCACCACATTGCGTACATGCTCCGGATATGGTGTTTGGGGCCTTATCTATATTATTAGCATCAACCGCTGATTTCTTGGCCTGCTTTATCTTCTTTGACTCAGATACCTGACATACCGGACAATAGTTCAGAAACTTGCTTCCATTGAATATGGTTATCCAATCATTCTTTTTCAATATAGCCGATGCTTCTTTCATATCCTTTGCGCCGGGAATTCTCTTAAACGTAATACAATTATCACACTGTGCAACAAATATGTTTTCTTGATAATCTTTCTTGATCATTTCTTTTTCTCCTTTATCTTATGTAGGTTTAACACTCCGTGATCGTCAGGGTCTATTGTAAATGATATATACTCAGCCCACATTTGGGGAGTAACTGCTATGTTAAATTCTATCGTTCCTGACTCAACATCAGTTATTCCATCTCCTATTTCATATTCAAATGTCATTACTTACCTCCCTTATCCACAATATAAAATATGGTGTTTTCAAATATTCTGATTACTCTGTGAATTGCTCCATCCACAATCTCATCATTGGTACTCTCATCGGCATATGATCTAAGCTCAATTAATAATAACTCCAGAACTTCATGAAATGCCGTTCTTCTAATCTCAATCTCTGGAGGATCCTGCTGGGTGATCCATGATTTCCCCAAATCAAAATAAGCGATTCTAGCAGGAGGATCAGTTCTACACTGTCCTCTGATATCATCATTATCAACAATTGCCACTACCGGTTCCCATTCCATCAGACTAAAATAGGCCATAAACTTCAGTACATTATCCTGGAATAGTGTTAGTGCCTTCTTTGTGTCTTTCAATTCAGATACTCCGATACAAGTGTAGATTTAAAACCGCTGGCGTATGTTCTCTTATCGTTTTATTATCAATCTCCATAGTTCTCTCCCACAATATACTTCTCAATGTATCATACATTGATGGATCATCCGATGTGAACCGCATATATGCAAATCCAGGAGTTAATTCACTAATACTCTCTGAGTATTCTTTAACAACAATCTCTTGAGTTATTCTGTTGGTAGCTCTAACTCTCCAAGTTACAGTTGATGCTGACATCTCCACCTCAACTATCTCTCTGTCAACTATTCGTTCGTCGTAATATAAATAATCACTTAGAGTAGCCATCTTTCGCCCATCCTCCACCTTTGAGTTGAAAATTGACACTGTTGATCAGAATCTTTGTATTATTGGATCCGCACTTCTTACATGTTCTTACATCTGTTTTTGCGATATCATTTACACTACAATTCATTTCCCATTCGTTCCTACACTTCTCACATCTCAATTCATATCTCGGCATAATAACTCCTATACTCGCCCTGTAGGGGAATCGAACCCCTCGCTCCGGATCGACAGTCCGAGGTGTTAGCCGATACACTAACAGGGCAATTTATTAGCTCCACGGAGAGTCGAACTCCGGTGACGAGATCGAAAATCTCGCATCCTAAACCACTAGATGATGGAGCCATCATTTCGGGGTGGAGAGATTTGAACTCCCGACTTCTTCGGCCCAAGCGAAGCGCGCTAGCCATACTGCGCTACACCCCGTATATTTGGAGATACTCAGACTCGAACTGAGAACTCTACCGTGCAAGGGTAGTGTGATCCCATTGTCACCATATCCCCACTAAACTTTGAATATACCTAACTCTTTCATTAGACCCATGTTAATCTCTAGGATCGATCGGATCATTAGATGACTCCACCTTACTACGTCGATTCCTGATCTTCTCAGACCAAATCTCTGCATCTTTAACCACGTCTGGATTGATGCTTTTCCAATCATTCAGATGTCCGAATAATAGATGGCATCGTTTCTTCACACAAAGCACAATCAGATTATTCTCATCCAATTCCAACTCCGGATGTGTTGAGAAATCTTTGATATGATGCACCTGCAGCTTCTTTGTTCCCCCACAGACTGCGCATATCTTATGCTTCTTAATGAATGCCTTTCTGACCTTTCTCCACTGATTAGATCTCTTCAGAGGAATTATGATCTTTTCCTGGACCCATTCCTTTACTTTTACTGCAACGTTCTTAACTGTCGTTGTTACCTTATTCATATCTTAATGTTGTCCTTATTTCTTCAATTTATCAGCTTCGTTCATAGATTTAATAGCGCTCTTCATTGCCTTTGGATACTTTTTATATAGTCGAATTAGATCCTCCACAGGAATATCGTGAGATAGAGCCGCCAGAAGTCTATTCTGCTTCTGCATTTCGTATCTCACAGATTCTACTAACCCTTCTAATGTTTGATTTGAGCTAACGCTTCCATCTGGGTTCCGGTAGTACCATGTTGCGTCAGTTGATGTAGTTGATATTGTATATCTTGGGTCCATGTATGGATATGTTCCAGGACTGGATCCCCAATCCAAAGACGTTGTTACTGAATCTGTTGCCATTATTTCTTCCTCCTTTTGGTTTTATATTTTGATGCTTTTAATAAATCTATAGATTCATCTAGTGCGTCCGGCATAGCCTTATATAGCATTATAAGATCCTCTATGGGAACATCGTCTGCTCCTATTGTTTTGTAGAATATCCTCTTAATTCGTGCATCTAACGTTTCCCCATTCATTGCCACGTCGCCAGATATTTCCAAGTGATTGTTTCTTGCATCCCAGGTGATTGCTGCTTCTCCAATATCAATTCGGGGCTCTGTTGTGTATAATCCGGTTCCCTCTATGCGTAAGAAAGGAGTGTTTGTAGAATCTTGAGAATATCCAATGGAAGGAGAGGTATCGCTTTGGTCTCTATCTACATTATTCTGTGCATTTCTTACAGTATCTAGATCTATTAGATATATATCCATGTTATTTATTAATGGATATTCTGTATATTCAAGAAAGTTATTTGGTGGAATCCCATATCCTAAAACATGACGAACGGCATCATTTGCCTCATCAACAGGAACATTGCTACTAAACACAAGATAGTGATATTGATCTCTATCCCTTCCTTGGACATATCTTGCAATATATGGAAATGCGATATAATAGAATACATCATCATTTTCTCCAACAGTAATCATAGTACGGTGTCGATCATGTAGGAGATGGCCCTCTTCTCCTAGAATCCTAGATCTATGATCTGCCATTCGTAGTGCTAGCTCAGATGCTGCGTCCATGTTATTTGCAATGCATATATAATTTGCCATTATTTCCTCCCTGTGCTTCCAAATCCTCCAGATCCTCTCTCTGATGGAAACTCATTCTCGAAATCATCAAATACCTCATCATTAACCCAGATATTTATTAAGTAATCCTCATGCTTACTGAACAATGCCTGACACACTCTTTCGCCTTTCTCTACTTTATATGTTTCTTGAGAATGGTTGATCAGAATAGCACATAATTCTCCTCTGAAGTCTGAATCAACAGTTCCAGGAGCATTCAATACCGTTATTCCATGTTTGAGAGATAGTCCACTTCTTGGACGAATCTCCATGAAGCAATCCTTTGGCATAGCTACTTTGCATCCAAGAGGAATCTTCATCCACTTTCCAGACTCAATCGCAGTTTCTTCTGCTGCTTTAAAATCATAAAATAATGCATCATATTTTCTCTCAGGTTTAACATCTTCGTGCTTTGCGCAAATTATAATCTTAGATAATCCTTCTTTTCCCATATTCTCTCCTATCAAAAGGGCGGCTGATGAAAATCAGTGTTGCTGAAAATACACCACACCGCCCCGGAGGTCTATTATGACCAATATATTACTTCCTTTTATTCTTTATCCTTTCCTTTCTTAACCACAATGATAAACTTCCATTATCATTACTAGATCCCGCCATTCTAAATCTATAGAACTTTGTCTTTTTCAGCTTAGCATTGAAGTGTGCCTGATGGATTGTGTTTTTACACTTGGCTAGTTCCTTTACGTCATTGAATCCAGAAATCTCCATCCATGGAGAACTCTCTCCAATCATGTGGAGATCATCAAGCTTTTCCAAGAGCCCTTCCCACCTCTTGTGTTTTCTGACCTTTGTGTTTTCTGGAGGACATCCTCCGGTTCTGATGGTTAATACAGCACCATCAAGAAGCATCAGCTTCTGTGTTGTTTTAGGCATATTCGTACCTCCCGTATTGCATTTTATTTCAAAGATGGATCAACATCCATCTCATAATAACACTTTTCACAAATGATAGTATGGTCGTTGATTTGAACAGGAACATTATCTTCTGTAAATGATACTCCACAAATCTGGCATGTTTTCTGAATATCGGCCACATTATCTTGCATCATATAGTTAATATCACTCATTGGAAATAACATTCCCTACCTCGTTGGTTTCTTCTTGTTCTTTCATTGCCATGATAGATCGTTTTACCAGACTTGTGATAACATGCGTTTTACTAACCCCCATTCTCATGCTTTCGCTGTCAATGAACTCAATATCTTCTTCAGTCAACGCATTACCGATATCTACACCATTGAGACTTACCCTTAGTTTACATGTCTCATGTCTGAATTTCTTTCTCTTTGGCATTGTCATATTAATCTCCTTCTTCCGGATCTTCGTTGTTTGGTGAATCCCCGACTTCCCTTCTAATCTCTTCGAATATAGATATCATAGTGGATATATCGGCCATAGATGCACCGGTTGCCTGTAACTCTGCATCTTCTGCGTGCATTTCTAATGCGTCTGCCGTTAATATGCTGTTGTATATATCTTGTGTTGCTCTCTTTGTTGATTTAGAGCTACCGTTGTTCGATATACCATCACGCAATGGTCCCTCTATGAAATCCTTTGATTCTTTTAATCCCATTTGATTATGAACATAAGTTCTTATAATCTTAATCGCTCCGATCTTATCGTTCTCTTTTAAATGTTCCATAATTATCTGATGAATACTATTGTTAGGATCCAGCATGTTCTTCTTTAAAATAGATAAAGAAGAAGCAACAAATTCCCCAATATGTGATTTCATTCTGCGGGCGAATTCACTTGGATCTGTGTTATGATCCATATACTCACTAATCTCAAATAACATAAGTTTGATGTTCCACATCATCTCATCACTATTAGTATTTTGCGTTTTCATCATATACCTCACAAATAGATGCCATAGATTGTATGGAATGACTATGTTCTGACCAACCACACCATGCACATTGTCCGGTTGCAACTGCTGCTGCGTGGTTCTCGCGTCCATATTTTGGATCACATTTAAAACATCTAACCAGATACAAAGTACCACTCTTTCCTCTAAAGTTAGGATATTTATCCTGAAATGTCTTTTTGCTATTCTTTCTTTTCATCATATACCCCTTCGTTCGTCTTCCTGTTGATCTGAATCTGGTTCTAATAGTTGATCTAACTGTCTCGCACTATATGGCCTATCAGTTATCTGTGGTTCTGAGTCATCTTCAGTCAATCCCGAAAACGTCAATCCCGAAAACCCTTGATAAAGCCAATTGGAACTAGGTTTCATTTCTTTCCATTCTCTCTTCTCTATAACAACATCGAGTTCTAGAATTATATCCTTCATCTTCTCTACAAACTTTTCATTTGTCATATTCTTATCCATATACTCTACGACCAATTCCAGCATCTTAGGAATCGCTGATTCAATCATCTTACGAAGGCCATCCTTCTTCTTGTGTTCTGGCATGGTCTTTGAGCTTTTCTTCTGCTGCTTCTTTGTGGGCATTTATTTTCTCGTCTCCTTTGAAATATTTGTAATGCTTCTGGGCCACCTTAAACATCTCTTCATACGATTTGAGTTTTGCTTCGGAATAATCCAGAGACATCAATGCATTTTCAAGATCCTTAGTGCATCCACTGACTTTTATCTTCATATCACATACTTCCGATATTAAGTCCATCACTCTTCTTCTTATTTCCAGCAAAGGAATTGGCTCATCTTCATGTGTCATATATGTTTCGCCTTTTATTGTTAAATCATGCCAATCATTTAGTCTAGATGCCATTACTTAATCTCCTTACGAAGTTCTTCCTCAATCCCTCGCACAGCCATTTCAATACAAGCCCCGGCGGCTACTAATTCTGCATGATCAGAATACTTATCAAGAATAACACAAGCAACAGTATCAAAATCCCACACTGTACCTTCGTTATTAATAGCAACACTTCCGTGATCAATCACAATTTCCCGAACATCTGCTGCAATTTCCATATATCTGTCCATGTTAATTCCACATCTCCAAGTTGTCATGATACACCTCCATCCTGTTGGATTAAGAATAATATACACCTTTAATTTGGGATGTCAAGTACTTTTTGATACATACTGCAATAGTATTACCCACAATGGGCTGTTATGATCCTTGACTATTCTTTCTTTTGTGATTATATTACTGTTAGTTCATTGTAGGAGGTATTAGACATGAATGACTTAGTAACAGGCAATATTACATTTCCATCGAGGATGTTTTCATTCTTTGATGATATGAACTTTGCTAAGATCCCCAGGGCAGATGTAATTGAGACGAATAGTCAATACATCGTTCACATTGATCTGCCAGGGATTAAAAAAGAAGATGTGACAATCAGCGTCCTGAATGGAATCGTGAGCGTCACAGCCAAGAATAAGATCGAGAAAGTAAAAGATGGAGAATACGTCGTATCGGAACGATCCAGGGAAACCATCACCCGAACATTTCAGATCGATCCGGACGTAGATTCATCAGCCATTACCGCAGAACTAAAGAATGGCGTCCTTACCATTACTATTCCAAAGCTTGAAAAGGCTAAGATAAAACAGATTCAGATCAAATAAAGAAAGGCCGCTTCGTGCGGCCTTTTCTATCTAAACACTCCTCCAAATATCAGTAAGACTAACGTCAGTGATATCAATCCAAACAATATCACAAGACCTATCTCAACATTATTTCTGAAGAAGATAGGTTCCTGTTTCTTTTGTGGTCTATACTTCCGCATAAGATACAAACGACGTCTTGGGGACAGCATTTCATTAGTCCTCCCAGATCAGATCGCTTGGTGAGATTGGGAACCGGTCGAGATCTGCGACCTGTTCACTAACGTCCGATCCGCGGACTCCGGCAACTGCAGTTGGTCCGGAGAATCCGGTCACTTTCCGTCTCAAGGATGCCAATTTAGACAGGGCATTCTTCTTTGGCATTATATCCATGAGATTCCGGATCTTCATAACCTTTGGTCCCTGAATCTTCTGAATAACTCCAGATTTCATCCGGAGGACAACAGAAGCGCCACGACCAACACGAATCATGTCTTTTTCATCCAGCTTAAGTCCAGGCTTGGCGGATATCCATTTCCCATCGATCTTGGCGGATACCTTTCCATCGACTGCGCCCAGGCGACAGACGGCGGCGGATAAAGTACCACATACTAGTAAACACATAATTATTGTTATTATAATCCTGCTCACTCTTTTCATAATAAATCACCTCCAGTTTCCCTGTTTTAGGGCTACCCTGTTTTATAGTTAGATTCTCTAGATCCTTTAGATAATATAAAAGATCCTTTATATATACTTACATACACATAATCATAGCTATAAACGTATACAATTCACCTACAGAGTAGGTTCAGAGCTCGGAACGAGCGATACTTAGGATCATCATTAGGTCCATACGTTTTCGTTAGTTCATCGGGGATCCAGGGGGCACCGGCAGACTTCCGGATATACTCTTTAGTGCCGATTCCTCGATCTCTCGGAACCGCGGCGTGCTTCAGCTTCATCAGCTCTGAGCTGCTTCTTGATCTCTTCATTGTCTCTTCTCCTCCGTTCTTTTGATCTCAACGGGATAAACTGCATTGCTAATAACAATATCATAAATACCAGTATTATAATAGGGTCATGATTCAACATCGGGACCTCCATCGAAAAGGTTCTCAAAACACCTTTCACAGATATAATTCTCATCAAACACAGTAATCAAAGATTTATTAGATGTCAAAGCGTAATATCCGACGGCGGCCCTGCGGCCCTTATTCTTCAGTTCCATTCCTGTTCTAAGATCATAGTACTTACTCTCAACGCATCCGCATATAGAACAGGTTCCGACGACGTTTTTATACTTAGGACATGCTTCTTTCTGCATGGGTCTTTGCCTTTACTGCTTTGATGGGGCCTGGCGGCCATCTCTCTATTATACATAATCGTTCTCTCTCTCTCTTTGTCATATGTGAATATAACCCGCGCCACTTAGCCATTATTGTCTTAGGCTTTGTAGAATAGGCCTTCACATTAATGTTGTCAGAACTATTTCTGACACACATTCGGAGTTGCAGAATGCAACGACAATGTTGTCAGAACTATTCCTTGTCTCAATAACTAGTGCATAATTGCGACATCTTGTCGTGATTCGTGTCGCTTAAATAGGATATCATATTTTGTTTTTCTCTATATTTCAGGAAAAATACCCGGGCATTGCCTTTAGAACAGCCCCAAATTGGCTTGTTTTAGCCTGTCTGAGAAGAGTTTCCTATGTAATTAAGGGTATACCCGCCCTCGCTTCCAAAAAGGGGCTGATTCGACGTTTATGGGGAAATCCAAATTTCTTTCTTAGAGCGGCTTAGTAGTTACATGAGGGTTCCCTATATGAGGAAAGAATGGGTTCACGGTACGGGCCTTCAAATAAAGAAAAGGAGGAAAAAGAAATGATGGTATCAACAGGAGCAGAGTTGATAGTGAGATTGGAGAAGAATGGAGAAGAAATAAAGATACAAGTGTTAAGTCAGAAAGGGGTGGGAATAGAATATTATGAGGTATGTGAAAAGGGAAAGGAAAAGATAAGGGTGGAGAATAAGGAAGAAGCAGTGGAAATGGGAGATAAGAGAGTGGACGAGAGAATGAGAGAGGGGTGGAATTTTGTACATGAGATAAGGAATGACGAATAAGAAAAGGAATAAAGAATAAAGGAGAATAAAGGAAAGGAGGAATAATTATGAATACAATAATCATAGAAGGAATAAAGTTCTGGTATAACGTATGGAAGACAGATTGTTATATCGGAAGAATAGATAGAATAGAAGCAAAGAAGAAAGGGGAGAGCTTCTATAGTGCATATGAAAAGTTTGAAGAAGAGATAGGAGCGGAGACATATAATCTGGATGTGCTGGAAGGAAGAGAAGACTGGAGAGTAGAGATGTATGGAAAGGTAGGATATAAGGTAGTGAGCGAGACAAGAAGTGGGACAGTAACCATGGCAAAATAAAAAGAAAATAAAATAACATAGGAGGTGATTGATATGAGTATAATATCAATAATCAAAGTAATTACTGATCTCATGCACAAGAATAAGAAGTTGTGGTTTGATGTAGACGGGACCATAGTTCAGATAGGGGACAGAAATAAGCTCACTGAACTAGGTGAGTATCTACGGGATAACCACATCCCTGTGAGATGCCTCACTGTTGGAGGACACAGTTCAGAAACATTGGCTGAGTTAGGGATACAGACCAGTAAAGTCGTAACAGTAGGACCAGCCATGATCCAAGGATTGTATGATGCTGATGCTGAGTCCAAAACGATCCCTGATGATGAGTACCTGATAGATGACCAGGACCATCCACTTAGTAAGAATGTCATCAAATACAAAGAATAGGAGGTGATTAGTATGTTTATTGGTATCTACAGTGATACTATGTGTTTGGGTGTCGGTGTTGTTAGTTACAAGATTCCAATGACTGTAGTTAACGACACGATTTCTATTGAATATGCAGTTCAGGTATCAGATAATTGGAATAGCCAAACCATTCACGATGATCTTGGATTATATGAATATATAACCAAGAACAATCTTGATTGGGAGATCGTTCGTTACTATTCCAGGTTGATGACTGGATCAATCATCGACGACATAGCTTATAAGAAAGATGTCGATATTGAACTCGCAAAGAGCCTGTTTCTGCAGCTATACACCCGCGATGTTTGTGATAAGATTGTGATGGTGTATAACTGGTTTATCGCACTGGAAGCTAAAGTAAACGAATACTTAGCTTCTTAATCCCGGAACCGCCTCTGGGCAAGGCTACAATACTGCCCACTCCCCTACACGAAAATGGCTCACCTTGACGTGGTGTGTAGGCTTTTCACTAAGAGGCCAAATATAGGAGGTGATTACAATGTTACAGACCGTTGTTACCAAAATAGTAAAAGCATTGGATCAGATGGCTCAGAATGATCCGAAAAGAGCCGACGAGATCAATGCTTCAATTACGCGTTTGCATAATATCGGTAAACGCAATGGTAGTAGCAGAGTACGAAAGGCTGCCCGTCAGCTAGATGCTCTGTTCAACAAAACCAAATAATCCAATCTGTCCTGGGCAAGACGTTAAACTGCCCAAGGAGAGTGAAATGAAAGAAATAACAGAATTGAAAATGATCTGTGCAAAGATCATTGCTAGTATCCACGACCTGCAACGCGAAAGCAGACTGGATGAGGAGGTAGAAACCAATGAACCCAAGAATTAAAAGAGCATTTGATGCTGTCAGGAGAAGATACAGAAATGGTGAGCCATTCTATCAGATCCTTGCAGAAGAGTGCGGTTATGATCGCGAAATCATGAGTGCCGTTGGCAAGTACTTCGGTACTCATGGTGGAAGAAAGAGTCCCGGAACTGGGATCCATGCAGTTATGGATATTCCGGAAGCGGAAAGAACCCTGGATACCGTGCCATGTCAGCACTTCAGGGTATGTCTCTTCGAGGCATTATGTGCTGATTCACAATGTCACATTAACGGAGGTGTGAAATGATTAAGAAACTAATCGCAACGGCGCATCTATCGTTCTGATTCATTCTTGGAAAGAATAGACCAATAGTGTCTAACTAACCCAACAACAACAACTTCCGCTGCGTGTTGTTAGGCACGCTTTTTAAAACCGGACATACCTAGGAAAGGTCCTAGGAAAGCATAGATCAGTAAGCCCTGAACCAGCAATGGCAGGCATGATTGGAGGTGAAGTATGAGTGAGAAAGACAAAATATTAAATGAGGAGGTGGATGTCATGAAACTAATCAATGACACAATCAGTGACACAACGCTTGATGTCACTGACATTGGATATTTGCGTAGAAGTACTCCGGTCATCTATAATGATGGGATTACTGGAACGACATGGATGATGGGTATCCTTGCCCTTATCCCCAGTGGCAACTTCGTATTCAAGGCAGTTTGGCCTACAACTGAATATGACGAATTCAAGGATAGGGATGTCGCCACTGAATTCAGCAGAAATAGATATAAAGCCATATGTAAGGCTGCTGCGAAGAAAGGATGGAGACCGTTTCCGTGGAAAGATGATGGTCTCAAATCCCCGGATGGAGCATGGAGATTACTTCCTTTCGTTAAGGATGGATTTGATCTTGCAGGATGGATAAAGTCAGAATTCGGCGCAGATCTCAGTCATGCCATCACAATCTCTAATTCTGCGAAGATCCTTAAATATCTCGGTCAGAAACATAGTAGAAACATGGCCGAATATAAAGCACTGGTTATCCCTGCGGATCTTATGCCTGGAGCTGATGGTTGTGCATATACCAAAATGAATCTCTTCCCAGACTGTGGTGACGCAGTTAAGATCATTGGTATTGGTAAGACAGCCAGTGGCAAAGGTGCAATCAACAAGGGAATGATGCTGCAGAGAACAAATCTCAGTATCATACCTAAGAAGATCAGAAATAAGATCAAGAAAGCTAATCCTGGACTTGATCTGAATAACATGGTCATAATGACAACGGATACCATGAAGTTCGCTGATCCTTGGAATGTCTATGAGACTGTAGCGTTCTGGCATGATGATAGTTCCAGAAATATTACAACTCGTGTAACTGTGCCTAGTCAGCTGATTAGGGAAGCTCCGCTCAGTCCCAGAATCAGTAAGACAATGGAAAGAATGCTGGATCGTAGAGTGGATAAGATCAGTAAGGCTGCATTCGGACAGGATCGTTCCACCAGTCTCCCCAGATGGGCAGGTGGTGTATTACTTCATGACGTTGATCCTAACGATGCTACCAATCATGATAATCTAATAGCCGGCGATGTAGCTACTCTAGGTACGAATACTGGCCTGCCTCTGGCTTTCGGTATATGCAAAGGTAGTCAGACCCTGATGAGTAAACTCCGCAAGGGAATATGTAGCTTCATCAGAAACAGGAGCATGGTATGGGAGATTCCTGGTGTGTATGCATTTGTGGTATACAATCCTAATCTTTCTATGGATGGTATCAAGATACCTAGAACATACGCAGAGAAGCACAACATCAAGATCGGCGATTACGTAGTCACATGGAAATCTCCTCTCGGTCCTAGATCTTCAACGATGAGAAAGGTTGAAGGATTCCTGGATGATAATCACATCGAAGTCAATGCTCACTATAACTTCGATTTCGATGGAGATAAGGTTTCTGTAACACATTGGGAGATGATCAGATTCAATGTTGAGATAAGAGATCATGCTGAATTCGATCGTATTACCAATAGACTCCATGAGATGGTGGATGCATGTAGTGAACCGGTTACTCCTAAGACTGATATGATAGAAGCCATATGTGATGAATTCGAAGTGCAGGAAATGTCCAAGAAGGTAGGACTGATTGAAAGAGGGATCAGAAGTACCATTGGATTGAACTTCGGGGTTGGTGCGTCTTGGATGCATCTGCTGGCTTGCTTTCAGGAGATTGAAGAAGGAATCCTGATCAAGGGCAAGAAACACGGATGTAAGATCAAACTGGATATCAATGCATTCATCAAGATGGCAGCTAAAGATCTGCCTCGTCCTAACTTCCATAAGCTGCTCTGTAACAGAAAGAATACAGAAGCGGCCATCAAGGAATTCATTGAGGATCCGCAGTTTGCGATAGCTGAGAACCATGAGGCTATACATCTTTATAAGAGAGGGTTTGAAGTGGCCAAGCTCATTGATACGGCATTCAAGCTCACTAATGATGATATAGCCAGGATGAGAGAGCTCAAGACTAATGTTCTTCTCAGATATCGTGCATTCCTCAATAAGCTGACTCCTGAAGAATCCAGGTATGCAAGATATAACATCATGAATCCGAAAGGACACATTGTTGGACATACCAGGAAACTCTTCAAGAAGATGGGTGCATTCTATGGAATGGCTAACAATCATCCGGAAGGTCCGAAACTGAAAGCAGAATTCAGAATAGAAGAGAAAGCTGAGTTCGACGAATTCACTGGATCCATGAGAACTGCTCTTCTTGCTGCTGTTCTGTACAATGAAGTGTATGCTTGGATCTATCACTTCAGCTTTGATGAGATTAAGAAGATGATAGATGCTCTGGATACTCCTCCGGACAATACACCTGAAGATGATCTGGGTGAAATACATATCCACACAGACGGTGCCAGCAAGGGTAACCCAGGCCCTGCTGGTATCGGATATGTCATCCAATACAAAGAACAGTATGGAGAATTCTCTGATCATATAGGAAAGGCTACTAATAATCAGGCGGAGCTCATTGCGATCAAGGCAGCTCTATCTCAGATCAAGAATAGGAATATACCAACTGTCATATATTCAGACTCGGAGTATTCTATTGGTGTTCTAACTGGAAAGAAGAAAGCTAAGGCTAATAGAGATCTGATTAATGAGATTCGGGCAATTGAAGCTACCTATAAGTACAAAGTACAGTTCCTGAAGGTCAAAGGACATTCAGATAATAAACTAAATAACAAAGCAGATGAACTGGCAAGTGAATCATCTCTAAAGGGGGTACAGAATGTTTAGAGTTATAATTACAGAAGGAGGTGTAGTATGATTTACGAATATGGCGATATGTTTAGTGTATGGGATATCACTGATCTCTTCATGATCACTACAAACGCAACAATCAAATCCAATGGAGCTCTCGTAATGGGACGTGGTATAGCTAGAAGGATCAGAGATATGTTCCCTGGAGTTGACCAGGCTATTGGTTCTCATATTGAAACAGGATCTATGTATGGGATACTTGTGAGCCCACACTGGCCTGATTCCAAGCTAGGATTATTTCAAGTGAAGTACAATTGGTATGAGAATGCAGATCCTGAACTCATCCGTTACTCAATGGAACAACTAGAAGCATGGGTATCAGATCATCCAGAGATATCTCGTGTTGATCTTAATTATCCTGGCATTGGAAACGGTGGTCTTCCGATAAGTGAGGTTGAACCTATCATTAGTAACATGAACGATAAGATACACATCTGGAGATTTAGGAGGTGAAATGATGTTTAAGGTAATCATAGCAGGTGGACGCACGTTTGATGACTATGATCTGCTCAAGAAATCGTGCGACAAGTATTTAAAGAGAAAATTAAAGACCGATGAGGTCATAATCATATCTGGTACCGCTCGTGGTGCTGATCGGTTAGGAGAAAGGTATGCGACCGAACGCGGACTCCAAATTGAAAGACATCCGGCGAATTGGACTAGGAATGGTAAGCGTGCTGGTTATTTGAGGAACCAGGAGATGGCAGATGTAGCTGATGCCTTGATCGCTTTCTGGGACGGAACATCCAGAGGTACCAAACACATGATTGACATCATGAATAAGAAGGCTGAAGATATGGTCAGAGTAGTGATGTTCTAGTGTTACCATGATATAACGCCCAGTACTCGGGAGTGAGATATCTAGCCCCTAAAAGACTAACAACCATCACCATATACAGATATACAGCCTTATGTATCCAACACCATAAACCGCGCATCAACTATCCAACATAGTGAATCCAAAATCATTCCAATTCATAGGAGGTGTTATTATGTCTAAGATAACACAACATTCCGTCGTACGTGAGTATGACATTAACATTAATTACCGCCAGTTGAATGAACCTAAGAGCAACTGCATTGGCTTCGTCGAAGTTGAGCAGCTAAGCAGGTATGGCTCTACCACATGCGAAGCCAACATATATCTGAACAAAGACAAAGAAGGCAACGCATTCTTTCATATGTGGACCGACCAGTATAACAATGTTATCAAAGCCGTTGAAGGCAACGAAACACCCACATTCAAGATGAGCCACGATCTCCAGAACCGTATAATCCGCTGGCTCAAGGCCCACTACGGCAATGACCTGCCCAAGATCCCGGTTAAAACCAAGAAGGCCGAACCTAAAGAGGATTCCACCTCTACTGAAGCCCCGGCCGACAACAAATCTGACATCTTATTCTAATCACCTCCCAGAGAGCATCGTTAATTCGGTGCTCTCTTTCTTTGTGATTCCAAAACCCATCCAAGGAGGAGCGCTATGAAACTTATCATATTATCATTAATTAAGAAATG
>Ga0272441_10007233_pt1 | contig 18138 bp, 16 predicted proteins | sample SSMProp6N_FD_193582 | JGI IMG/M metagenome (GOLD analysis project Ga0272441, IMG submission 193582) | Marine sediment archaeal communities from Little Sippewissett salt marsh, Falmouth, MA, United States - SSM-Prop-6N | ecosystem: Environmental > Aquatic > Marine > Wetlands > Sediment ... | reverse complement strand
CATGACCAGCTTCCGCGTGCAGTACTTCACCGTGCACCACGCCGGGCCTCATAAGATCGACTGGGCCTGGCTCGATGCGCTGCCCGCCGTAGCCGAGGGCCGTTGGGTCCGGCACGTGCGCGCACCCCGCCCGCTACGGGCGATCGTGGATGGGCGCAGCGGCCGCGGCGTCATCCTGCGCGCGTAGCGCGGCGCCGCAGGCGAGCTTCCGGGGGTGATCGCCCTTGCCGGCTGCGCCCGAGAGGATACGCTTGAGGCCCTGAGTCTGAACGGTTCACTCGAGATCGGAGTGCGAAGATGAGTGATCGCAACGAAGCGATCGAGGGTATCCTGAGTGCTCTTCAGGAGCGCGCCAAAGAGCTGAGCTGTCTCTACGCGGTCGAAGAGACCATCGGAAACGCTGAATCACCCCTGGAGAAGATCTTCAACGAGGTCGTCGAAGTCATCCCACGCGGCTTTCAGTACCCCAATATCTGCCAGGCGCGCATTGCCTACGGTGGGGAGGTCTATCAGTCCACGGGCTATCGCGATTCGCCGTGGGTCCTCAGCAGCATCATTCGTGTACTCGACGAGCCGATCGGAGCCGTTGCAGCCTCGTATACCGAGCCCATGCCCGGCGTCGTTGAGGGGCCCTTCCTCAAAGAAGAGCGGAAGCTGATGGATACGATCGCCGATCGCCTCAGCAACTGCATCGCCCATCGAGACCTGGCAGACTTCATGCAGGAATGGCGCACGGCTCGCCGCGAACTGTCGCGGCAGACCTCAAAGGACTGGTCCGTGATCGTGGACCTGCTCCGGCGTACCGACCAGAGCCTGCTGATCCGCGTGGCGCGCAAGCTGATCAACCACCTTTGTTGGAGTGGCGTCAAGGAGGCCGATCTGCTGCTGAAGCGCAGCACGATCGGGAAAATGGTCGAGACGAACGACCATGAAAGCGATGAGAATCGCCCGCAGCACAAACGCGACATGCTAACGGTCGACACGCTTGTCGAGGAAGCCTTCCGAATCGCCGCAACGTATCTCAGTGACGAGGAGATCGTCTCCTGTATCCAGAAGTGGATGAAGCAGGACCGAGCCAGCTTCCTCGTCAACACCCTGGAGAATCACCACACCTCACTAGCCGAGGTCGGGGATGCCATCCGCCGCTATCAGCACACCGCCCAGGGCGAGGTGGAACTGACGTTGTCGACGATGAAGGCCCTGCGCGTGTCGCTGATCCGCAGGTTCCTCAGCGATCAGCTCGAGTTCATCAATGTGGCCAAGGGCTACGTGGACATCAAGGACTTCCACGACCTCATGCAACGGATGATCTTCCCCACCGAGGGACACGGGAAGGTCGGCGGAAAAGGCTCCGGGCTGTTCCTGGCCAATCAGATCATCCGGCAGCACTGTGAATCAGGCGATCCGCTTTCAAAGGTCAAGGTCCCCAAGACATGGCACCTGACCTCCGATGGCCTGCACAACTTTGTGTATTGCAACCACCTCGAGGATGCGTTCACACAGAAATACAAGGAGATCGACCAGATCCGCCAGGAATACCCGGATATTGTCCAGGTGTTCAAGCACTCCTTCTTCTCCTCGGAGATCGTCAAGGGCCTGTCCCTGGCCTTGGACGATTTCGGCAACGCCCCGCTCATCGTCCGCAGCTCGAGTTTGCTCGAGGACCGCTTTGGCGCCGCCTTCTCCGGAAAATACAAGAGCCTGTTCCTGGCCAACCAGGGCACGAAGCAGGAGCAACTGGCCGCGCTCACAGATGCGATCGCCGAGGTCTACGCGTCGACCTTCGGCCCCGATCCCATTGAGTACCGGGCTGAGCGCAATCTGCTCGATTTCCAGGAGGGCATGGGCGTCTTGATCCAGGAAGTCGTCGGCACGCGCGTCGGCGATTACTTCCTGCCCGCGGTGGCCGGCGTCGCCTTCAGTCATAACGAGTTTCGCTGGTCACCGAGAATCAAGCGCGAGGACGGCCTGGTGCGACTGGTGGTCGGGCTCGGGACGCGCGCGGTCGATCGCCTCGGCGATGATTTCCCGATTCTCGTCTCGCCGGGTCAGCCGCGGTTGCGGGCCAACGCCACACCGGAGGAGGTCATCCGGTACGCGCCCAAGTACATGGACGTCATCAACCTGGCGACCAACAGCTTCGAGACGGTCGGCATCGTGAGCCTGTTGCGCGAACTCGGTGACGACATGCCCGCCGTTGAGCAGTTGCTGTCCGTTTACGAGCAGGGCCGGCTGCGGTCGCCGCTGCTGGGACAGATTGACTGGGAGCGCGATGACCTGGTCGTCACGCTTGAGGGGCTGCTGACCCGCACGGGTCTCATCGACCAGGTCCGCGCGCTGCTCAAGCTGTTTCAGGAGCAGCTTCGTTCTCCGGTCGACATCGAGTTTGCCTGGGACGGGGCAGACTTCTACCTGCTCCAATGCCGCGCGCAGAGCGCGGCCCAGCACTGCGAGCCCTCACCGATCCCGCGCGACATCCCGCGCGAACGGATGGTCTTCTCTGCGAACCACCATGTGTCCAACGGGAGCGTGCCGGAAATCACGCACATCGTCTACGTCGATCCGGATCGCTACAGCGGGGTGGGCAGCCTCGATGAGCTGAACGCGATCGGGCGGGCCGTCGGCCGGCTCAACAAGGTCCTGCCCAAGAGGCAATTCATCCTCATGGGACCCGGCCGCTGGGGCAGCCGCGGTGACATCAAGCTCGGCGTGCACGTGACGTACTCCGACATCAACAACACGGCGATGCTCATTGAGATCGCGAGAAAGAAGGGCGACTACACCCCCGATCTCTCTTTTGGAACGCACTTCTTCCAGGATCTCGTCGAGGCGTCGATCCGCTACCTGCCGCTCTACCCGGACGAGGACGGCGTGGTTTTCAACGAGCCGTTCCTGACCCGCTCCGAGAACATCCTGCCCCAGATTGCCCCCGAGTTCGCATCCTTCGCCGACACGGTTCGGGTGATCGATGTCCCCCAGATGGCCGACGGCCAGGTTCTACGCGTCCTCATGAACGCCGACCTGGATGAGGCCGTCGCTGTCCTGGTCCCGCCCGCCACCGTGATCGAATCCGTGGGAGAGATCGAGGCCGTCGGACAGGCCAAGGGCACACAGCATTGGCGCTGGCGACAGCGCATGGCCGAGCAGGTTGCCCAGCACGTCGATCCGGTTCGGTTCGGGGTCCAGGGGATGTACATCTTCGGCAGCACGAAAAACGCGACGGCCGGGCCGGCCAGCGACATCGACCTTCTGGTCCACTTCCGTGGGACGCCGGAACAGCGTCAGTGCCTGGAGGAATGGCTCGAGGGCTGGAGCCTGTGTCTGGCCGAGATGAACTACCTCCGCAGCGGATACAAGACCGACGGCCTGCTCGATGTCCACATCGTGACCGATGAGGACATCGCCAACCGTTCGAGTTACGCGGTCAAGATCGGTGCTGTCACGGATGCTGCCCGTCCGTTGCCCGTCTGCTGCGAGATGCCGCACTAAAGCAGCGTGCGGGAGGCTTTCTCTGGTACTTCGGGATCGAATCGGACAAGCGCTAGCTCGGGGCCGTCGTGAGCAGCCGAGAGGGCGCGCGTGCGGCCCATCTGCTCGAACCAGTACCCGGTGAGCCGCGCAGACTCGTGAATGTGCCCGTGCAGCGTGACCAGCGGCTGGCGATTATTGATTAGCCGCTGGATCGCGATGCTCCCGACGTGCACATCCAGTGGCACGTGATCGACCATCCGGCCGTCCAGACCGGCCCGGTCCAGGTTGCTCTGGTAGGGGGGAGAGTGAAAGAGCATGATGGCATTCTCCAGGCTCCGATCGCCAACCAGCTGCGCCAACTCGTCCTGGATCGTGGCGTACTTGAGCTTATCTTCGTCCATCCGCACCGTATGAAACCCCTCCTCCGGCGAGAGACAGCCCGGGTCCACGTAGCGCGACACATCGTAGCGCTCCCAGTCCTTCAAGCGAAACGGCGTCGGCGGCACGCACGAATAGCCGTACACGTCGAACGGCCCCAGCGATGCCCGCCTGCCGTGGAGGTACTCGCACAGACCCTCTTCCTCGGCGGCTAGCAGCCCCGGTTCCTCGACCCGGCCGTCATCGTTGCCCAGGATCAAAAACAACCGCGGATACGCCTCTCCGAGCCGCTCCCTCAGTTCGCGCAAGTGGGTCACCAGCCAATCACTGACGAAGTCGCGGCCGGCGTGTGACGACGCTCCCATCATGACGAGGTGATTCGGCAGCAGGTCACCGCCGAGGAAAACCGCCGCCGGCGGGTGGGCCTCGATGACGTCAAGCAGCCTCTGGTACTTCTCGGTGTTCCCGTGCAAATCGGATACGAACAAGCATGCCGGCATAGGTTGAACCCAGGGTGAATGACTGCAGCGCGCCCGCGGCGACACCTTGCGACCGCGATGATTCAGTTGAGACGCGTCTGAGCAGCGCCTGCATCCTAGCGTATGTTCGGCCGATTGGCATGTGCTTGATACCCAGGCCCGGGCGTGCAGGGTTGATGGAATCCCATTGATAAGCCGACACCAGTAGTGCTGAATTCAGGCGTCTTTGCCGACTTCGCACAGGTTACAGTTGGCTTCAACACAAACATCGCGTATACTGCCTGTACGGGTCACATTCGGGTGGGAGGGTGTGGAGGCACAGCTCTCCCCCAAGACTGCGCAGTGTCTCAGGCGCTGCCATCGCGGCGACATACATATCCGATGCACATCGCCGCGTATGCTTGCGCCCAGACTGGGACGTCACGCGAAGAGGGTAATCATCTTGATTCCTGACGCCTGCAACAGGGCATCACGAGACGATCGCGCCCCAGCCGCGGGGCCCGATCACTCCCGGATCAACGCTGCCCCGTTGCAACAGCGTGCGTTCCCCCAAAAAGCAGAAGGGTGTTCGGGCCGAGATGGTCTCGGCTGTGATGAGGGGTGCTCACTGTACAGGGAGGCAGACGAATGAGGACCATGAAGACCTTGATGGCCGTTTGCGCCATCGCCGGGCTCGCCCAGTGGGTTACGGCGGCGCCCGTGACGACCGAGCTCACGTACCAGGGGAAACTTGAGCATGCGGGGGCGCCGGCAAACGGCAACTACGACTTCCGTTTCCGGCTATACGATGCGAATGCGGGAGGGGTGCAAGTTGGGCCTTCGCTCTACCGTACCATCGCTGTGCAGCAGGGGCTGTTCACCGCCCATCTCGACTTCGGGGATGTCTACCACGGTGACCAGTTGTGGCTGCGGATCGAGGTCCGACCCAGCGGGGGTGGGGCCTACACGATTCTATCGCCGCGGCAGGAACTGATGGCCTGTGCCCACGCGTCGTGGGCGAGGCTCGCCAATGACCTGGCTTTGCCCTTCGCCGGAACGTCGTCCGTGGATGACACCCCCGTCTTCGATATTGATAGCCAGGGCCTGGGGAATCTGTCGTATGCGATTCGCGGTGTGCGTGGAACGGCGGGGAATCTCATGGGCAACTACCCCGTGATCATCGGCTCGAGCTCCACCCACAACATCGGCGTGGCCGGAACCGGTGCGTCCTGGGGTGTCGCCGGCTTCGTCGACGAGGACTACGGGAGAGGTATTCAGGGCGAGGTCAGCTCAGGCACCGTTGGGGCCGAGGCGATAGCGGCCGTGAATTTCGCCGCGAGCACGTACGCCTACCTGGGGACGGATGAGTACAGCGGTGACTTCGATGGCGATGTGCGGTTTCGCGACATGGCTTACAAGGAGTACACGTACGGGACCATTGATCCCGCCATCCCGATTGCCTACGGCTTCATTAATGGCGATGGAAGCGTCGCAGCCGCCACGCCGAACGTGTCAAGCACGTACAACGCCGGCTCAAGCCGGTATGAGATCACCATCGCGGGCGAAAGCTACTTCTTCGACGAATACGTGACGGTCGTTACATCGGTCGGTACTCCACCGCGCATTGCCACGACGAGCAGCGTTGGCGGCGACTTGCTCGTGTACCTGCGGGACCTCTCCGGAAACCCGACCCAGTACTACTTCCAGTTCACGACGTACAAGCCGACGGGCAACGCCGTCCGCCTGGATCTGCCACGGGCCGTGCCGACGCCGGAGAACCCCGGCATCACGGATTCGGATCTGATCGAGCAACTTGGTGTGAAGCAGGTGCAGGATGCGGTGCCGACACACGCGCAGCCGCGCGAGCCCGAGTCGGCAGCCATGCCGCAACGCCATTGAAGTTGTCCATCAAGCTCGTTCCAGGAGAGAAACGATGAGGATACGACATCTACGGCACTTCACACCACTGAGCGTGTTGGTCATCGCCGCTTGGCTGACCGCATGGCCCGCCGTGGCCCAGTACGATATCGACTGGTACACGATGGATGACGGCGGCGACATGTGGACGATCGGCGGTACGTTCGAGCTGTCCGGGACCATCGGCCAGGCCGATGCGAACGTCGTTGTCATGACGGGCGGCGATTTCGAGCTCACCGGAGGCTTCTGGCCGGGTATGGTCGGCCCATCGCTGTATCCCGGCGACATGGACTGCGATGGCGATGTCGATTTCGACGACATCAACCCGTTCGTCCTAGCACTTTCCGGTCCAGCCGCGTACTACGCCGAGTACCCCGACTGCAACTGGCTCCATGCGGACTGCGACGGAGATGGGGATGTCGACTTCGACGACATCAACCCGTTTGTGGCGCTGATTGGAAGCTAATTGCGGCGGATTGATGGGTGACTGCGCTTCGGAGGGAAAGAGCACTGTAGCGTTCTTTCGGTCCGGTGCCTCGGGCCCAGGGATAGGCCGGGCGCACCGGGCTGGAGGGGCGTGCCTCGTTCGAAGCGGAGTAGTGGCAGGCCCGGCGAGTTGAGGTCGACGGGCCTGCCTGCTGACCATCGAGGGAAGGACCATGCCGATCGAAAATTCGCCCACGGGATTGAGCGATGCCGAAGTCGGAGACCGGGTTCGTGTCCGGCGTGGAAAGCATGCTGGCGAGCGGGGCGTCATCACGGTGGTCGACACCTCACGCCGGGCTGCCTACCACGTGAAACTCGATAGCGGCCCGAACAGTTGGTACGCGCGGGACGACATCGACGTGCTTCCCGGATAAGTCACCTGAGGCGACCACGCCACGATCCAGATCCACGTGGAGGGGGGCAGGGGGGATCGAGGCAGGCGCGGCGTCCGACGGACCGGTTTCCTGACTTCGGGGGTGCTGTGCGCGGGCTGGCCGGGGGATCTCTCCAGCGGCATTGCAGCTAAGCAACGTGTCGGGTACCAATTCGGGCTCGTTGTCCGGTCCAAGACCGCGTTTGCATGAGGCACGGCGTTTCGCGGCTCGTGGTGGATGCTCCTGGGAGGCTGCGATGATCACCGTTCACATCGTATTCAACGCCCATCTGGATCCCGTCTGGCTCTGGCCCTGGCCATCCGGCCTGGATGCTCTATTGGGCACCTGCCGCAGTGCCTGTGACCGCCTCGACAACCACGAAGACCTGCACTTCTGCAAGGGCGAGGCCTGGGGCTACGAGCGCATCGAGCAGATCGCTCCGCCGTTGTTCGAGCGGATTCGCGCTCATGTCCAGGCCGGGCGTTGGCACATCGTCGGTGGATGGTGGATCCAGCCCGACTGCAACGGCCCCACCGGCGTCGGTTTCGAGCGACAAATCCAGGCCGGGAAGGAGTATTTCCTCGATCGCTTCGGGCAGTTTCCCCGTACCGCGTGGAACGTCGACACCTTTGGCCACACCGCCACGCTCCCCACGATCATGCACGCTGCCGGTCAGGATCGGTACGTCATGATGCGGCCGCAAGAGCACGAGATGGCACTTCCGGCCCGGGTTTTCCGCTGGCGCGAACGAGAGGGCGGCCCGGAGATCGTGACGTTCCGCATCGCGCGGGCCTATACCTGCCGCGAGATCACCATGGGTCACGTGCAGGCGGCGCTGACCGAGCTGCCACCCGGCATCGATCACACGATGTGCTTCGCCGGTCTCGGCGATCACGGCGGCGGCCCGACCGAACGCCAGATCGCATGGTGCCGTGACCACGCCGAGAAGATTCCGGGTTGCCGGCTCGTCTTCTCGTCGCCGGACCGCTTTTTCGATGCCATCTGGGATCGACGCGACACGCTACCCATTGTGACCGGGGAGCTTCAACAGCACGCCGTCGGCTGCTACACCGTGCATCGCCCTGTCAAGGTGGCCGTGCGCCAGGCCGAACACGCCTTGTTCTGTGCCGAACGCGCCCACGCGGCCGATCCGCGACCCGAACCCGATACCGCTGCCCGCTTGGCCGACGCGTGGAAGCGCGTGTGCTTCGCACACTTTCACGATACCTATGGCGGAACGTGCATTCCGTCGGCGTACGGGCAGATTCACGCCCAGATCGGCGAGAGCCTGACCGTCGCCGATGACATTCTCCAACATGCTCTCCGGCGTCGAATGGAGGCTTTTCCCGACGATCCCCAGCCGCGAATCGTGCTGTGCAATGCGTCGGACACAGCGTACGACGGATACGCCGTTCATGAGGCCTGGTCCACGCACGCGCCCTATCCCGAACAGCACCGGCTTATCGACGAGCGTGGTGAGACCGTGCCACATCAGTTGCTGCACGGCGAATCGCTGGTTTTGCACGAACAGATCTGGCTGTTGCCGCTGCTTCTCCGGATTCACGTGGAGCCGGGGGAACTGCGTGTACTCCGCATCGTGCGTGCTGATGCCTCGGCAAGCGATGGCAGCCCGGCTGCGGTGCGTGTCTTGGGCGCGGCTGACGAGCTGGCGAATGATGCCAGCGTGGCCTTGCGTCTGAAGGACAGCGGTGAGCTGCAATTGTCCGCCGACATGATGCTCCCGCTCCCGCAGCTGGATCTGGTCGACGATCCTTCCGATACGTGGTCGCACGACGTGGATCGCTACGGTGCCGAGTCCATCGCTTCAGCCGAGTGGGAGAAGCCGGAGGCGCTCGACCAGGGCCCGCTGATGGGTGCACTTGAGGTGCGGGGGCAGATCGGCCAGAGCACGCTCGTCGCCGAGTATCGCGTATACGCCGGCGAGCCGTTCGCGGAGCTTCTCTTACGAGTTGCGTGGGCGGAGCAGCACAAGGCCCTGAAGCTGACGGTGTCACCACCGGGGCCGCTCACCGGCCATGTCGTCGGAATCCCCGGGGGCGAGTTGCGGCGTCTGCCCGACGAGCGCGAGTTGCCCGCCCATGACCGGACGCTGGTTGAACTTGCCGACGGGCGACGCCTCGGGCTGGTCTTCCCCGATGCTTACGCCCTCGACGCCCGCGCGGATCGTCTCAGGATCACGCTCCTCCGCAGCCCGCTGATGGCCCACCACGATCCCTACCGGGCGCGGGGACCACGCGGAATCCATGCAGATCAGGGCGTCCACGAGTTCCGGTTTCGCTTCCTGGCGGGCCCCGACATCACCGGCCGCGACCTCGACCGGCAGGCCCTCATGTTCCACCGGCCGCTGCTGGGGGCCGATCTGACGCGGGGCATGCCGCCGGAATAGGCGTCGTCCGGGTCTCAGACCGCCGTGGCAGGGCGTTTCGCACCTGATTCGCTGGGCAGGACCGGTTGACACCGCGCTGGCTCCACCGCTAAACTGCTGTGCTCCGGTCTCGCCGCGACCGGAGTGTTTTGCCCGCTCGCACGGGGTGCGTGGCGATGTGCCACAGTGGGCCGCCTGACTCACGGCTGGCGGTTCAGGCCTCCGAGCGGGTCCGCGTCCGTGCAGTCATTGGAAGTGCGGCGGTCGGGCATCGGAACCGTAGGAGCCGATTGACCCGTTACCCGGTGGTGTAATCGGTAACACACCAGGTTTTGGTCCTGGCATTCCTGGTTCGAGTCCAGGCCGGGTAGCTTTTACGGTGGACCGACGTAAGCCGAATACGCAGCGTCGTTCGCCATAGCCTCGGAGGAACTCATGCAGCAACCGCGGGTCGCCGCCGTCATCCTTGCCGCCGGCAAGGGAACGCGCCTGAAGAGCGATTTGCCGAAGGTGCTGCACGAGGTCTGTGGGCGGCCGATGTTGGCGTACGTATTCGAGGCGTGCCGGGAGGCCGGCGTGCGGGATTGCCTGACGGTAATCGGGCACGGCAAGGACCTCGTCATCAATGCGCTGGCGGACGACAACGACGGCGTCGTTTGGATTGAGCAGGCCGAGCAGCTTGGAACCGGTCACGCCGTCATGGTCTGCCGGGAGCAGCTTCAGGCTTACGACCACGCGCTGGTGATCTGCGGCGATGGCCCGTTGCTCCGCGCCGACACGATTCGCGTGCTGCTGGAACGCCACCTCGCCGACGAAGCCGCCGCCACGCTCGCTACCGCCGTGCTCGATGATCCCACGGGGTACGGGCGTATCTGGCGTGATGAGGCGGCTGACTTGCGCGGCATCGTGGAGCACGCCGACTGTACGCCGGAGCAACGCGAGATTCGCGAGGTCAACCCAAGCTACTACTGTTTCCGGGTACCCGACCTTCTGGACGCCCTGGGGCAGATCCGGCCCAACAACGCGAAGAACGAGTACTACATCACGGACACGCTGTCGATCCTGATGAAGGCGGCGAAGCGCGTCGGAGCGATTACGTCGGTCCCACCCGAGGATATCTACAGCATCAATTCGCGGCAGGACCTGGCCCGCGTCAACAATGTCATGCGCACGCGCGTGCTCGAACGGCTGATGAGCGAGGGGGTGACGATTGTCGATCCGGCCACGACGTGGATTGATGCTCGCGCCCGGATCGGGCGGGATACGATCATCCGTCCGTTCGTGGATATTGATGGTCCGGTGCACATTGGGAACCGGTGTCGGGTCGGGCCTTTCGTCCATCTCTCGGGTCACACCGAGGTGCCCGACGAGACATCCGTTGCAGCCTTCACGGGAGACTCCGCATGACCGGCATCCGCATCTTCTCCGGACGCGGCAACCGCGGTCTGACTGAGCAGCTCGCCCAGTATCTCGGCTATCCCGTTGGCCGCGTGCTGCTGGAAGATTTCCCCGACGGCGAGGTGTCTCTGAAGCTGGTTGAGGATGTGCGCGGGTGCGATGCGTACATCGTGCAGCCCACGTGCCCCCCCGGAAACGACAACCTGATGGAGCTGCTGATCTTCATCGATTGTCTCAAACGCGCGTCGGCCAACCGGATCACGGCAGTGATTCCGTATTTCGGCTATGCGCGGCAGGACCGCAAAGAGGAAGGGCGTGTCCCGATCACGGCCAAGCTCGTCGCCAATCTGCTGACGACCGCCGGCGCCGACCGCGTCCTGACCGTCGATCTGCACGCCGCTCAAATCCAGGGCTTTTTCGACATCCCGGTGGACAACTTGTCTGGCGAGCCCGTGTTCTCGGCTTACGTCGCCTCGCTCGATGTCGGGCCGCTGACCTTGGTCAGCCCCGATGTCGGAAACGTCAAGCGTGCTCGCGTCTACGCCAACCGGCTGGGCGGCGATTTGGCCATCATCGACAAGCGGCGGGTCAGCGGATCAGAAATCAAAACGATGGCGATCATCGGCGATGTCGAGAACAAAACGGTTCTGATGGTCGACGACATCATCGCCACGGGCGGAACCGTGGCGCGAGCGAGCGAGTTGGTCCGCCAGCATGGAGCCAGGCGCATCATTGTCGCCGCAACCCACGGCGTGCTCTGCGGGCCCGCGGTGGACCGGTTGGCCGATGCCCCAATCGATCACCTCGCGGTCACGGATACGATCCCCATCGCGGACCGCGTGCGCGAGAAGCTACCCAATCTCACGGTGCTGACGATCAGCAATCTGGTCGGGGAGGCCATACGGAGGATTCACCGGAACGAATCGGTCAGCAGTTTGTTCATGAAGTAGGGTTTACCCTCCCCGACCGCGGCGGACGCGCGCCGGGCAGACAATGGAGTTGAGGGATGGATAAAGTAACAATCCAAGGTGAGGCACGGGAACCTGGTGGACATCATGCCAATGACCGGTTGCGGTCACGCGGGATGATTCCGGCCGTGATCTACGGTCACGGGCAGCCGCCAGAAATGGTGGCGCTCTTGCGGCATGACGTCGCGCTCGCGCTCGAGCGCATGGCACGCGTCATCAAGCTGCAGATTGACGGCAAGGATAGGCAGTACCTGATCAAGGACGTGCAATTCGACCATCTCCAGCAGCATCCGGTCCACGTCGATCTCATGCGCGTGGATCCGAATGAACGTGTCCGCGTGAAAGTGTCGGTGGACCTGCGCGGAACGCCGAAGGGCGTGGCGCATGGCGGAACGCTCGTACACGTCATCACGGACCTCGATGTCGAATGCCTGCTCGTCAAGATCCCGGAGACTTTGCGGGCCCGCGTCGATCACCTCGGGCTCAGCGAGGTCCTGCACATCAAGGACATCGAATTGCCGCCTGATGTGAAGGCCCTGCACGAGCCGGACGACATCGTGGCCGTCGTGCATCCGCCACGTGGCAAGGTCGATGCCGAAGAGGAAGAGGAAACGCCGGGCGAGGGTGCTCAACAGCCCGAGATCATCGGCAAGAAGCCGAAAGAGGGCGCTGAGGATGAAGGTGGAGCCTAGCCGTGAAACTGATTGCCGGCCTGGGCAATCCCGGCTCACGCTATGCCGAGTCTCGACACAACGTCGGGTTCATGGTTGTGGACGAGCTGGCACGGCGGTGGGCGGCGGACGTGACACGGTACGACCGGCATTTCGAGGCGCTCTGCGGGCGCACCGAAGCCTGCGGTCAGACCGTGTTTCTCCTCAAGCCGGCGACGTTCATGAATCTCAGCGGCCGCAGTGTCGCGGCGGCTTGGCGCTACTACAAGCTCGCGGTGTCGGACATGCTGGTGGTGCACGACGATCTGGACCTGGCCGTCGGACAGGTGCGGATCCGGTCGGCGGGCTCGGCCGGGGGCCACAAGGGCCTGGACAACGTGATACGCCACGTCGGTACGGACGAAGTGCCACGCTTGCGGATTGGGATCGGAAAGGTCCACCGCGCTGCCACCGTGGACTACGTCCTGAGCCGCTTTCTCCCCGACGAGCGGCCGGTGGTCGAAGAGGGTGTCCGCTATGCGGCGGATGCCGCCGTGCATTGGGTGCAGAGCGGGATCGCAGCGGCGATGAACCAGTTCAATCGCAGACAGAACGGAGAGTCCCGGACGGATTCGTCCGAACCTGACTCGTGACCGGAAGGAGAATGATCTTGAAGCGCTACGAAGCGATGTTCCTGTTTGACACGGCCGTCTCGCGCGATTGGGAGACCACCGTGCAGGAGGTCCAGCGGTTGCTGGATCGCATTGGTGCCGAGCTCCTCGTCTGTGTGAAGTTTGACGAACGCAAGCTCGCCTACGAACTGAACAAACGCAAACGCGGCATGTACGTGCTGACGTACTTCGAGGCGCCGCCCGAGCGAATCACCGATCTCGAGCGAGACGTTCGCCTCAGCGAGCTGCTCCTGCGGGTGCTCGTGCTGCGGGCCGAAAACCTGACCGAGGAACGGCTCGCCGAGCTGCGTGCGCATCCGGCCGATACGCCGCTGGCCCCCATGACGGGCGACGGACGCCGGCACGATGATGACCGTCGTCCGCACGATCGCCGTCCGGGTCGCGACAGGTTCTCCGACGGGGGTGGTGACAGGCCGGACCGAGGGGCCGGCGAGAGGCGCCCAGCTCCCGCGCCCGCGCCCGTCCCTAGCAGTGCACCGGCCGCACCTGCGGAGACCGCGTCCGACGCCGGCACCCCGGCACCCGCGCGGGAGCCTGTTCCGGACAAGGCTCCCGCGGAGGAGCCTGGTGGCGCACCGGCCGCCGGTGCCGATGTTTCCCCGGCGGTACCACCGAAAGAGGAGACCGAGGCCTAACCCGATCGTCCCGCGGAAAGCAGGTGAGAACGATGGCAAGCTACAACCGCGTCATCTTGATGGGCAATCTGACTCGCGACCCCCAGCTTCGGTACTTGCCGAGCAACACCGCCGTCTGCGATTTCGGCCTCGCCACGAATCGCCGCTGGCGCGACCAGGAAGGCAACCAGCGCGAGGAAGTCTGCTTTGTCGACATCGAGGTATTCGGGAAACAAGCGGAGGTCGTGAACCAGTACATGGCCAAGGGACGCCCGATCCTGGTGGAAGGCCATCTTCGCTTCGAGAGCTGGACCGGTCAGGACGGCCAGAAACGCTCGAAGCACCGCGTCGTCGCCGAGAAGTTCCAGTTCGTCGGCAGTCGAGAGCAGGGGCAGGGGGGCGGCGGAGCCCCTTACAACCGTAGCGCACCGCCGCAGGACAGCGGCCCCCATCCCGGTCCCGCCGGCCAGGGGCCCAACAGCGTGCCTCCGACCGGTGACGAGATTCCGTTCTAAGCTGAACCCGCTGTTATGAGGATTCACATATGGCTACACGTTCGATACTCAAGCACCAGAGAAAGCGCAAACGAGCGCGGCGGATGGACAACGCGCGCTTTCGGGCTCCCAAGCTCAAGCCCGACGAGATTGACTACAAGGATGTGCCGACGCTACAGCGCCTGACCAGTGCCCAGGGGAAGCTGTTTTCCCGCAAGCGCACCGGTTTGGACGCGGAGTGTCAGCGGCGGGTCGCGCTTGCCCTCAAGCGTGCACGCTTCATCGCCCTGATGCCCTACGTGACGTGATCGGGGCCGCGCGGTGAACCTTGCCTCACGGTTGGTTCCCCGCGGAACGGCGCACGCCGACGTCGGAACGTCCGGAAGACGGTCCCGTTGGCCTGCCAGAACACAATCAACCTCACATGGAGAGACGAAGCATGCGGTTGTTGTTGCTCGAGGACGTGCGGAAGCTGGGGCATATTGGCGACATCGTGGATGTCGCATCCGGGTACGCTCGTAACTACCTGCTCCCACTCCGGCTTGCCACGGAGCCGACAGAAGAGAATATCCAGGCCATTGCCGAGCGGCGAAAGGCGGCCGCGGCGGAACGCGCCATGCGCTTGAAGCGATTCACCGACCTCGCCGAGCAGATGGCGAACGTGTCCGTCACCATCGAGGCCGCTGCCAATCCCGAAGGCACGCTCTATGGGTCGGTCAGTGAGAAGGACATCGCCGACGCGCTCCAGGCGCAGGGCTTCCCCATTCAGCCTGACCACGTTATCTTGGACGGACACATCCGGACGCTCGACAATCGTCTCGTGACGCTCGAGTTTGCGGATGAGATTACCGCCGAGGTCAAGGTCTGGGTTGTGAGGGAAGGAGAGACCCCTGGTGGCGACGACGCCGACGAAACCGAGCAGCCCGACGAACCCACCGACGCCGACGCCGACGCCGAAGGGTAATCACGGGTCTGTCTTCGATCGTCGTTTGCCACAGGATATCGAAGCCGAGCGCGCGGTGCTCGGCTCGATGTTGCAGGACAAGGAGGCCATCGGCGAGGTCATCGCGGTTCTCCGGGATGCCGGCGCCGGGGCCTTCGCCCGCGAGAGCCACCGGCAGCTCTTCGATGTCCTCATCAAGCTGTTCGTCGACGACCAGCCAATCGACGGCGTGGTCATCAAGGACGAGTTGGTCCGTCGCGATCTGTGGGACAAGCTGGGCAAGTTCGATTTCCTCGGCAGTCTCGTTAGCGCGGTCCCTTCGTCCCGGCGCGCGCGGCACTACGCTCGAATCGTCTACGATAAGCACCTCCTGCGCCAGCTCATCGACGCCACGTATCGCGTCATGGAGCACGCCTACGATGGCGACGAGCCGGCGCGCGACGTGCTCGATTACGCGGAGAAGGAAGTTTTCGGCGTCACGGAGCGCCGGGTCTCCGGAGAGGCACAGCCGCTGTCCGCCCTCGTGCAGGAAGCCTTCAAGACGATCGAGCGCCGCGGCGAAGACGCGCTGACCGGCGAACCCAGCGGCTTCCGCGAACTGGATGAGCTGACGTGTGGGCTGCAGGCCGGCGAACTGATCATCGTGGCCGGCCGTCCATCCATGGGAAAGACCGCGCTGGGCCTGAATATGGCCGAGCATCTGGCGATCGTCGAACACCGTCCGGCCCTCTTCTTCTCGCTCGAAATGAGCCGCCAGCAGGTCACCCAGCGGATCCTGTGCAGTCGGGCGCGGGTGAACTCGCACTCGCTGCGCCGCGGGCGCCACTCGGCCGAGGACATGCAACGCCTGCAGGAGGTCGCGGGCGAGTTGAGCGATGCGCCGCTGTACGTGGATGACACCTCCGATATCACCATCCTGGAGTTGCGGGCGCGTGCGCGCATGGCTTACCGTCGCCATGGCATCCGGGCCATCTTCGTCGATTACCTCCAGCTTATGCGACTTCCGAAATCTGAGAATCGCCAGATCGAGGTCGCCACGATCTCACGCGGCCTCAAGGCCCTGGCGAAGGATCTCGGCATCCCCGTCGTCGCCATGGCCCAGCTCAACCGTAGCCCCGAAGACAAATCCCGGCGTGGGAACCGGCCGCGGATGAGCGATCTGCGTGAATCGGGCGCCATCGAGCAGGACGCCGACGTCATTGCGCTGCTGCACCGGGAGTCCTACTTCAAGACGAAGGACGCCCCCGGCGTCGGCGATGAGGGGGAGCTTCCGCCAGCCGGCGACGTCGCCGATCCCGACGAGAATCTGGCCGAGTTGATCATCGACAAGCAGCGGAACGGTCCGACCGGACGCATCAAGCTGCACTTCAACCGCCACTTCACGCGCTTCGACAACCACCTGCCGGTGGCAGCGGGGCTGACCTATATCCCCCAGGACTCACCCGAGACGCCGTTCTAGCCCCCGGGCCACGGGATCGGACCTGTCCGATTGCGACCTCTCTCCACTTTGCACACCTTTCGCCGCCCACGGGGCCAGCGTCCGATACAAGGGGCGGTCGGAGTGAGGCATGCGGTACCCTCGCGGATACCGATCTGGCAGAGGTTGGTGGCTGCTGGTGGTGGCGGGCCCTCGTTTTGACACCGTGCTCCGCCCGGGAGTAAGATGAGTTGTTGACCCCAGACGGGTCCATGATCGGATTTCACGAGGTAGGTTGCGCGGATTACTTGCGTGTTCGAGGTCCACAACGCCATCCACATCCGTACGGGCCAGCGCGCTGCCGGCGAAGCGCTTGATGCGTGGCTCGCGCAGCACGACGTCGACGTGGTAGCGGTGGCGGACGCCTACGATGCGTGCATCTACCTACTGCGGCACTACGATCGCGTGCCCGACCTTGTCCTGATTGGCACCGACTGGCTCGCGCCGGACGAATACAACATCGTGTCGTACGTGCGACAGACGTGGCCGCCCGTCGGCCTCGTTTTGTACGGCAACACGGGCGGGAACGCGGTGGTCGAGCTCCTGCCGATGACACGCATGTGCGGAACCGAGGCTGATTTGCGTCACTTGCTCGATGCGTCGCCGGCGGAAGTCCTCCGTGATCTCCACGAGGAAACCGGTCCCGTATTCGTGCCGCCCAGGCGACCCGCAGCTCGCGCGGACGACGTTCCTGCTCGGCCGAGTCCGGTTCCGGGCGACACCCGGTCTGCGCCGCCTGAAGCGGATGATCAGCCTCCTGCGTCGCGACGCCCCAGGCCGGCCCTGAAACTGGGCGATGCCGGGGCGCCGGGCTCGATTATGACCGCCGAGGAGCTCTCCGCTCTGCTGGACGGTCCCGACGAGGGCTAGATTGGCCCGCGCGGGAGTAGTGTTGGCTCCTCGTGGCTGGCGCGGAACGAGGGTTGGAGACCCGTCGCTGGGGATGGGTGAAGGAAGCAGACAATGCGCGGGAATGCACGCTTGTTGGTGGTCGGTCCGGCTGCGCTGGGAGGCGAAGTCAGCCGAGCTCTACCGCGCTTCGAAACCGCTTCCACCGACTCCCCGCTCAGTGGCCTGTGGCGAACTGGACACGAGGAGTTCGACGGGGTCATTATCTCGCTTTCTCTTGGGCGTCGGGCACTTCAGGCGATTCGCGGGCTGCGTCAGGTTGCCCCGCAGGTCAGGATCGTGGCCACGTGTTCGCCGGCCGAGGAGCCGAGGGCGCGCGAAGCGATCCAGGCGGGGGCCGACGAATATGTGCTGGAGCCGGTTCAAGCGGAGGATCTGAAGGGGGCGTTGCACATCGCCGCCGCCCCGGAGTTCGTCGCCCGTGACATACAGGCCGCCTCGTTGCACGAAATCGTGCAGCTCAGCGAGATCCTCAAGAATCTCAGCGAGGGGCCGCAGCGCGTTCTCGACCGGCTGGCCGCGC
>Ga0272441_10007231_pt1 | contig 18140 bp, 17 predicted proteins | sample SSMProp6N_FD_193582 | JGI IMG/M metagenome (GOLD analysis project Ga0272441, IMG submission 193582) | Marine sediment archaeal communities from Little Sippewissett salt marsh, Falmouth, MA, United States - SSM-Prop-6N | ecosystem: Environmental > Aquatic > Marine > Wetlands > Sediment ... | reverse complement strand
CGGACATCACGCTGTCGATCAACAACAACGTGACGCCCAACAAGGCCATCGGGCAGCTCGGGGCCTTTGAGGTCACCGCTGGCACCTTCGAGGTCTCCGGTGAGCTGACCGCCTACTTCGCCGACACCGCCGGCATCGACGCCGTGCGGGCCAACAGCGACGTCACGCTGGACCTGCACCTGGTGAAGGACAACGCGGGCATCTCCCTCGACGTGCCGCTGATCACGCTGGGTGACGGTCGGCCGAACGTGGCCCAGGACGAAGCGATCACGCTCCCGCTGCAGACGGACGCTGCTACGGGCGCCAAGATCGACGCCAGCCTGGACCACACGCTGCTCATGGTGTTCTGGGACTACCTCCCGACCGCCGCCGAGTAGCTTCGACTGGGGCCCCTTCGGGGGCCCCACAGGAGAACGATCATGGCCAAGAAGTGCAAGACGAAGCGTAAGGGCGGAAAGAAGAAATGAGTACGCCCGGACGTAGGAAGGCGCTGAAGGCGCTCGCGCGACGGAAGCGCATCAACAAGGAGCGGGTCGCACGCGGCCAGGCTCCACTCGTGAAGGACCCGAAGACCGGCAAGATGAAGAAGACGTCGGCTCGGGCCCTCGGAATCAAGAGGAGCAAATCATGAGCATGTACCAGCAGTTCAAGACCAACGAGGCCGACGAGAAGAACGGTGTGTGGATCGACTACGGCGAGTTCCGCGTGCGCATCGCGCGGGCCGGCGGCGCCAACAAGGACTTCCAGAAGGCTCTGGAACGTCTGGCCCGTCCGTTCCGCCGTGCCATCGCCACCGACTCCCTGCCGGCCGAGAAGGCCGAAGAGATGCTGCGCGCGGCCTACGCCAAGGCGGTCATCCGCGCGTGGGAGACCAAGGTCGACGGCGAGTTCATGCCCGGCATCGAGAGCCCCGAGGGCGGGGACCTGCTGGAGCCCAACGAGGAGAACATCCTGGCGACGCTCCAGGCCCTGCCGGACCTGTACGCGGATCTCAAGGACCAGGCCGGCTCCTGGGCCCTCTTCAAGAGTGCGCTCAGGGAGGAAGCCTCGGGAAACTGACCAGTGTCCTGCTCTACATGCTAGAGCAGGGCGAGGTCGAGCAGAGGATCATCAAATCGTGCATGGCGCAGAGGCGACAACTACCAGACCGGATCCAGAACGCTCCCGAGCTGATGATGGGGCTGGAGCTGTACTGGGACGCCTTCTGGGACCTCAGCACGTGCAGAGTCTCGGGCTTCGGCGCGGGACCGATCCCCTGGCTGGCCATGAGGGAGTACGCGCTGACCTTCGGGTTCGATGAGGAGCAGATGGACGACCTGTTCTACTTCGTGAGGGTGATGGACAACGAGTACCTCAACCACTACGCGAAGAAGGAGAAGAAGTAGGTGGCAACGTCGAGGACCCCAGACCAGTTCGTGAGGCGGATGCGAATCCTGGCCAAGGCCGTCGAGAAGAACACTCTCGAAACGGTGCGCCGGGCCGCGATTGCCGCTGACCAAGTGCTCGTCCTCCGGACTCCGGTGGAGACCGGGCGTGCGCGTGCGAACTGGCTGGTGTCCGTCGGCAGCCCACGTACCGAGACCACCGAGTCGACGTCGCGCAGTGCTGCTCTGAATGAGGGGCGCAGCGTCATCAGCGACTACAAGCTGGGACAGGGCGGCATCTTCATCGCGAACAACCTGTCGTATATCAGTCTGCTGGATGCTGGCAGCTCGAAGAAGGCTCCGAATGGCATGACGGCGGCTGCGCTTGTCGCTGCTCGCAAGCGCTTCGTCGACGCGAAACTCCTGGATGGTGCCTGATGGCTACTGAACGTCTAGTCCTGCAGATCGACGAGAAGGGCGCAGTAGTCGTCTCTCGGAAGATCGACGACATCGGCAAATCGGCGAAGGGTGCCGGGGGTGCGCTCCAGCTCCTCAAGCGCGCTCTCGGTGCCCTCGCTGTCGCCGCCGTGATCAAGCAGTTCGTCAGCCTGGCGGACACCTTCACGGTGATCCAGAACAAGCTCAAGATCGTGACGACCGGCACGGAGAACCTGGCCGCCGTCACCGATGAGCTGTTCCAGATCGCCAAGCGCACGAGGTCGTCCTTCGAGGCCACGGCGGACTCCTACTCGAAGTTCGCGCTCTCTGCGAAGGAGCTGGGCCGCTCTCAGGCCGAGGTCCTGCGGTTCACCGAGCTGGTGAACAAGGCCGTGATCATCGGCGGTTCGACCGCGTCCGAGGCGGCCGGCGGACTCCGTCAGCTTGCCCAGGGTATCGCGTCCGGCGCGCTGCGCGGCGACGAGCTGATCTCGGTGCTGGAAAACCTTCCTTTCGTAGCGGATACGATTGCGAAAGAGCTGGGCATCACCCGTGGCGAGCTGCGCAAGCTGGGCGCCGAGGGCAAGATCACGGCCGACATCGTGCTCGACGCCTTCAAGAACCAGGCGGACTTCCTGGAGGGCGAGTACGCCAAGACCACGATCACCGTCGGCCAGGGCTTCCAGCTGATCAAGAACAGCGTGCTCGGGCTCGTCGGCGGCTTCGACTCGGCGACGGGCGTGTCCGCCAAGTTCGCCCAGGTGCTGGTCGAGATCTCCGAGTTCATCGACACGGGGCTGGCTCCGGCGCTGGAGTTCCTGCAGGACGTCGGCAGCGCGGTCTTCACCGAGATCCAGGCGGCGATCGAGCCCCTGGCGCCGGTCTTCGCCAAGATCGCCGAGCTGGCGCCCGAGGTGGCCAAGGTCATCGGCCTGGCCTTCGTGGCGACTGTCCGGACGGCCGCCGAGACGTCGGACGCCATCGCACGGCTCTTCGGGAAGCTCTTCAACTTCCTGGACGAGAACTTCGGCGACATCTTCGAGGGGATCATCACGCTGCTCGCTGACTTCGTGAACAAGGCGCTCGGGCTCATCCAAGGCCTGATCGAGGGCTTCCGCAAGGGCATCGACGCCGTGCGGAAGTTCCTGGGCCAGGAGCCGCTGGATGCGTTCGACCTGATCCAGATCGACCCGATCGCCGTGGGCCAGATCGGCCGCAACCTCGGCCGAACGATCGCTGACGGCCTGGAGAGCTACGACCTGACGGGAGTGCTCGATCGGATCATCTCCAGCGTGGAGGACGCCCAGCTGAAGCGTCAGCTGGAGCGCGCTCGGGAAACCGCTGCCGCCAACCAGTCCGCCATCCAGACCGAGGGCGGAGAGGCCGCCACGTCGCCGGCACAGCGCGACGCGGCCCTGCTGGTCGAGAAGACGATCCAGGGGCTGCAGCGCGAGCAGGAGCTGATCTTCCTGACGAACAAGGAGCGCGAGCGAGCGCTCGCCCTGGACAAGCTGAGGGCCGAGCTGGCCAAGACCGGCCAGACCCTCGGGGAGGGCGATGCGGCGACGATCACGGCGCTCCTGGAGGAGAATGACGCCCTGGAGGAACAGGCGCGGATCCTGAACGAGATCAAGGGCCCGCAGATCGCCTACCAGAACGCTCTCCGCGCCCTGGACGTGCTCCTCGACCAAGGCAAGATCAACCAGGAGGAGTACACGGCGGCCCTGAAGGAACTGAAGAAGGAGCTGCGCGACGCCGAATCGGACCCGAACATCCTCGGGCTCGGGCAGGCGCTGAAAGTTACGTTTGACCAGGCGACCAGTTCTCTGCTAGAATTTACCAGGACCGGCAAGTTCGAGATCCGCTCGTTCGCGGCCGACGTGCTGGAGCAGTTCGCGCGGATCGCCGCTGCCCAGGCTTTCCAACGCCTCGGTGGCGCGTTCGGGCTCCCTGGCTTCGCCACGGGCGGTCAGTTCACCGTCGGCGGCTCGGGCGGCACCGACAGCCAGACGGTCGCGTTCCGGGCCACTCCTGGGGAGCAGGTGACCATCACCAGGCCGGGACAGCAGCAGGCCGCGACGATGGCCGTTCCGTCGACGGCGGCTCCGCAGATGAACGTGAAGGTTGTGAATGTGCTCGATCCGAACCTGGTCGTCGATGCGATGTCCAGCACGGAGGGCGAGGAGGTCATCATCAACACGATCTCCCGGAACCCGAGCGTAGTCCGACAGGCAATTTCGTGACGGCCCCGCGCCTGGTAGCAAGAGCCGGCGTGGTGGCGGGCAACAGCGACTTCGGCGCGGGCCGTCACAACTTTAGAGAGGCGAGACGATGAGCTACTGGATCAAAGGGTCGTCGACCGACTACCTCGACTTCAGCGACACGCTGGCGACGATCCTCGCCGCTACGAGTGAGAGCGTGGCCACGGCGGCGGTCAACTCCGGCGGCTCCGGTTATGTCGTGGGTGACATACTGACCGTGGCCGGCGGCACGGCGACGATCGCCGCGCAGATCGAGGTCACCTCCGTGGCGGCCGGCGTCATCGACGGGATCCGCATCTTCAACGCCGGATCCTACACCTCGAACCCGACGACCACGGCGAACGCCGTCACCGGTGGCACCGGCAGCTCGGCGACCATCAACCTGACGATGAGCGACCTCGGCTGGACCGTGAACGCGAACCGCGTCTGGGACGGCGGCTCCGAGAAGGAGGTCATGGTCGAGGGCGAGGGCGGCGGCTCCGACTCGATTCACGTCGGCTGGAGGACCTTCTCCAATGTCGGCGGCGACTACTACAACTGGGAGCTGCACGGCTTCACCGGCTTCAGCACCTCCTTCGGCATCGAGGAGCAGGCCAACTCGTCGCCCGGCAACCACGAGGATGCCTCGCCGGGCTTCTACGGCACCTACCTCGCGCTCTCGCAGAACAGCTTCAACTGGTGGGTGAATATCAACAGCTACCGGATCATCATCACGGCGAACGTCGGCTCGGTCTACGCCCACGCTTACATGGGCTGGGGCAACCGCTACGGCACGTCGAGCGAGTATCCGCAGCCGCTCTACATCTCCGGCTCGAACGCTGAGCCGCAGGAGAACCAGAACGAGTCTGGCAAGTACAGCTCGATCGTCGATCCCTGGGTGACCGGCACCTTCCCTGAGGGCGGCGGGACGTGGGTGTTCACTCCCGGCGGGACGTGGGTCCAGACCATCAACCGGCGCGCGACCTCGCCCTACGACGACTGCTGCGTGGTGCCGACCCAGCGCCCGCAGATCGCGTTCACGACCCCGAGCCAGGAGATCGACCGATTCTGCTCTACCACTCACGCCTGGTATCAGTTCACGAACTCCACGAGCACCGGCAGCGGTGGCACGCCCACGGCGAACGTGCTGACGACCGGCGACGACGACGATCACGTCCTGGTTCCGTGCTTCGTCATCCGGACGACCGGCACCGGCGCGAACCTGCTGCTGGAGATCGACGAGTGCCGCTGGTGCAACAACTTCGGCGGCGTCTCCAGCGAGGACCGCTTCATCGAGGCGGACGGCACCGCCTGGCGCGTCTTCCAGAACGGCAACCGCAACGACAGCTACGCCTACATCGCGATCAAGGAGGCCGACTGATGGCTTACCAGACTGGCTCTGCCACCGACATCGCTGACCTGATCGGCGACCTCTTCACGTTCGCGACCGGGCTCACCACGACGCCGTGGACTCAGGACGAGCTGGACACGCTCCAGGGAACACTCCATCGCGGGGACTGCTACGTCACCTTTCGCTGGGACGACACCGTCGAGACCGACCTCGGCCTCTACCAGAGCCTCGGCTGGACTACCAGCACGGCCGCGCACCAGATGCCCGACGACAGCGGCAACGGTGACACCGGCGGCGTGGTCAGCACCGGGCGCCGCGTGACGTTCGGCAGCGCTGGGCCCTACACCGCCTACCACTTCTTCGCCGGCGAGGGCGATGAGCCCTACATCTACGTCGTGGTCGAGGTCTCCTCCGGCGTCTACCGCCACTTCGGCTTCGGCAACATCAAGAAGTTCGGGACCTGGACTGGCGGTGAGTTCGTCTACGGGCACATCCTCGCCACCTTCGCCCTGGACAGCCCCACCAGCTCAGCGCACCAGTTCCTGCTGGACGGCCTGGGCTCCTCCGTCGCCGACATGGGCACGATGCACGTCGAGGACCTGTCCTGGCAGGACGTCGACGAGAAGTGGGTCGTCTTCGGCAACACGTCCCGAGCGAACGGGGGCCAAGATCGAGCGGGGGAGCAGCGCGGCGTCTTCATCGGCACGTCCCGCTGCGGCCTGGCCTACTACCTCTCGACCATCCGCTACACCGAGGGCACCGCCCTGAAGCTGATCACGCCGGTCCAGGTCTGGGACTTCGACCAGGCCGCCGCCCCCGACACCTACGCCTTCATGGGCGAGATGGCCGACATCGGCATCGTGAACATGCACGCCTTCACGCCCGGTCAGGAGATCACCGTCGGCACCGACACCTGGATGGTCTTCCCGTGGGTCCGGAAGCGCTACGAGCAGGACGACGAGCAGGAAAGCTGGAACGCTGGCGTGGCCTACAAGAAGGTGACCTGATGGCTGACTACGTCGGGAACACTTCGATCGGGGGGATTGAGCTTTCGGCCCTGGCCGGCGGCGTCAACGGCGCCGCAGTGGCTGACGAGTTCGGGGCCGTCTTGCCGGTCAACATTCCGGACGCCGGCAGCTTCGAGGACGCGCCAAGCGAGCCGACGCCGTTCACCGACCATTCGACGTTCGAGTTCGACTCTGGTCCTGGCCAGTTCTGGTTCGAGCTGATCCACTACACGCCCGAGGCGATCGAGCTGGGCAACATCCTGACGACGGTCACCCAAGAGGTCGAGATCTACAACTCCTACCGCCGGGAGAGCCAGACGCTGACCTCGGTCACCAACAACGCCGGCGGCGGGATCACCTTCGACGGCCTGCCCAGCCTCCCGACCGAGCTGGGGACGCAGACCGGCGTCGTCTTCGACGTCGTCATCTCCGTGGACGGTCCTCCGACCATTCTGGGCAACATCAACGTCGTGACTGACCCTGCCTCCTTCGCCATCCCGATCAGCGGCTCGCGCGTCGTCATGTTCGCCTGGGAGCCCGAGATCGGCATCGTCGAGACGCTGGAGTGGAAGACCGACATCCTGACCGCGACCGACGGCACCGAGCAGCGCATCGCCTGGCGGAAGAACCCCCGGCAGAACATCGAGATGACCGTCCGCATCCCCGACGGCGACGAGCAGAGACTGATGGCATCCCTCTTGAAGGGCTGGCACCAGCGCGTCTTCGGCGTGCCGATCTGGTGGGAGGCCCAGGTCTTGCAGGCCGACGTGGCCTCCGGCGCGACGTCCGTCTCCATCGACACCGACTACGCGGACTACCGCGAGGACGGCCTGATGATCATCTGGAAGGACCCGATGACCTTCGACGCCGTCCAGATCGACACCGTCAACGCGAACAGCCTCGACCTGACCTCGCCGCTTTCCAGTAGCTACACGGCCGGTGAGACGCTGGTGATGCCTCTGCGCGTCGCCCAGCTTGGGCAGGACATTCCGATTCAGCGCTACCTGAACGCCCTGCGTGAAGTCCGGCTGAACTGGCTGGTCCGCGACAACGACGTGGGCGACTCTTTCGGCGATACGACGCCGTTCTCGACGCACAACTCGAAGGTCATGCTCGATGGGTCCAACGTGGCCGATGGGCTGGTGCCTGACGGCCTGTTCCGGAAGATCTACACCCACGACAGCGAGGTCGGCCCCTTCTCGCAGTTCTCCGACTGGAACTCGTCCGTCCCGGTCACGCAGAAGGGATTCTACGGCGGCTCGCGGCAGGCGATCTGGGAGACTCGCCGCCTGGTCCACGCGCTTCGCGGTTCGCAGGTGTCCTTCTACCTGCCGACCTTCAGCTTCGACCTGATCCCGACCGAGGGCCTGGCCACCAGCTCGACCGACCTGCGGATCGAGAACATCGGCTACACCGACTACATCGACGGCGTCGAGCCCTTCAAGTCCGTCTGGATCGAGCTGGACGACGGCACCATCCTGACGCGCCAGATCACCGACGCCCAGGTGGTCGACTCGCAGACCGAGGTGCTGACGGTCGACTCGCAGTGGACCGCTGACGTGGCGCTTGACGAGATCGTGCGGATCTCACTGCTGCAACTGGTCCGCATCGCGGATGACACCGTCCAGTTTGTCCATCGCTATCCTGGAGACGCCCAGATCACCATGAACGTCCGAGGAGCACCCTAGAATGGCTTTCGATACCAACGAAACCAGTGTGGAGAGTGGGCGACCGATCGAACTGTTCGAGTTCGAGATTGGCACGACCACCTACCGCTACACGAACGCCGAGGATGACATCACCTACTCGGCAAACACCTACACGAGCGAGCCGATCATCCGGACGGCGCCGACCCTGTCCTCCAGCGACAGCGGCCGGCAGCAGATGGAGATCGTCCTCCCGTCCGACAACGTGATCGCCGCGCGCTACGTCGGCATCGTCCCGGCTGAGCGCGTGAACGTCCGCATCCTGCGCTTCCACCGCGACGACTCCCCGAACGGGATCGTCCTCTGGGTCGGCCGGATCGTCTCGGCCAAGTATGAGAAGCAGGGCGCCCTCTGCCGGCTGTTCTCCGTCTCGTCCGAGTCTGCACTGTCGCGGCCGTGCCCGAACCGCAAGTTCCAGGGCCTGTGCAACCACACGCTCTACGACAGCTTCTGCCAGGTCAATCCGGACTCGTACAAGTACGAGGATGAGGTGACCGCCGTCTCCGGCGCCACCATCACCGTGAATGGCATCGGCACCGAGGGCGACGACTGGGCTCGTGGTGGAGTAGTCGCCTGGGGCAACGAGCGCCGGCTGGTGACCGATCACACGGGCAACGTCCTGACGCTGCGCCTGCCCTTCCCCGAGAGCCCGCTCGGCGAGACCGTGACCGTCTTCGCTGGCTGCGACCACGAGGCGGCGACCTGCAACTCCAAGTTCTCGAACATCATCAACTTCGGTGGCTTTCCCTTCGTGCCTGAGAAGGACCTCTTCTCGGCCGGTCTGGAGTAGATCATGTTCTGGTTCGCTCTCCTAGTCTGGGCCGTGACGACCGTCGCCTTCGAGATCATCCGGCCGAAGCCCAAGTTCGAGGACGCCCGCCCGGCGGCGCTGGGCGACTTCCAGTTCCCGACCGTGACCGAGGGCCGCGCGGTTCCGCTGGTCTGGGGCCAGGTCAAGCTGAAGGCGCCGAACGTCATCTGGTACGGGGACTTCTACAAGGAAGCCCAGACCGAGGAGGTCAGCACCGGCCTGTTCTCGTCCGAGACCGTGATCACCCACTACCGCTATTTCGTCGGGATGCACTTCGCGCTCTGCTTGGGCCCGGTCGACTCGCTGGAGGGCGTCTGGAACAACGAGAAGAACGTCTACTCGTCCACCCTCGCGACCGATACCTCTTTCGGCATCAACCGGCCCAACCACTACGGCGGCGAGGAGCACGGCTCCGGCGGCCTGGTCGGAACGTGCGACTTCTACCGTGGCACGCTCACGTCGACCGTCAACTCGTACCTCGACGGCCAGATCTCCGACCCGCTGCCGGCCTATCGTGGGCTCTGCCACGTCGTCTTCCGGCAGGGCTGGATCGGCAACTCGAACAACGTCGCGCCGTGGTTCTTCGAGGTGAAGCGGATCCCCGACGGGCTGAACCTTGAGTCGGTGATCGGCGCTGGCGGCTCCCAGCCGACGGCTGGTGACTGCAACCCGATGAACGTCCTCTACGAGATCCTGACGGACACGGACTGGGGGCTCTCGATCGACAGCAGCGACATCGACACCAGCAACTTCCAGGCTGCCGCTGAAACCCTGCACGACGAGGGCAACGGCTTCTCGATGGTCGTCGACAACGCCACCCAGCTGACCGACATCATCGACGAGATTCAGCGGCAGATCGACGGCTCGCTCTACTTCGACCGTGGCCAGGGGCAGTGGCGGGTACGCCTGGCGCGTGACGACTACACCGTGGGCACGCTGACGACTCTCGACGAGACGAACATCCTGGAGCTGAAGGAGTTCACCAGGCAGACCTGGGAGGAGACCACGAACCAGGTGCGCGTCTCCTACGTCGACCGCGACAAGGACTACAACGAGACCTACGCCTTCGCCCAGGATCCGGCGAACATGGAGATCCAGGGCGCCACCGTCCAGAGTGACGTGCGCTACCCCGGCGTCCGGGGTGCGACCCTTGCGAACACGCTCGCCTGGCGTGACCTGAAGGCGATGTCCTACCCTCTGGCGAAGTGCAAGATCACCGTCAACCGTGGCATGTGGAACGCCGCGCCGGGTTCCCTGTTCAAGTTCTCCTGGAACCGCCTGGGGATCGCCGACCTTGTGATGCGCGTGTCGAAGATCAACTACGGCGCCCCCGGCGACTCGAAGATCACCATCGACGCCATCCAGGACATCTTCTCCACCGAGACGGCGGTCTACGGCGATCCGACCGGCACCGGCTGGGACGAGCCCACGAACGCGCCCGCCTTCGCCACGGTCGGCAACACGCTGATCTTCGAGGCGCCCCGGCAACTGATCGTCCTGGCCGGCGGCTCGATCTACCATCCGCGCATCTGGATGAGCGCGCGCAACCCTGGCGACGGGACGACGAGCCTCCGCTCCTACATCGAGAGCGGCACCTCCTCGCCCCCCGGCGGTGGCTACACGGCGAACGCCCCGATCTACCGCCTGGTCCGGACGGGCACGCTGAACGCGGACCTCGCGGCCTACGGCACCACTGCCGCGCGGCCGGACACGAGCTACACGATCACGATCAACGAGGTCGATACCCTGGATAGCGCACTGCTCGACGGGACCAGTGATGCCGTCGACGGTGGTCAGACGCTGGTCTACATCGACGGTGAGTTCATCGGCTACGAGGAGGCCGAGGACCTCGGTGGCGGCCAGATCCGCCTGCACCGCATCTACAGAGGTCTGCTGAACTCGGCGCCGGCCGAGCACGCCTCGACCTCGACCGTCTGGTTCATCTCCCTGGGCGGAGCCCTGAGCAACCCCTCCAGCTGGCCGTCGTCCCATGACGAGCTGACCGTTCAGCTCCGTGGCGTCAACGGCGTGGGCGAGGAGACGACGGAAGTGGAGACCCCGGAGATCGACGTCTCCCTGGTGGACGTCTACCTGGCCCCGCTCCCGCCGCGAGACCCAATCCTGAACGGCGTCTACGCCGACAAGACCGCCGTCTCGATCGACACGTCCTACACGACCGAGACCGGCCGCACCGGGCTGGACGCCTACGGCGTGAAGGCTTCGGCCACGGCCCGCGACTGGCGAGTGGACCAGATCACGGCCGACGCCACCGTCTCCGGCGATTGGACCGGCGATGACCCGCAGTTCGAGTTCTCGCTCGTCCTGGGCCCAGGCGTCGAGGACATCACCGTCGGCCCCTTCACGATCGACGACGATGACGACGAGCCCGAGCTGGTGATCGAGCGGAACGAGATCATCCTGGCGGTCGGCGGGAACCAGTCCATCCCGACCGACGCGAAGCTGGTCGTCGAGGCCACGCACTGGGTCGCCTCGGCCCGGCGGACGTCGAACCCGATGGAGCACGAGATGGAGATCTCCAGCACGCTGACGTCGAACGACGACCTGACCCACGGCGGCATCGGCTCGACCTCCTACTCGGCCGTGACCTACGGCGAGACCGGGACCTACAACTTCGACCTGGTGACGGCGCTGAACGGCTCCGGCCGCGTCGAGGCCAGGATCAACAGCGGCTCCTGGGCGACCGTCATCTCGGCCGGCAACACGAACGGCACGCTGGCCGTCACGGCGTCCGACAGCGTCGAGCTGCGCTGGCAGGGCACGCTCCCGGACGGCCTCTACTACCTGGCGATCACCGGGCCGACTTCCGAGGTCGGCTACGGCGTCATCGACCCGAGCACTTAGGAGAATGTCATGAGCTTCATCCCACCGCCTCATTCCTGGACGATCCGCAGGCGCTTCATGTTCATCGTGACCGCGTTCTGCATGGCCGTCATCCTGCTGGCCCTGCTGGTCAAGCCCGAGGTGCCTGTGGCCGGATCGGCCATCAGCTTCAGTTTCGGGACGATCGCCGGCATCGTGGGCACCTACGTGTTCGGGGCCGTCTGGGACGACAAGAACCGGAAGGACAAGTGATGGCTGCCCTCGGATTCCTACGCTCGAAGTGGGCCGTGGCCGGGTTGTCCGGCCTGGTCATCGTAACTATCTTGTTCCTTGGGTATCGGCACTACACCGGCCTCCTGTCCGAGGTCCAGACGCTGCAGGCGGAGACGTCCACGCTGCGATTAGGCCTTGACACCGAACGGGCTGCTGTGCGAGACTTGAGGGGCGTCATCGGGGACTGGGAGCTTTCCCAGGCCCAACTCCTCGAACGAGTCGAGGAGATGCAGGAGGAAGCGAATGAAGCCCGTGCTGAGACCCGCCGCCTACGTCAACTCTTCGCGGAGCTGGACTTCTCCGAGATGTCTCCTGCCGCTGTTGATTCTGTCGCTGATGCTACCACTGATCGGCTGTGGCGCCTCATACACGCCGCCACCGATCAACGTGGACACGGTGGAAGTGGAGAGACCCCCGGCGAAGCCCCCGCTTCCGGAACCGGAGCCGGTGGACCTGGTGGCGGTGGACTGGGCGGTGGTGGAGACACCGAGCGGCCCGATGATCGCCCTGAGTGAGGAGCAGTTTGAGCTGTTAGCTCAGAACCTGGCCGAGATTCTGCGATGGATCCGTGAGGCCGCATGGAGGTTGGCATACTATGGCTCCCCGTGATGACTACCGGGAATGCCCGCTCTACGAGCTGCACCATCAGTACCTGACGCGCGACGAGATCGACCAGGTCGTGCGCAAGACCGTGAAGGAGACGTTGACCTCGATGGGCATCGACGCTGCCGACCCGATCGAGATGCAACGCGACTTCCAAACCCTGAGAGACTGGAGAAGGTCCGTCACAGCGGTGCGATCGAAGGGGATGATGACCCTCATCGCGATCCTGACGACCGGCCTCCTCGCAGCCCTCTGGATCGGAGTCAAGAGTGTCCTCAGCAAACCGTAGCCCCGAGGAGATCGCGGGCCGACTTGAGATGGTCCGCGAGGCCTACGAGCGTTTGCAGTCCTGGAGAGCCGTCGCCCGCGAGCTGGGCTGGCCACGCTCCACGGTTCGCCTCTACCAGCGCAAGCTCGGTGCGACACCGCTGCCCATCGTCGGTGGCGATCTCGAAGCGACCCAGGCCCGCAAGATGCCACTGCCCAAGAAGGGCGAGGTCCGCAGGTACATCCTGACCTGCGCTCAGAACAACACGCATCACCATGCCGCAGCGTGGACCAACCTGGTCGCGCTGGCCGAGCACATGAACGCCGAGATCCTGATCAGCCGGTTCGCGTACAACGTGTCCGCCTGGGCCCAGCAGAAGAACGTGAAGCCGGGCACGGCCCGGAAGCGCGAGGATCTGTGGTACGACGACGAGCTGGCCGAGCACTTCTGCGATGAGCGCGTCGAGCTGGCGCCTGGCCTCGTGTTCTGCGGGGAGAGCAACATCAGCCCCACGGCTGTGCGCCCTCTGAGCGGACTGGAGGGCTACACCGGCCGAGCGAGCGCCATCTTCCCTCACACGAAGATCGCGATGGAGTCCGTGGCCTCCGGCAAGAACGAGGGCACCAAGCTCCTCTACACGACCGGCACGGTCACGCTGCGCAACTACATCCAGCGGAAGGCCGGCCTCAAGGCCGAGTTCCATCACACCTACGGCGCCCTGCTGGTCGAGGTGAACAGCAACGGCAACTGGTTCTGCCGGCAGCTCAACGCCTCGGGCAAGGACGGGACGATCTACGACCTGGACCTCTGCGCGAAGGACGGCGAGGTCACCAGCGGCCACAAGGTGAAGGCGATCACGTTCGGTGACGTCCACGCCGCGCAGGTCGACCCTGGAGTGGCCGAGCTTGGCTGGGGCCCCGGCGGCATGATCGACGCGCTGCAACCACACGAGGTCCATCTGCACGACCTGCTGGACTTCCGGGCCCGCAACCACCACGACACGCGGAACTGCCACCTGAACTTCCAGAAGTACGTCACCGGCCTGGACAACGTCCAGGAGGAGATCGAGGGCTGCGTCGAGCTGGTGCAGTCCATGCAGCGCGAGGGCTGCAAGGTCGTGGTCGTCCAGAGCAACCACGACAACGCCCTGCTGCGCTGGCTCCGGGAGGCGGACTACCGCAACGACCCGACCAACGCCATCATCTTCCTGAAGTGCCAGGCGCGCGTCTACGAGTCGATCGCCCGGCAGGAAGAGAACTTCCACCTGCTGGAGTGGGTGATGCAGCAGCTGGGCACTGACCGCAAGGTCCAGTTCCTGCGCACCGACGAGAGCTACATCCTGTGCCGCGACCGCTCCGGCGGCATCGAGTGCGGGATGCACGGCCACGACGGGGCCAACGGGACCAAGGGCTCGGCCCTCGGCTTCTCGAAGATGGGCCGCAAGGCCAACATCGGCCACACCCACCAGGCGCAGATCATGGAAGGCGTCTTCGTGGCCGGCACGAGCAGCAAGCTCGACCTGGGCTACAACAGCGGGCCCAGCAGCTGGACGCACAGCCACATCATCACCTACCAGAACGGCAAGCGCGCGATCGTCACGATGTACGGCGGCGCCTGGCGGGCTGAGTAACGGATCGCGGTTCAGACGACGCTCGTACCGCCACGCTCAGGCACCGGGGGAATCAGCGAAGGCCACGGGGCTTTCGGCCAACCGGACCTGAAACAACAGCGACGTCGCGAGCGGGTGGAAGGCCCGCAAAAATAGTCGTTGACACCAGGCCGCATCGTTTGCTATGCTTGTGTCTCAACCACGAGGAGCCCAGCACACCATGCCCAAGATCGACATCGACAGCGTGCTCGTCCGGACTTGCCGGGACGGGAGCTTCATCATCGAGGACGATGATCAGCGCCAGTTCCACGAGTGGTTCCGGATTCGGTTGGCCGAGGACTCGCCGGACGTGATTCGTCAGATCTGCGAGATCGCCAACCACTTCTACGCGCAGGGCAAGAGCGAAGGCCGCGCCGAGATCAAGGACGAGTTCAGGCGGCTGATGGGGATTTGGCGATGACAGCTGACCACTACGAGTTCGAGACCAAGCCATTCTCCCACCAGAAGGTCACCTTCCTGAAGACGGCCGACTGGCCGGCGTATGGCCTGTTCTGGGAGCAGGGCACGGGCAAGACCAAGGCGATCATCGACACGGCCGCCTTCCTGTACGAGCAGGGCGAGATCGACACCATCGTGGTCGTGGCGCCCAACGGTGTCCACCGCAACTGGATCACGGACGAGATCCCGGTTCACATGCCCAAGAGGCACGCGCCCACCACGCGCATGATGTTCTGGGAGTCGAAGCGCACGAAGACCATCGCGCACCGCCGGCAGCTGGCCGACGTCGTGAACCACAACGGCCTGCGCATCCTCACGATGAACTACGAGGCGCTGCTCACCGAGGCGGGCCTCAAGGCGCTCGGCCAGATGTTCACCAACCACGACGTGCTGCTGGTGTTCGACGAGAGCCACTACCTCAAGACTCCCGGCGCCAAGCGGACCAAGCGCGCCGTCGCGCTGGCGAAGAAGGCCAAGTACCGCCGCATCCTGACCGGCACGCCGATCGCCAACAGCCCCTTCGACGCCTACAGCCAGCTGCGCTGCCTCGACGCCGACTACTGGAAGCAGCACGGCTTCGGCGTGTTCTCCACGTTCAAGGCGCACTTCGGCATCTTCCGCAAGGGCTACAACGGCTCGACAGGCCGCGAGTTCGACCAGTGCGTCGGCTTCCGCCGCCTCGACCAGCTCAAGGGCATGATCGACCCCGTGACGTCGCGCGTCACCAAGGACGTCGTGCTCGACCTGCCGCCCAAGCTCTACCAGCGCCGGTTCTTCGAGCTGACGCCCGAGCAGAAGCGCGTCTACAGCGAGATCAAGAACCAGGCCATCGCGCTGCTCGACAGCGGCGACACCGTGACCGCAGCGCTCGTGCTGACCCGCATCCTGCGCCTGCAGCAGATCACCTGCGGCTTCGTGCCGACCGACGAGGGCACGCCGGCGTTCGAGACGTTCGGCGGCAACAATCCCCGGCTCGACCTGCTGGAGGAGATCTGCGACGGCCTCGGTCACTCGGCCATCATCTGGGGCCGCTTCCGCCGCGACATCGACCTGATCATGGAACGCCTCGGGGACCGCGCTGTGCGGTACGACGGGGCCGTGTCCGACGACGATCGCCAGAAGGCCAAGGAGCGTTTCCAGGCCGGCGACGTCCAGTTCTTCGTGGGCAACCCGGCGGCAGCCGCCACTGGGCTCACGCTGCACCGCGCTCGCACGGTGATCTATGCGAGCAATTCGTTCAAGCTGACCGACCGCCTGCAGAGCGAGGATCGCGCGCATCGCATCGGCCAGGACAACCAGGTCGTCTACATCGACCTGATCGCGCCGGGGACCGTGGATGAGCACATCGTCCGCGCTCTCCGCACCAAGAAGGACATCGCCAGCGAATTGACCGGCGATGAGCTGAAGGAGTGGATATGAGCCACGACTATTCTGAACACGTCCAGCCGCAGAGCGAAGACGGCCTGGCGCAGCTCTCTCGGTTGGCCGAGGAGCAGCTGGAACGGCAGAAGGCCGTCGCCGCTGCCGAGGCCGAGCTGGAGAAGCGCAAGGACGAGCTTCGCGAAACGGCGGAGGTCGCGATCCCCGAGCTGATGGAGGAGCTGGGCATCGAGACCTTCACCACGTCCAACGGCCTGAAGGTCTCCGTGAAGGAAGACATCCGGGCCAGCATCCTCGCCGCCAACAAGGCCCAGGCCTTCCAGTGGCTGCGGGACAACGGCCATTCGGCCATCATCAAGCGCATCGTCAAGGTCCAGTTCGGGATGGGCGAGGACGAGCAGGCCGAGCAGGCCATCGAGGCGCTGGGCGACCTGCCGGTCGAGGACGAGAGCAACGTCCACTGGCAGACGCTCTGCCGCTTCGCCCGCGAGATGCTGAGCGAGGGACAGGAGATCCCCGAGGAGCTGTTCTCCATCCACCGCCAGCGAGTCAGCAAGATCAAGGTCTGAAGGAGGACCCCATGAAGCGATTCGACGACTACGAGCCCAGCGAGCTGCTGGAGATGACTAGCGAGGAGATCGAGCAGCTGGTCGATCTGGAGTGTGCCTTCCGAGGCGTCGCTCTGCTGCCCGAGAGCCCGACCGTGCCGGCCGAGGTTCAGGCCGGGCCTGACGTCACCGTCTACAACGCCGGCGGCAAGATCTTCCGCGACGAGGCCGACGCCCAGAAGGTCTGCGACCTGATCAACAGCCTGCCGTACCTGGAGACCTACTACCTGTCCGGCGGGTACAGCTACAGCGGCCCGCAGGGCGTGAAGTTCTCCGACAAGGAGCACGACATGGAGTCCGTGCGCGAGTCCCGGTACTGGACGCCGGAGCACTACGACAAGCACCGCGCGGCCATCGCCGAGCACAAGGAGGCGAAGGAGCGCTACGACCGGGACCGCAAGGAGTACGAGCGGATCCTGTCCGAGCGGAACGCGGTCGCCGAGGAGATCCACGCCATCCGGGCCAAGGCCCAGGAGGAGCGTGACACGATCGCGACCATCGAGCGCGAGTTCAATCGGTACGTCCAGATCGCTGCCGGCGACCGGGAGCAGGCGCTGAAGTTCTACCTGCACGCCCGAGACGAGGACGACGAGGACTTCGTCCGCGAGGTCCTGGGCTTCTAATCAATCCACACCGGGGCCTCGCCCCGGAAAGGCTGCGTGAGGCAGCACAACCGGCCGAGAGGCCACCACCAAGGAGCAAGCCACATGGCTACCAAGAAGACCAGCAACGTCCCGGCGAAGGCCGAGGAGAAGACGACCGCCGTCACGGCGTTCGAGGGGTACGCGGAGTTCGAGGGCGACGGTTTCGAAAACCAAAGCCAGGACGACATCGCGATCCCGTTCATGAACCTCCTGCAGGCCATGAGCCCCGAGGTCCAGCCCGACGGCGTCGAGGGCGCCAAGGCTGGCATGTTCATCAACAGCGTGACGCAGGAGCTGCACGAGGACTTCGTGTTCGTGCCCGCGATCACGCAGCACGTGTTCGTCGAGTGGGTGCCCCGCGATCAGGGCGGCGGCATCGTCGGCACGCACAGCAAGGACAGCGAGATCGTGAAGGTCGCCAAGGCCGGCGCGAAGGAGTTCGGCAAGTACAAGACCGAGGACGGCAACGACCTGGTCGAGACCTTCTACCTGTTCGGCA
>Ga0272441_10007230_pt1 | contig 18141 bp, 9 predicted proteins | sample SSMProp6N_FD_193582 | JGI IMG/M metagenome (GOLD analysis project Ga0272441, IMG submission 193582) | Marine sediment archaeal communities from Little Sippewissett salt marsh, Falmouth, MA, United States - SSM-Prop-6N | ecosystem: Environmental > Aquatic > Marine > Wetlands > Sediment ... | reverse complement strand
TGGCACCAGCCGACGCACATGGTCTTCGCCGCTCCGAAGGGCGCCATCCGACCCGGCGCCAACACGATTCGCATCCACTGCCAGACGGGCAGTTGGCTCTGCTACGATTACGTCCGCCTCTCGACGGACCCAAAACCCGCCACCACGAGCGGCGCGGTCGACTCGTTGCTCGATGCCGCCCTCAAGGGCCCCCTGGCCGATGGCGCGGAGGTCATCCTGGCCGCACGCCAGCCCGGCAAGGACGGGCACTGGTACGCCAACTTCAGCTACTACGCCCCGAGCCCCGACCGCCTGACGTACGGCCCGGGGGGCAAACTGTATCGGCTGGACCTCGCCACCGGACGCCTCCGCACCCTCTTGGACGACCCCAAGGGCGGCGTCCGCGACCCGCAGGTCCACTACGACGGACGCCGCATCGTCTTCGCGTACCGCAAGGGCGGCTCGTCGCACTATCATCTGTACGAGATCGAAGTCGACGGCACGGGCCTGAAGCCGTTGACCGGCGGCCCGTGGGACGACATCGAGCCCACCTACCTGCCCGACGGTCGCATTATGTTCGTCTCCAGCCGGTGCAAGCGGTGGGTCAACTGTTGGCTTACGCAGGTCGCCACGCTGTACCTGTGCGAGGCCGACGGGTCAGGTGTCCGCATCGTTTCCTCGAACAACGAGCACGACAACACGCCCTGGCCGATGCCCGACGGCACCGTCCTCTACACCCGCTGGGAGTACGTGGACCGCAGCCAGGTCCACTACCATCACCTGTGGTCGATCAACCCGGACGGCACCGGGCAGATGACGTTCTTCGGCAACCTGCACCCGGGCGTCGTCATGATCGACGCCAAACCGATTCCCGGCACGAGCGAGATCGTCTCGATCTTCTCGCCCGGGCACGGGCGGCGCGAGCACGCCGGGCCGGTTACGCTGGTCAATGCCCTGGCGGGGCCGGACGCTCGCCCGTTTTCCCGGCAGATCAGCCGCGGCGCGGATTTCCGAGACCCGTATCCCCTGTCGAAAGACCTGTTCCTGGTGGCCCAGGGCCAGGCGCTGCTGCTCATGGACCGCCGAGGCCGAACGCAGACCGTCTTCACCCTTCCGGGGGCCGACCGCAAGGCCGGCTTGCACCTGCACGAGCCGCGCCCGCTGCGGCCGCGGCCCCGCGAGCGGCTCATCCCCGGCCGCATCGACCGGTCCGACCCCACCGGCCGCCTCATGCTCGTGGACGTGAACCACAGCCGCAACATGCCCGGCGTCAAGGACGGCGAGATCAAACGCCTCCTCGTCCTCGAGACCCTGCCCAAACCCATCAACTTCACGGGCGGCATGGACCCGCTGAGTTACGGCGGCACGTTCACCCTGGAACGCGTGCTCGGCACCGTGCCGGTGGCGCCGGATGGGTCGGCGTATTTCGAGGTGCCGGCCCTGCGCAGCGTCTTCTTCGTGGCGCTCGATGCCAACAACCTCGCCGTCAAGCGGATGCAGTCGTTCGTGACGCTCCAACCCGGCGAGGTCACGGGGTGCTCCGGGTGCCACGAGCGTCGGACCGACCGGCCGCTCATGCAGAGCCATCCGGTCGCCTTCACCCAACCGGCGGCCCGCATTACGCCCGTGGCAAACGCGCCGGACGTGCTCGACTTCCCGCGCGACGTCCAGCCCATCCTCGACCGCCACTGCACCCGGTGCCACGGCTACGAGGCCGGCGAAGGCGGCGGACCCTACGCCGGCGGCGTCATCCTGACGGGCGACCGGGGACCCATGTTCAGCCACAGTTACTTCACGCTGACGGTGCGCCGGCAACTCGCCGACGGCCGGAACCTTCCCCAGAGCAACTACGCGCCCCGGGCGCTCGGCTCGGGCGCAGCCCCGCTCTTGAAGAAGATCGACCCGAAGGCGTTCGGTGTCGCACCCCACCACGGCGTGAAGGTGCCGGAGGCCGACCGCCGCATCGTTCGCCTCTGGCTCGACACCGGGGCGGCGTACCCGGGCACGTACGCCGCACTCGGTACCGGCATGATCGGCGGGTACGAGCAGAACCGCCTCGACACGTCCGACACGGCGTGGCCCGAGTCGAAGGCGGCGGCCGAGGTCATCCAGCGGCGCTGCGGCGTCTGTCATACCAAACGCGATCGCCCGCTGCCCAAGGCCCTCTCCGACGAGATCGGCGTCTCGTTCTGGAAGATGGACCTCGGCGACAAACGGCTGCCCTTCAGCAGGCACCGGGTCTTCAACCTGACCCGCCCCGAGAAGTCGCTCGTGCTGCTGGCCCCGCTTGCGACGTCCGCCGGAGGCTACCAGGCGTGCGTGGCGACGAAGCCCAACGGCATGCCGCAACCCGTCTTCGCCGACACCAGCGACCCCGATTACGGCAAACTGCTGGCCCTCTGCACGGCCGGCAAGAAGCGGCTCGAGGGAATCAAACGCTTCGATATGCCCGGCTTCCGGCCGCGCCCGGCGTACCTGCGCGAGATGGCCCGCTACGGCATTCTGCCCGAGGAGTACGACCCGGCCGCGCCGGTCGACCCGTACGACCTCGACCGCGCGTACTGGCGGTCGTTCCGGTACGAGCCGGCGGCGGAGTGACCACCGTTTAACCGTCGACCGGAGGTCGACGCGAAACCATAAGGACCGTCCGTCGGACCAACGACCGGCGACGTGCCGTCGCCGGCTCAACGTGGCGCGAGCGTCCGTGCCGGCGCGCCCGTTTAACCGTCGACCGTAGGTCGACGCCGATGTTGCACGTGACGCACCGGGAGGTTCTGCATCATGACGAGTCGCCGCTGCTTGCTTGCCCTCACCATCATGCTTTTATCCGCCGCGTCGCTTCAGGCGGCCGACGTGTACGTTTCGCCGTCCGGCGACGACGCGTCGCCCGGCACGCGTGCCGAGCCGCTCAAGACCCTCGCCCGGGCCCGCGACGTGGTCCGCACGCTCAAGGCAGACGGCCCCGTCACGGTGCACGTGGCCGACGGCGTGTACGTGCGGGACCGGACGTTCGAACTCGACGCGGCGGACTCCGGCACGAAAGACGCCCCGGTCGTCTGGCGGGCCGAGCATCCGCACCAGGCGATCCTGCTGGGCGGCCGGTACCTGCCGCCCGACGCCTTCAAGCCGCTCACGGACGCCGACACGGCCCGCATCCCGCCGGAGGCCCGGTCGCACGTCCGCCGGGTCGACCTGAAGGCCCTGGGCGTCGGGTCGCTCGCCGACCCGCCCGATAAGTACCGGGCCGCAAACGGCCTGCCCGAAGTCTTCTACAATGACCGCCCCCTGACCGTGGCCCAGTGGCCGAACGACGGCTGGGTCACCATCGAGAAGGTCATCGACCGCGACGGCGTCTTCATCGCCCGCGAGGACCGCATGCGGCGGTGGGACCTGGCCGCGGGCGTCTGGCTCCACGGCTACTGGTGCCACGACTGGTCCGACGAGACGATTCGCGTGAAGGCGCTGGACCCGTCCGCACGCAAGATTACCCTGGCGGCCAAACACGGCTATGGCATCGGGCCGTCGAGTTCGTGGAACAAGACGCCGCGGCGGTACCGCGTGGTGAACGTTCTGGCGGAACTCGATGCCCCCGGCGAGTACGGGTTCGACCGCAAGGCCGGCGTTCTGTACGTGGCGTTGCCCGGACCGGCGGCGGGGGCCCGGGTCACGCTCTCGCTCCTGAAGGACCCCATCGTCCGCCTCCGCGGGACCGAGTACGTGACGCTGCGCGGGTTGGCGGTCGAGGGCGGCCTCGACGACGGCGTCCACGTCTCCGGCGGGGCCCACACCACCGTGGCGGGATGCCTCATCCGCAACCTCGCCGGCGACGGGGTCGAACTCTCCGGCGGCACGGCGAACCGCGTTGTCGCGTGCGACATAAGCGGCCTTGGCAAGAGCGGCATCCGCCTCTCCGGCGGCGACCGCAAGAGCCTGACCCCCGCCGGCCTCGTCGCCGAGAACAACCATATCCACCATTTCGGACGGCTCCAGCGGACCTACGCCGCCGGCGTGCACATCGGCGGCGTGGGCAATCGGATGCGGCACAACCTCATCCACGACGCGCCGCACTCGGCGGTCCTCTACGGCGGCAACGAGCACGTCATCGAACTGAACGAGATTCACCACGTGGCCCTTGAAACCAGCGACGTCGGCGCCCTCTACACCGGCCGCGACTGGACCAGCCGCGGCAACGTCGTCCGCCACAACTTCATCCACAGCCTGACGAGCCAGGGTTCCATCGGCACGATGGGCGTGTACCTGGACGACTGCGACTCCGGCGACTCCATCGTCGGCAACGTTTTCTGGCGGGCCGGGCGGGCGGCCTTCATCGGCGGCGGACGCGACAACGTTGTCGAGAACAACCTCTTCGTCGACTGCGAGGCCGCCGTCCACCTCGACGCCCGCGGCACCAGCCGCATCACGAACGGCAAGGGCGGCAGTTGGGACCTCCTGGCCAAGGCCAAGGCCGTCGGCTACGACCGGCCGCCGTGGTCCGAGCGGTACCCGCGCCTCGCGCGCATCATGAAGGAGCAGTGGCAGTTGCCGGAGGGGAACGTGGTCCGCCGCAACATCGCCCTCGGGTGCGCCAAGTGGGTGAACGAGCACGGCATGAAGGAACACATGGCCTTGGTGCGGTTCGAGTCGAACCTGACGGACGGTCGGTCCCAGACGGTCACCGACCCGCGCCGCATTATGCGCGAGATTCGGCTGCGGCCGGAGGATATGGCCAAGGCGCCGGGCTTTGAGCGGATTCCGTTCGACGAGATCGGCCTCACGCGCGACGCGTACCGGACGAACCTGCCGGGCGAGCGCCCCACCGCCAAACCGGCCGCGCCCACGCCGGCGAAGAAACGGCTGCCGTTCCCCGTGCGGTGAGGCGTCAAAGAGCGGGGTCAGTTTGCGTGCCGAACACGCGGAGATCGCGCGTTGAACGATATGCCAATGGCGGGGGTAAACGATGACTATGATGAACTCCGGTGAACTCTTTGATGTTGCCAAAGAAGCCGTGGCATCGTTGGACGGGATGGGAGAAAGGCAATACATAAAGAGGAAGCCTTTGGTTGCAGCCGCCTTCTCCGCGCTAAGTTGTGAAGCCTTCATCAACGAAGTGTTCGCCTTGTGCGAGCCTCCCAGCCCGCCCGGCTGGGCCACGCCGCCCGCACAACTCAAGAAGCTCTGGTGTACAGCGCAAAGCCTTGAGCGCGCCTCAACTCTCGACAAGTACCAGGAGGCCCGCAAGGCGCTAACAGGGAAGCGCTACGCGAAAGGCCGGAGTCCGTTCCAGGATTTCGCGCTCCTTTTTGATGTGCGCAGCGCCATAGTGCACGCGAAACCGCTTGACGAAACGGAATGGGTCTCGCTTTCAGGTGGAACAGTCACTTCGCGAATTAGAAAGCACCACCCGATTCTCAAGAAGCTACGCAGTAAGAAGCTCGCGGTGAAGCCTCCAAGAGACGATTCCTGGATAATTGCCATCTCCACGCCTGCGCTTGGCATGTGGGCCTGCAACACCGCGGCTCAAATGGTGGGCTCCATCGTTTGCAGTATGCCCGAAGGCCTTGTCAAGGAAGGACTTTCAGCTTGGCATCATAAGCATTTTGTTCTTACGTAGGGTAAGGCATCAGCCCTTCTATGGGCGATGCCGGTATGGCACCGTAGACCGGAGTCTTTTCAGGAGGTGCCGCATGCGCACAATGACGCTCGCCTTGCTTGCCTTGGTCGCTGTCACGCCATCCCTCGCCGCCGCATGGACCGCCGGGGCGGCCGGCATGCCGGAGGCCGTTCCCACCATCAAGCCCAAGCCCGAGTGGGACCGGTTCCTCATCCTCGTCTGGCAGTACAAGACCGACGCCGAGAACGACCTGGCGCTGTACCGCGAGGCGGGCCTGAGGGGTTTTCACATCGACCGCGGGGCGGGGCGGGCCGGCGCCGTCGCCTTCGCCACGCGCGAGGCCATGCCGTACTACAACGATCACGCCGCCGACAAGGGGTACCTGCACCTGACGCCCCGCACGGGGCGCGAGAAGGTCCTCAGGAAGAAGGGCCTCATCCCCCGCCCGCAGAGCCTGGCCGACCCGAAGACCCTGCGCGCCATGAAAGACCACCTGAAGCGCAACGTCACGGTCACGCGCGAGGGGCCCGTCGTGGGGTATGCGTTCGACGACGAGGTGAGCCTGGGATGCTTCAATTCGCCGGCCGAGGTCGACGCCTCGCCCGCTTCGGTGGCGGCGTACCGGAAGTGGCTGGCCCGCTCGTACGGCTCCATCGACCGCCTCAACGCCGTGTGGAACACGCGGTACAAGACGTTCGGCGAGGCCGAGCCCGTGTCGTTCGAGCAGGTGCGCGGCCGGCACACGAAGCCGCCCTTCGCCCGGTGGAACCTCGCGCGCTGGATGGACTGGCGCCGGTACATGGACACCCAGTTTGCCGACTGCCTGGCTGACCTGACGCGCTACACCAACACGCTGGACCCCAAGACGCCCGCGGGGTTCGTGGGCGGCCAGCAGCCCTCGCCGTACGGCGGTTACGATTACGCAAAGATAAGTCGGGCCGTCCAGTGGATCGAGTCGTACGACATCGGCGGCACGAACGAGATCCTGCGGTCCCTGTGGCGGTGGCCGGAGCGGCGCCCGCACGTCCAGACGTGGTTCTCGCGCGGCGACCCCAAGGCCGACGCCTGGTTCCTCTGGTATTACCTCGTGCACGGCAACCGCGGCGTCATCGCGTGGCCCGACCGCGGCGGCTCATGGTTCCACTGGAAGGGCGGGGGCCTGGCCCCGTTCATCAAAGCGAACGCCGACACCATCCGCGAGGTCCAGGGCGACGTGTCGCGGCCCATCCTGGACTCCGGCGCCCGTTTCGACGCCGACCCCATCGCCGTCTTCGAGTCGCACCCGTCGGTCCAGGCTTCGTGGGCGATGGACGTGGTGCCTCACGGGGGCACGTGGCCCAACCGGTCCTCCAGCCTTGACAACACGTGCCAGACCCAGGCGAAGAACCGCGTGGCGTGGTTCAAGCTGCTGGAGGACTGCGGGTACCAGTACACCGTGGTCACGGGGGGCCAGGTGGCGGCCGGGGTGCTGGAGGAGGAGACGTTCCGCGTGCTCATCCTGCGGCGGGCCATCTGCCTCTCGGACGCCGAGGCCGCCGCCATCCGGCGGTTCGTCGAGGCCGGCGGGACGGTTATCGGCGACCACCTGGCCGGCGTCCTCGACGGCCGTGGCGTCGGACGCGAGAAGGGTGCCCTGGACGACCTCTTCGCCGTCCGCCGCGACGAGTCGAAGGCGTACCTCGACGGCAAGGGCATCGCCGAGATCAACGGCGAGAAGTACAGCCGGCCGCTGATGGAGCGGCTCGCCTACGACGGGGCGCTCCGCCACCGCGGCATCGTGGTGTATGAGCGCGGCACGCAGGCGGACCCGGACGCCGGTGCCGCGGCCGCCACACGCGTCGGAGGCGCCGACGTGCTGGTTTCGCGCCAGGTCGGCAAGGGCCGGGCGGTGTACCTGAACCTGACGCCCGTGGCGTACAACGATTTGGGCCAGCGGTCGGGGGCGTTCGGCGAGGCGTGGCGCGATATCGTCTCGGGTCTCCTGAAGGAGGCAGGCCTGGAGCCGCGCGTCCGCGTCCTCTCGGGCGGCAAGCCCGTCCCGATGGCCGAGGTGATCCTCTGGCGCACCGCCGCGCGCGCCTGCCTGTGCATCGTCAAGAACCCGCCCCGCGAGGCGGCGGTCGATAGCGCGGGGCGCCTCGGCAGCGCCTTCGGCGAGCCGATGGATGTCGAGATTCGCCTGGCCCGGCCCGCCCGTAGCATCCGCAACCTTCGGACCGGCGAGGACCTGCCCGGCGGCACGTCCATCCGCACCCACTGGAAACCGTGGGAGGCGCTGGTCTTCGAGGTGGCGTTCTAGACGTTCGAGCCGGCCGCGGCAGCGGCCGGTCAGCCTCGCAGGCCTTGGCACATGCCTGGCCCGATGAGCGTGCCCCGCCGCTTCGTTTCTGTATGGCTTTGCCTGAAGTGTTGTCACCCTGAGCGAAGCGAAGGGTCTCGCAGTGCGAAAGGCGACAAGGCGAGATTCTTCGTCACGGCTTCGCCGCTCCTCAGAATGACAAAAAGGCGCTATCACCAAAAGGTGCGGAGACGCGCCGCCCCAGCGCGCCTCCGCGGGTCAGGTAGCGGGGGCGCCGGCGGCCGAATGAAGCGGACCGCAGCGCCCCCATGCTGTGGATGGGTCGTTTTTAACGGGCCTGCCGGTTTCGCCGGCGGGCGAAGAACGTGATGGCCACGCCAAACATCAGCATGCCGAAGGTGGCCGGCTCGGGAATGTACGGCACGTCGCCCTGGACGTGGATCACGTCGTTGCCGCAGCCCCACGTGATTTGCGTGCACCACGATTCGGGTTCGTCCACGCCGAACAGGTTCGAGTCGAACGTGTACTGGAGCAGGAACGTGCCGTCCTCGGCGGCGCCGTAGTCGAACACGTCGCTCTCGATGTCGGCTATGCCGACGAGTTGCGAGGGGTCGATATCGCCGGAGATGGCCAGGGGTCCGACGATCTGGGGCACGGTGGCGTCCGGCCCGTAGTCGTTGGCCCGGACTTGCGTGCTGCCCTCGTAACTGCGCGACGCGTCCTGAAGGCCGACCGTGTCGCCGTCGGCGTCGAGCCGGTAAACCGACCCGGCCGCCAGACCCTGATACAGGCCGCTCGTGACGACGCCAAACCGCTGGTCGTCCAGGGTAATGAACAGGTCGCCGAGGTACCACGTGGTGCCGACGGCGTCGACCTCGGGGCCGTTACTGGTGACGAGGAGCACGCGGGTCTGGCCACCGGCAACGCCCACGTACATCTCTTCGAGGTCGAACTGTTCACCGGTTGCCCCGCCGGGGCTCGGCAGGTAGCCCACACCGGGGTAGTCGATGGGGGCGTAGTCGTTCTGGATGGTCATCCACTTGGCGCCATCATACGTGTTGGCCATGTTGGGTTGCGTGAACGGGGTCAGCCCCCACTCGGTTACCTGCCCGGATTCGTCCACGAGACCGGCGAGCGCCGTGCCCGCCACGACCATCTGAATCACGACTGCCAGCGTCAGGGTTTTCTGCATCTTGCTTCCTCCAGTAGGTCGAAGGGCCAATTCTCTGTAGGCTTCGGGTTGGTTACGGCCAAAGCGTGCGAGTAGGGATAACGCCTGCGACGGGCAGGCCTCGCAAGGCCGGTGATGACTCTATGCAGGAAGGGGTCCGAGTCAAACGGGTTGGGGCGGCACGGGGCGGGCGTGCGGGTGCAGGCTGGCGGAGGGCCTTCCGGAATCGGCCTTCCAGCGGCCATAAACGCCTATTCTCGGACGCCGTTGCCAGCCGGCTCGCGGTGCCCCGGCCACGCGCCGCTCTAACGCATTCGTGCGTGCGCCTCGACAAAAACGAACGAAAAACCCCGGCCCCCGCACTCCGCGGAAACGCTTGGCACCGCCGGCGGCCGACGGTACAGTAGCGGCAGTGTTCTGCAGACTCGGGCTGGCGGCGGCATCCGCCCGGCGGCCTTGCCGGATGCCCGATGAAACCGGCAATGATAAGGAGGGTCCCCATGGCCAAGATGACTGGCGTTGTTCTCCCCGGCAACAGCACCGTCGCGTATGCCGAGAAAGACATTCCCGAGCCCGGTCCCGGGCAGGTTCTCGTTCGCATGAAGGCGTCGAGCATCTGCGGCAGCGACATCCGGGCCATCTACCGCGAACACGTCGGCAAGGGGCCCGAGGGGTACATCCCCGGCACGTTCGCCGGCCACGAGCCGTGCGGACAGATCGAGAAGGTCGGCCCCAATTGCAAAGAACGCAAGGAGGGCGACCGCGTTGTCATCTATCACATCTCGGGGTGCGGCAACTGCGAGGACTGCCGGCACGGGTACATGATTTCCTGTAAGAGCGACTTCCGGGCCGCCTACGGATGGCAGCGCGACGGTGGTCACGCCGCCTACCTGCTGGCCGAGGAAAACACCTGTGTGCCCCTGCCCGACAGCCTGACCTACACCGACGGCGCCCTCTGTGCCTGCGGGTTCGGCACCACGTGGGAAGCCCTGACGCGGATCGGGGTGTGCGGTCAGGATCGGTTGCTCATCACGGGCCTTGGGCCGGTGGGGATGGCGGCCGCCATGCTTGGCCGGGCCCTCGGCGCCACCCTCATCATCGGCACGGACATTGCCGACGGGCGGCTGGCGGTGGCCAAGGAACTCGGACTCGTGGATCACGCCCTGAAGGCCGACGACAACGACGCGGCGCTCGCGCAGATTCACGACGCGACGGGCGGCCGGGGATGCGAGGCCTCCATCGACTGCTCGGGCGCGCCGGCCGGCCGGCTCCTGGCCCTGAAGGGTACCCGCCAGTGGGGCCGATGCGCGTTCGTCGGCGAGGGCAGTACGGTCGAGTTCGACGTGTCGCCCGTCCTGATTCACGAGCAGATTACGCTGTACGGCTCGTGGGTGACGAGCCTGAAGCATTTGCAGGATTTGGTGGAGCGCCTTGACCGGTGGGGTTTGCACCCGGAGGTCACCGCCACGCACCGGCTGCCGCTCGAAAAGGCCGCCGAGGCGTACGATCTGGCGGACAAGGGCCAGACCGGCAAGGTCGTCATCTGCTTCGACGAGGAGTTGACGTAGGGGCGCAGTGCCCGTTCGCGCGGCGACATGTCTTCGCACGCCACGCCCGAGCCGGCGACGGTACGTCGCCGGTCGTTGTCGTTCACCACGCGCTGCTGGGCAGCGGCTCGACGAACGCCCACCGCTGCGCCGGCATGCCGGCCGACAGCGGATTCGCCTCCACGTACTCGACGGCGGCGCCCACGGCTTCCCAATCGTTGAGGAACACGTTCCATCCCGACCCGCGCGACCAGGGCGTCCGCTCCAGCCCCAGGGCCCGCGTGGCGGCGCCCTTGAGTTGCCCCATCGCGTACTCGATCCGGTACTTGCTGCGCAGGGTCAGCAGGTGCACGTGGTCGTTCATGATGGCACACGCGGCCGCGCGCAGGCCGAGCCGCCGAAGGGCTTCGCCGAAAGCGCCGGCGATGACGGCCCGCGTTGTCGGCGTGATGAAGTAGGGTGGGTACTTCATGTTAGCCTGAGCGGCCGTCCAGAAGTGGCTCAGGGTGGCCCGGTGCGGCTGCGGCGACTGCCGGCCGTACTGCGCCGGCGCCAGGCACCGCAGTTCTGTGCGGTACACCTCCTTGGAATAGGAACCGCGCGGGTCGTTCGGAAGCCACGTGCCATACGTCGTGAAGATGGAGTGGTAGGCGATGACCACGGCATCTCTCCCCCTTCCTCGCACGGCAACGGCCGTCGACCTTCGGTCGACGGCTCAACGGGCGTATCGGTAGATTCTCCCCTATGGTGTTGAGCCGGCGACGGTACGTCGCCGGTCGTGGCCTTTTTTCGCGACGGTACGTCGCCGGTCGTGGCCTTTTTTCGCGACGGTACGTCGCCGGTCGTGGCCTTTTTTCGCGACGGTACGTCGCCGGTCGTCTTGCCTACCGCCCCGCCAGGCGTATCTTCGTGGCCTCCTCGCCGCCGTTCAGAAGGTACAAGAGCGGCGTGGGCCGGTCGGTGCCCTCGATGAACGCGGGCCGGGCCTGCCACGGGGCCACACTGAGCACGTTCGCGAGGTCCATCCAGTGCTGGAGCCGCGCGGGCGCGAGGTCCCAGATCATGTGGAAGTGGTTCGCCGGCGCCACCTGCTTGTACTCGGCCATCGTGGCGTACGTCGGCACGACCCAGGTGTGTGGCCAGGTCACGTTCGAGGTGTTCGCGACGGCCTGAGCGAGTTCCTCGGGCAGGTCTACGGTCACGGCCTCGTCCCAGACGAGGCTGAAGCACCCGCTGACGGTGGAGTAGGCCATGCGGGCGGCGATGCCCGAGATGCCGCCCGGCGAGATAAACGTGACGCTGTTGCCGCCGCCGGGGAAGTAGTAGAGTTCCGCCCCGGGCATCGTGACGTTCTTCATGCAGTCGGCGGGCGAGTCGCCGGGCCGGCCGGCCCAGTCGAGGCTGGCCGAGCCGGAGTTGTCGCCGTCCACGATGCCGCGCTGGGCCCAGACGTCGTCCGGGCCGTGGGCGACGCCGAGCGAATCGGCCAGGCGCGTAATCTCCCACGGTTCCCACACCTTGCGAAAGTCCATGAAGAGCGGCGGGTTCCCGCCGGAGAGCCACGACGTGACGAGCATCGTCAGGAGGCCCTGGACGTCGGCCTCGGTGGCGAACGGGACGGCGGTCTTCGGACCGCGGTGGTCAAAGGTGGAGTTGAAAAGGCTCTCGGCGGTGTCGCAGATGGGCAGGGGCAGGCCGCGCCGGTCGGACCCCCATTCCAACTGGTTCATAAACCCGCCGCCCACGGCCCCCACCTCGTCCAGGAGGTCGCGCATGATGAGGTACATGGCCAGGCCCTGGTTGAAGTTCGCGTCGGCGCCTTCCTGCGAGAGGTCGAGGCGGTCGCCCACGTGGGTGTCGATCCACGCGCGCAGGTCCGCAAGTTCCTTCGTGCTGTAGGCCTGCTTGGCGAGCATGTCGGCCAGCAGTTTCATGTCGAGCCGCGTAATCTCCAGGCCGAATGTTTTCCGCGTGGGCAGGATGTGGGCCAGGGCCGTCTCCATGCCCATGGAGTCGTGGCCGAAGACGACCACACGCCGGCCCTTCAGGCCCGCCCGCGTCAGGGCGGCGTAGCACCAGTCGATGAGAGCGTCCGCGGTGGGCTCGGTCATCTCGGGCTCGGCCCCGGTGTCGGGCCAGGTGCCGACGTTCAGGGCCGCCAGCCGGCCCATCTGCGCCAGCGCCCCGTTCAGGGCGTGGGCGTACACGACGCCGGGCTTCGGGCCCGAGTTGCCGCACGTGATGTTCAGCGGCATGTCGGCCGGGAAGTGCGCGAGCAGGCTGAGGATGGTCAGTTGCGGAAACGCCCACGTGTCCGGCACGCACACGAGGGCCTGGACGCCGGCCGCCAGGAACTGACGGGCCACCAGGTCGGCCTGGCTCTCGCCGTCGATAAGCACCGGCGACCACACAACGTCCACGGGCGAGCCGTCGGGCATTCGGACGCGGTCGGCCACCAGGTCCGCCACCAGGCGGACGATGTTGCCGGCACGGGTCCGGGCCTCGTCATCAATGCGCGGGTCGCACGGGGCAAACACGCCGAACGTGACGGCCCCGGCGGGCGGGGCGTCGGATGCGTCGAGTCGTCGGGCTTCAGCCACGGTACGTCTCCTTTCACCTGGTCGACAAAGAGAAACCCCTAGAATCCGGCGCCGGGAAGGGAAAGTCAAGCGTTCGGACAAAGGCGCCCGCCGGCGACGATTACGGGGCCTCGGGCAAGGCCCACTTGAGAAGGTGGAACTCGGGCTGCGGGCCGTCCCAACGGCCGCCGAGGCGTACCGGTTTACCGTCGCGTTGGATGTCGGCGTACGCCCGGATGCCGAGTTGATCGATTTCGGCCCACCCGCCGAGGGGCTCGCCGGTGCCGGTCTCCTTGAGGTCGTCGGCCGACAGGCGAATCGTCTGGGGTGCGTCGGAGCCTTTCATCCGGATCTCGGCCGCGTACTCCTTCCGCTTGCCGCGATAGGCGCGCCACTCGTTCTCGCGGACCAGCAGGACGAAGGTGTTATCGCGCTGCACCGTCACGGTCATGGCCAGTCGGGCTCCGGCGGGGCCCCGCCACTTCGGGTCGGTGACCTTCCGGGTCCAGAACTGCCAGTGGTGCGGGTTCTCGGGCGCGAGGACGTACCAGTCGTAGGTGCCGCGGGCGAAGTCGTCGATCACAAGGCTCGGCGAATCGGTTGCGCGGACGCCCGCTTGGCGCAGGTCCGCCGCGGTGGCATGCACGAGGTTCGACGTCAGGGTGAACCGTTCGGTTGCCCGGGCGTGCGGAGGCGCCACGGGCTCATCCAGTCGATAGGAAACGTTCGCCAAAGCGACGAGCGGATGGTCGAGGCTCATGACCGGGCACGCGGCAGTCCAGGCGTCAGCGTCGCGCCGGGCGCGGGCGTCGCGCCAGAACCGGGCCACGGGGTGCGGGTCCACGCTGTAGTAGATGGCGACATCCGCCACCTGCTGCGACAGGTAGGTCCGGACGCGCACCTGCGGCACGCCGTCCTCGGTTTCGATCTGCAGTTCGGCCCGTGGCGATTCCGGGAACGCGAACCCGCCCTTCAGGTGGGCGTCGAGCCACAGAGGCCGGCACGCCGCTTCCTCCGGGCGGAATCGGTGGTTGAGGTGCGGCGACAGCGTGATCCGCCACTCCCGGTGTGGCAGAAGGGCGTAGCAGCGGTAGGCCCGTTCCGTCCACGAGTTGAAGTCGTTCGTCGCGCCGAGGAAGAGGATGGGGCACCGCATGCGGGGGGCGTACGTTTCGGACGCCAGCGTTCGCTGATACAGGGCGGTGGCGGCCTCGCTCCCATCGACGGTCCGCACCGGCCCGGGCAGGCCCGGCAGGGCGACCGTTCGAAAGCCCACGCCTCCGACCGACGGCACGGCTGCCCGGACGCGGTCGTCACAGCCGGCTGTCATGAACGTGATCCGGCCGCCCATCGAATGGCCGATCACACCCAGGCGCTGGGCATCGACCTCCGGCCGCCGCTCGAGCAGCGTCAGGCCGCGCCGGGCGGCCAGCGTCAGCAGGTACCAGTTGTTGTTCGTCGGCGACGGCTCGCGGGCCAGCGTCTTCGGCGTCGGCTTCAGGCTGGAGTACCCGGGTACGTTTTGCTGGGTCGGGTCCACCGCGCCCCAGTCGGTCATGGGCCAGTCGGGGTGTTTGTCATCGAGTGGCCTGCCGCCCCAGTTGAGCGAGAGGCAGGCGTACCCGCGTCCGGCGTGGTACTGCACGGTGTAAAGGGAGGCCCGCTGCCCGCCGCCGTGCAGATGGAGAAGGCCCGGCGCTTTCGCGGCCTCCTTCGGGCGCGCGTAGAAGGCCGCCATCCGGGCCTCCGTGCCCTTGAACGTGCCGACGCGGTAAGTGAGGACTTGGCAGAGGGCGCCGTTCTCGGTCCATTCCTTGGCCACGCGGACGTCGAGCGGCTCGGCCCGGGGATCGACGTCTGCCCACAGGGCCGCAACGTCTTGCGGGACGTCGGCCGCGGAAGCCGCGCAGGCCCCCAGGAGGATAAGGGCTGCGAGGCGCCAAGCCGTTGCGAGGGTGGGGTTACGCATCCTGCTCCAGGACCTTCCGGCGGAAGGCCTCCACTTCCATGCCGCGCACGTGGGCAATCTGCTCGTCGTTCAGCGGCGTGGGGTTGCCCGCCAGGATCGCGGCCATCTGGAATTGGGCGGCGTCCTCGATGATCAGCATCTTGTTGTACGCGTCTCGCCAGTTGATGCCGAGCGTCAGGAACCCGTGGTTGCGGAGGCTGACGGCATGGGTGCCGTCGGCGACGGCGCCCGCCACGGCCTCGGCGATCTCGGTGCTCGACGGCTTGATGAACGGCAGGTACGCGACGTGGTCGATGTAGGCCACGAAGTCCGGCGTGAAGGGCAGCAGTTCCATGCCGCCGGCGACCAGGCCGGTGGCCCTCGGCGGATGGGCGTGGCAGACCACGTTCATGTCCGGCCGGGCCTTCAGGCACATCTGGTGCATCTCCCACTCGCTCGTGGGGCGCGGGCCCGAGAGCACCTTGCCGGTTTCGAGGTCCAGGATGGACCACTGGTCGTCCGGCACGCGGTCGACGTCGAAGCCGCTGGGGGTGCAGACGAGGTGGTCGCCATCGCGGGTGCTGGTGTTGCCGCCGGGGCCGGCCACCAGGCCCTTGTCCATCATGAGGCGGCCCAGGCTCTTCAGGTCGTCGATTGCCGACATCGTTGTGAGTTCCTTTCCGGGATTCCATGGCAGGCCGCTGCGACCGGCGGTCGTGGCGGACCCAACACTATGCCGGGACGCGCTCGCGGTGTCAATGACAATGACCGGCGGAAGCCGATTCCCGGGCGTCCGTGGGGTCCGTGGCAGGCCGGCCCATCGGCCCAAGACGGGGCGGCGAAGGGGGGCCAACGGCGCCGCGCTCCTCGGCTGGCGGTTGAGCGGGGGGCCGGTCCTCGGCGGCGTACAACATCATTGTGGGCAAGATGGCGAAGACGGAGAATCGCCTTGTCGGCCTTTTTCGCCTTTTTTGCCACTCTCGTTTGCCCAGACGGAATAACCGGTTATACTGCAGTGGGTCTGGAGGGAGCCGCCTCCGGACCTTTTTTATTTGAACGTGCGGCCTATGGGCTCTGAAGGTATGGAGAATGACGATGCGTATCGGGCACATCATGGCAGCGGTTCTGCTGGCAGGGTTCCTGGCGGTGGCGCCGGCGGCGGCCGACGTCATCCGCCTCGAGGGCGAGGACTGGAAAGTCGGCGGCGAAGGCGTCGGCTACCACGATGACGCCTCAAAGAGCGGCGACGGCTCGTACCGGCCCGGTGACAACGTCGATGCCGAAACTACCGGCGACGTCGGCGGCGGGTACAACATCGGATGGACGAACGCCGGCGAGTGGCTCATCCTGACGGTCGACCCCGGTACGTGGATGACCGACCCCACGTTTGCCGGCGGCGACTACTACCTGTACACGCGGGCGGCGTCGCCCAATGGCAACAAGGCGTTCCACGTCGAGATCGACGGCAACCCGGCCGCGAGTCTTTCGGGCGTGGCCGCGAACACCGGCGGGTGGGGCAATTACACGACCGTGCAGTCGTGCAGCCCGTTTCACCTGACGCCTCTGACCCTGGGCGCCGGCCAGCACGAAGTCAAGTTCATCATGGACGACGGCGGCATCAACTTCAACTGGCTCGAACTCTCGACCACCGTGCCCGCTTACGTGCCCAACCGCGCCATCACGGCGGCCGTGCCACAGGGCGGCATGGGCACCTGGGGCGTTCGCGAAGTCTGGTTGAACGGCACCGGCTCACTCGGCAACCTGGAACAGGTTCGCGATGCCATCAACACCCACACCGCCGACAGCGGCGACCCCCTGGGCGTCCGTGTCGCGGATTACACCGCACCCTACATCAATATCTGGGATTCGAGCGGCCGCGGCAACCTGGGCAGCGATGCCTATTACGAGGTCGTTAACCTCGGCTACGCGACGCGCGGCAGCGTGGACGGCGTTGGCATGGTCATGAGCGGCCAGATCGAGATTCCCGCCGACGGCGTTTACACCTTCGACGTCGCCAGCGACGACGGATTCGAACTCTCGATCGACGGCAACGTCGTCGGAGAAGTCAACGCCGGTAAAGGCGCGACCGACGTCTTCCTCCCGGCGAAGCTGACCGCCGGCACGCACGACATCCGCGTCCTCTACTGGGAAGGCGGCGGCGGGGCCTCCGTCGAGGTTCTTGCGGCGGCAGGCGATAAGACCGCCATGGACAACGACTTTCGGCCCATCGGGTACGTGGCCCCGGCGCCGTTCATCGGTGTGCCGGGCATCAAGGCGGCCCCCGGCCTCACCGTGACCCAGACCACGCCGGGCGCGTACGTGAACCCGGGCGACCCGCTCGATACGTCGATCAACGACCTGGCCGAGGCCATGACCGCCCTGACCGTCACCCCCACGACGACCGTGGCGGATACCGTGGTCAACTACCACGACCAGGACTCCGGCGGCCCGGGCAGCATCCCCGGCGACAGCGCGTTCCCCATCGATGTTGCCGGGACCGATGACAACAACTTTGCCCTTCTCGCCGAGGGCACCATCGAGATCCTTCAGGACGGCACCTACTACTTCGGGTTCCAGGGCGACGACGGGGCGGCCCTGCGCATCACCGGCCAAACCTGGAACCGCATCGTTGAAACGGCCGACTTCGGCGGCTCGCCGGGCGGCGTGATTGACGGCGACGCCATCGTGTTCGACCACCCGACCGGCAACAGCCGCACCATCGGCGAGATCGACCTTGCCGCCGGCGAGTATCCGTTCGAGTTCCTCTTCTTCGAACTTGCCGGCGGGGCGTACACCGAACTCTTCGCCGGGTACATGGAAGGTGTTTACAGCCTGCTCGAAGTCGACGGGGCCATGCTCATTCCCGACCACGACGGGTTGGAACTCGTGCCCGAACCCGCCACCCTGGCGCTTCTGGGCATCGGCGGAATGTGCGTAGCGGTCTTCCGGCGCCGGCGGTAACGGCGCGGGGGACCTGACTCGTTATCTGAGTTGCGTTTGCGGCAAC
>Ga0272441_10007229_pt1 | contig 18146 bp, 18 predicted proteins | sample SSMProp6N_FD_193582 | JGI IMG/M metagenome (GOLD analysis project Ga0272441, IMG submission 193582) | Marine sediment archaeal communities from Little Sippewissett salt marsh, Falmouth, MA, United States - SSM-Prop-6N | ecosystem: Environmental > Aquatic > Marine > Wetlands > Sediment ... | reverse complement strand
AAGAAATGAGAAGTAAGAAATGAGAAGTAAGAAGCAAGAATTAAGAATAAAAACTATGGATAGATAATAATGCTTTGGTGAGCCACTTTGCCACTTTGCCACTTTGCCACTTTGCCACTTTGTTACTAAAATTTTATTCAATCCATCAATCCTTAATCCATCAATCCCAAAACATAAGTTTACATAACATATCTTATCAGACCCTTTGAATGTCCTTTACAGCCATGTCCTGACGACATCGCTGCTCACACTGCAGCCCTTCTCTTGATCAGTTCTCTTCTTCTGAAAGTTGTTTGATGAGTTCTTCCTGACGTTTCGTCAGTTTTTTCGGAACCGTTACGTTTATCGTTACGTATTGATCCCCTTTGCCCGACTTCTTGAATATGGGAAGGCCGTACCCCTTCATGCGGATTTTTGTATTATTCTGCGTCCCGGGAGAAACCTTGATTCGTTTTTTCTCCCCGCCGATTGTTTCAACCTCGACAACGCTTCCCAGTGCCGCCTGCGAAAAAGTCACGTCCTGCCGTGCGTAGAGATCGTTTCCGTCCCGCGTAAACCGGTGATGCGGTGCAATTTCGACGGAGATATAGAGATCGCCGGCGGGGCCTCCGTTGACGCCGTCCATACCTTTTCCGGCAAGGCGCAGTTTCTGTCCCGTCTTTATGCCTTTCGGTATCTTTATATTGACCGTATCGGTCGTGTCGCCTTTTCGCAGGGAAACTCGTTTCTCCGCTCCCGAAAAGACCTCCTCAAGAGTGATCGTGAGCCGATACTCGACATTCTGTCCCTTCTGCGGCATGGTGCGGGCCTGCTGCTGATACTGCCCGCCACCTCCCCCGAAAAAATCGGCGAAGGGATCACCCCCCTGGAATGTACGATTGCGACCGCGGCCACCGCCGCCGAAGACGTGCGTAAACTGTCCGCCGCCACCTCCGAAACCAAGATCACGGAGAATGTCACTTATGTCGAAATCCCGGAATATATCTTCCTGTGAAAACCGCTGGCTGAAGCCCTGAGAACCGAAGTTATCGTATTGACTTCTTTTTTCGGGATTCGAAAGCACCGCATAGGCTTCACTTATCTTTTTGAAGGTCTCTTCCGCCTCTTTCCCCGGGTTCTTGTCGGGATGGTATTTCAACGCAAGTTTACGATACGCCTTTTTAATTTCGTCGGCGTTCGCCTTTTTTTCTACACCGAGTATGGAATAATAATCGTCTGCCATGATACCCATAAAGTAGTACTGTTTAGCCTTTTGTCAAGGCTTCCCGGGCCGGTACCACCAGAAATCGTTGTTGGCAACGGGGTCGAAAAAACGCGTCCTTCCGCCCACTTCTACCAGTGGCGCTGTGTCCATTTCATTTCCTTCATGAATCAACCGGTCGGCAATCATCACGATACCGATGACGGCGCCATGTTTCCTGACCGCCTGCATGCCGTAGGATGCGCAGGTCGGATACATGGGGCACCGGTCACCATCAACCTTCGATATATAGCGCGAAAAGAGCCCGATCATCTTCATGACAAAGGCTTCGGGTACCCCGTACCGATCATTCTGCACATGACCGGCCGCATTGACTGAGGGCTGGTCCTCAGGCAATCGGACGGATTCCCAGGGACCGTATGTCGATGAAGCCCTGTCGCTCACACCACCGGCACAACAGCGCATCGGCCATACCATACAGGCGATGATCAGCATAACTGATGCGATTCCGTATCGTCGCCGCCTATTCGTCATAAAAGGGGCCCGCCTTTTCTTTCAGCGCACGCAGGAACTGCGCTTTCACATCACGGTTATACTTATGGGCACTGCCGACGGCACTGTAAATATTTCCTGCATACCAGCCAACTTCGAAGAACGAGACCACCCCGCCCGCCACGTAATGTTCATCCTGAAAGAGCTCAATGGCGGCCCAGATGAACGATGCGTTCAGAAGAAATGCGACCAGCGCATCGCGGGTGCGGCCGGCATAGAGATGTCCTGCTCCGGGGAGTACCGCCGCGAAGCTTCCTGCATAATGGGGAGATTTTCGCGGCAGAGTTTCGACGGTCTTCATTCCCTCGGAGAGAATCATCGCCTGCCCATGAAGGGGGCTTTCCTGCGGAATACGGGCACTGAACTCGCCTGCCCTTTTCCATTCTTCCTGTTCCACACAGACCAGCACCTGTTGAAGGATGGCCCTATCCCTGTAGCCTTTCGAAATATCAGCACAATAAGAGAATGAACGGTGTGCGTCGTCGAAACGCCCCAGCCTCTTTTCTGCGATTCCCCTGATAAAAAAAATCTCTCCCCGACTGTCACTGTCAGGGTAATTCAGGATGAACCCATCGCAGGACTCACGGGTATCGTTCCATCGTGATGCCTCGAAGTAGCTTCTGCATATGTAAAAATATGCCCGCTCACATCCCTCACGGTCATCGGGAAAATGAAAGAGGAACCGCTTGAATTCGGTCACCGCACGGTAGTAGTCATGTTCATGGTAGAGTCGCTCGGCAAAATCGAACACCGCAGGTCCGTCACAGACTGACTTTTCCTCCGTTGCGTATACCGTTGATGCGGCCGCCGCAATGAAACAGGCCAGGACAACGATCCCGAGATACCTGCGCCATGAAGAAATCATGCACGCCTTTCCTCTACGTCCTTTCGCACACGATGAAACACGTCCAGGTTCTTGAGGGCGGCCTTCTCCTTGAAGGTGGACCGAAACACCGCATCCCATGTGTCCATCGTCAGATCCAAATAGGACGAAAGGACTGCGAGCATGATCGTGTTCGCCATGCGGTGATCACCGTTCTGCAGGGCGATCTCCGACGCATCGATGATTTTCACGTCACTGAAGTGCTGCTTCACATACTCATCGACATCTGCCGGATAGGGTGCTTCTCCCAGATTAACGGCCGGAGGATAAATTTCCTCGTTGTTGATGATAACGGTGCCGTCCTTTTTGGGATAGTCAAGATAGCGGAGCGTTTCCATCTTTTCGAAGGATATGAGAATATCCACATCGCCTTTCTTTGACAAAGGCGAATAGACTTTCTTTCCAAACCGTACATGACTCGACACACAACCGCCGCGCTGCGCCATTCCGTGTACCTCGCTCTTCTTCACGTCGTACCCCGCGTTCATCAGCGCCACGGAGAGGATATCGCTTGCCCGTATGATGCCCTGCCCTCCTACACCAACCAGCAGTATGCTTGTTACTGAATTATCCATTATTCGTCACCTCCTCAATCGCACCGGACGCGCACAACTGAGCGCAAAGTCCGCATCCATTACAGAGGGCTGCATCAATGACGGCGATCCCTTCCTGTTTCTTTGTCTTTTTTTCAATCTCCATATGGGGAAGGTCTTCAAATTTCTTCCACGATATGGGGGGACACCCCAGACCGATACAGAGTTTACAGCCGGTACATTTATGGGGATCGATACGGAAGGGAACCACCTTCTTCCGTGTTTTCGCCTGTGCAAGGGCGCAGGGTGCCTTCGATATTACCAGGGAGGGAGAATCCTTGGCCAGTTCTTCCTTCATGACGGACCGGGTTTGCTTGATGTTAAAGGGATCGATTACACGAACGCTGTCAATTCCCAGGACATGGCCCAGCTTCTCAAAATCGAGCTTTTTCGTGGCTTCCCCCTGGAGCGTGTATCCCGTTGCGGGGTGGTCCTGCATGCCCGTCATGGCCGTGGTGCTGTTGTCGCAGATCACGATGACGGCACTTCCCTTGTTATAGGCCATGTTAAGAAGGGGCGTGATGCCGGAATGCACAAAGGTCGAATCTCCGATTACGCCGACCACCTTGCCCTTCCCTTTTTCTTTCAGTGCCTTGCTCATGCCGTGCGCCATTCCCACGCTGGCACCCATGCAAATGGTTGAGTCAATGCCTTCAAGGGGCTTCATGAAGGAAAGCGTATAGCATCCGATATCTCCCGTTACAAAGGTGTCCAGTTTGCCGAGCACATAGAAAAGCCCGCGGTGCGGACAGCCCGGACAGAGATTGGGCGGCCGCTGCGGTATTGCAGGCAGTGAAGCGGACAAACTATCGGGGTCGGTTTCAGTTACTGATTTTTCAACTACCCCCGGGTCGAATTCTCCGGTATAGGGAAACAGGTCCTTGCCGCACACCTCGATGCCGAGAGCCCGTATCTGGTCTTCAAGAAAGGGGTCAAGTTCTTCAACGACATAAATCTTTTTCACCTTTGCCGCGAAGGCACGGATCAGTTTCACCGGCAAGGGGTAGACCATGCCGAGTTTTAGATATGAATAGCCGGGGAATACATCTTTTACGTAGTTGTAGGGCATCCCCGCCGTGATAATACCCACGTCGGGACTGTTGACTTCCATCCTGTTTTCCGGAAACGTTTCGGCAAAGTCACTGAGCCTCGCCATCCGTTTTTCCACTTCAACCCGCCGGATACGTGCCTTTGCCGGCACCATGACAAACTTGTCCGGATCATGTCGTATCGCTGTCCTGTCCACTGCCTCGACGGGCTCTTCAAGGCTCACCACCGACTTCGAATGAGAAACCCGTGTGGTCGAACGGAGAAATACCGGGGTGTCGAATTCCTCACTGATCTGAAAGGCGAGTTTGATAAAATCTTTCGCCTCCTGGCTGTCTGACGGTTCCAGCATGGGGATTTTCGCGAATCGCGCGTAGTTCCTGTTATCCTGCTCATTTTGTGAACTGTGGAGTGAGGGATCGTCGGCGGTGATGATAACCAGACCGCCGTTCGTTCCCGTATAACTGACCGTAAAGAGGGGATCAGCCGCAACATTGACACCGACATGCTTCATTACCGCAAGCGCGCGTGTTCCCGCGAGAGCGCCGCCTATGGCCACTTCCAGAGCAACCTTTTCATTGGGGGACCACTCGGCATAAACGCCGTCGTTTCCGGCAAAGGACTCGATGATCTCCGTACTCGGTGTCCCGGGGTATCCCGACGCAAAGGTCACGCCATATTCATAGGCGCCCCTCGCAATCGCTTCATTTCCGGACATTAACGCCTTCATTGTCTTTCTATCCTTTCTCTAACCAAGCGCCGCAATTTTTCCTTTCACCAGTACATTCATGAATGGATCTTCCGTATATTCAAGAACTTTCCGATAATATTCCAGCGCCTTTTCCGGTTCATCCATTTTTTCATATATACGTGCAATATTACTGTAGTTTATTGCCTTGAAATGTTTTCCCTTGAGATTCTCGTCCGATTGCCTGAACGACTCGAGGGACTGTGCATAGTCATCCTTCTTTTCATAACAGTATCCCAGACCGTAATATGCCAGCGACGTGAGGACGCTGTTGCGAGGCGACTTCTTTATGAATGACTTGTATGCCTCGATCGCCTTGTCCATCTCTCCGATATTGAAAAAGATATTGCCGAGATTGTAGAAGGAGAGTGCGGCGGCATCACTTCTGGGATAGTCCCGCCCGAGTTCTTCGTAGAGGACCACGGCATTCTTCAGCGCATCGGACTCCATCCCATTGTTCACGTCGGCAAAGCTGTAGGTATTGAATGCCTTTGCATAGACCTCTTCGGCATTGCTCTCGTAATTCATCGAGTAGAGATATACGCCAAGCACTATGATGATCGCACCGAGAATGACCGATCCCGCGGCGATAAAATAGGTTTTGCGCTCCATGATGTATTCCAAAAGCCGCTCGGTCATGGTCTGAAGCTGGTCCGGCTCATTCAGGTCCACTTTTAAATTCTTATTCGCCACTTGTAGATTCCTCCCATTTTCTTATCTTTTCCATGATATCGCGAGGCACTCTCACGATCGTCCCCTTCCGGTTCACAAATGCGTGAATCGTAAATCCTTTTGCCAGTATCTTCCCGTTCCCGCCGTTCCTGATCTGATAATCGAACTGTATGCTCGCACGGCGCACATTCGATATGACCGTTTGCACCACGAGAATGTCGTCGTAACGCGCCGGCAAAAGATAATGACAGTAAGCCTCCGTTACCGGAAGGTAGTATCCCGAAGATTCCACCTCGGCATAGACGACTTCCATTTCACGAAGAAGCTCCGTCCTCCCGATCTCGAACCACTTGATGTAGTTCGTATGATACACAATGCCCATCGCATCGGTATCGGCATAGATGACCCTAACCTGCGTTTCGTTTTTCTTCAACAAACTCACTCCATCGTTGAATGAACAGATCCATGAATCGATGTCCCGGAGACACCACAATGCCGCTCTGTCGTGCCGCTGTTTCTCCGAAGGAGGAACCATTTCTCAGGTTTTCCGATGTGTTGGAAGAATAAACGGCGATGGGACTCGGATCAGCCACGTGGGTTTTTATACTGAGGGGAGTCGGATGGTCGCTTAATACGGCAATTCGAAAATCACCGAGATTTCCGGCTTCATTGAGAATGGGTCCGACGATCTTTTTGTCAAAATCCTCCACGGCCCTGATCTTTCCTTCGATATTGCCTTCATGTCCCATCTCGTCGGGGGCTTCGACGTGCAGAAAAATGAAGTCGTGTGTCTTGAGATATTCAAGGGCTTTTTCGGACTTTCCTTCATAATTCGTATCGATATATCCCGTTGCCCCTTCGACAGGGATCGATTCGAGACCGGCGTAATACCCTATTCCCCGCAAAAGGTCAACCGCGGAGATGACGCCTCCCGTGATGCCGTACCGTGCCGTAAGCGGTTCGATGACCGGGGCACTTCCCTCTCCCCAGAGCCATATGGCATTTGCCTGCGCCTTGCCCCCGGCAGCCCTCTGCCCGTTCACCCGGTGGCGAGGCAGGAATTCCCGGGCGCTGTTCATCAGTTCCCGTATTTCGGAAGCCCCGTCACCCTGAGGGAGCTGCTCCCCGATGGTGCGCCCCACGATATCATGGGGCGGAATCGTCCGCATCTGTGCGGGGCCCTTTCGCCACACCATGAGATGACGGTATCCGACGCCGGGATAAAAGGAACAGTCCTGCGATCCCAGCCGTTCGTTCAGCTCTTCGATGAGTTCCCGCCCTTCCTCCGAAGAAATATGGCCGGCGGTAAAATCCACCATGATCGGATCTTCTTCATCACCGAGCGTGACGAAATTGCAGCGGAATGCCACATCGTTCCGGTCGAGGGGAATCCCCATACTGGCCGCCTCAAGGGGGGCTCTGCCCGTATGATAAACCGACGGATCATATCCCAGGACGGAAAGGTTCGCCACGTCGCTGCCCGGGGTAAAACCGGGCGGTACGGTGTCGATCAAGCCGATGGTTCCCCGGGATGCGATTTCGTCCATATGGGGGATACGCGCATGCTCAAGGGGGGTTTTGCCGTTCAATTCCCCCAGGGGGTAGTCCGCCATGCCGTCTCCGAGTAATACGATATATTTCATGTCAACCTTTCATCCTCGATACGGATCACCACCGTTTTCGCCCGCACCACATCGAGCCGGTCGATTTCGTCAATTGCCTCACGCACGTCCTTTTCACGGGCCTTATGGGTAATCACCACCACCGGAACGGCCCCCTCCTGTTTCCGCCCTTTCTGGATTACCGACGAAATACTGATATTGCGGGAACCGAGAACGCCTGAAATGAGCGAGAGCACTCCCGGCGTGTCCACGGCGGAAAACCTGAAATAGTAATTGGTGACAATCTCATCCATGGGAAGCAGTGAAATATCGACGATCTCCTCTTTCCGGTAGGACCGGAGGGGGACCCTTCGCCAGATACCCTTTTCCATGTCCCGGGAAATATCCACGACATCACTGACGACGGCACTCGCCGTGGGCATCATGCCCGATCCCTGTCCGTAAAGAAAGACGGAGTCCGATGCGTCACCGACGAAGTGAAAGGCGTTGAAATTGCCGTTGACACTGCCCAGGATGTGGTCGAAGGGTATCATGGTCGGATGTATGCGTGCCTCGATACTGTCCCCGCGTTCGATGGCAAGGGCGAGGAGTTTGACGGCGTAATTGAATTCTTTGGCAAATTCGATATCCTGTCCGCTGATTCCCGAAATACCTTCCCGGTAAATATCATCGAGGCTGACGTTTTTCCCGTATGACAGTGTCAGGAGGATGGCAAGTTTGTGCGCCGTATCGACGCCTTCGATATCGTAGGTCGGGTCCGCCTCGGCGTGACCCTGGTCCTGGGCTTCCTTCAGAACCGTTTCAAAGGCCAGACCCTCTTCGGTCATTCTCGAGAGGATATAATTCGACGTGCCGTTCATGATGCCGAATATCGAGGTAATATTGTTGGCGACCAATCCTTCCTTCAAAGTTTTGATAATGGGAATGGTGCCGCCCACGCTTGCCTCGAACCCGATATTTACCTGCTCCTCGTCGGCAACACCGAAGATCGCGTTTCCGTGGGTCGCCAGAAGCGCCTTGTTGGCCGTCACCACATGCTTTTTGTTGCGCATCGCCCTGATTATAAATGACTTGGCGGGCTCGTACCCGCCCATCAGTTCGATCACGATCGAAATATCCGGGTCATCCAGCACCTCGTCGACATTGGTCGTCAGCAGGTTCCTTTCGACATTGACCGCCCGTGGCGTTTCTATATCCAGATCGGCGATCTTCTTGATGGTAAGCCGTGCGCCAAGTCGCTTTGCGATCAGATCCTCGTTGTCCCTGAGCAGTTTGACCACTCCCGTTCCGATCGTTCCCAACCCTATCAATCCCAGAAATATTTCCTTTTTCAAGCTCATTCATCCTCTCAATTTTGATGGCTTTGTAAAAAAAGCTCAACTGCTGCGTTGCGCTGCATCCTTCCCCCGCCTTCGCGGGGTCAGGCTATGCGGCGTACCGTAAGTACTCCTCATTCCTCAGAATTTGCGCGCCTTGCATTTGAAGCTTCTTACTGTGCCATCTATTATCTGCTTCTTACGAGTTCATCATTTTTGGTCCAACTTTCATTCATAGTGACTTTCCGTCAAAAACTCAACCAGTTTTTGCAAGCGCCAGTCGTCCTTCCCATCTCCGGAGAAGCACTTCCCTGACGGCGACATGCTCGGGACGTTCCAGCGCGGGATCTCTTTCGAGAAAGGCAAAGGCTTCACGACGGGCGTCATTCAATATGCGCCCGTCCCTCAGGATGTTCGCCACACGGAAATCGGGTAACCCCGATTGCCGTGTCCCCATGAATTCGCCGGGACCGCGCAGCGCGAGGTCCTCTTCGGCAACCTTGAACCCGTCGTTGGTCTGTTCCATTATCTTCAATCGCCTGCGTGCATCGTCGGACCCCCCGTGATGCGCCACAAGAATACATGAAGAGGAAACGTCGCCGCGCCCGACCCTCCCCCGCAACTGATGCAGCTGCGAGAGCCCGAATCGCTCCGCGTGCTCTATTATCATAAGAGAGGCCGATGGTATATCGATTCCCACCTCCACCACCGTCGTCGACACAAGGATATCGATGGCCCGCGCCTTGAAGGAAGCCATGATCTCCTCCTTTTCGCCGCTCTTCATCTTTCCGTGAATGAGGCCGACACGATATTCCCTGAACACCTCCTGCTGAAGGTGCCGGGACATGGTGGTAGCATCCTTGAGGTCGAGGGTTTCCGATTCTTCGACCAAGGGATAGATGATAAAGACCTGATTTCCCTTTTCCACTTCTCTTCGAATGATGTCGTAAACCTTGTCGCGATGTTTTTCGTAATATACCTTCGTCTTCACGGGCTTCTTCCCCGGCGGCATTTCGTCGATGACCGATATGTCCAGGTCTCCGTAAACCGTCATTGCCAGGGTCCTCGGTATGGGGGTCGCCGTCATGACGAGAACGTCGGGTGAAAGCCCCTTTTCCCGCAGGAGCGCCCGCTGCATGACGCCAAACCGGTGCTGCTCGTCGATGACGGCACAACCGAGCTTTCTGAATTGAACTCCTTCCTGTATCAACGCATGGGTGCCGATGAGGATGTCCACCTCACCCGACGCCACTCGTTCCGCCAGGTCTTTCCGCTCTTTTGCCCGGGTGCTGCCCGTCAGAAGCGCCGCATGCATTCCTATTTCCTTCGCCCATGTGCTGATATTGCGAAAGTGCTGCAGGGCGAGTATTTCCGTCGGTGCCATGATGGCCGACTGATAGCCGCTCTCACAGGCCACAATCATGGCGGCCATTGAAACCACGGTCTTTCCGCTTCCCACGTCTCCCTGGATGAGCCGGTTCATAGGGTGGGGTTTCTTCATGTCCGCCAGAATTTCAGCGACGACCCTCTTTTGTGCTCCCGTCAACTCGAAGGAGAGCTTTTCGTAAAATTCCGTGAGCAGCCGCTGCTGCCCATCGGCAAAGGCAATCCCCTTTTCAAGGATGTATCCCCGTTTTTTCAGTGCCATGCCGAGTTCAAAAAAGAATAGTTCATCAAAGACGAGCCGTCGGTGTGAAGGCGAGGTGAAATCATTATATTTTTCGATATCCTGGTCTTCGCCGGGAAAATGGACGTTACGAATCGCCTCGGTCATGCCGGGTATCCGGTTTCTTCTGCATATGTCATCCGGAAGCGGGCTGACAAGGTGGCGCCCGCATTCGGTAACCACCCGCATCATGATCTTGCGCAGGTATTTCTGGTACAATCCTTCCGTTTCCGAATAGACCGGAACAATCCTCTTGACATTGAGGGAGTCTTCATCGTCTTCGTCGATCAATTCATAATCGGGATGAAACATATCCTTTCCGAAGAGAGACCCCTTGATTTCGCCGGTCAGAAAAAAATACCTGTCTCTTTTGAACATCTTTCTCAGGAAGGCATAGTTCCCCTGAAACCACTTCGCCGTCAGAACCCCCGTTCCGTCGTCGAGCATGACTTCAAAGACGACCTTGCGCCGGTAACGCTGTTCCCGGGCCTCGATTACCTTTCCCGTTACCGTCTCCCGCTGTCCGATAACGGCCTCCGATACCGTCTTCACCGACCGCCTGTCCTCGTAGCGCCGCGGAAGAAAATAGAGCATGTCCTCGACGGTGGCGATTCCCTTCCGCGAGAGCAGTACGGCCATTTTCGGCCCCACCCCCCTGACGAACTGGGCAGGCCTCGAGAGCACGTCGAAAGATTCCTGGAGCCCGCCCTGATCACACACATTCTTTTCCTCACCGTCAGGCCGGTCGCCGGCGGATTGTCGCAATTCTGAGAGATGCTGCAGGGCGCTGTCGATTCGCTTCTTTTTCTCCTCATCACCGAGGTCGTCGAACCCGGCGAACTGCAGTCTCATCCCTTGAAGGATCTCCCTGATCCGGCCGTTGTCACCGCGTTCACCGGCCACGCGGTCCGCGTTGTCTATCAATCCCTCCATGGTGAACTCAAGCTCTTTCACCAGGTGAAGGTTCTTGAATGCATTCCGGGAGAGGAAAAGGAGCGGCGACTCTATTTTTTCCAGGATGCCTTTCATGTCGATCATTGAGATTCCTTGATTATGTTTGATATTTCCATACTATATAAAGAATGCGATTTATTAACAAATATACCGTGGAATGACAAGGAATGATTTGACTTTTACCATGAATTGCGTTAGTCAATCCTTTCATTTCGCGTGCGATGGGAGATATCGATATAATGACTGATGAAAAGTTTTCTTATAAAGACTCGGGTGTCGACATCGACAAGGCCAACAGCTTCGTCGAGAGGATAAAACCCCTTATCAAGTCTTCAACGAGAAAGGGCGTCATCGGGAATATCGGCAGCTTCGGCGGGTTGTTCCACCTCGATATCGAAAAATATAAAAATCCCGTCCTGGTTTCGGCAACCGACGGTGTGGGGACCAAGCTGAGAATAGCCGAGATGATGGGTATTCATGATACCGTCGGAATCGATCTCGTCGCGATGAACGTAAACGACCTCATCGTTCAGGGAGCTGAACCGCTCTTTTTTCTCGATTACATAGCAACGGGAAAAATCGACGTCGACAAGAGCACACAGATTGTCAAGGGAATCGTTGATGGATGCATCGAGGCCGGATGCGCCCTTATCGGCGGCGAAACTGCCGAGATGCCCGGATTCTATTCCGAAAGCGAATACGACCTCGCCGGATTCTGCGTGGGGGTGGTTGAGTACGACCGCATTATCGACGGTTCCGATATCGGCGTGGGAGACAGGATCATAGGTCTCACGTCGAACGGTGTGCACAGCAATGGCTTCTCGCTCGTCAGAAAGGTATTTTTCGACCAGGAACGTTTTTCCGTCACCGATAGATTCGATACCCTCGACGGCACCCTTGGCGAAGCATTGCTCCGTCCGACGAAGATTTATATAAAGACGCTTCTCAATCTTATAAAGAATTTCTCGATACGCGGCATCGCGCACATCACCGGCGGTGGACTTGTCGAGAACGTGCCCCGGATCCTGCCCGAACGGTGCAAAGCCGTAATCGCCAGGGACAGCTGGGATATACCCGCCATATTCAGGATCATCCAGGAACAGGGAAATGTGGATATGGACGAGATGCTGCGGGTATTCAACATGGGCATCGGCATGACGATCGTCGTCGATGAAAATGACGCCGATGAGGTCATGGAACGATTGAACGCCCTTGGAGAACCTTCATACCTTATTGGTACCATAGAAGAACGAAACGAAAATGAATCGCCCATCGTCTTTCTTTGAGTGAGCCGGAACCATGAAAACGTTAAAACTCGGTGTGCTTGTTTCGGGAAGCGGTTCGAATCTGCAATCGATTATCGACAACGTGGAAAATAAGCGTCTCGACGCCGAGATCAGCGTAATTATCTGCAACAACCCCGGTGCGTACGCCATTGATCGCGCCGCGAAACACGGGATTCCATCCGTCGTGATCGATCATCACGATTTCGAGGACCGCGAGGCCTTCGACAGGGAAATGATCGCGGTGCTGAAATCCCATGACATTGATCTTGTCATAATGGCGGGATTCATGAGGATACTGACCCCGCTTTTTCTGAGAACATTTCCCATGCGGATCATGAACATACATCCCGCCCTTCTTCCGTCCTTTCAGGGAATACATGCCCAGGAACGTGCCTTCGAGTACGGGGTCAAGTTCTCCGGCTGTACCGTGCATTTTGCTGACGAGGGCGTCGATACCGGGCCCATAATCACGCAGGCCGTGGTTCCCGTACTGGACGACGATACGGCCGATACCCTGCAGCAGAGGATTCTGATGGAGGAACACAGGATTTATCCCCAGGCGATACAATTCTACGCCGAAGGCAGACTCGAGGTGGTGGGACGGAAAGTACGAATCAGAGATCACGCCGGGGTCAGCGAGGTTCCGCACCACAATCCTCCGTTGGAAGCATTTTAATATCCCATGATTATCATAAGCGCATGCCTTCTCGGGGTGAAGTGCCGGTATGACGGCGGAAGCCGCCCTGAAGAAGCGCTTTCAACGATCCAGGCCACCCGGCACCTTGTGCCGCTCTGCCCCGAGCAGCTCGGCGGATTGTCAACACCCCGCGCCCCCTCGACCATCAGCAACGGTGACGGTGATGACGTCCTGGCGGGACGTTCCCGCGTCGTCGATTCAGAGGGAAAGGATGTCACCGAGCAGTTTCTCAGGGGCGCTCACGAGGCATTACGCATCGCGACGATCCTCGGAGTTGACAGGGCCATTCTCAAAGAAAAGAGCCCTTCCTGCGGCGTCCACTTCATAAAAAGAGACGGCATCATGATAAGGGGCACCGGGGTGACCGCGGCATTGCTGCGACGGCACGGCATCAGGGTCATTTCATCGGAGAGGATTCACGACGATGTATGATGTGATTGTCATAGGAAGCGACATGAGTTCCCTCCTCGCGGCGCTGAGCCTGCAGAAGCGTCACAAAAAGGTGGCGCTTCTCCATGACGGACGGCACACCGCCTTTACGGACACCCCCGTACATCTCTTCCCTGTCGACCCCCTCCCCTGGACGGGCCTCACCGAGGGGGGGCTTCTGGCGGGAATACTGAAGGAACATGATATTTCCCCTCCTCATGACGATCAGGACGGCGCGCTTCAGGTTATTTTCCCTGACCGGAGAATCGACTTGTCTCCCCGGAAGTCATCCCGTTCTGCAAAGGAGAGCACTCTTTCGGCGCTGCACCGTGCGACAGAGAAAAGAGGTCACGCCCTTAACGAATTGATGGCGAAGGCCCTGCATCCCGGCACGAATAATCGAGGGAAACACATCCCCGGCCGTGCCATGCGGCATGCGGGTGAATGGATAGAAACACTCTTCCTCGCCGCCGACGCATCGCTCCTGAAAGAAAGGTCCCCCCTTTCCGGTGTCGTACCGGTGTTAAACCGGGTCCTCTCTTCACGCTCCGATGACATTCCGATCCATGCCCCGGCATTCTTTCACTTTCTGAATGAAGCCTCCCATGGCTTCGTCTCTCCGGGCGCCAAAGGCAAACTGACGGACAGCCTGAAGGAACGGTTTGCGTCGCTGGGCGGAGAATCCTTCGATATAGGGCCCCTGTCCGATCTCTCTATCGGAAGAGAGATTGCCGTCGAATTCGAAGGAGAAGCCGTCCCTTCCCGCATCGAGGCGGCAAATCTGATCGTGAGCCTGAAATGGAGCGGATTCAGTTCCTTCATCAAGGACGACCCCCGCTTTTCTCAACTGCGCCGGACACTGGAACCCGTTTCGGTCCGTGAATATCCCTTCGCGATTCACCTTGGAGTGGACGAAGGGGCCTTTCCGGAAAAGATGTCGAATCACGTGATGCTCTTCGACGACTCTTACCGTTCATACATCGGCAGAAACATCTACTATCTCGAAAGAAGCGCCGCGGGAGACGATGAATCCGCACCCGCCGGGTCACGCAGTCTCACCGTCACCACCCTGCTCTACAATTCACCTCTTTCACTGAATCGTACCTGTCTGGAATGGGTCTTCGAGGATACGGTGCGCAACATTTCGCGGTTCCTCCCCTTTCTCGGCGAACATACGTATTTCCGTGATGCGGGGTTTTCCATCGACATCTCCCGAAGCTGTCAGGAGGTCGTAAACCGTAAATATTACGTGAGGAAAGGCCTGTTCTCTGATATACATTCCCTATCATCACATACAACACCCATCGGCAACGTCTTCATAACGGGGGGGATGCTCCTCCCCGGACTCGGATTTGACGGAGAGGTCCTTTCCGGTCTGCACGTTGCACGATGTCTCGACGAGGAATAGCACACATGGACACCTTCACGCATGACTTCACTATCGCCAGGTTGGGTGAATGCGACATCCGCTCGCCCTTTACTGAACCCTATCCCTTTGTACCCGACGAACATCGCGTCCTTTTCAGGCACTATCTTGAGGATCATGATCAGTTCATCACGGCCGACGGCACACCGCTCTCCGTTGAAGCTGCGGGACCGCGAAAAATGATTTATTTCAACCCGGCAGATGTCCATGCCGCAATCGTGACCTGCGGCGGACTCTGCCCCGGTATCAATGACGTTATCAGATCGGTGGTGATGGAGCTCTACTACCGGTACGGCGTGCGGAAGATAACGGGCATCAGATACGGATTTCAGGGGCTGATTCCCGAATACGGCCACACTCCCGTCGAACTGAACCCCGAGATCGTCAAAGACATACATTCACTCGGGGGGAGCATCCTGTCTTCGTCACGGGGCAATCAACACATTGCCCGGGTGGTCGACACCATTGAACGTGAGAGGATCAATCTCTTTTTCTGTATCGGCGGTGACGGCACGATGAAGGCCGCCGACCTGATTGCCGATGAGATAGCCGGAAGAAATCTTGCAGCAGCCGTCATCGGCATCCCGAAAACGATCGACAATGATTTAAACCTCATTGACAAGACCTTTGGATTCGACACCGCCATCTCAGAGGTCACAAAGGTCATAAAGTGCGCCCATGTCGAAGCGAAGGGGGCACCTTGCGGCATCGGTCTCGTCAAGGTGATGGGACGTGAATCGGGATTTATCGCCGCCTGGGCCACCTTGTCGCACAACGATGTAAACGTTGCCCTCGTACCGGAAGTTCCCTTCGACATGCGGGGTGAAAAGGGCTTCCTGCATTATCTCGAACAACGCCTCCGTCGCCGGCAGCACGCGGTGATTCTCGTTGCGGAAGGTGCCGGACAGGACCTGGAGGGAACGAGGAACGTCAGGGAAACCGATGCATCGGGCAACGTCAAATTATTTGATATCGGTCTCTACCTGAAGGAGGAAATTAACCGCCACTTTGCCGCGACCGACATGGATATTAATTTGAAGTATATCGATCCCAGCTATACCATCAGAAGTGTGCCGGCCAATGCCGGCGACAGCAGCTACTGCCACCTCCTTGGTCAGTACGCCGCTCATGCGGGAATGGCGGGGAAAACCGGCATGCTGGTAGGATTATTCAATAATGAATTCGTTCATTTTCCGCTGAAGGCGGTCACGTCCCGGCGAAAGATGGACCCCGGCGGCTCGTTGTGGCTTCGCGTGCTCGAGGCGACAGGGCAGCCTGCATCAATGAAAAACTAAATAATTCTTGCAAATATGAGCAGTATGGTTTAATAAAGCTTCCCAATTGTTTGAAAGGAGTAACCAAATGTCCCGAATCTGTGAAGTGTGCGGCAAAGGTCCCGTGGTGGGAAACAAAGTCAGCCATGCAAATAACAAAACGAAACGCCAGTGGTTTCCCAATCTCCAGAAAATCAAGGTCATCGACAAAAAGACGGGTTCAATCAAGCGAATGAAAGTGTGCACGCGGTGCATCCGTTCAGGCAGTATTCAGAAAGCCCTGTAATACCGCGTCGCCTATCCTCCGCTTCGTTTCTCCATGCCGAAGTCATCCTCCCGGATTCACCGGATGACGATAAGCATTCAATCGATCACCTTCAGAGAACCCGGCGCCGCATAATGTGACCAGCCTGAAAATCGGGAGCACAGGCGGTGCCGAGTATGTTCGTGGCGGCCGATCTCATTCGTAACGCATCTCTGCAGGGCCTCATTCCCCGACAGCATGCCGCGAAGCAGTCCATGGAAACAATGGCTTTCCCCGCGAATGGAATTCTACTGTTCACTGGAAACAAAGACGATTCTTTTCAGGTGAGAAAGTTTTATCTGGAATGTGCCGTATTCTGTCCTGCCGTATACCCGGGAATTGCCGTTCATTCTGAGCTCCTTGATACCGTCGTTAAGTTGAAGACGGCCGACCATATTGTCCCCGGCGGACAGGAAATCGATTGATCCGATATTCTGAAAATCAACGGTATAGGTCCCCTCCCCCATTTTACCTTCAACAAACGTCTTTCCCTCGATGCTGATATCGGTGCAGTTCGTCGCGACATCCATCTGATCGATACATATCCCCGTGAACGAACGGTCCGGAACCGGTATCTTTCCGGGCGAGACGTTGCCCCCGGTACCCGCTCCCATACCCATGATAAAGGGAATCATCAGAACCACTATGACAAAGGGTCGTAATGTTTTCATCCTGCGGCCTTTCATTCCACGATAAAGATTTCTATTTCCTCTTTTAAAGAATCGAAAAGGTGCTCAACGTCCTCATTGAAGCAGGGGAGTATGGAGAGTTCGAGAAGGGCTTCATTATTATTGATCGTGGTGACCGTTGCAAAGGATTCATACCCCTCGAGGATGTGCTTGACAAATGCCGTCTCTTTCTTGTGAACCCTGATCGTCCTTCGTATTACGTCATTTTCCTTCATGATTCAGCATGCTTTGCCTCGAGTATGATGTTTTTCTGTAGCATCCGGAACGGCAAATATCAAGTGAAATAAATCCGTTCTTGACAGTTCCCGGCATTCTGACTTATAGTCCCATCCAATTTTCTGTTTAAAGGATCGTCTTTCATGCTGCCCCTTACCCATTGGATATATAGCGACAAAATCGACGAGGCCGGCACCTCGCTGGTAAGGGAGTTGGGCATTCACCCCCTGATTGCCCGGATCCTGACACATCGAGGCATTACGTCTCCCGAAGAGGCGAAAAAATTTATCTTCCCCTCTCTTGGCGACCTTCACAACCCCTTTGTCATGCAAGACATGGAAAAAGGAGTCGATCGGACGATCGATGCGGTGGTGAAGGGCGAACACATCGTTGTCTACGGAGACTATGACGCCGACGGAATAACGGCCACCGTGGCACTTGTGAAATTCCTGCAATCAATTAACGGGTTGGTCTCCTTCTATATTCCGAACCGGATCAACGAGGGATACGGCCTCAACAACGACGCCATCGACAGACTTGAAAAAAGGTCGACAAAGCTTATCATAACCGT
>Ga0272441_10007228_pt1 | contig 18148 bp, 22 predicted proteins | sample SSMProp6N_FD_193582 | JGI IMG/M metagenome (GOLD analysis project Ga0272441, IMG submission 193582) | Marine sediment archaeal communities from Little Sippewissett salt marsh, Falmouth, MA, United States - SSM-Prop-6N | ecosystem: Environmental > Aquatic > Marine > Wetlands > Sediment ... | reverse complement strand
CCTTCAACAACCAGGTGGAAAAACGGCTGCTGCGCTACCAGTCGGAGATACGGAAGATCATACACGACAGGCTTTTTACATGAGGTAAAGATGCAGGAGAGAATCATCGGCCGGGTTAAAAGAGTCAACGGCCCGATCATCGAGGTCATGGGGGTCAGCGACGCCATGATGCTTGAGCTGGTAAGGGTCAGCGAGGCGAGGCTCATCGGCGAGACCATCAAGCTCGAGGGAGACGGCGCCATCATTCAGGTGTACGAGGACACCACGGGCATCGCTCCGGGGGACAACATCTACGGCTCGGGCATGCCGCTGTCGGTGGAGCTGGGCCCCGGTCTGATCGGCACTATCTACGACGGCATCCAGCGGCCGCTGGAGGAGATATACGCCATCTCGGAGAACTTCATTGAGCGGGGAATTCAGCTGCCCTCGCTGAACCGGGACAAGATCTGGCACTTCGTGCCGGCGGACCTGAAAATCGGCCAGCCGCTTACCGGCGGTATGGTGCTGGGCACGGTGCGGGAGTCCGAGCGGGTCGACCACCAGATCATGGTGCCCCCGGACCTGTCGGGGACGCTTGCGTCCCTGGCGCCGGAGGGAGAGTACACGGTCGCCAAAACAATCGCCGAGTTGGACACGGCAGCGGGACGGCGGGAGTTGACGATGATGCAGCGCTGGCCCATCCGCAGGGCCCGGCCCGCCCGCAGCCGCCGGCCCCTGAATACCCCCCTGATCACCGGGCAGCGGGTCATCGACACCCTCTTCCCCGTGGCCCGGGGCGGAACGGTGGCCATTCCCGGGGGCTTCGGCACCGGCAAGACCATGACCCAGCATGCCCTGGCCAAGTGGTGCGACGCCTCCATTATCGTCTACATCGGCTGCGGCGAGCGGGGCAACGAGATGACCGACGTGCTGCAGGAGTTTCCCAAGCTCATCGATCCGCGCACCGGGCGGAGCCTGATGGAGCGCACCATCCTGATCGCCAACACCTCGAACATGCCCGTGTCGGCCCGGGAGGCCAGCATCTACACCGGCGTCACCCTGGCGGAATATTTCCGCGACCAGGGGCATCACGTGGCGGTCATGGCCGACTCCACCTCCCGCTGGGCCGAGGCTTTGCGGGAGCTTTCCGGCCGCATGGAGGAGATGCCCGCCGAGGAGGGCTTCCCCGCCTATTTACCCACCCGCATCGCCGAGTTCTACGAGCGCGCCGGCGCTTTTACCAACTTGAACTCCAGCGACGGCTCGGTGACCATCATCGGCGCCGTGTCCCCGCCGGGCGGGGATTTTTCCGAGCCGGTGACCCAGCACACCAAGCGCTTCGTGCGCTGTTTCTGGGGTTTGGACCGCCAACTGGCCAATGCCCGGCACTACCCGGCCATCTCCTGGCTGGAATCCTACAGCGAGTACCTTGACGAGGTGCTCCCCTGGTGGGAGCAGCAGGCCGGCCCCGGCTGGTCGCAGAACCGCACCGAGATCATGGACCTGCTCCAAAAGGAGGTCCGCCTCCAGCAGGTCGTCAAGCTGGTCGGACCCGACGCCCTGCCGGACAGCCAGCGCTTCATCCTGGAGGTCTGCACCCTCTTCAAGAACGCCTTCCTGCAGCAGAACGCCTTCGATGAAAACGACCGCTACTCCACGATCGAGAAGCAGGTCAAGATGCTGGAGATTGTCATGATCTACTGGCGGCGCGGGCAGGAGGCGATCCGCCGGGGCGTGACGCTGGTCAAGCTGCGGAGGCTGAAGGTGCTCCAGGACGTCATCAAGATGAAGTTTTCCTTTGCCAACCAAGACATGGCCGGCCTCGAAAAGCTGGAGGCCAGGCTGGAACGGTCCCTGGACCAACTGGAGTCGATCTATGTCTGAAGAAAACGCCCCGGAAGCATACCAGACCGAAGGGCTGAAAAAGCAGAACGTCCGGCGCCGCCTCCTGGCCGGCAGGGAGTACATCGGCGTCCACCGCATTGACGGCCCCCTGGTCTTCATCGAGAAGACCCACCCCGTGGGCTACCGCGACCTGGTGGAGTGCGTGGACCCGGACGGCCACACCCGGCTGGGCCTGGTGCTGGACACCTCCACCACCATGGTAGTGGCCCAGATCTTCGAGGGCACCTCGGGGCTGACCATGCCCGGCACGCGGGTGCGCTTCCGGGGCGAACCCTTGAGCCTGGGAGTAACCGACAAGATGCTGGGACGGGTGTTCAACGGCCTGGGCCGGCCCATCGACGGTGGGCCTGCGCCGGTGAGCGAGGCGGAGCTGGACGTGAACGGGAAGCCGATCAACCCCACGGCGCGCTCCTACCCGCGGGACTTCATCCAGACCGGCATCTCGGCCATCGACGGCATGAACACCCTGATCCGGGGCCAGAAGCTCCCCATCTTTTCCGGGAACGGCCTGCCCCACAACGACCTGGCCGCCCAGATCGCCCGCCAGGCCAAGATCCGGGGCTCGGCCTCCCAGTTCTCGGTGGTCTTCGCCGCCATGGGGGTCAAGCACGACGTGGCCCAGTACTTCATTCGCTCATTCGAGGAGAGCGGCGTGCTGGAGAACGTGGCTCTCTTCCTCTCCCTGGCGGACGACCCCTCCATCGAGAGACTGCTCACCCCGCGCACGGCCCTGACCCTGGCGGAGCACCTGGCCTTCAACAAGGACATGCACGTGCTGGTAATCCTCACCGACATGTCCAACTACTGCGAGTCCTTAAGGGAGATCTCCACCATCCGCGGGGAGATCCCTTCCCGCAAGGGCTACCCCGGCTACCTTTACTCGGACCTGGCCGAGATATATGAGCGTTCGGGGATGATCAAGGGTTTTGAGGGCTCGATCACCCAGCTGCCGATCCTGACCATGCCCAACGACGACATCTCCCATCCCATCCCCGATCTCACGGGCTACATCACCGAGGGGCAGATCGTCTTCGAGCGGGAAATGCACGGCCGCGGCATCTATCCACCCGTGGCGGGACTGCCCTCGCTGTCCCGGCTGATGAAGGACGGCATCGGAGAAGGTATGACCCGGGGGGATCATCCCCACCTGGCCAGCCAGCTGTTCGCCGCCTACAGCTACGTCAAGGACGTCCGCAACCTGGCCTCGGTGATCGGCGAGGAGGAGCTGACGCCCCTGGACCGGCAGTACATGGAGTTCGGGGAGGCCTTCGAGCGCCGCTTCGTCTCCCAGACCAAGACTCAAGCGCGCACCATCGAGGAAACCCTGGAGCTGGGCTGGAAGGTTTTGAGCCTGCTCCCCGTGGAGGAGCTGCACCGGGTCACCGACGAGGAGCTGGAAACCTACTATGGCCGCTAAGCGCCAGAGCGTGGCGCCCACCAAGACCAATCTGCTCAAGATCCGCCAGGAGCTGCAGTTTGCCTCCCAGGGCTACGAGCTCCTCGACCAGAAGCGGAACATCCTGGTGATCGAGCTCTTGACCCTGGTGGACCAGGCGGTTGATTTCCAGGGCCGGGTAGAGAAGGCACTGGCTTCCGCCTACCGGACCCTGGAGGAAGCGGTGCTGCACATGGGCAAGCTGCGGGTGGCCAATCTGGCCAGCGCAGTCAATATCGAGGCAAGCATAAGCCTGACCCAGCGGCGGGTCATGGGCGTTCGCCTGCCGGTGGTGGAAACCTCCTTTACCGAGCATGCGCCCTTTTACAGCCCTTTGGGCACGAGCTTCTGGGTCGACAGCTCCCTGGGGGCCTTCAAGGAAGCCCTGGAGCAGATGGGCCGCCTGGCGGAGCTGAAGATTTCCATCATCCGCCTGGCCCAGGAGGTGCGCAAGACCATCCGCAAGGTCAATGCCCTGGAGAAGATCGCCATCCCCGAGCTGAAGGAGACGGTAAGCTATATCCAGAGCCGGCTCGAGGAGAGCGAGCGGGATATGTTTGTGCTCATGAAAATGGTAAAATCCAGGCTGGAACGAAAAAAGGAAGGCTGATATGGAAGGTCTCATCAGGAAAATCATGGTCTATGTGGACGGCAGCGAGCAATCGATCACTGCCGCGCAGTACGCCATTGTATTGAGCCGCACCCTGTCCGCGGAGCTTGTCTCCCTCTACGTGATCAACACCCGCGCCCTGAACGACCTGGTCAAGGCGAGGATCTTTCTGCAGGCGGAGCAGGAGGAATACCAGCGCGACATCGAGAGCGACGCCGACCGCTATCAGAACCATATCCGGGAGCTGGCCCGCAAAAAAGGCCTGGCCATCGAAACGGTCAAGACCTCAGGCACGGTTCACACGGAGATCAAGAAGCAGGTTGCGGAACACGACATCGACCTGCTGGTGCTGGGAGAACTGTCCCATATTCGCAGCCGCAGGGATGAATTCTACAACGAAGCGGAACGCGCCATGCGCAGCGTGAGCTGTTCGGTGCTGATCGTCAAGGACGAGGACCGGGTGTGGGACTTGTTCGAAAACTTAATCTAATACACAATACCAGGAAGGAATTTAAGCTATGGCATTAATTGATCTGATCACTCCGGAGGTGGTAATAATCCCCTTGAGCGGACAGAACAAGCCCGATATAATCCGGGAGCTTCTGACGGTGCTGGATAGGGCCGGCAAGGTCTCCGACAGCGAGGCGGCTTACGACGCTCTGCTCGCCCGCGAGGCCATGGGGAGCACGGGGCTTGAAAACGGCATTGCCGTGCCCCACGCCAAGACCGAGGCGGTCAAGAACCTGACCATCGCCATCGGCATCGCCCCGGAGGGAGTGGATTTCGACTCCATCGACGGAAACCCCTCCCGACTCTTTTTTCTCATGCTCGCTCCGCCGGACCAGTCCGGCCCCCATATCGAGGCACTGGCGGAGATCGCCCGCGTCACCACCTCCCATGCCTTCTGTCGCCTGCTTTTAGGCGCCACATCGGCGCAGGAAGTGGTGGACGTCTTTCAAGAGGAATAGCCGGGGGTTGGGAGAGAACGGTCCGGGCCGGCGTTCACTGTCGGCATGTTTCAGCAGCTGCCGCCGTAGGCGGGCTTGACCACAAATCCCTCACCGAACCAGGAATGTACGTAGTCGACCACCGTGTTGTCGGCGAAGAGCTCGATTTTTTTCTCTACGTGAAATTCCAGGCTTTCGGCGGTTAAAACCGTATCATTGTCCTTGGGCTCATCCAGAGCCACTCCCAGTCTGGGACCGCCTCAGCCAAAGCCTTCCAGCACAATGCGCAGGACCTTGCCCGCGTTCTGCTGCAGCAGGGGCAGGAGCTTCTCTTCCGCCCTGTCGGTAATTTGAATCATTGTCATCCTCGGCAGCAAAGAATGGGCTTAATATAACTTGAGAACAGTGAATTGTCAATATATAAATATAATTATATATATTTTATTTTCGTATAAAATAATCCGATGCGAAACCGCGAACATCCTCAGGCATGAACCTGGAGCAAAACCTCCGCCAGCGAGCGCTTGGGCACATGATGGCTGCCGTCTTCGGTCCGGTAGTAGCGGATCGAGCCGTCTTCGCCCACCTCCTCCAGCACCACCTTTTCCACGGGCCTGCCCAGGGCGATCACCAATGGAATGACCGTCTCTTCCGGCAGGGAGAGCAGCTTTCCGAGCTCGCCGCGCTTGATGTTGGCGAACATGCACCCCCCCAGCCCCTTGGCCGCCGCGGCCAGCACAATCGTCTGGGCGGCGATGCCCAGGTCCACTCGGGTGATGTCCTTCACCGGCTCGGGGGTGACGATCACCACATAACCCGTGGGCCGCTCCGCCGGCTCGGGCCCCGTCCAGTCCGGCAGGTAGGCCGCCCAGGCCAGGGTGTCGTAGATGCGGGCGTTCATTTCCGGCTCGCAGGAAACGATATAGCGCAGGGGCTGCAGGTTGGCCCCCGAGGGGACCTGGCGGGCGCAGTCCACCAGGTCAGTGAGGGTTTCCCGGTCGAGGCTGTGACTCCCGTCAAAGCGCCTGTAGCTCCTGTTTTTTACCACAATCTCCTTGAAATCCATCTAATTCTCCTTGAAACGCATTACCTTTTCGCCGGCCTGCTGCACCAGCTGCCGGCCCAGCTTTACCGCCGCCACATTGACTTTCCGGTGGCGCTCGGAGAAGCGCTCTTCCACCACCTTCGTGATGCTGTCGAGCTTGAAAAGATCGATTAAGCCCGTGACGGCTCCCAGCAAACAGCAGTTGAGGCTCAGGGGGCTTTTGAGCTCATCCACGCAGGCGTCGTGCATGTCCAGCTCCACCTGCCGGGCGTCCACCATGCGCCGCCTCTTCACGAAGCGCCGGTCCACGATGATCAAGCCGCCCGGCCGGACGATCCAGGAGAACTTATCATAGGCTTCCTGGCTCAGGCAGGCCAGCACATTGGGACGCACGACTTTGGGATAGCGGATCTCTTCCGTGGAAACCACCACGTCCGAGCGCGCCGCCCCGCCCCGCGCCTCGGGTCCGTAGCTCTGGGTCTGCACCGCATTCAACCGCTCGTGGTAGACCGCCGCCTCGGCCAGGATGATGGCCGCGGTAATTACCCCCTGTCCCCCGGCGCCGGAAAGAACAAATCTGCATCTCATTGGGTCTTGCCTCCTTTCCCGGACACCTGCGCCAGGACATCCGCATAGCGCTCGCAGTACTCGGGGCGCTCCTCCTGTATGAAGATACCGATTTCAAAAGCGTCCGGATCAGCCTCGGCCTCCTTGCCGGTTCCGCCCTTGCCGTCCTTGCCGGTTTCCACCGCGTGGTCTTTGAAAAAATTCATCATATCCACGGCGCTGCCGGACTGGTTCTTGCGCCCGTAATAGGTGGGACACTGGGAAAGCACCTCCACCACGGAGAATCCCTTGTGGGCGATGGCCGCCTTCAGGATCTTGATCATCGGCAGGACATGGTAGGTGGTCGAGCGGGCCACAAAGGTGGCGCCGGCCGCCACGGCCAGCTTGGCTACATCGAAAGTCTGGTCTATGGTGCCGTAGGGCGCGGTGGTCGCTTTTTTGCCGCAGCCCGTGGCCGGGGAGTACTGGCCTCCGGTCATGCCGTAGATATGGTTGTTCATGATAATGGCCGTCATGTCGATATTGCGCCGGGCCGCGTGGATAAAATGGTTTCCCCCGATGGCCAGGGCGTCGCCGTCCCCCATGGGCACGATGATGTTCAGCTCCGGCCTGCCCATCTTGACTCCCGTGGCAAAGGCCAGGGCCCGGCCGTGCAGGGTATGCAGGGTATGGAAATCCAGGTAGCCCTCGATGCGGGAGGAGCAGCCGATCCCCGACACCACCACGATACTGTTCTTGTCCAGCCCCAGCTTTTCCACCGCCCGGAGCAGGCCGTTGAGCACGATGCCGTGCCCGCAGCCTGGACACCAGATATGGGGCATGAAGCGTTTCCGCAGATAGTCCTTTACCGCCATAGCCTAAATCCCCTTCCCCTTGATCAGTCTCAGCACGTTCTTGATGTCCGTGGGCGTGATCATGTTGCCGTCCACCCGATTTGCCAGAAAGACCCGGTCCGGGTTGTCCACCGCGCACTGCACCTCCTTCATGACCTGCCCCATGTTCATCTCCGCCACCACGATGTACTTGGCATCCCGGCAGAGCTCCCCCAGGAGGTCGTAGGGGAAGGGCCAGAGAGTCTGCAGCTCGATCATCCCGACCCGCTCGCCCAGGCTGCGGTGGTTGTCCATGGTGTGCTGGGCCGACCGCGCCGAGGCGCCGTAGGAGATCAGGATGGTTTCCGCGTCCTCCAGGTAGTACCTTTTCAGCCTGGCGATCTCCGTGGTCTTGTCCTCGATCTTGTTGACCAGGTGGTGGAGCAGATCATTCGCCACCTGGGGATTGTTGGAGGGGAATCCCCACATGTCGTGCACCAGCCCGGTCACGTTGTAGCGGTGCACGCCCCCGAAATCACTCATGGGCAGGCGCCCATCCTCCCGGGGAAAGTAGGGGTGGTAGTCCGTATCCGCGGGCACCGAGGTTATCAGCCGCTCCACCAGCTCCAGGTCACCCGGGGCGGGAATGCGCAGGCTTTCCCGCATATGGGCGGTGATCTCATCCAGGAGCAGCACCACCGGTGTGCGAAATATCTCCGCCAAATTGAAGGCTTCCACGGTCATGGCGAAGATATCCTGGTGGTTGGAGGCGGTCAGGGCGATGACGGCGTGATCCCCGTGGGTTCCCCAGCGGGCCTGCATGACGTCCGCCTGGCTGCCCCGGGTCGGGAGCCCCGTGGAGGGACCGCCCCGCTGGACGTTCACGATCACGCAGGGGATTTCCGCCATGCAGGCGAAGCCCAGGGCCTCCTGCATGAGCGAGAAACCGGGGCCGCTGGTTGCGGTCATACACTTCTTGCCCGTCAGCGAGGCGCCGATCACCGCGCAGAGGGAGGAAAGCTCGTCCTCCATCTGGATAAACTTGCCTCCCCGCTGCGGCAGCAGCAGCGAGAGCAGCTCGGCGATCTCCGTGGAGGGAGTGATCGGATAGCCGGCGAAAAAGTCGAGACCAGCGTAAAGTGCGGCGCTGGCGCAGACCTCGTTTCCCTGCAAAAAGCGGAGTTTATCAGCCATTTTCATCCTCCCGCACCTCGATGGCAAAATCGGGGCAGCGCAGCTCGCAGAGCTTGCAGTAAATGCAGTCCTCGAGCCTGGGCGCCGTGACCTTGCCGTCCTCATCCAATGCCAGGACATCCCGGGGACAGTAGGCCACACAAATTCCGCAGCCCTTGCACCAGTCCCGGTTTATCACCAGCTTTTTCTTACTTTTCATTATTGCTCCAGGTTTTGCGTAGTCTAACAACTTACTTAATTTTTTAGGAATTGACGGGCAATCCTTGAAGGGAATTGTACAGCAGCCTCGGACCAGGGTCAATAAAACATTTGCCCCGGGCCGCCGGCCTCAGGTTCTATTCCAGATCGAAGAGCTCCCGCAGGGCCTGTAGGTTGCCGGGATTCTCCGGCCGGTCCCCCTCGGGGGTGTACATGGTCTCCAGCTCCTTTCCGTAGGCCTCCGTGATCTTGTGACGCACCATCTTCATGGAGGAGTTGATCATGCGGTTCTCCATGCTGAAGGCCTCCGGCACGATGCGAAAGGTGACGGGTATCCAGCGCCCCGGAAAGCGGTTGCTGTAGTAGGCATCCTGCTTGAAGGCGTAGAAGGAGGCGGTGACCTCCTGGAGGAGCGCGGCTGCGTCCTTCCCGCTGCGCTTGAGGCGCTGCAGGACCTGCCGGACTTTTTCGCTGTCCAGCACAGCCAGGGCGCCGGTGTAGCGGCGCTGGTCATTGAAGAGCATGACCTGGGCGACCAGATCGGAGCAGTTTACGATGGCCTCCTCGATCTCCTCGGGGGAGTATTTCTCGCCGTCCTCGGCGATGAGCAGCGCCTTTTCCCGGCCCACCACCACCAGGAAGCCGTCGGCATCGAAATAGCCCAGGTCCCCGGTATAGAGCCAGCCGTCCCGGATGACTTGAGCGCTTGCCTCGGGATTCCGGAAGTAGCCCTTCATGACGTTCTCCCCGTGGATGACGATCTCACCGGTCTCCCCCACCCTGGCGTGCTTGCCGTCGGCTTTCAAGATGCGGCACTGCACCGAGGGGGCGATGCGGCCGGAGCTGCCCAGCTTGTGCACCCGGGGGGTGTTGGAGGAGATAACCGGCGCGGCCTCGGTAAGCCCGTAGCCCTGGTAGACCGGCACCCCCAGGGCCAGGAAGAACTCCTGCTGCTTGACATCCAGCAGCGCCCCCCCGCCCACAAAGAACCGGATGCGGCTGCCGAAAATGGCCCTGACCTTGCGGAAGATCAACCGCTCCGCCAGGTAGTAGACCGGGGCGTGCCGGAGCCGTACCGGGAAGGGCGGACGGTTGTAGCCGTTGCCGTGAATGCGCGCCCCAGCCCGCAGGCCGGCTTCGAACAAGGCCGCAATGAGCCCCCCCTTCCCGGCGATGGCGGTCCGGATTTTCTTCATGAAATTGCCGGACAAGGCGGGTACGGTCAGGAGAAAGCTGGGCTCTGTCTCGGTCAGGTTGGTTGGGATGCTGCGCAGTATCCCCATGGGCCCGCCCCGGGAATCCACGAAGCTCAAAGAGATGCCCCGGAGCAGGGCGGCATAGATGGCCACGGTGTGGGCGAAGCTGTGGTCGCAGGGCAGAATCACCAGGGTGCGGAAATCCTCCGGCACATTGAACATGGTCACCGCGTCGGTGCAGTTGGCATAGTAGTTCAGGTGGGTAAGCATGATGCCCTTGGGGTTGCCGGTGGTCCCGGAGGTGTAGGAGATGGTGACCACATCATCCTCGGCAATGCCTGCCTCCACCTCGGTTAGAGCCCGGGGGTGCTTTTCCAGCCAGACCCGGCCCTCGGGCAAAAGCTCCCTGAAGAGGGTGATACGCCGCCTGACCTCCGGCTCCTGGCCGGCCAGAAGCTCTTCCAGGCCGGCGACCTCGTCCTCCAGGTAGATCAGCTTGAGATCTCTGTTCTCCAGCCGGTCCAGCACGCTTAGGGATTTTTCCAGGGTATGCCTGGAAACCAGGAGAGCCCGCGCCCCGCTGTGGTCCAGGCGGAAGGGCAGCTCCTCGGGCAACAGCTGGACGGAAAGGGGGACCGAGATGCAGCCCGCCAGCAGGCACCCGAACTCCCCGATCACCCAGTTGGCGCTGCCGTGGGCCAGGATGGCCAGGGTGTCGTTCTTGCGGAAGCCCCGGCTGATGAGAGCGGCGGCGAATTCCCGCGCCTCTCTTTCAGCTTCGGCGAAGGTCTTGACGCGCCAGCCCGCATCGGTTTTGACGCTCAGATAGGGGATGTCGGCGAAACGCCGCGCGGCCTCACGCAGCATGGTTACCACGGTCCTGCTCATATGCACTCCTTGCTGATGGCCGGGCCGGGCCGGTCCTGACAGACTTTATCGACTGGCGCAATGATAGCGCCGCCATGGATTTACTGCAAGGAAATGCAGGGGTGTAGAGGGATGGGACTCTTAGCAGCAGCCTTCGCCGCAGGTCAGCCCGGGATTCCCGGCCTTGGCGAGCGCCTCGCGGCCCTCCCGGAAAGCGAACCAGGCAATGCCCAGGCTTCCCGCCGCATCCACATAGGGTACGCGGAACAGGGTGTAAAGAATGCTGGAGGCCAGCAGGACAAAGGAAAGCTGGAGACAGGTACGGGTGCAGCGGGCGTCGGCGATGATGGGAGCCGAACCCAGCCGCCGGCCGATGCGCAGCTTGGCGGCCATGAGAGCCCACATGGTCAGGATGGAGACCGTGGAGACGACCACGCCCACCACGGTGGTCACCGGGGCATGGCGGGTCACTATGGTCAACACCGCGCCGGCCGCCAGGCCGGCGGCGAGCAGCAGGAAGCTTATACCGGTCACCCGCAAAGCCTGCCGCTGGAAGCGGTCTTTGCTGCCCGCGGCACCGCGCCTCATCCTCCGCAGCCTGACCAGCATATGCATCACCCCCAGGCCGGAGATCACCTCCACGAAGCTGTCCATCCCGAATCCGAACAGCGCCAGGGTCTCATCCTGGTATCCGAACCAGGCGGAGATCAGCCCCTCCAGGACATTGTAGCCGACGGTGACCATGCTGAGGATGAGGGCCGCCCGCAGCAACCCGCCTTCGGCCGCGGGGGTGAGTTTAACTGCCGATTCCGCTGTGGGCTGTTTCATACCGTAATACGACTGGAGAGTGACCGCTCGGTGCCGGGGCTCAACGGAAAATGCCGTGCCCAACGCCGCCCAGGCGTCCCAGCTCGGCGATGCTGTTCGTTAGCTTGACGTCGTCCCGGGCGCCAGCCGCGCCGATACCCGCGAAAGCCGCCGCTACCACATCGTCGATGGTTTTCCGCCACTGAGCGGCCTCTCCCTTGGGGGGCGCCATTTCCCGGATGGAGTGCATGCCCCGGGCCAGCTCCATGAGGCTCTCGGCGGCGTCAAAGTAGTCCCTGGCCCCGGCGGCCTTCCTGGCTTCACTTAGGAGGCGCACATTGGCGCGCATCACGGACACCACCTTGGCACTGTCGTACCCGGTGGACTGGGCATACACGGTCAGGCCGGCGAAAAGGAAAGTGGTCAGAACGGTCAGCAGAACAATCCGTTTATTCATCATGGTTCTCCTTGTTCATTGCAAGTAGTCGTTTTAAATCTACTCATTGTTGACTATTTTTGTCAACTTTTATCTCTATGGTTACGCACCCGTTCCCGGTCCCTCTTTTCCCTTGAGCGGCGGCTCGGGTCTTACCGCGGGCGATGGCGTTGACAGCTCCCAGTATATTTGGCAAAATTGCCAAATATACTTCACGGGGGAACAAGATGACCGAAGTAGAAAGCGCGCGCAGTGAAAGCCGGGCTAAAATCCTCAAAGCCCTGGCCCACCCCAGCCGGCTCTACATCGTGGAGAAGCTGGCGGAGAAGCCCTACTGCGTTCATGAGCTCACTTCCCTGATCGGCGCGGACACCTCCACGGTATCCAAGCACCTGTCGGTTCTGAAAAACGCCGGCATCATCGCGGACCGCAAGAGCGGCACCCTGGTCTTCTACTCCCTGGAAGCCCCCTGCCTGCTGCGTCTCCTGGAGTGCGCGGAAACGGTGATCAGGCAGAATATCCAGAAGCAGCTGGCCTCTTTGAGCTCCACCCCTTCGGGGTGAGAGCGGCATGATACCTCCTCAGGACGGCCGGACGTGAAGCACAGGGTCCTCTTCGTCTGCATCCACAACAGCGCCCGCAGCCAGATGGCCGAGGAGATGCTCCGCAAGCTGGCCGGGGACCGCTTCGAGGTCGAGAGCGCCGGCCTGGAGCCGGGAGAAATCAACCCCCTGGTCAGGGAAGCGATGCTGGAGGAAGGCGTCGATCTGACTGAAAAAAAAACGCAGAGCGTGTTCGCGCTCAGGCAGGCGGGCAAACGCTACCACACGGTCGTGACGGTGTGCGGCCCGGAGGCGGAGGAGCGCTGCCCGGTTTTCCCCGGTGCGACCAGGACCCTGCGCTGGGAATTCCCCGATCCCTCCCGCCTGCAGGGAACAGATGAGGAAAAGCTCACCCGTGTACGGGAGATACGCGAGCTGATCATGATTGAAATCCGAAAGTTTATTTCCCGGGAAGATCTATAGGTCGCCACCGTCGATAAGCTCGCGCACGGTATGCAAAAGATCCTCCATCTGGTAGGGCTTGGGCAGAAAGGGATGCTTTTTCAGTGACGCATCCAGCCGGGCCGCCTCCTGGCTGTAGCCTGAGGAAATGATTACTTTCACAGCCGGGGCATCCTGCTGCACCTGCTCCAGGAATCCCTGTCCGGACATCACCGGCATGATCAGGTCCAACAGGATGCAGGCGATTTCCTGCCGGTTTTCCCGCCACAGCTCCAGCGCCTCCGCACCGTCGCCGGCGCTTAAGACGCGGTAGCCCTGACTCTCCAGTATTTCCCGGGCCAGTTGACGAACATGCTTCTCGTCGTCGATGACCAGCACCGTTTCCCCCCGCCCCATCTCCGGCAGCTCCTGCTCCTCACTTTTGGTTTTGGGCTTGGCGGCCTGGGGTAGGTAGATGTGAAACACACTGCCTTTCCCCGGTGTGCTCTCGATGTCGATGCCGCCGCCGTGGCGGCGGGTAATGATATTGTAAACCATGGCCAGCCCCAAGCCCTGGCCCTTCTGGGTGCTCTTGGCCTGCGTGGTGAAAAGGGGATCGAAGGCGTGCTGCTTCACCTCTTCGCTCATACCCGCGCCACTGTCACTGAAGCGGATATGAACATAATCCCCGGCCTCCAGGTTCAGGGTGTTGTCCGCCTCCAAGCGGCTGTTTTCCGCACCGATTCGGATGAAATCCCCGGGGCGGATACCCTTGATCTCGATCGCCCGGACCGCGTTGGTCGCCAGGTTGAGCAGCACCTGGTGAAGCTCGGCGGGATTGGCAAGCACATAGAAGCTCTCCGGGGGCAGGGCGATGATCTTCTCGATCAATCGGTCCGTGGTCGTATCCAGGAGGGAGAATACCTCCTCGGCCATGTAGTGGAGATCCAGGCTTCTTTTCTCGGGAGTATATCCCCGGGACAGAGATTGGAACTGCTTGACCAGGTCGGCTGCCCGGAAGCCGGAGGCCAGGGCATTGGCTGCCAGGGTACGCTGTGTTTCCGAGAGGCCCTCGCCCTCCCGCTTGAGTAAAATATCCAGATAGCCGATCACCCCCGCCAACAGGTTGTTGAAATCGTGGGCGATACCCCCCGCCAGGGTACCCACCGAGTCCATGCGCTGGCGTATCTGCAGCTGCTCCTCCAGATGACGGCGCTCGGTAATATCCAGGCCGTAGATGTTGACGTAATCAGAGCCCGCCACCGGGGCAAAGGTGAGCGCCGCGGACCTGTCTTCGTAGCGAACTTCTGCATCGTTGATCCGGTTCTTCTCCAGCGCCTCCCGGCACAATTCCCTCCAGGGGGAAGGAAGCTTCTGTCCCGGCCGGCAGTTCCAGCTTTTCAACAGCAGGGCGCTGGCCGGATTGGCGTAAAGCACGGTTCCGTCCCGGGCAATGCGTAAAACCGGATGGGGATTCTGGAAGGGGAACTTGGCCAGGGCGTCGATGAGCCTGGCTTTCTGCTCCAGCTCAGTAATATCCACGGCCACGCCTGTCCAGACCGTGCTCCCGTCGGTCAGAGCGTGGGGGGTCGATTTCGCCTCCAGATAGCGCTCCTCGCCCCGGGCGTCGTGGATTCGGAACTGCAGCTCGAAATTGCTCAGGTTGCGCATCGATTCCGCAACAGCGCGCCTGTACATGTCCCGATCCTCGGGCACGATCAGCTCGCAGATCGCCTGTGGATTGGTGCGGAAGGTTCGTGCGGGAATGCCGAGAAGACGTACGCAGCCCTCGCTGACATAGGGAAAAGATTTTCGGCCCTCAGCATCCAGCTGGAACTGGTAGATAATTCCCGGAATGTTGGCGTCGATTTCGTGCAGCAGCCGCTGCTGCTCCTGCAGGCTCTTTTCAGCCGCCTTGCGCTCACTGATGTCGGTATAATGTTCGATCCGCCCGCCCGCCAGGTCACCGGTGGTAATGGGCCGGCTCCAGTGCAGCAGCCAGCGCTCTTGCCGTTTCCCCCCCGGCAGCACATGGCACTCAAACTCCTTCACATCGTCATTTTGGTCGTAGGCCGTAAGCACATGGCGCGCAAAGGTCTCGGGATCGGCTAAAATCTTCTTGAGGTGGGTACGGATCAGCTCCCGCTTGTCCTTGCCGATAAGTTTTTCCCGCTTGTAACCGTAAAACTCCTCCAGGGCCCGGTTCAGATAGACCACCCGGAAATCCGTATCCATGACGCAGATCCCCACATTGGAGGCTTCGAAGAGCTCCTGGCCCGGTATCCGAACAGACTCCTCACCCGGCATCGCTATTTTCTCCGTTTATATATATGCACCTATATTGTAAGGCTAAAAGCAGAGGTGTCAATAACAGTACTGCCGGGTCCGCCGGAGGAACGGCGCTAAGCGGTCAGGCCTTTAAAAATCCAATGATATCAACCGCCCACCCGATAGCGGATCGGACTGCGGCCGGCGACGAAATCCTGCAGGCTCTCGCAGACCGCACGGATCCCCTCCCGCAGAGCCTCCGGCAGGGCGTTCCGGTCGATCAGGGCTCCCAGTGGGTTGTCGAAAAGAATCTCACGGTGAGCCTGAAATCCCGTACCGCTTCGCGACATGGATTCTAAGCTCCTCACAGACTTCTCTTTAGAGCGTTTCTCTGTCGTGCTAAGGAGTTTCGTGAGCCTGATTGTTCGTGGTTTCCATCTGAGCTCTCCCTTTTGTCTGGCTCGTCCGCGTTCACGAATGGTTTACCAATGCGCCCCAGTGCATACTATAGCTATGCAAATCACGGTCAGATTAAACTTGACACTGGTTTATGAATCTCCTAATATGCATAGTATAGGTATGCAATACCTTGATAATCTAAACGGAGGAATTGATGACTGCTCTTGATGCCGTTCTACGGGAAGGTTTACTAGTAAACAGGCCGTGGCTTCAGGATCATGGATTCGATCGTCCCGCAATCGACTACTATCTTCGTGCCGGGAAACTCGAGGCGGTCGCACATGGAGTGTATCGCAAGCCAGGTCCGGCGCTTAAGTGGCAAAACGTTGTCTACTCACTTTCCGAACTCGGATACAGGGTGCACGTGGGCCACCTGAGTGCGTTGGCATTCCACGGATTCCAGCACTACCTAAAACTTGAAGGTGACGTAGAGGTCCGACTATTCAGGGATAGGAGACTACCGGGCTGGGTTCACAATGCCCCGACAGCAACAAGTTTTGTTGAGATGGTCCGCAACCCCTTTAGGGACTTAGAGCTCGGAGTAGAAGACGTCCCGTTTGGTACATGGGATTGGCCCATCAGGTACGCCTCGCCGGAGCGGGCGTTTCTTGAACTGACGAGTACGGTGTCTTCGGCAGAGGAGATACGTCAGGCGCAGTTCATGATGGAAGGGGCGGCGAATCTCAAGCCCACACTGCTGCAATCGCTTCTCCAGGAATGTCGGCAGGTGAAAACCAAGCGACTGCTCCTGTGGATAGCCAGGGAGCAAGGGCATCCGTGGTATCGGCATATCGATCCGGCGAAAATCGACCTTGGTTCCGGCAAACGTCAAATAGTCAAGGGCGGAGTATTGGACGATGAGTTCCTGATCACGGTGCCGGGGAAGAACGAGGATGGACAGACAGAACCCGTATTCTGAGCAGGTTGAACTCCTTGTTCGGATACTTCCGATCGTCGCTGAGGCGGAATGCTTCGCCCTCAAAGGCGGTACGGCAATCAACCTCTTCTACCGCGACATGCCTAGACTGTCGGTGGATGTCGATCTCGTATATACGCCGATCAAAAGCCGGGACGAATCTCTCTCAGAGATCTCCACGGCGCTGTCCAGTATAGGGAGCACAATTGCTAAGCGTCTACTCAAAGCGAAGGTTCATTACTCTCGAATGGGCCGGACAGATTTCATTATCAAGCTTCTCGTTCAATCAGATCGGTCCGTGGTCAAGATTGAGCTGAGCCCGGTGCTGCGAGGAACCGTCTATCCGCCGGACGTGCGACGGATACGACCGGTGGCCGAAGATCGATTCGGCTTTGTCGAAATGTCAGTGGTCTCGTTTGAAGACCTGTTCGGCGGGAAGATCGTCGCTGCGCTGGACCGACAGCACCCTCGCGACCTATTCGATGTGAAGCTGTTACTGGAGAACGAGGGGATTTCGCCTCGATTGAAGGAGGCGTTCCTCGTCTATCTCCTTTCGCACAACAGAAGGTTCCTGGAGATCCTCAATCCATCGTTGCTTGAGCTTCGGGAATCATATGCGGCGGACTTCAGCGGAATGACGGTAATCCCGGTCGAATTAGCCGATCTTGAGCAGGCTCGGATGGCGCTCATTGTGGAAGTGAATCGAACCCTGACACCCGGGGACAAGGAGTTCCTGATCGCGTTCAATGAAGGCGATCCCGACTGGGATCATCTGAGTGTTTCACACGCCAGGGATCTTCCGGCGGTCAGATGGAAGCTGCGCAATCTTGACCGGATGAACGCTGATGACAGGACGGCGATGGTCGACGATCTGAAGTTGTTCCTCAACGTGTAGAGTACGAATATCGTTGTCGATCCGGCGCTATAGATTCGATAGCGTATAGTTGCAAACCTACTGGTCTCTTTACAATTGGATAATACTGAAACCAGGATGGAAAGGTGGCGATGCGACTATGGAAGTACGGGTATTTTTCCTTTTTCGGCAAATACGGCGATTTCATGGAATAATTACCCGCATTCTGCCAACAAAAAAGCCCTCAGCATTTGAGGGCTCTCTAAGTGCTTATATTAACAACATTAAAATGGGCGATAACAGATTTGAACTGTTGACTTCTACCGTGTGAAGGTAGCACTCTCCCACTGAGTTAATCGCCCGCTTAAAGCCTTTCCCGAAAAAAGGCGTGTTTACTCTAACGTGCTTTGCTTTGTGTGTCAATATTCTCTGCCGCGCTTTTTGCCCGCCGCACAGCGGAATCAGGCGCTCGCCGGAGCTCCACCCGCGGCGGCCACTATCATATCCACCGCCGCCGCCTCGGGATAGGCACCCACCATGGGCTGCAGGCTGCCGCCGATCACCGTGTGGGGCACCCCGGAGACCTGGTGGCGGGTTGCCAGGTGGGGAAACTCGGCGCTCTCCACCATGGCGGCGCTGATCAGCGGCGACTCCACGGCCAGACGGAAGGC
>Ga0272441_10007227_pt1 | contig 18149 bp, 12 predicted proteins | sample SSMProp6N_FD_193582 | JGI IMG/M metagenome (GOLD analysis project Ga0272441, IMG submission 193582) | Marine sediment archaeal communities from Little Sippewissett salt marsh, Falmouth, MA, United States - SSM-Prop-6N | ecosystem: Environmental > Aquatic > Marine > Wetlands > Sediment ... | reverse complement strand
ATCCCATGTGGTGGCTCGAACGGGGCTTCGGCGACCTCGTGGCCCTGCACGAGCCCATGGCTCCGGCGGATATCGGCCGATTCACCGCGAGTACCTCGTACCGCGAGGTGGATCTGGTGGCGGTGCAGCCGGCCCGGCGTGCGCCGTTCGCCGGCGTTGACGACCTGGCCGGGATGTTGGTCGCCGCGTCACGGTCGGTGGCGCAGCTGTGCGGTCAGCTGCCTCTCGATCCCGAGATCGAGGTCGGGTCCGGCGACGCCTCGCGAGACGGTCTCGGAGCGATTCGCGAGGTTTCGGTGGGACGTGTCGATGCGGCGGTTGTGGATGAGGACACCGCCCGTCTGGCGCTGCTTGACCGTCCGGACCTCCAGATCGGCACCGTCGTGCTGCCGGACGTGGAATTGGTGTGGATCCTCAATCCATCGTCGCCAAAACTCCGTGCCCAGGTTGATCGTTTTCTCGGCGCAGCGCGACGATCGGGCATGGCGCGCCAGTTGGCGTACTCACACCTCGGATCATGGACCGCCCCGGTGCCGGCCGACTGGCCCGATGTTCCGGACGGAGCCATTACGCCCTACGATGAGGTGCTTCGCTGGACCGGTCGAACCGAGGGCATCGACTGGCGGCTGCTGGCCTCCCTGATGTACGAGGAGTCCCGCTTCGACCCCGAGGCCGTGGGTCCTGGGGGATCGGCCGGACTGTTCCAATTCATGCCCAAGACCTGGGGGGACCTCGACTACGAGGACCCGCACCATCCCGGCGAGGCGGTGGAGGCCGGCGGCTGGTATCTGAGGTGGTTGATGGACAAGTTCTCCCACCTCGATCTGCCGGATCAGGTGGCCATGGCCATCGCGTCCTACAACGTGGGTCCACGCCACGTCTTCGATGCCCGCCGTCTCGCCGCCGACATGGGATTCGATCCCGATCGCTGGAGCGGCAACGTGGAGACCGCAATGCTGATCCTCAACGATCCCGAGGTGGCCCGACGCTACCCGGCGGGCGTGTGCCGCTGCCGCCGCGCGGTGGGTTACACCCGTCGCATCCTTCGCCGCTACCGCGCCTACACCGAGCAGTTCCCTCCGGATGGATGAACCAATCCCGGTCGACGCGATCTGGTTGCTCTGCTTTTTTCCACGCCACCGGAGGTGTTGGGGAAAAAAGCAGAGTTGATCTGAAGCGCGCTTGGTGCCCTAAATATGATTCTTCTGAAACATGTCCCTCAGGGAGAGCAGCACGTGGGCGAAATTGACCTCTTTGAGGAAGCTCTGGAGCTCGTCCTTGCTGATCCCGTTGCGCATCTTTGTGTCGACCTTTGAAATGACGTCGTAAAAGTCGGATACCGGCCGGAGCCCGAGATTCGAAAAGTTGTTCTCGTACCACGGGCTGACGCTCACCTTTTCCCAGATCCGGGCCGGAGGAGGAATCTCCTTGGTCCAAATCCCCTCGGCGATATTGGTGACCTCTTTGTACATCTCCCTCAGAATCACCTGAGCATCACCCGCCTCCAGCGCCTCCTCGAAGGTCGCAGGCTCGGCGGTTTCTGCGGGATGATCTTCGGTGGCGGGCGCACCCTCGTCACTCGGCGCCTCCACTGGAGGAGCCTCGTCGGCCGGCGGAGCGGTGACCTCGGCCGCGGGCGGAGGGGTGACCTCGGCGGCGGGCGGAGACGCCGCTGTGGCCTCGTCGCCGGCGGTGGTTGCGGCGTGCTCGGATGGTGCCGCGGAGTCCGGCTCGGGTTGGGGTGGCGGCGTGGGTTCAGGATCCGGCGGCTTCACCGGTTCCACCGGAGGCGGTTTGACCGCGGCGGATTCCGGCGGCGGCTCCGGTGACGGCTGGGGTGGGGTGGCGGGCATCGGCTGATCTCCCGCCTCCTGTCGGACTCTGTGATCCTCGATGGCTTTCCTGAACCTGAGATGGAAGGTCCCGAGGAATGACAGCTCGGTCTCGCTGATGGGCCGCGCCCGACCCAACTTGGCTCGCATGACCTCGAGTTCGAGAAAACGAGCGTTGAGGAGCGTTCCGGTGGGCGCCAACCCCACGATCTGAGGAAAGAGCTCGGAGTTGTGCTCGAGGATCTCGAGCAGATCGGGGAAGAGGGCGTAGTTCATGATCTGCTGGTACTCGCTCTCGTACCAGTCGATGGCCTTCTCTTCCTCCTTGCGCCCCACCAGGCGATCCAGCAGCCCTTCCGGAAGGCCGTCTTCGTACCACTTCTGGCCGTGGACCTGGTCCAGCCGTTGCCGGAGGGTCTCTCGCAAGTCCTCGAGGATCTCGGCGATGATCCGGTACGCGTCTAGGTTTTGCTCGAGCCAATCCATGGGCCTGTTGCTCCTCGTGAAGTCCAATCTCCAGCGATCCGTCGGGTCAGAGTACCATGCCGTCAGGAAGGATGCCCAAGAGAGATGTTGGAGGCTGAATGAACGATTTGGATCCCATCGAACAACTGTTGACGGCGGCCAGGACAATAGCTGTCGTGGGCTGTTCCGCCAAGCCGGAGCGACCGTCCCATCGAGTGGCGGCCTACCTTCAGCGCGCGGGGTACCGGATGATCCCTGTGAATCCCGGTCTGGACGAGGTGCTTGGGGAGCGCTGCTATCCCGACGTGTTGTCGATTCCGGCTGAGCTGGACATCGACATCGTGGATGTCTTTCGCCGGCCCGCAGCGGTGCCGCCCATCGCCGATTCCGCCATCGAGCACGGCGCCCGGGCGCTGTGGCTCCAGCTCGGGGTCGGCAATCCCGAGGCCGAGCGGCGCGCGCAGGAGGCCGGACTGATGGTGGTATCGGATCGATGTATCAAGATCGAGCACGCCGCCAGATTCGGCCCGACTCACTGAGCAGATTCGTCTCGGAGCTGGTTCGAAAATGGAATTCCCAAGATCCGAATTTTGAATTTTGAGTTCTGAATATTGAATTCCCCCCACCCGTGTCCGTTTGCCGTGGCGGGTGGAGAAATGAAGAACTCAGAACTCAAACATCAGAATCCGGAATGCTCAACGTGAAATCTCCGCCCCCCATCCCCGTTCTCTCGGAAGGGTGGGGGAAACTAAAAATTTAGGATTCAGAATTGAGAATTCTGACCTCGGTCAGGTTCCGTTGACCATCGCGGCGAGATCCGGCACATCCGGGCTGTCTTCGATTAAGAAGACGTGGCAGTTGTCGCACTCCATGGGGATCACGTGCTCGCCGTCCGCGGTGGCCAGTTCGTCGTCGTGGCACCGCATGCAGCCCGGGAAGTCGTCGTGGCCGATATCGTTGGAGTGGGTCTCCCAGTTGGTGGCCATGGCGGGAAACACGGTACGTCCGTAGATCCGCCCAGCGGCGTCGGCCGCGCGCTCGACGAGCTGCTGCTCGGCGCTCCAAATGTCCGGATAATCGTTCTGGTAGAAGCTCTTGACGGCGTCCTTCACCGCAGCCACGCCCTCGGGGTGGGAGGGGTAGTCTCCCTCGATGGCTCGCACCGCTTCTCGTTTGTAGTACGGCAGCTCGCGGAACCCCGGCGCCGTCTCCAGCACCGAGTCCATCGCCTTGGCCGGAACCTCGAACAGATGGGTCGGCCGATTGTGGCAGTCGATGCAGTCCATGATCCGGGCTCGCGCCTCGATCTCATCGGGGGGAATCATCTCGTCGCCATCCCGCGTGTAGGTGCGCACCTCGCCGTCGGCGGTGGTCAGTTCGACCCAATACATCTCCTGGCGGCTCTCGTCGGCGACGTAGCGAATCTTGTTGTCGGAGTAAATGTGCCACCAGTGAATCCCACCGTGCGTTCCCAGGTCGAGGCTTCCGCCACCGGTCTTGAGCAACATGGCGGTGTACATGGGGGTGTTGTTCTCGTCAGTTCGATAGCGCGCGAAGACGCGGAGTTTGTCGCCGTGGTGCTTGTTGGGCCAATGGCACTGTTCGCACGTTTCTCTGGCCGGGCGGAGCGCCTTGATCGGCGTTGCGATCGGTCGGTGGTAGGTGTCGAGCATCGTGTGCCAAACCTGCTTGAGGCCGTCGACTTTCGATCGCACGTACCAGGACGCACCCGGGCCGATGTGACATTCCACGCAGGCCACCCTGGAGTGCGGGGAATTCTGATACGCGGAGTACTCCGGCTGCATCACGGTGTGGCAGGTCTCGCCGCAGAACTCGACGGTCTCGGTGTGCTCGATGGCGAGGAAGGACGAGGCGCCGAGAATCACCGCGTTGACCGCGGTGACCGCCAGGAAGATCGTCGTCACCCGACGGAGTCGCGGATCGTTGAAGTCGAGCGTGGGAAATCGACTGAACTCCTGCTCCGTGGTGCCGAGCTTGATCAACTTTCTCCGGCGCAGCAGCATGCCCACCGGAATCACGATCAACCCGAGGACGAAGAAGGCCGGCAATACGAGGTAGGCGAACATTCCGATATAGGGGCTTTCGGACATTCCACCAAGCAGATTCACGATGAGAAAGGTGAGGATCAAAATTCCAGACACCGTTGTCAAAGCGACGCCTGCAATCGTGATGGGGTTGTTGGCGAGATTGAATAACCGGCCGCTGAGTCTGCTTGGTTCTGGTGTCATCCCGTAGTCCTTCATGTGTCGTTTCGTCGTCGAGAACAGACTCGACCTTTTGTATATATGCTCAATCTATCAAGAGCCGGCCGAAAAACGAAGCACTTGTATTTGTTACGGTGCGATCATACTATCCGCTCAAGTAGCTCAAGCGAAGGGCTTGAATTGAGTGCTTGTCTCAATTGCAATTGTTGTGATGAGCTTGAGAAATTTTGCACATGACGATATAGTTATGCCGTGAAGAGGAGGATCCACCGGTGAATTCTCGCCGTTTTCAGTTGAGGTCGGTAGCCCAAATCCTTGCGCTTCTGGCGATTGTGACCGTCATGATGGCCCTGCCCGCGTGGGTTGGTGCCCAGGAGAACGAGGATTGTCTGATGTGCCATGAGGACCCCGATGCGGTTGGCGAGAGGGGTGGGCGTGAGGTTTCGGTCTTCGTGGATCCTGGTGCCTACTCCGCGTCTGTGCACGCGGATTTCGCCTGCATTGACTGCCATATGGACCTCGACGGCGTCGAGCTTCCCCACGACGAGGAGCTCGAGGTGGTGGACTGCGGCATGTGTCACGACGACGTGGCGGAGCAACAGGCATCGGGCCCGCACGGCAAATGGGCAGCGGATCCGCTGTCTCCGAGCGCATCGTGTATCCGGTGTCACGGGGTGCACGACGTCCTGTCGGCGAACGATCCAGCTTCGAGTACCCACCCGTCGCGTTCGACCGCCGAGTGCGGTGCCTGCCACGGACCGGAGCTGAAGGCAGTCAACCGGGGTGTCCATGGCGGCAAGGTCGGTGCAAGCTGCACCCAGTGCCACACGGGACACAACGTGATGGCCCCCTCGGATCCGCTCGAACAGCTCGAGTCGTGCGGTCAATGTCACCAACAACAGGCAGCGGAGAATCGTCGTTCGCTCCATGGACGAGCGGCGGTGAAGGGCGATCCTGCGGCACCCAACTGCGTGGTTTGCCACAGTCATCATGAAATTCTGTCGCACACGAATCCGGCCGCTCCAACGGCCATAACCAACGTGCCGCTGCTCTGCGGTCGGTGCCATCGGGAGGGCACTGAGGTTTCCCTGCAGCACGACATCCCGCAGGATCGGATCCTCGAGAACTTCTCCATGTCGGTCCATGGCGAAGGGTTGTTCCAGAAGGGGCTGACGGTCACCGCGGTCTGCACGTCATGCCATACCGCGCACAACATCCTGGATCACAACAATCCGGATTCCACCATCAACAGGAACAACGTTGCCGGGATGTGCATGCAATGCCACGCCCGGATTGAAGAGGTTCACGTCAAGGTGATTGAGGGACGGCTCTGGGAAGAGGAACCGCACAAGGTTCCGTCCTGCGTCGAGTGCCACCAGCCGCACAAGATTCGGCGTCGCCCGGTGTCCACCCAGGAGGCCTCGACGGTGAGCTGTCTGCGGTGCCACGGCGATCCAGAACTCAAGACCGTTCGTGACGGTGAGGAGATCTCGCTGTACATCAATCAAGACGTCTACGGCCTTGGCAGCCACGCGCAGACCGCGTGCGCCCAGTGTCACACCGAGGTCTCACCGTCACATCCAGAGCGAGCGTGCGCGACCATCACGTCGACGGTGGATTGTGGCATCTGTCATGCCGAGCGGGTCGAGGAACACGATCTCAGCCGGCACGGCGAGCTTTCTGCACAGGGTGATCCGGATGCGCCCACCTGCCAGACCTGCCACGGCGACGCGCACGAAATGCTCAACCACAGGCTGCCCACATCGCCGACCTTTGCGCGCAACATTCCAGCACTGTGTGGCGAGTGCCATGCCGCTGGCAAGCCAGCGGCCGAGCGACTGGCAGAGGATCGCGACATCGTGGCGGGCTACATGGAAAGCGCCCACGGCCGGGGCCTTCTGGGCAGTGGTCTGGTGGTGTCGGCGAGCTGCGTCGATTGTCATACCGCACACTCGGCACTGCCCGAGGACGATCCGAGATCGACTGTCAACGTGGCCAAGATCACTCAGACCTGTGGCAATTGTCACAAGGGTATCGAGGAGCAGTTCATGGCCAGCGTCCACTGGCCGGACAACGTGGTCACGAATGAGCCCCTGCCATCGTGCGAAAGTTGCCACTCGTCGCACACGATCACCCGTGTCGACACCCAGGGCTTCCGATTTACCATGATGGATCAGTGCGGCCGCTGCCACGAGGACTTTGCCGAAACGTTCTTCGAGACCTACCACGGCAAAGTGACTCAACTCGGCTCCGAGGGCGCGGCCAAGTGCTACGACTGTCACGGAACCCACAGCATCCTGCCCAGCGACGATCCCGAATCCACCCTCAGCCACTGGAATCGGGTGGAGACCTGCGCGCAATGCCATCCAAAGGCCCACCGGCAGTTCGCGGGCTACCTGACACACGCCACCCACCACGACAAGGACAAGTACCCCTTCCTGTTCTACTCGTTCTGGTTCATGACCGTCTTGCTGGTGGGAACGTTGACCTTCGCCATCCTCCACACCATGGCGTGGCTGTTCCGTCTGCTGCGGACGCGAGACCAGTGGCTGCCGGTGAAGGAGGGTCCGGAGGAGCGCTTCTACCGCCGATTCGACACCACCCAGCGCATCATGCACCTGGTGATGATCATCAGCTTCTTTACGCTGGCGTTCACAGGGATGGCGCTGAAGTTCTCGTACATGGGTTGGGCTCAGTTCGTGTCGCGGCTGTTTGGCGGATTCGACACCATGGGGACTGCCCACCGCGTGGCCGCAGTGGCGCTGCTGATCCTCTTTGCCTACCACCTGCGCGAGCTGTGGCGGGCGTTCCTGGGCGCTGGAAAGGGTCTTTTCTCGTTCATCTTCGACCGCAACTCGCTGATGTTCAACTTCCATGACATCAAACAGGTCTTCGAGTCGATTCGATGGTTCTTCGGACGCGGTCCTCGGCCCCACTACGGCCGTTACACCTACTGGGAGAAATTCGACTACTTCGCGGTCTTCTGGGGCGTGTTCGTGATCGGCTCCACCGGGCTTGTGCTGTGGTTCCCCGAGTTCTTCACCCTGTTCCTGCCGGGATGGTCGATCAATGTGGCCACCATCATCCACTCGGACGAGGCACTGCTGGCGGTGGCCTTCATCTTCACCATCCATTTCTTCAACACCCACTTCCGGCCGGATAAGTTCCCCATGGATCCGGTGATCTTCACCGGTCGGGTTGGTGTCGAAGAGCTCAAGCACGACAAACCGGCCGAGTACGAGGAGTTCATTGAAAACGCCACGCCAGAGGAGCGTGCCGCCCGTGTCACCGGCCGCGCGAACCCGAGGCTCGAGCGAGCGTCGAGGATCTTCGGTTTCACAGCGTTGACCATCGGGCTGTCGCTGATCGCCTTGATCGTGTACTCGATGTTGTTCGGCTATCGCTGAGGAATGGCACCTGAGGTGCAATCCGCGGTGCTGGACTCGTCGGCCGTGAACTGCGGCGGAAGTCGAAAAAGGATCGACTGGTGACTACACGGGCTCGATGCGCTCGGGATGTTCCTTGAGGGTCGGAGCGGTTCGGTTGTACGCCCAGGTGAGTCCGATCGAGAACAGTGTGGCGGTGACTCCGAGAACTGCGTCGGCCACCCGCGGCGCCGTCAACGCGAGCCGGATCATCACGGTGGCCACCGCGAATCCGAAATAGCGGAAGACCACCGGGTACGAGATGTTGTACCGGAGCGATATCAGGACGATCAATACATCGGCAAAGATCAACAGCGTGTAGAAGACCTCGAAGAAGCCGTGCGTCACCGTGCCGGTGACCACGGCAGCGGCGTAATCGGTACCCAGCAGGACCAGGCTCAAGAGCAGCACCAGAGCGATGAGCTTTTTGGAGGCGATGAAGTTGGCCCGTTCGTCGGCATCCTCGGTGATGGGCCGGTGGGGCTGCAATTTGTAGTAGAGAGCCAGCAAGGCGAAGATCAACACGGCCCCGGTAGCGTCCGACAGGATGAAGAGTACCCGCTGCGTGACCTCGCTGCTGATGGCGGGCCAGACGATGGGCTCGTCCAGATAGGTCAGCTCCTTGAAGGACTGGCGGATGAGGATCAGCGACATGATTTCGAGCTGTTTCCCGACCGCCTTGGCCACCGACTGGGCGAGGGCGAAGATCAGGTCGACGACCTCGGCCATCAACAGCAGTGTGAAGGCGAGCAGGATGGCGTAGTAGTGTTTGGTCGGAATCTCTTCCGCGAGGGGTTCGGGAATCCAACCCCGGCGTCGCGCCTCGATCACCACCAGCCCGACGAGGAAGACGTTGATCAGCAGGGTGGCGATCCGTTTCCGGGTGGCCACCGACTCCCACCAGCTCTCGAGTCGGTCAAACAGGCGCGAGGAGACCCTGAGCACGGGCTCCATGATCATGACGATTCGCGCTCCGTCAACGGACGCACGAGACCGGCGTACCGACGTTCCACGGTGAAGCCGTATCGGTAGAAGAACTGCGGTCTGAAGAAGCCGGTGGTCAGTGATTTGAAGCCTGCCGTGCGAAGTCGATTGCAGAGCTCCTCGATCAGTGCGCCGGCCACGCCGTGCCCCTGGAAGGCTTCGGCCACCACGACCTTATCCATGTGGGCGGACTGGGTCTCCGGTTGGGTTTCGTAGAACAAGCCGCCGATGAGATGGCCGCGCAGGTTGACGGCGACCAGGAAACGGTGGTCGGCTCGGAATTGGACGGGGAGTCTGGCGGCCAGGAAGAGCTGGTGCAGCCGGGCCACCTCCTTCGGACTGATGGCGTGGCGCACCTGGTAGGGCCGACCGTCGTGGTCCTCCAAAGTGACCACCATTTCGCTCTGGTGCACGCCTCCCGCGTCGGTCTCGACGTATTCGGTCTCGTCTTCGGGCCTGAGGTACGGGTAGGACAGCCGGGCGAGGAAGTAGTCCTCGTCCGGGCTCAGCGAACGTCTCGCTCTGAGATCGGCGACTGCCGAGCTGAGCTCGTCGGGGACGAGCTCGGCCGCGCGGAGTTGGGCGACAATGTCGTCCAGACCTTCGCTGAGCGCCTCGGGCGCCTCGCGAAACACGGTCTCGCGGAAAAATCTCGGCCGGACCTCCGGATACACCGGCTGGAGCTCGGCCAGACGGTAGGTGTCGAAGATCTCCTGCAGGGTGGCGGCGCGGGCGGTGGGCGTGGCGTCGGGGTTGAGACGGTCCCAACGTCGGAAGCGTTTGGCTCCGAAGAACAGACGCCGCGGCAGAAAACCCCGTCTGCTGACGGCCTCCAAAAACGGTTCCAAAGCAGCGGCCATCTCGGCGTTCATTGCGCCGTCGGGATCATCCAAGGCCTCGCGCAGCAGCGCCAGCCCTTCGGTCTCGCCGACGACCTCCAACAGGGACGAGAAGATCACATCCCATCCCGCGAGACCTTCGAGGCGGGGGTGCTTGGCCTCGATGGATTTGATGAATTGACTCTGAAAGCTCTGGAGCATGTCCACCATTGAGATGAAGGGGCGTCGGGCGGAGATGGAGACCAATCGCGAACCGGCGTGGTAATCGTGCATGGGCACGATGACGTTGGTGGGCGTCGGGTCGTCGATGACCAGACGTCGGCCGGTGCGGTCCCAAAAATCGGCATAGGCACCGAGTGCGCTCCACGCGGCAAAGGGCCAGATGCTTTCGTACCATCCGTCGTCCCGGCTCCTGCGTTCGAGTCGATCGAGGGCACGGTCCAGGGTTTCGCCGGGTATGAACTCCTCGGTCCAGAGGCCGTAGTCGGGCCACTGGCCACCAAATAATTCCACCAGCGGCGCCCGAGAGCGTTCCTCACCACAGACGATGAGCCAGTTGATCTCCTCGTCCATGGTCTCCGCGGGGAGATCCTTGTTGAGGTTGACCGCCATGTCGTACTGCCCACCGTCGCGGGTCTTGACCGCCACACGGTAGACCGACTTGCCGTGATCGCTGCCGAGCAGGCGCACCCACACCCCCTGGGGCAGGATGTCGTCCAGCCGGACCACCGCTCCGCCGGAAAACAGAAAGATGGCTTCCCGGAGCAGCGTCGTTCTCGCGATGGCCGTCAGCAGGGTGGCCCGGGTGGCCTCGTCGATCTCGTCCGAGAAGGCCACCACATCGTCCCAGCGGTACTCGAGTCCGGTCTCGGGATCGACGGCGATTCTGGATGGCGGGCCGAGCCAGTTCCGAAAGCCCACCTCGAGCTGCCACCGCGAGTCCGCGGCGGCCTCGCGGAGTTCCAGGGACGAAGCGGCCATGGAAGCCCGGGTAATAAAGCCCCGCAGGAGCCGATAGCGGCTGGGATGGGTGGCTCCGTAGTGGGCCAGAAACTGAAGCAGCGACCGCGCCCCGACCGGGTCGGGGGGTGTCTGACCGTCGCCGAGCGACCTCGCCTCGGCCTGTGCCAGGAAGGACCCGAGCTGATCGGAGGTCAGGTCGTGCTCCGCCAGAACCTCGACGGTCTCGCGATCCAGCACCTGGGCGCTGTGGTCGAAGAACGCGTTGAGTGTGGTGTCGTACCTGGCGGGCTCCTCGTACACCGCGAGGACCTGGAAAGCGCGCCTGAGGACGTCAGGTTCGGGGTTGAGGACACTGCGTCTGAGGATGTGGAGCGCGGCGCGGCCGAGTTCCGCATCATCAAGCTCGAGAACATGCTCGAGAACCCGCACCGCCAATATTCCAGCCTCCCTGTCGGAGCCGTCGAGCAGCATTGCGACGGTGTGCAGATCCATCAGGTCCAGCTGCGGTGCCATGAGCAGGGCCGCGGCCCTGTCCATGTCCGCCGAGGCGACCGTGGGTGGATCGACGCGGCGATGCCACACTGCGGGGAGATCCCGATGGCGCCGGCGGTTACGCTGCGCCGGCTCGAGCGGAGTGAACGCCAGCAGCTCGCCGTTGCCCAACCACAGCGACGGCGACGACAGCATGGTTCCCAGATCGAGGGGTTCCTTGTCAACGGCGTAGCAGGCACTCCCCACCTGGATGCCCTCGTCACCAAGGTTTCTGATGGTCAGTGAGCTGTTCACCGACGGCAGGAGAAGCCGGTCCCCGTCGGCACGGAGCTCTCCGGAGGTGAGCCCCACCGCCTGAAAGAGCCAGTTCGGAACGGTGATCCTGGCGCCACCGACATCGAGCGTCGTCCGTCGGTACAACGGGCTGATCACATCCGAAAAATTTCGCTCGATGGTCTTGCGGCGGTAGGTTCCCTTTGGTGTGAGTTCGCCGCGATCGGTTTCGAAATCGCGGTCGATGATGGCGAAGTCCACGATCCGCTCGAACGGTGAGAGAAAGGTGTTCGCGCTGACCACGAGCGACCTGAAGTGGTCCTTGCAGTCCTCGGCTGGGAGCGTGGAGAAGTCCAGCTCCCGGAATTCCATATTGGGATAGATCAGCGCGGTGTTGTAGGGACGGTGGTCACCGACGAGGAAGATGCGGTGCAGGGACTCCACGTCGCGGAAGAGATTCTCGATCTTCTGCGGCGCCACCGTCTGGCCCTGGACGTTCTTGTAGATCTCCTTCTTGCGGTCGACGATTCGAATGTGTCCGGCGCTGTCCCTTTCCATGAGATCACCGGTGTGAAGCCAACCGTCGGCGTCAAACGAGGATTCGCCCTCCGGCGGATCGAGATAGCCCATCATCACGTAGGGTCCGCGGGCCAAGAGCTCGCCATCGGCGGCCAGGTCGATCTCCACTCCGGGCAGCGGAAGACCGAGAGAGTCGTCCCGGTACTGGCCCGGAGGCGTCATGGTGATGCCTCCTGTGGCCTCGGTCATCCCGAACCCACTCATCAGCTCGATGCCGCGGCCCTGAAAGAACCTGAAGACCTCGGGATCCAGATATCCGGCGGCGGACAGGCCCCAACGGAGCGCGCCACCGGTCAACCGGCGGGTGACGTCGTCGAGCTGGCCGTCGCTCGCCGACTCCACGTCCACCTCGTTGCGAACAAGCTCGTAGAGTTGAATCCACTTCATCGGGATGCTGATGAACACCGTGGGCCGGATGTCGCGCATCTGCCGGACAAGGGTGTCGATGGCCGGATTCTCGGCAAAACAGTAGGTGGCCCCCCAAAAGACGCAGCCGGTGAGCTCGAGGAAACGGCCGAAGGTGTGAAACAGGGGCAGGTAACACAGAAAGCGGTCCTCCTCGCCGATCTCGGGCAGAGCGAGGGCTCGAGCGAATCGCTTGAAGACGATATTTCGTTGGCTGAAACAGATGCCCTTGGGTGTGCCGGTCGTCCCGGAGGTGTACATGATGGTGGCCAGATCGTCCACCGTGACGCTCTCCCGGTGGGTTGGAAGAACATCGGCGGAAGTTTCTCCGGCTCGGGCCAGCACCTCGTCGAACGAGACCACGCCCCGGGTGGCGGCGGCATCACGGTCGAAGGCGATGATGGTGGACAGCTCCGGAACCTGCTCGCGGGCGGCGATCACCTTGTTGAGTTGTTCCGTGGTGGAGACCAGCACGGTGGTCACCCCCGCGTGTCGGAGGATGTAGGCGACGTCGGTTTCGGTGGCGGTGGCCGGGATCATGACGTTGACGATGCCCGTGGCCAGGCACGCCAGGTCGGCCAGTGCCATCTCGAGGCGGTTTTCCGACAGGATCGCGATCCGGCCCTCGGGTCGCCCGGAGGTCACCGCCAACAGGCCGCGGGCAATCAGATCGATCCGGCCGGCCGCCTGGTACCACGTCACGGAGCGGGAGCCGGTGTTGCCGGGAAGACGGATCAGCACCCGCGATCCGTAGGCAGCGGCGCGTTGGGCGAACAGCCTCGGAAAGGTGAATTGCGACTTTTCCACCAGTTCGAGGATCAGATCCGACCATTGATCCACCGTCCCGGCGGCGGAAATGCGTTGCAGGACAGGTGATCGCCGCGCCACATCGAGGAGAGCCCACGCATCCTGCGATGCGCCCTCGGCGCTCTCCTCGAGCCGGGAGATGCACCTCGCAGCAAGGTCTTGAAGTTTCTCGAGCGGCAGGCTTTCGAGGATCGGATCTCCAACCGGGCGGTCCTCGAGCAGTTCAAGCAATGCGCGATCGAACTCGCGGAACCAGCTCGGATCGGTCCGGTCCTTGGCCATCTCGGCGATGGCCGCCGCCGCCGCTTCCGGGGGCTGTTCGGAGATCGTGACGAGATTCTGTGCCGCTTCGCTGGCCGTCGCAGGTCTCATGTTGTCGCACCCTCGCTGGTGTTTCAGACGACGAGCTGCGCGATCCAGCCGTCGTGGTAGTCGATGATTTCCCAGGTGGCCCCACCGTACTCGAACCTGAGTCCGAGCTCCGGTTCGTCGGCCAGGTAGAGCAGGAGCGCCGCCTGGCGGATGTCGTCCCACTCGGCGTAGGCCGGACCAGGACCGTAGATGGGCGCCGGGAGGGCGCCGACCATATCGTCCGACATGGCGATACCGGTGGGCGCCTCCTCGCAATAGGTGATGCGGAGTGTCATTGGCACAAGTTTACCCTTAATCAGTCCGATTTTCAGTAGCCGGTGGCGTTCGTGTACTCTGGAAGCGGATGAGTATCCCTGCAACCCGCACGCCCGAGCCGGATTGTATTTTGCCCCGGTGCCGTCCATGAGCGGGCGACGACATTCGTTGGGATTCTGGATCGCGGTGGGTGGGGCGCTGTGCGGTACCATCGTGGTGGGTGCCATGATCCTCGAGAGCCAGCTCATCTACTTCCCGACCCGTTACCCGGAGGGACTGTGGGATCCGAAGGCGGTGACGGTCAACAGCGGGTGCACCATCGAAGATCGGTTTTTCACAACCTCTGACGGGATCAGGCTGCACGGCTGGTTGTGTCGACCATCGCACGCAGAAGGCATGACCGGGGAGATGGTGCTGCTGTGGTTTCACGGCAACGCCGGCAACCTCTCCCAACGAACCGACCTGCTGTTTCGCCTCGCCATGACACCGGCTCAGGTCTTCATCATCGACTACCGCGGGTATGGCCGGAGCGAGGGACGGCCGTCCGAAAAAGGTCTGTATCTCGACGGCCGCGCGGCCTGGGATCACCTGGTGAGGGAGCAACGTATCGCGCCGGACCGCATCATTCTCTTGGGCAAGTCGCTCGGGGGTGCCGTGGCTATCGACCTGGCCACCGAGGTGCAGCCGGCGGGTCTGATCGTCCAGTCGAGCTTCACCTCGGTACCGGACATGGCTTCGGTGCACTTCCCGTTTGTGCCGAAGGCGTTGGTCCGAACCAAGATGGACAATCTGGCGAAGATCGGTGACGTCAGCGCGCCCAAACTCTTCATCCACTCCTCCGATGACGAGATCGTTCCCTTCGAACAGGGCCGGCGCCTGTACGAGGCCGCGTCCGAGCCGAAGCGGTTTTTCGCGGTCGAGGGCGCGGGGCACAACGAGACCTGGGTGGTGGGCGGCCACGCCTACAACGCCGCCATCAGAGATTTCGTGAACTCCTGCGCGCAACGTCGAGCCCAGACCCGGAGGTAGCATGGGACGCATGCTCCGCGACCAGGTGGTGCTGATTACGGGGAGTTCCTCCGGCATCGGCCGGGCGCTGGTGGGCGAGTTCGTCCGCCACGGTCAGCGGGTGGTGGCCACCGCCCGGAGACCCGAATCGATCGAGGATCTGGCCCGGCCCGGGGTATTGACCCGGCAGTTGGACGTGACCGACTCCGGGAGCGTGGCAACCGCCGTTGCTGCGGCCGTCCAGTGGGGAGGCCGGCTCGACATGGTGGTCAACAACGCGGGTTTCGGGCTGATCGGACCCGTCGCGGAACTCGATTTGACTGAGCTTCGGGGCCAGATCGAAACCAATCTGATGGGAGCCGTCCGACTGATCCAGGCGGTGGTTCCTCACATGGCCGCACGCAAGGCGGGACGTATCGTCAACATCGGCAGCGTGTCCGGGGTGACCGCAACCCCATTTGCCGGCGGCTACTGCGCGTCCAAGGCCGCCCTGCACGCCATCACCGACTCCCTCCGTATGGAACTCGCGCCATTCGGCATCGAGGTCATCGCGGTTCAGCCGGGCGCCGTGAAGTCCAGGTTCGGAGAGACCTCCGCCGACGGACTCGAAAGGTATCGAACCGGGCCATCGCTGTACCAGGAGATGGCGGATGCCATCGAAATGCGTGCGAGATTGTCCCAGGACCGGCCGACCCCGGCGGACGACTTTGTCCGCCACGTCGTACCCAGGTTGCTCGCCCAGAACCCTTCCCCGGTCATACGTTTCGGCCGAGGGAGCGGGATCCTGCCCGCCCTCGCACGGCTTCCCGTCGGCACCCGAGACCGCATTTTCTCCAGGAAGTTCGGCCTCCCGAAACGGTAGGAAGGGCTTTTCGGGCCCCACCACAACGACCTGCGAGAGCGATTCCTGATAGATATTCAAGATAACAAAAAGTTGCATTGTCGCAATTCACGACCTATCTTGAAATCAAAGTCAGGAGGACAGTATCGGTTCGGTGGAGACCCCCGTAGCCACCGCAGAGAACCTCGCGGAGCGGATCCGCGCCGGGGATCGTGTGGCGGCGCTCGAGTTCGTCTCCCGGTTCTATCGGCGGATACTCATCATGGCACGAATCCGACTACGGGATGAACACCTGGCCATGCGGGTCGCGATGTCGGCCACCGTGGAGGTTCTGCGACGTCTTCGGGACCGAAACGAGTTGTCGCAGCAGACCCTTGCGTCAGAGGTCCTGTGTGAGGCCAGGCGCGTGGTCGACGATCTGGCCGCCGAGGCAGACGACCGGGCGGAGTCGTCGCGAGAGCCCCTGCGGCAGACGACGGTCCCGGATCTTGTGACGCGCGAGTTCGAGCACGAGGCGCGGGTACGCCAGATCCTCGATGCCGCCCGACCGGTGGATCGAGCGATTCTCGGGATGAGCCTGGTGGAAGGTATGGGCACGGCCGAGATCGGCGGTCGTCTCGGGATGAGGCCCGAACGGGTGAGACGGCGAAAATCCAGGGCGGTGAAACGCCTCCGAATAGCCGTACAACCTCTGACCCGGGTCGGGTCGATGGACGGAGGCTGAGGGTGGACTGCGGACGGGCTGAGTCGGACGGTACCGCGGAACGGTACGTACTCGGGAGGCTGACCGCGACAGAGGTTGAAGAGTTTGAATCACACTATTTCGATTGCGACGAGTGTTTTGCCACCGTCGAGGCCCTGCGCGCCGTGAAGTGCCAGCTCGAGAAGGATCGGCAGAGCGTTCCACAGCTTGCGCAGCGTCCCAACCCGACCACTCGTTGGTGGTTGGCACTCGCCGCAGCGGTGGTCGCGACCTCCGCGGTTTCCATTCTGGTGGCGTGGGTCCTGTGCTCGCCATAGAGTGGAGATGAAGCCCCAAAAAGAACCGCCCGATCAGGGGAGGGTGGAGATCGGGCGGCGTGGTCCGGCATTGTGAAGGGGCCTGTCGGTTGGGGTGCGGTTCAAGCCGGACCGCGAGTCATGTTCTGCCTAACTGTGTGGGTTGGGGGTCGTGTGTGACAGGTGGCGATCGCTGGTTTGGAGAATTGCCCCTTGAAATGGTGGCAACCGGGACGCATATTTTCGTCACAGGGCCGATGACAACCAGGGGTCTCGTCAGGGGTATGCGATGGCAGCCCGAGTCATGTTCGATCCGGCGGGATTGGCAGAACGGATCCGCGACGGTGACAGAACGGCCGAGGATGAGTTCGTCACGATCTTCCACGGTCGGGTGATGAAGATGGTTGTCGCCAGGCTCCACGATGCTCAACAGTCGCGAGACATCACGCAGGAGGTTCTCCTCGGGGTGATTGCCGCGCTCAGAGAGGGCCGGTTGCGCAATCCCGAAAAACTGACACAGTTCGTCTGTGGGACCGCCCGACATCTGGTGTGCGAACACTTCCGCCAGAGGAGGTGGTTCGGCACGGTCGATTTTTCCGTCCTTCCGACTGACGGCGTACCTCAGGACGAAGCGTTCGGCTTCAGGGAGTCGTTGGGCAAGGTTCGCCTTGCATTCCACGATCTGACGCCAAGGGACCAGGGCATCGTGGGGATGAGCGTCGTCACCGGGATGGGCTCGGAGGAGATGGCCCGCCGAACCGGGATGAGTCCAATGCAGGTCCGTCAGCGCAAATCGCGGGCGATCCGCAGGATGCGCGCCCAGGTCGACCTGCAAATGCTCTGAGGTTTGGAGACTGCGGCAGGGTCTCGCGCCTCACGGGTTGCGGCGGGCGATCAACAGGGTTCGATCGTCTGCGATTCCACCGCCGGCGGTAAACTCAGCGATGGTGCACTCCAGCCGAGTGGCGATCATCGACAGATCGCTCGAATGGTGTCGGGTGAACACGTCGGCCATGCGATCCGGGCCGAATTCCTCGTGCGCCGGGTTGGCGGCGTCGATGAATCCGTCCGAGTAGAGAACCAGAATCTCGCCCGGATCCAGGCGGCCGACCTCGTGATCGTATCTGGCGTCCCCGACGATTCCGATCGGTGCGCCGGTGGGCTGAAACCACGAGACGTCTCCAGTGTTGCGAACCACGAAAGCCGGCGGATGACCGGCGCTGGCGCAGCGGAGCCGGCCGCTGGCCGGCTCGAGCGCCACGAGGATCATCGTCGCGAATATGTCGGCCGGCGTTTGCCTATAGAACGGGCCCGAAACCGCCTTGAGAATTTCGTGTGGTTCGAGACCGCGCTCGACGGAAATGGCGGTGAGTGCCTCGAGATAT
>Ga0272441_10007226_pt1 | contig 18150 bp, 12 predicted proteins | sample SSMProp6N_FD_193582 | JGI IMG/M metagenome (GOLD analysis project Ga0272441, IMG submission 193582) | Marine sediment archaeal communities from Little Sippewissett salt marsh, Falmouth, MA, United States - SSM-Prop-6N | ecosystem: Environmental > Aquatic > Marine > Wetlands > Sediment ... | reverse complement strand
TTTTTCGACTTTTTAAAGATTTATAAAAAGAAATACCGGTATCTTTTCGGGTATCCTCTGTCAGGGTCATTATTATAATACAAGAGGGATTAAAGTGCAAGGGAAAAGAGAAAATCATTTGTAAAAAATAAGAAACCGGATTCTGTTGCGAAAAGTAAAATTCTAAAATAAAAATGTAAAAATATGCCTGGTATTTTTTTTAAAAAAAAGAAAATGATATACCTTTTTAATACATTTTAGCAACAATATCAAAAGGAACAAATGTTTAATGATTTCGAAATTTTCGGTCTTAAATCATTAAAATTTATCACTTAAAAAATAGTTGTGGATTCTTAAATCATTGGATAATTCTGGATGGAAAGATGAAACCAAAATATTCTTTTGACGAACCATAACAATTTTATTTTCAAATTCAGCCAATATTTCAACATCATTTCCTGCTTCCTTAATATAAGGCGCCCTGATAAATATAGCACTAAACGGTTTTCCCTGAATGCCTTTAATCCTTAAATCAGCTTCAAAGCTGTCTACCTGCCTTCCGAATGCATTTCTTTCAACTGTAATATTAATCAAGTTAAACCAATTTTTTTGACTGTGGTTAATTTTCCTGGCTAATAGAATCATTCCGGCACAGGTTCCAAATATGGGCATTCCTTTTTTACCTTTTTCCTCAATGGCTTTATCGATTTTATAAATTCTGGCCAATTTACCAATTGCAGTACTTTCTCCACCCGGAATAATTAATCTATCCACCATATCTAGATCTTGAACAGATTTAACCTCCATAGCTTCACAACCACACTGCCTGATCATCCGAATATGCTCAATAACCGCTCCCTGTAATGCTAATATACCTACTTTCAAAGATGATTCACTTCTCCTCTCTTTATTCATTTATACGTCATTTTAAAGGGTTTTACCAACCTCTATCCTGCATTCGTTCTGATGGTGCTATTGAAGATATTTCTATACCTTTCATAGATTCACCTAAACCCTCAGATACACGTGCAATAATTTCAGCATTATTATAATGTGTCGTTGCTTCTACAATAGCTTTGGCTCTTTTTTCGGGTTCTTTCGATTTAAAAATACCGGAACCTACAAATATACCATCACAACCTAACTGCATCATGAGAGCTGCATCTGCAGGAGTAGCAATCCCGCCGGCAGCAAAATTAACGACTGGCAATTTTCCATGCATTGCAACTTCCCTCAACAATTCAAAAGGTGCTCCCAATTCTTTTGCCCGGCTCATCAATTCCTCAGAAGGCATGTTTTTTAACTTTCTTATTTCATCCATCACCATTCTTATGTGCCTGACTGCTTCTACAATATTTCCCGTTCCCGGCTCACCTTTTGTTCTAATCATTGCAGCACCTTCACCGATCCTTCTTAAGGCTTCTCCTAAATTCCTCGCACCACAAACAAATGGAACATTAAAATTGTGTTTATCGATATGATAATTTTCATCTGCAGGAGTTAACACTTCACTTTCATCAATATAATCCACCCCTAATGATTCTAATAATTGTGCTTCTACAAAATGTCCAATTCTTGCTTTTGCCATGACTGGAATACTTACTGCAGACATTATTTTTTTAATGATTGTTGGATCAGCCATTCTAGCAACTCCACCAGTAGCCCTTATATCAGCAGGCACTCTTTCCAGAGCCATTACTGAAACTGCACCGGCATCTTCTGCAATTTTAGCTTGATCAGCATTTACGACATCCATGATGACGCCACCTTTTAACATCTCTGCTAAGCCTTTTTTTAACTTAAAAGTCCCTTTTTTAACCATAGCTTTAAACTCCCCTTATAATTTTAATTATCGTATTATTATAATAAAAAGAAAGACAAAATACAACCTTGAAACAATGAACAATGAAAGTATTTTAAAATGATTAACTTCACTGAATTTTACTACTTTAATAATTCAATAACATTTTAATAAAGTTATCAAGTAATTAAACAACCCACTCGCTAAGTAGATAGCTTTAAGAGCCTCTAAAAGAGGCTATATTATCTTTTGTTCAATCTATTCTCTTTTTATTCTCTCTTTCTAGTATTTCACATATTTTTATTTTTCAGTTTCATTAAAATCTTACGAGAAATGTTTTCAAATTAGTTATAATTTATAGTACATTCTTTAAAAGTGAAACCATTTAACCATTACCACCTTCTAAGAAGGTGTTTTTTTAAATTTAAATAAAAAATAGTACCGCAAGTCTTAATGGAAATGCGGTACTATTAAAAAAATCAGAAACTTCTTTTTTTTACGAGTTAGAGGCCATGTTCTGATACATTTTCCATCGGTTGTTAACACCTTCCTGGGCCTCTTTTAGAAGTTTTTTTGCTTCTTCCGGCATGTTACGGGTAAGCATTTTATATCTATTTTCATTATAAATATAATCCTCTAATGGAATGCTTGGTGCTTTAGAATCTAATTGAAAAGGATTTTTACCTTCCTTGGCTAGGGTCGGATTATATCTCACTAATGGCCAGTAGCCCGATTGAACGGCTAATTTCTGCTGATTTAATCCGTTGATCAAATTATAACCATGACTAATGCAGTGTGCGTAAGCAATAATAATAGATGGACCATTAAATGCTTCAGCTTCACGGAAGGCCTTGATAACCTGCGAATCATTTGCGCCCATGGCTACCCTTGCAACATAAACACTCCCATAACTCATCGCCATCATTGCCAAATCTTTTTTAAGCGTCCTTTTACCGCCTGCAGCAAATTTTGCAATAGCACCAAGAGGAGTTGCTTTAGACATCTGCCCACCGGTATTTGAATAGGTCTCAGTATCTAATACCAGGATATTTACATTACGCTTTTGAGCAATGACATGATCTAATCCACCATATCCAATATCGTATGCCCAACCGTCGCCACCTAAAATCCATACACTCTTTCTGGTAAGAACATCCAACATACTTAACAGGTCTTTGGCTTCAGGTTTTTCTGATTTTTTAATCTTCTTTTTACATTCAGCCACTCTATCTCTCTGCATAGATAATCCTTCTTCAGTGGATTGATCTGCGTTTTTGATATCGTTTACCAGTCCTGTTCCGATTTCAGAAGAAAGTTTCTCTAGAAGTTCATGAGCATACTCTAACTGTTTATCAATTGCCAGTCTCATACCCAGTCCAAATTCGGCGTTATCTTCAAATAAGGAATTTGACCATGCCGGCCCTCTACCATCCTTGTTGAATGTCCATGGTGTGGTTGGTAGATTACCACCATAAATAGAGGAACATCCTGTTGCATTGGCAATAATTGCTCTATCCCCAAATAGCTGGCTTAACAATTTTACATATGGAGTTTCTCCACAACCCGCACATGAACCTGAGAATTCAAATAGGGGTTCTAAATATTGTACATTTCTTACTGCACTAAGATTCAAGGCCTTTCTATCTACTTCAGGTAGATTGAGGAAGAATTCCCAATTTTTTGCTTCCGCATTTCTTATCGGTGGCTGGAAAACCATGCTTAGGGCTTTTACTTCCGGGTTAGTTTTGTTTTTTGCAGGACAATTCTTGACACATAAACCACAACCGGTACAATCCTCAGGGGCAATTTGCAAGGTATATTTCATTCCTTTGAACTGTTTATTCTTTGCATCCACCGATTTAAAGGTATCAGGTGCTTTAGAAAGAAGTTTAGGATCGTATACTTTTGCCCTGATAACAGCATGAGGGCATACCATAACACATTTTCCACATTGGATACATGTATTGGGATCCCATGCAGGTATTTCCTGAGCAACATTTCTTTTTTCCCATTTTGTAGTACCGCTTGGGAAAGTGCCGTCAGGAGAAAATGCACTAACCGGTAAATCATCCCCGTTTCCTGCAATAATCTCAGCTGTTACATTTTTGACAAACTCCGGTGCCTCTTCTGGAACAGTTAGATGTTCCGCTAATTTGCTGGTTGCTTTTTCCGGTACTTTCACTTCATGAAGATTAGGAAGTGCATTGTCTACTGCAGCAAAATTAGTATTGACTATCTTTTCACCCTTATTGCCATATGATTTTTCGATAAAATGCTTAATGGCTTCTGTGGCTTCTTTCATAGGAATAACTTTGCTAAGATGGAAGAAACATACTTGCATGATAGTATTGATCCTTGCACCTAAGCCAACTTCTTTAGCGATTTTATATGCATCAATTACATAAAAACGTAGTTTTTTGTCAATTATCGTTTGCTGAATTGATAACGGCATATAGTCCCATACCTCTTCAGCGGAATACGAGCTATTTAATAAAAATACTGCACCGGGTTGAGCAGTTTTCAAGACATCATACCTTTCCAGGAAGGAAAATTGATGACAGGCCACAAAATTAGCTTGATTTACTAGATAAGGAGAGTGGATCGGTGTAGGTCCGAATCTCAAATGAGATATGGTTAACGAACCTGCTTTTCTTGAATCATAAACAAAATAACCTTGTGCGTAATTTTCGGTTTCTTCTCCAATAATTTTTATAGAATTTTTGTTTGCTCCTACTGTCCCATCCGAACCAAGTCCGTAGAATACTGCCCTGGTTCGATCTTCCGGTTCAATGGAAAAGCTTGGATCATAATCTATGCTTGTATGGGTGATGTCATCATTAATACCAATTGTAAAATGATTTTTTGGAGCTTCTTTTTTCATTTCGTCAAAAAGACTCTTTACCATTGCCGGAGTAAATTCTTTGGAAGAAAGTCCATATCTTCCGCCAATGACTTTAGGCATTTCGGAAAAGTGTTCTATGCCTTCATTGACAGCTTCCTGTAATCCGGTGATAACATCTGTATACAAAGGTTCGCCTAAACTGCCAGGTTCTTTTGTCCTATCTAATGCACATATAGTATCCACGGTTTTTGGAAGCGAATCAATGAAATGTTTGGTAGAAAATGGACGATATAAGCGAACTTTGACTAACCCAACTTTTTCACCTTTTTTGGTTAAATAGTCTACCGTTTCCTGAACAGTTTCTGCACCGGAACACATAATTAAAATGACTTTTTTAGCATCCGGGGCACCAAAATACTGGAATAATTCGTATTTCCTTCCGGTTACCTTATAAAATAAATCCATAACTTTTTCAACAATATCCGGACAAGCAAGATAGTAAGGATTTACAGTTTCTCTTGCCTGGAAATAAACATCAGGATTCTGTGCAGTACCTCTAATAAATGGATTGTCTGAGGAGAGTGCTCTTTTCCGATGTTCTCTTACCAAATCGCTATTGATTAATGGTTTCATTTCATCCGGAGTTAGCAATTCAACTTTTGAGATTTCATGAGAAGTACGAAACCCATCAAAAAAATGAACAAATGGAATTCTTGATTCTAAGCTTGCGGCTTGTGCAATCAATGGGAAATCCATTGCTTCCTGTATGGAATTTGCCGCTAACATTCCAAAACCAGTTGCCCTGGTAGCCATTACATCACTATGCTCTCCAAATATTGAAAGAGCCTGGCAGGCAACCGAACGGGCTGCCACATTAAATACGGTAGGGGTTAATTCACCTGCAATTTTATACATGTTTGGCAACATTAATAATAGCCCCTGTGATGCGGTAAAAGTCGTTGTTAAACCACCCCTTTGAAGAGAGCCATGAACTGCTCCCGATGCACCACCTTCACTCTGCATCTCTGTGACTTGAGGAACAGTACCCCAAATATTCGGCTTTTTTTCAGATGCCCATAGATCAGCAAATTCACCCATCGGTGAAGAAGGTGTGATGGGATAAATTGTGACAACTTCATTCAAGTGATAAGCAGTATGGGCGGCTGCTGTATTTCCATCAATTGTAACTTTCTTTCCACTCATTTTTGAGTCCTCCGTTTTAATATTTTTAAAAAACGTAACTTAATCATTCAAGTTTTCTCATTCATGTGATAAAAAGTACATGAAAATATAAAAATATAACAAAAATACTCTTTTATTTCATCGATAGTAAAAATAAAAGAAATATTTTATAGCTTAAAAGTTGAAATAAATAATTCAAAGAAGTTATCTTTGTTGGCTTTTGTTCCGATTTCTAGTTGGTATGATGTTAGTAAATTTAGAAATATTATTTCTATATGCCAGCCAAAAACATTATAAACTTTAAACAAATATTATTCAAACTTTTGTCTACTGATCAATGCCTGGGTAAGAGTCACTTCATCAGCATATTCAAGACTGCTTCCAATTGGTACTCCGTAAGCAATACGGGTTACCTTGATTTTGAGAGGTTCAATTAATTTGGCAATATAAGAAGCTGTGACTTCACCTTCGATATTTGGGTTAGTAGCGATGATGACTTCTTTTATTGTTTCCTTTTTCAGTCTATTGACCAACTGTTCTATTTTTAAATTCGCCGGTTCTACCCCATCCAATGGAGAAATCGCTCCATCCAAGACATGGTATACGCCTTTGTATTCTCCTGTATTTTCCAATGCAATCAGGTCTTTCACTTTTTCCACAACGCAAATCAACGATTTATCCCGATTGGTATCCTGGCAAATCTCACAAACTTGCTGATTGGTAATATTACCACAGACAATGCAATACTTGATTGTCTTTTTTGCATCAATGATAACCTGGGCAAATTCTGTCACCTGCTCAGCAGGACTTTTTAAAATATAAAAAGCCAATCTTTGGGCAGTTTTCGGACCGATTCCAGGCATCTTAGAAAATTCATCTATTAATTTTGCTAAAGGTTTTGTATACTTAAAAAACATTGTTCCTCGCTTCTACTAAAACAAACCGGGAATGTTTGCTCCTCCGGTCAATTTTCCCATTTCCTGGGCAGCCAGTTCTTTTGATTGTCGTAAAGCTTCATTGACTGCAGCTAAAATAAGATCTTCCAGCATTTCCTTTTCGGTAACGTCAATGACATCCGGCTCTATTTTTATCTCAATGATTTCCTGCTGACCATTCACGGTTATCTCTATCATTCCTCCGCCGGAAGATACTTTTATTTCTTTTTGTGCTAATTCTTTTTTCATTTCTTCCATTTTTCTCTGCATTTGTTGTGCCTGCTTCATTAAAAATCTCATGTCCATTTTCTTTCTCCTTTCATGATATCAATCAGTCTTCAGTCATTTTTCCCATAAATAAATTTAATGACTCCTTCAATATTGGATCTTCCTCGGAATCACTGTCTTTTCCAACAGTTCTATTTTTATTCTTGTTGATATTACTTTCAATTTCATCTTCTATTGGTAAATCATCCGAATTTTCATACACATCAGTGGTCGCTCTAAAGTTTTTTACCTCATCATTGTTAATAAGACATTCTATCTCAAACAAAACTCCTGTCTCTTTCATGATCAATTCCTGCAACAGAGTTCTATTGATTTTCTTCTCCAAGATTTCTTTGTGAAAAATATGCTTTTGGTTAAATCCAATCATTAGTTTATCATTTTCAATACATAGTGAATTATTGAATGCCAGAAAAGAATAAAGAGATATTCTTGTTTTTTTAATTTTATTTAATATGCTCGGCCATACTTCCAGAATGTTGATATCATTGCTAGTTTTTCTCTTAACTTCTTCAATTTTTATTTTTTCTGGACGGGAAATATTGTTTTCTTCTTTTTTAGTTTCCAATTCCTTTTTAAGTACAATTTCTGTTTTCTTGATATTTTTTTCCAAGGTAGGCTTATTTTGTATTATTTCCTTATTCATAACATGAGCAGTAAATTTGATTATAAACATTTCAAGCAATAACCAGGGGTGATAAGAATATTTCATTTTCTTTTCCATCTCATTCAATTCATTGACCATGTTAGATAATTCGTCTATTTCAAAATCTTTTGACTGATTTAATATTTTTTTACTTTCATTAAGAAAAATACCTTTCATCATCACTGCTTGAGTGTTGCATATTTTAACCAAAGATAAATTGTGTACATATTCGGTCAAATTCCTTATAAACTGGGTTGGATCTCCTCCTGAGTCAGAAACCTTATGAATGGTTTCTATAGCTTGTAAGGTATTATTTTTAGAAATTTCATTCATTAAATCAACAAATACGTCCTCATCAATAATCCCTAATATATTAATGACTTCTTTGCTTGAAATTTTTTCACCGCAATAAGCAATGATCTGTTCCAATTGACTTTCCGCGTCACGCATCGAACCTGTAGCTGCTCTAGCAATGATATTCAAAGCATTCTCCTCGACAACCAATTTTTCATCATTGGCAATCAACTGAAGTTTATCGACAATTTTTTGTAAAGGAATCCTCCTGAAATTAAACCACTGACATCTCGACAATATAGTATCGGGAATTTTGTGAGGAGCAGTTGTTGCAAATACAAAGATAACATGTGACGGAGGCTCTTCCAAAGTCTTTAGTAGTGCATTAAATGCTTCGGTTGTTAACATGTGTACTTCATCGATAATATAAACCTTATAATTGCCTTCTGTTGGTACAAATTTAACTTTATTCCTTAAGTCTCTTACATCATCAATTCCCCGGTTTGATGCACCGTCAATTTCAATGACATCCATCGAGTATCCTTCGGTAATCTTAATGCATCGGTCACATTCATTGCATGGATAAATCGTTGGTCCTTTTATACAATTCAATGATTTTGCCAGAATTCGAGCAGTGGTTGTTTTTCCAACACCTCTTGGTCCGGAAAAAATATATGCATGAGAAATCCTATCTAAGGTTAATGCATTTATCAACGTTTTGGTGATATGTTCCTGACCAATAATATCTTTGAAAGTCTGCGGTCTCCATTTTCGATAAAGTGAATGATATTTCATAAGTTTTCCTTAAAAGCAGTGAATTTTTTCAAGAAGAAAAGTGATTTTTTTGAAATGTCCATGTTTTCCAATATATTTAAGTGACCGTGCACCTATTTCCGATTCCCCTCCCTAAGCGATACTAAAACAGTTTGCTCCAACCAGGTTTACCTGCGGCACCCAAAGAGGTTTGCTTACCGCTGCTTCCTTCCGGATCTGACGGGATTCACAATTCTTTGTCGCACAGGGCCCAATCTTCATCACCACTTTTTTCAGCCAGCCTTAAAAAGAAAAAACCTCGAATAGGAATTCAATCCTGCTGTAGCGGATTGCAGGTTACAGGGCACCGCTATCTCCCCATTTAGCACGATCACATTTGATTAAATTTATATTTCAAGCAAAAAATGGCGGAGAGGGCGGGATTCGAACCCGCGAGACAGCTTTTGGCCGCCCAATCGCTCTCCAAGCGAGCCCGTTATGACCACTTCGGTACCTCTCCGCATCAACTTGAAATTGATATATCTATTTATTATATTACCAAAATTATTTTAACACTCGACCTTAAATTAATCAACTTATTCAGGTCGACATTCATCTTATAAATTGAAAATAAAAGTTTAATATTTCAACAATGTATGATTGGCAATGGGAAAAATAAAAATAAGCCGTAATGCTTGGCGGAGAGGGCGGGATTCGAACCCGCGAGACAGGGACAACCTGCCTACTCGATTTCGAGTCGAGCGCTTTCGGCCAAGCTCAGCCACCTCTCCACATGGCAATTCATTCATCTTTTTGCACTCTAGTTTTTTTTATTTCTCTTTTCTTTCAAAAAATCTTTAGCCATGAGTAAACCGGGGCAAACATTTGGCAGGGAAATAATGGTGTTGAATCACAATATCATCATGATTCAACTTGTTTGTACCCGGGTTTTATAGATTTCTATATTGAATGACAATCCATTATAAGATTGATAATTTATTGAATCATTTGTTAAGTTCAACGTCGCTCTAAAAAAAATTTTTTTAAAATAGAACTACATTTTTTATCCAAAACATTTTGTGTTACCCGAAGCTGATGATTGTACTTTTTATTATGAGTTATATTTAATACGCTACCTGCGGCACCGGATTTCGGATCGGTAGCACCGATAACCAACCTTTCTACTCTTGCTTGAAGCATTGCATAGGCACACATCGGGCAAGGCTCCAAGGTAACATAGAGCGTAGTATTTTCCAAATGCCAGGTCCCAAAATATCGAGCAGCTTTTTGCAAGGCCAAAATCTCGGCATGTGCAGTAGGATCTTGTAATTCTTCTTTCCTATTATGCGCCCTTGCAATGATTTTTTTTTGGTAAACGATAATTGCACCAACAGGCACTTCTTGAAAAGAATAAGCAATTTGAGCTTCTTTCAAAGCTTCCATCATAAATTTTTCATCTTCGAACATATTTTGACATTTTCTATTTTTTTATTTAAAAAACTGGCACCCCTTGATAAACAGTTTTAAACTTCTAGCTGGGGTGATATTGCATACAAACTACCAAACTTCAATAATTTTGAGGAGAAGTTGTTTAATCCCCCTACCGATGCATCAAATATAATTTAATCTCTTATTTCACTATATTCATCAATCAGCTTCTATTATTATTTGAATATATCTTATATTTTAAACAGTAAAATCATATCATAATAAGAAAAAATATTCAAAGACATTATTATAAATATCTCTAAGTTTTGATAATGTCCAGTTCTTCTAAAAAAATATATAGTAAATTCTTTTTTATTAGATATGTATTTGGTTAATATTTTGCAATTTTATTAGCAAATATTTCATGTTTCTAAAGCAGTATACTATGGTGGAGGCTAGTAGACGACTTTCGCAACTTTTGCATGAGTGAGAAAATGGAAAAATTATATCGTAAATTAGAAGAAGTCATTGGAATATGCTAATAAAGAAAATAGACAGAACCTCCGATAAAGAAGTTCTGCCTATGTTATTGTCTGGCTCCCCCCTATTGGAAACACTTAGAACTTTTAAGGGGGAAATTGATATGGAAAATATCAGATTAATAAGTTAATTATTGATTTAAATAAAAAATAACATTTATATGTATTTTCCTAAAAAATATACGTGAGCGCCTTTGCAACTGTGAGACTTAAACATAGTATCACTTAAATTAAAATATTAATTGAATTCCTTATTTGATAATCATACTGGAAATATTTATTGCATCAAATATTACTTAAAGTTCTATTCCTTGTTTTAACAATACATCCTGAACCTGATATATATTAATAGACCTAATATCTTTTTTTTCAGAAGAAGCAACTGAGGCTATTACACCCGCCGCCTGGCCAGTTGCAAAACAGGCAGTTTGAGTTCTAATAAAACCAAAAGTTTTTTGATCAGTAGATATACATCGTCCACCTACTAACAGATTTTCTATTCCTTTTACTAACAAACTCCTTGAGGGTATTTCTAATTCTTTTGTAAGATATTCGAATTTGGTAATATTGTTACCAGCATCATCTTTTTTCGTAAAATCTAAGTGACCAACATTAAATAGTTTTCCAACCCGATCTTCATATTTTTTCCCCGAACAGATATCTTCATAGAGAATAGTTTTATCTCCCATTATTCTTCTTGTCTCTCTTATGCCAAGTTGAATCCCTATTTCAGCTAAATATGAATCTTTAAATCCGGGAATATATTTTTTTAGAAATTCTTGCCCTTTTGAAATTTGTTCTCTCGCATTTATCTCTGCCTGAGATATTGAAAAGGGATCATCAATATTAATTCCATATACCTTAGTCATGTTTACAGTTACTATTCCTGATATTGGAGTACTAGTAATTATTAATTGGTTACCCTTAACAGGCAATCCCTGCTCTTTTCCTTTATTTACAAGCGAAAAGAATCCAGATACACAGATATGATCTTTATCCCCAAAAATTATTTCCTCTGAAGGCGGCCAATCCCCAATTTCATCAGGATTACTCTTTAAATAACTACTTAGCTTTGAAATATCAACATTTCCCATTTTGAAAATAAGCGTAGCAGGTTGGGTATTGCTATTATCTTTATTATTCCCTACAGAATACTCCGCTCCAGCATTAACAGAAACATCACCATCACCAGTTGTATCTACAATATATTTTCCTTTGACCAAACCTCTTCCGGATTTATTTTGAAGTACTACTGCGGAAATCGTGTTTCCTTCCTTTAAAACATCACAAGCTAATGTATGAAAACATAATTTTACTCCCGCATCAGCTGCAAGTTGGTCCATTCTAATTTTAACCATAGATGAATCAAAAGATCTAAGTACTGTTTTATCCGAAAAAAGAAACGTAGAATTGCCTTTATTAAGAACTTCAAGCAAAGTTCTATATACTCCCCCAATATCTTTAGAAGTTACAGATTTAGCCCAAACATTCCAAGGCATTACGAGTGCAGCCGTTGCCATTCCTCCAAGAAAACCGTTATATTCAACGAGCAAAGTATTTGAACCATTTTCTGCAGAAGCAATAGCTGCTGAAAATCCTGCTGGTCCACCACCTAAAACTACAACGTCATATTCTCCCCATACCGGTAAATTAATATTCATTGAATTCCCTAATCCTTTAAAAATTTATTTTAATATTGTTAATTATATTGGTGTTTAATGATTACTTTATATAATATTAAAAAGCAGCAAGCTTATTACTGCTTGGCAAGCTTTTTTTGTAATTTGTAAATACTAAGATAACAAAAATTGTTAATCCAATTACATCACTTAATAATCCTGGCAAAATAAATAATCCACCACAAAATAAAAATGTAGCTCTGCTTAATGCACTAATCCTTCTAAACATAAAACCTTCTCCAGCTAAAGAAATTGACATTATTCCAAGAAAAAGAGTAACAGAAATTCTTAAAACTTCAAACCAGGGAGCACGTTGTCCTAAAAGCGCTGGATAGAAAACAAATAAAAAGGGTAAGATAAAACCGGGCAATGATAAGCGAATACTCTCTACGCAAGCATTTACATAGGATTTTGCATTCGCAATCCTAGCCGCCACCATCACTGCAGGCGCAATAGGAGGTGTTAAATTTGCCATTATACAATATAAATATATAAATAAATGAGCCGCTAATTGCGAAAAACCTAGTTGCACTAAAGCTGGTGCAGCTAAAACGGCTACCAATAGATAAGCAGTAGTTGGTGGTACTCCCATTCCAAAGACCAGGCTAGTAATCATGACTAAAACAAGAGCATATATCTGATTCCCTGCAGTTAAACTATTGATTAGAAATAGTATTTTAAAAGAAAGACCTGTAATACTCACAGCATACGAAATCAAGCCCATCATTGCACAAATTGCTGCTAAACCAATGGCAATCTTTACTCCGTTCTCCAGAGCATCAAACAGAGGCTTTAAAAATTTTAATTTTGTTATAAAAGTATAATCCTTAATTGATTCCCTAACAACTGTTACAACAAAAAGAGATATTATGCCCATTAATGCTGCTCTGGAAGGAGAAAATCCCACCAATAAATTATATACTATAACCAATATTGGTATTAAAAAATGTCCACCCTCTTTTAATACTTTTTTTATATCTGGAATTTCCGAATCTTTTAAAGGTTTCAGATCAAGGTGAAGTGCTCGAAAATGTATACAAAAGCCAATACTAGTATAGTAAATAAGAGCAGGTATTATTGCTGCTGCAGCGATTGTCGCATAAGATATCCCTGTAATACCAGCCATCACAAAAGCTCCTACCCCCATAACTGGCGGAAGGAACATACCACCTATAGAAGACGAGGATTCAACCGCAGCAGAAAATTCCGGACTATATCCTTTACTTTTCATTAAAGGTATAGAAAAAACACCTGTTGTAGATACATTGGCAATTCCACTACCATTTATTGAACCCATTATCGCACTACTAATCAATGCAGCCATAGCTGGTCCGGATCTCAGTTTCCCTCCTAAAGCGGAAGCTAGTTTTACATAAAAATCGCCTCCTCCGCTTGAAAGAAAATATGCTCCCAAAACCATAAATAATATTAAATAAGTAGCTGATACTTGCAATATTACACCAAAAAATCCAGTAAATGATGTAGTCATTGTAGAAATCATTCTACTAAAGGTATATCCGCTATGATGAAAAAAACCTGGAAAATATCTTCCATAATAAGTATAAATCAATGCAAAAAATCCTAAACCCATTAAAGCATAACCATACCTTCTGCGAACAGCATCCAAAATCATTATTATAATTAGACAACCAACTATTGTGTCCATTATTGTAGGACTTCCAACTCTTGCAATTAAAGATTCATATCCAAAAAATAAATAACATGTAACTCCAATAGCGAAGAGAACCAATAATCGATCAATGATTTTTATTACAGCATTTGATGATTTTTTTATTGTTATATCGATCATAAAAATTAGAGTTAATGAAAATCCTAAATGTACTGCTTGATGGATCTCTGGGGGGAATATTGGGGAAGATATCGCGATAAAATGATAAACAGCCATAATAATTGCTGCTATCCTAATGGTATTCTTAATTTGATCTTTACTTGTAATCAGTGAATTGATTAGATTGTTTAGCATTCCTTTTACCTCTACCCATAGAAATATTTATATTCATTCGGAAATATTAGTTGCTTATTCAGTTAGTAAAACAATTATAAGAACATCTATTTTGAATTAATCTAGCAATATAACTTCATACTTGATTATAAATTTTTAAGTTAAGAACCAGAATTAATTATTATATTTACAACAATTTATAGAATTAATTGCTGATAAATTCTTTAATTTTTATTATTGTATTTTCAGGTTAAGGCAATGAATAATTCTATAAAAATTCTAAATGACTAATTCTCAATTTTCCCTACCTTTAAATCATCTCTCCAAACACCAATTTCTTTATAATATTTTACAGCTCCAGGATGAACTGGTATATCAGCATGGCAACCATCAAGGGCTTTTTCCGGAGAAAGCGTTGATCCAAGTTTATGGTAGGTTTTTATCTCATCGATTGACTCATAGATAGTTTTTACAATTTTATAGGCATCTTCTTCGTTTAATCTTGAATCGGCATACTGGCAAGAATAATCAGCTAAAGCAATGGTATCTTCATCGAGATTTTCTAAGGAATCAGCGGTTATCTTTGTGATCCCAAACCACTGATACTTATCTTCGATAATTTTTTTTAATTTACTCTCATCAATTTTTAAGAAACGTAAACCCATCATCTTATCTGCTTGATAGAGTGACGGAGATGGTATATTCCCGCTGGAATAGCTGATTGCTGCATCAATCGATCCATCTCTTAAGAAATCATATTGGGCATTTCCGCCTGGGTAAGTAGCCTCAACCTGATCAAGTATTCCGTATGCGTCCAATATCGCCTGTGCCCAAATTTTAGCAGCAGAACCCATTGTCCAAAAACTTACCGTTTTTCCTTTTAAGTCATCTATGCTTTCTATATCACTATCTTCCATAGTCACAAAATAAGAACCGTTTTCATATAGAGTAAATAGGAACATAAGATCTTCTAATGATTCTTCCCCTTTAAAAGGTCCTTTTCCATAAAATGCATTATAGCCGTGAACAGTATGACAAATATCGATTACTTTATCTCGCATAAGTCGAGGATTTTCAACAGAACCACCTGTAGGCTGAACAGTAATTTTTAAGGAAGGTTCAGCTCGATTAATAACTGCTCCGATTGCCGAAAGAAGCATATGCGCTGAACCACCTAATCCCACTGATGACCAGGCAATTTCCCTATACTCAGCATCTTTTGCTATCGATACACTTCCCAAGGTTAAAATCAAAACTGAAACTATAATTAAAAACACACAAATTCTTTTTAAAAACATAAAAACCTCCTATCATTATTGATTTAAGTACTTCTATTAGCCTTAACCTGAAAAGAAAATACATTGCCAACTATTTGAATATAATTTATCGGTAAATACGCCCTGAATAAAATATAATATTTAATCTAAATATTTTTCATTATCTGTTTTCCATAACTTCACCTTAAGAATTATTTTCCTATTTTAAATCTTTCATCAATTAATAATTATAGTTTTTAGTAAAATTGATGGAGTGTTAAAAATGGTTTTATAAAATTCATACAGATAATTTTAAATATTATTCATTGCTTTTTTGTTTATATGTGCTTTATTTGATGGTTTTATCACTTTGTTGATTTCTTAATTACTTCAACTTTACTATCCTGTATTTCATAATACCAATCTGAGTATAGGCATGATAAAAAGAGGGATTATTGAAAGGAAAAAAATTACAAAAACTAAAGTATAAAATTCATACAAAAACTCCCTAATAAATCTTATTTATTCCTTAAAGAATTACTTGTGATTTTGATTGCGATTATTAATACTATGGCTAGTATTTAAAAGTACTTAATAATTTATCCAAGTAATCTGTGGTTTGTTTGTTATTATATCTTTATCTGTTAAATTTTCTTGTTTATCAAATATTTATAATTTATTTAATTAATTATAGATTTCTTAAAAGTGAATTGCAAGTATTTTAATCTATTTTATAAAAATAGTTATATTTCAAATAATTATAAAGCAGATGTATACTGCTCCTCTTTATTTTTAGAAAATATTTAACTTAATGATTACTCGAGTGTTGGCCAGTGTTTATAAAAGAAGAAAAAATAAATATTGTAAACCTATCACTTTTTTATAAAAAAAATTAATAATTGAAACTTACCTTGATTCCCATAACATTACCCAACCCTGCCGGAAAGCTGGAGTAGCTATTAATACCTTCCGTAGATGGTATCCTAATTACTAAGAAGGTTAATTAGAAGAAATTAAAAAACCAAAAAACCATTTCAATAATCAATTAGGAAGAATTAGTGAAAAATATAAAAATAGAATTATCGAGTAAAAATATCTCCATCAATGGGGATGTAGAACTATTACTTTTATTGTTTGAAACGAAATAATAAAAAATAATTAGCCCAAGTGGAGTATAAAGAATTTTGAATAGAACTTATTTAGGGTAGAATAATATATAAATATACAAGAAAATAAAAGAATAAACTAGATAATGAAAGAATATAAGAGAAAAAGAAGGCTAAAGGTGGGATACTTTAAGGATCATATGAAAAATTCTTTAATTTAAGGTTATCTTAAGCAATATTTTGATATTGCCGACATAATTTATCAAATCAAAAACATAAAGCGAACATACGCCAAATGATAGCTTCACTTTAAAAACTGCTAAAATATTTATGTCAACGCTTTCACTGGTTCTTAGCGAAGTCGACGCGCAGATCGCTGATGGTTTTCTTGATTTCTTTGATTTCAACGGTGACAGACTGGGAAAATTCCTTCTGGTTCTTGATGATCTCATTGATGAAAAACTCCAATTTATAGATAAAATAGATAGAAAGCACCAGGGAAAAATCGTTATTCGCTATTAATTTTAGCAAATATTCAATATATAATGAGCTGCCTTCCCTTCCAGATCCTTTTTTCTGCAGATCTGACATTCAAATGCAGAAAGTTTTTCTTTTTATAAAAGCCGATCTCCTGGGCACGCATGAGGAGATCGTAAAGCAGGTAGTCCTTGATATGGATTTCAACCGCCATACCCTTTAGATGGTAGGATCCGGATACTCCCTACCTTATGGAAATTCTCCTCCATATATAAATAAAGCCCTTCAGCATAATCGCTGAAAGGCTTTATTTATAACAAAATGGTGGAGGCTGGTAGACGACTTTCGCAACTTTTGTATGAGTGATGAGACTGAAGAGATGTATCATAAATTAGAAGAAGTTATTGAGATCTGTTAAGAAATAGACTCGGATTAATTTTCAAATAAGTTTTACCTTTTGAATTAACTTACACTTCCAGTTGGATAGGTTCAGAATTTTTTACCGGTGTAAGATTACTGGTAAGAAGTTTTTTCTTTTTAGAATAATATCTAATAATAAAATTGGTATAACCTAAAATCACTAAAACGGAACTAATTTACATAGTAGAACAGCAATAGCATAAGAATTTTATTACGAGTTACTATAGCTTGCTTTTAATTAGAAGGCTACAGAAAAAGACAGGGGCTTTTCTACCCCTGCCTTAAGATGTTATAAATGCTTCGATACTTTCAAACTAAGGGCTTTATACTCATTGAATACTATCGATAATTCTCTGTGCCGCTGCTATTAGCGTATCTGCTTGCTCTTCTGTCAGTTTGTTACCATTCTGTAGTCCTTCAATATGGTTGATAAAGCCGATCAATTGACCAATAGCAGCTTGTTCGTGGTAGTTATCCAGAGACTTAATGACTGCCTCAAGAAGCATAGTGAGACTTTTCTCGATTCCTTCATGAAGCTCAAACTCTTCTACTGTTGTTATCAGGT
>Ga0272441_10007225_pt1 | contig 18155 bp, 15 predicted proteins | sample SSMProp6N_FD_193582 | JGI IMG/M metagenome (GOLD analysis project Ga0272441, IMG submission 193582) | Marine sediment archaeal communities from Little Sippewissett salt marsh, Falmouth, MA, United States - SSM-Prop-6N | ecosystem: Environmental > Aquatic > Marine > Wetlands > Sediment ... | reverse complement strand
AATATTATGAAAGGTGCTGCTGGACAGGCCTTGCAGGCTTTCAATCTGATGTATGGTTTTAAAGAAACCATGGCACTCGAATTCACCGGCCTTCACCCCGTATGATTGTTTTCAGTATCCAGTTTTTCCCTTTTTAACCGTCCGGATTATCAATATCAACATATAAGGATGGAGCATGAAAAAGTTATTGGTTGCCCCTGTTTTTTCACTTCAGCTGGTCTTTTTTCAGGTTTTGCCCGGACAGATTGTGATCAACGAAATCATGGCGGACCCGTCAGACGGTCAGCCGGAATGGATAGAACTGGCCAACATGCGCCATGAAAACATCTCCCTGGGGGGGTGGATTTTTTCAGATATGGATACAGTGCATGGTGTCGAAATACCGCCGTCGGCAATGATACAGGCAGATGGTTTTCTTGTTCTGTGCGCCGATTCCTCTCTGTTTCAGATCTATGAGGAATTGCTTGGACCGGTTGCGGTGACGGATCGTTTCCCCAGACTTAACAATGATTCGGATGGAATCATTGTCAGAGATACGGCAGGGGTCCTTGCGGACAGGGTGCATTATCATGCGAACTGGGGAGGCGGCGATGGAATATCACTGGAAAGAATCAGCTGTCGCGGCGAATCTGATTTCTCCGGGAACTGGGGCAGCTCGATTGCATTTGCAGGCGCTACACCGGGTTCGAAAAACAGTATTTATGCGGAAGGGACGTTGAAGGATGCTGCAAACCTGGAGGTTTTTCCCAATCCTTTCTCTCCGGACGGTGATCGTCATGAAGATGTGGCGACAATTTCATATTTTCTGAGCAAAAACTCTGCTTGTATTAATCTTCGGATTTATAATATGCAGGGACAGCTTGTCCGGACTCTGCTCGGAGCTGTATCCTCCGGATCCGAACGGTCTGTCTCATGGGATGGACGGGATGATAACGGCCGACCGGTGCCCATGGGAGTATATCTGATTCATCTGGAAGCAGTGGATCATAGCTGCCGATGTGATATGGCGAAAACAACAGTGGTTGTTGCAGGTGCATTATAAATGAAAAAATGGGACGGCTATTCCACCAGGGGCATTGTGATGATGGTTATTTCATCCGCCGGTACCGTATATGAAATATCTAGAAGCGAACCTCCTCAGTTGTTTTTACTCATGATGTATGCTATTGTTTTCATGTTTGGCCTGTTTCTAATTATCAGGATTCGGGTCTCCCGAGATTGAGTTATCCACATTTTAACATCCATTCGCCACAAACGTTATTTTTCTTATAATTTTTGCGATTTTTTTATCCCAATCGGTTTCTAACAATCAGCTAATATTTCTGATATATAATATGTGTTAAAAAAATACATTTTAGTCTAAAATTATCAATAATATAGAGATGCAAAATGTGGCCCGGAGTAATATGGCCATATTCAGGAGATGCTTTTGTGCATATGATCAGAGAGAAAAGAAAACCATCAAAATTCTTTTCCTAACGGCTTTTTCCACAAGTTATCCACACTCATCAGGTTCATTTTTAACCGGTCTGATGTGAGAAAAAAGACTTGCTTTGACATATCATTTTTAATATATTTATAGGCATTTTGGATATAAAAAAATTAAGAAAAGAGGTGTTAACAGTTTTATGCCAGCAGTAAAAAACAGAGATGGCGAGCCATTTGAAAGAATGTACAAACGGTTTACCAAACAATGTGAAAAAGCTGGGTTGATGTCTGATATTAAAAAGCATCAACACTATGAAAAGCCCAGCGACAAGCGAAAACGCAAATTGAATGCCGCCCGGCGGAAGCAGCGCAAATTGCAAATTCTGTATGGTGAATAATCGCATCATTCATTTTGTACGTTGAGGGTTCCCATGGAACTCCAGAAAAAACTCCTTGATGATATGAATCATGCCCTGAAGTCCGGGGACAAATTAATCCTTGAGACCATTCGAATGTTACGGGCACAGATTAAAAATGAAAGTATCAGTAAAGGTGTTGAACTGACGGACGATGATGTGATTGTTGTTTTATCCAGGGAAGCCAAACGGCGCAAAGAATCCATTGAAATGTATCAGCAGGGTGGACGGGAGGATCTTGTCCGAAATGAAACCCGGGAACTGGAGATCATATCTTCCTATCTCCCGGTATCTCTGACGACGGAAGAATTAACCGGGATTGTTGAAGAGGCCATTCAGGAAACCGGTGCAGCCGGCCTTAACGATATGGGAAAAGTGATGGGATTTGTAATGCCCAAAGTGAGGGGGCGTGCTGATGGAAAAACCGTTCAGGAGATGGTCAAAAAAATGCTGGGTTGATTTTTTTGAAGACAATGATTTTACAACCTCCGGGAATCAGGATGATTCCGGAGGTTTTTCTTTTTCTCCTTTTCTTGACATTTTTCGGCATGACCAGTAAATTATATATCATGTGTTGCAATGCGGGCATGGGTATCTATGAACACAATTGATATTGTCATTCTGATCATTTTAATTTTGTTTGGATTAAGAGGTGTTTTCCGGGGCATCATTCTTGAAATATTCACGCTGCTGGGATTGATCGTGGCGTATATTGTCGCCGTCCGGGAAATGAGCACTGTGTCCGGATGGATTGACAAGTATCTGAATCTGCCGGATCTGGTAATCACCAGTCTGGCATTTTTATTAATCTTTCTGATCATCGGATTCCTTTTCCGGTGGGTGGCCCGGCTGCTTCAGACTATGGCAAAATGGACGATTATCCGGTGGATTGACAAGGGCGGCGGGATTCTTTTTGGTCTTTTTAAAGGGGCCATTGTTTCCAGTTTGCTGATTATGCTGATGTCCGTTCTTCCTTTTGTTCCAGAAATAGAGAAAGAGTGTGAATCATCACTGCTTTGGCGGCCTGTGAAATCTGTTGCGCCGGCTGTATTCAATTTTATCATCCACACGTTTCCGGAAGCAAAAACATTTTATGAAGAGGTTCAGGAAGGATTTCGGCAAAAAGCCCGGCCGCTGCAGCATGTTTTACCGGATAGCGTTATGGCAGAAGGGGCTGAAAAAATCAGGAATATAATGCAGAATGATACTCTTGAAACCACGGCCGGAGAATCCGGAAAATCGGAGTCCGGTCATGAATTCTGAAATTCGCCGTATTCTTGAAATGGATGTCGTTTTGGAAAAGGTGGCTTCTCTGGCGGTCTCCGTGCCCGGCAGGGAAATCATCCACCAAATGGAAATGATAACGGACAGAGACAGGCTTGCAACCCGCCTGAGCCTGGTTACGGAATTACGGAATGTACTGGAGTATGATGATCCTTTTCCTCTTTGGACTTTCCCGGATATCCGCCCGTTACTGAACCGGATCCAGGTTCAGGGAGCCTGTCTTCAGCCGGAAGAATTAAATGCTGTAAAAAATGCGCTGTCCATGGTGCGTCATCTCGACAGTTATATGGCCCAGCGGGCGGATAAATATCCCCTTCTGAAAAAAAGCATGAAAGATTTGAAGCCTTTTCCGGAACTGGAAGAAGCCATAGACAGAGTCATTGATGAAAACAGTGAAGTCAGGGATAAAGCATCGGCCACCCTGGCAGGCCTTCGGAGGGATATCGGACGAAAGACTGCTTCTGTCCGCAAACGGCTCGATTCCATCATGCGTGATTTGTCTTCCAGGGGATGGACCATGGAGGACAGCCTGGTTATCCGGGAGGGCAGGCTGGCCATCCCTCTCAAGGAGAATTACCGGGGTGCCGTTAAGGGCGTGATACTGGATCAGTCATCCAGCGGGGCCACTGTTTTTATTGAGCCGCTGGATGTTCTGGAACTCAACAATGATATTCGCCGGCTGCGGCTGCAGGAAAAACAGGAAATCGAACGTATTCTTGTTCAAATTACGGAGGCCGCAGGAAAACATGTCGAGGCTATCGCAACGGATGTCCATGTGATGGGCCAAACCGATGGATTGCTTGCGACAGTGAAATTTGCCTTAAGGATACAGGGTGAAACAGCACAAATCGCGGAAGATGGATATTTTTATCTGAATGATGCCAGGCATCCGCTGCTCCTGGGAAAACTCAGCCGGGATGAAGTCATACCCCTGACTTTGGAAATGGATGCCCCGCTCAGAACCCTGATTATCACGGGACCCAATGCAGGGGGTAAAACCGTGGCATTGAAAACCATTGGTTTACTGGCTTTGATGCATCAGCACGGCCTTCCCATACCGGCTTCCTCTGAAAGCCGTCTCCCCCTGTTTTCGGATATCTTTGCGGATATCGGAGACAGGCAGTCCATTGAGCAGGATTTGTCCACATTTTCATCCCATATGCAGTCCCTCAAAACGATCCTTGAAAACGCCCGTGGAACCACGCTTGTCCTCCTGGATGAAATTGGATCGGCCACTGATCCGGCCGAAGGGGCTGCACTTGCCATGGCTGTTTTGAAACATCTCACCGTAACAGGCGCCATGACCGTCGCAACCACCCACATGGGATCATTGAAAGTGTTTGCGCACGAAGAGCCGGGCATGGAAAACGGCAGCATGGTATTCGACCAGGAATCTCTGGAACCGACATACCGTTTCTGCATGGGAATACCGGGTTCTTCCTATGCTTTCGAAATAGCTGAAAGGCTGGGCCTTGCCGCGGCCATTATCGAAGATGCCCGCTCCAGGATTGGTGATGAGAGAGGACAGCTGGACCGGTTGATTCTTCATCTTGAGGATCAGGTTCGCAGCAGCCAGGAGCTGCGGCGGGACGCGGAAATCAAAGAAAGCCGGTTGTCCGGATTGATCAAACTCTATGACGACCGATTGAATGATCTGAATTCACGGGAGGATCAGAGTAAGCAGAAGGCCCTGGATGAAGCGGAATCCATACTCAGGGAGGCCAACACCCTGGTGGAGCGTGTTGTCAGGGACATCCGTGAGCAGGACGCGTCGCGGGAATCCATTCAGTCTGCCAGGGAGGCGATCCGGTTTGAAAAGAACCGTATCCAGCAAATGAAGCCGAAAAAGAAGAAAGAGACCGTGGTGTCTCTGCATAAAGGGGACTGGGTTTTATGGGGTGAACATCCGGGCCGGGGTAAAATGATTTCGGATGCGGATGGATCCGGCAGGGTTCTGGTGGAATGGGAGCACGCACGGCTTCGGATTCCGCTGACGGCCCTGAAACCGGCCGGGAAACCGGATAAGAAAGCCGGGAATGTATCGGCACAGGTGATTTACAAAAAGAAAAAGGTCCGTGACGAGATTGATCTCCGGGGGATGACGGTGGATGAAGCCCTGGATGTTTTGGAGACATATCTGGGAGATGCGACGGCGAGCGGATTTAAACAGGTCCGGATTATTCATGGAAAAGGAACAGGCGCCCTGCGGAATGCTGTTGGAAAATATTTGAAAAAACATGCCCGGGTGGAAACGATGCGTCTGGGTGGGTATTTTGAAGGGGACACCGGAGTTACAATACTGGAGTTGAAATGAGAATCCCCGAGGACAAAATACAGGAAGTACGCGACGCGACCGATATTCTGGAAATCGTTACCAGGTATGTGACACTTAAGAAACGCGGGAAATCGTATGTGGGGCTGTGTCCGTTCCACAATGAAAAGACGCCATCGTTCAATGTGGATCCTGTCAGAGGATTTTATCATTGCTTCGGATGTGGTGAAGGGGGCAATGTCTTTTCGTTTCTGATGAGAATGGAAAGAATCGGTTTTCCGGAAGCGGTACGCCATCTTGCAGAAAAGGCCAACATTGAATTGCCTGCTTTTGAAGAGGATAATCAGCAGGAGAAAGAAATGGAGGCCCTGTACAGGGCCAACCGGATTGCCAGGGATTTTTTTTCCAGATGTCTTATGGAAACAGAGGAAGGCGAAAAAACCAGATCCTATTTACTCAGACGGGGATTTTCACAGGCTGCAATCGATCATTTTGAACTGGGGCTGGCACCCGACAGATGGGATGGCCTCATCCGTGCCGCACAAAAGGCGTCCTGTCCGGAATCAGTGCTTCACAAAGCCGGTTTGATTATTCCCCGAAAAGCCGGAACGGGTTTTTATGACCGGTTTCGGGGACGGTGGATGTTTCCCATTATGAATCCATCGGGCCGTGTCGTGGGATTTGGCGGCCGAAATCTAAAAAAAGAAGGAAGCCCCAAATATCTCAATTCGCCGGAAACGCCGATTTATCAGAAGAGCCGTATTCTATACGGTCTTTATCAATGTAAAAATGGTATCCGAAGAGAGGATCTGGCACTTCTGGTGGAAGGCTATACCGATTGTATCCAGCTTCATCAACACGGTTTTGATTATTGTGCGGCGACGTCCGGCACGGCGCTGACAGAACAGCAGGCACAGCTTCTTTGCAGGTATACAAAAAATGTCATGCTGGTTTTTGATGGCGATTCGGCCGGTTTCAGGGCTGCTCTCAGAGGCATTGATATCCTGGTGGAAGCCGGACTTCATGTCCGTGTTGCCCCTCTGCCGAAGGGAACAGATCCGGACAGTCTGATCCGGGATCAGGGCAAAGAGGCTTTCATGCGAATTCTTCAATCGGCCAGGACTTTCGTGGATTTTCAAATCGAATCCGCTGCCGGGATGAATGGAGATGCCACGCCGCAAAGCCGGGCACAAACGGCCAAAAACCTGATTGAAACGGTATCCAGGGTGAGGGATCCCATTGAACGAAGCCTGATGATCAAGGATATATCAGAAAAGACAGGAATCGACGAGGTGCTGATCCACCGTCAATTGCGGGATATCAGGCGCGATGAACCGGACCGGAAAGAAAATGAGACAATGTCCCTGCCAGCGGTTTCTGCGGCGGAGAAAGGTATACTGGCATTGCTTTTTGCGGGATCGGATACTCTGGCCAAAAGAATATTTCAACTGATTGGGCCTGATGAATTCACATCGGAAACGAACCGGATTATTGCACAGAATATCCGCCGTGTTTTCACGGAAGAAGGCAGTGTGCATGCCGAACTGTTACTTGACCGGTTCAGCGAAGATGAGCGAATTCTGCCCTTGATAACAGAACTGCTTTCAATGGAATGGGGAGAGGATGTGGACCGGGAACAGTACGGCATTGATTGTATTATTCAATTCAGGCAGGGCCTTATCCAGCGCAAAATGGTGGAAATCAAGCAGCAGATACGACGGAATGAATCCGAAAAAAAGGATATTGCCGAACTCAAACATACTTTCCGGTCTCTGGACAGAGAAATGCGGAAAATGCGCCAGACTGTGCTCGATGACTGGAAAAAAAATGTTGAAATTTAAAAAAATAATCACTATTTTTTTAGATCCGGGCCCATAGCTCAGTTGGTCAGAGCGGCGGACTCATAATCCGTTGGTCGAAGGTTCGAGTCCTTCTGGGCCCACTGATCCGTGAAACACTCGGCAAGGAGTTCACAATATTGCTCTGCTTTTTATTAATGGCATTCACACGATTGTCCGGCAACAATAATCATTTGTCTATTGTAGGGTGCACCTCGACGGGGTGCACTTTTTTATTGTAGATACAGGGGCTTTGTTATTAACGAGGAGGTCTGCTTGAGAGAAGTCTTGATAAAATTGATGGAACTCCAGAAGATAGATACGCAACTGCTGCAACTCGAAAATACCAAAGGCGACCTTCCTCAGCTGGTCCGGTCTCTCGAAGAGGAGCTGTTAAACGAGAAGGAAAAGCGTCATTCTGATGAAAATCAGCTTAAGGAATATCACAAGGAAAAGAGCCGGATTGATACGGAAATCAAGGAGATGGAAGGGCGGATGAAAAAATATCAGGACCAGCTTTATAAAGTGAAGAACAATCGGGAATACGATGCCGTTACCCAGGAAATTGAATTAGTAAAAGCGGAGATTGGGAAAAGAGAGACTAGGCTTCTTGAGTTGATGGATCTGGAAAAAGAAGTGAATGAAAAAATTGAGCAATCGGCAAAAAGCATTGAATCCCTGGAGATCCGGCTCCGTGAAAAGAAGAAGGAACTGGAAAAGAGACTGGAAAAAACAGAGAAGGACGAAATCGCACTGCAGGATCAAAGAGATAAAGTGGTAAGGAAAATCGAACCGAGAATTTTGTCCGCATACAATCGTATACGAAAGGCCAAAAAAGATCTTGCAGTGGTTCCTGTAATACGAAATGGATGCGGCGGGTGTTATAAAACCCTGCCTCCACAGCGGGTTCTTGAAGTCAGAGAGATGAACCGGCTTTATTATTGTGAAGTTTGCGGTCGCATTCTTGTCTGGGATGAAGAGAAGGCGAATGCCCAGCTATGAATCTGACCGCATTTATTGACGGATCCTGCTATGGCAACCCAGGCAAAGCCGGATTTGGCATTATACTGAAAACAGAAGATGGTGTGGTACTCAGACGGCTGGGACGATACATTGGTGAGGCCACCAACAATATTGCTGAATATGCCGCCCTGATCGGATGTCTGGAACTGGCCGGAAGTTATCCCGTAAAAAAGATAACTGTTTTTTCAGACAGCCAGTTGCTGGTAAAACAGTTCAGTGGAGAATACAGGATAAAAAAGCAACATCTCAGAGAGCTGCATCGGCGGATAATGGAATGGCGGAGAAACCATACGGTCGCCATTGATGTTCAACATATATCACGGGAACAGAATGTCGAGGCGGACAGGTTGGCCAGAAAGGCGGTTGACCTGGAAGCCGATATTGAAGAAAACACCCCGGTGTAAAACGGATGATCGCTCTGATGAATGGATGCATTCATCGGAGAGGAAAGTCCGAACTCCGAAGGGCAGGGTGCTCCGATAACAGGAGGCATTCCTTTCAGGAATGACGGAAAGTGCCACAGAAAACAAACCGCCCGCTTGACGACGGACTTCCCGGCGGAAAAGCAGGGTAAGGGTGAAAAGGTGAGGTAAGAGCTCACCGGTTCAGCGGCGACGCTGAAGGCATGGCAAACCCCTCCCGGAGCAAGGCCAAATAGATGGGGAAGACGGCTTCGCTTTGCGATGCCCGGGCGAGACGGCCCGTCTCGATCGACCCATGGGTAGGCTGCACAGATAAATGATCATCCATTCCGCATATTTTGCGAAATGACAGAATTCGGCTTATCGTTTTACCCGGGGTGATTGATTTGGAGGCCTCTGGCTTGACAGGAGGTTTCCAAAACCACATGAAGGGCGGTGCCTGAAATTCCGCTCATTGCGGGATTACCGATTCCGCCAAGAATATGGCGGAGTTACAGACTGAACTGGCCATAACAGGCGTGCCTTTTCATTGGAGGCGCACAACCACTGCACCCAAGGCGCATCTGCGACTCCGGTGGTGGAAGATTACGTTGAGGTGATATCAATGCCTTTGAAATGGGTTCTTGCGGATACACCGGACAAGGACAAACTGGATCTTTTATCGGAAGCATTGTCCGTACCAAAGATGATATCCTCCGTTCTGATTCACCGGGGAATTGAAACGTATGATGATGCCAGACGTTTTTTCCGGCCCGAATGGCAGGATTTGCATGATCCGTTTTTGATGAAAGACATGAAAGCCGCCGTTGACAGGATTATCCTGGCCATTGAAAAGAAGGAACGGATTCTCATATACGGCGATTATGATGTCGATGGCATTACCGCAGTCAGCGTGCTTGTTTTGTTTCTCCGTGAACGCGGGAATGATGTGTTCTACTACATACCCAATCGTCTTAAAGAAGGATATGGTCTGTCTGAATCGGGTATTGCGCAGGCTGCAAACCTCAACATATCGCTCGTGATTTCTGTCGACTGCGGCATTACGGGGATTGCGGAAGTGGCGTATGCAAGGGAAAGGGGAATTGATTGCATCATCAGTGATCATCATGAACCCGGTGTCGAATTGCCCCGGGCAATAGCCATTTTGGATCCAAAAAGGGGGGACTGTCCCTACCCGTTCAAGGATTTGGCCGGCGTCGGTGTGGCATTCAAATTAATCCAGGCCATTGCCCGCAAGCTGAACCTGGAAGAAGAAACCTATCAGAAGTATATTGATCTGGTGGCCATAGGAAGTACAGCGGATATCGTACCGCTTGTTGATGAAAACCGGGTTCTTGTTAAAAAGGGAATGGAAAGAATCAACCGTCTGGAAAATCTGGGTTTGAAAGCCCTGGCGGAAAGTGCCGGGATCGCGGGGAAACCCATTGGCACCGGGCAGGTGGTTTTCGTCCTCGCTCCGCGAATCAACGCGGTTGGCCGTCTGGGCAACGCGGAGCGGGCCGTTCATTTGTTCATCACGGATTCTGAATCTCAGGCGGGCGAGATAGCAAAGGTCCTTGAGGCGGAAAATCAGCATCGAAAGGATATCGACGAGGAGACATTTCAGGAAGCCATTGCCCTTATCAATGAAACATATGACGTTGAATCTGAACGAGGGGTTGTTTTGGCAAAAACGGGCTGGCATACGGGGGTTGTGGGTATTGTGGCATCACGAATTGTTGAGAGAGTATACAGGCCGACTGTGATGATCGCCATTGAAAACGGTATCGGTAAAGGATCTGCAAGAAGCATCCCGGATTTTGATATTTATTCCGCTTTGAAACAGTGCGAAGAATATCTGATTGCTTTTGGCGGACATCGGTACGCAGCGGGATTGACGATTCTTCCTGAAAAAATCAGTGATTTTCGAGCTGCCTTCAATGAGATCGCCAAGGCATCGATTCCGGAAGAATTGCTGATACAGAAAATCATTATGGATTCTGAAATTACCCTGCCGGAGATATCCGATAAAGTGGTTCGGATATTAAATCAGTTTGCTCCTTTCGGCCCCCAGAATATGCGGCCAGTTTTTGTGTCCAGGAATCTGGATGTGGTGGGAAGTCCGACTGTGGTAGGCAGGAATCATTTAAAATTCAAAGTGCGACAGCAGGGGGTTGTGTTTGATGTGATTGGATTCGATCTGGGTGATCTTTTATATCGGTTGTCTCCGGGAGAAAGCAATCTCGATATGGTTTATGTCATCGAAGAAAATCACTGGAACGGTCAGAGTAAAATACAACTGCGTGTAAAGGATCTGAGATAGAATACCATCAGGATACCGCATGGAGGCAATATGGGTTTTGATGAAAAATCCAGGTTATGGAAAAACGGCAAATTCATTGACTGGAAAGACGCAACGATCCATGTTGCGTCCCACGTGCTGCATTACGGCAGCAGTGTCTTTGAAGGGATACGCTGCTATCAGACAAACAGGGGATCCGCTATTTTCAGGTTGAAGGAGCACGTGAAAAGGCTGCTTGATTCAGCGAAGATTTATCGCATGCCTGTTTCTTTTTCCGAGGAGGAGCTCAGGGAAGTATGCCGGGAAGTGGTTCGTGTGAATAATTATAAGGAAGCGTATATTCGTCCGCTGGTTTATCGCGGCTATCACTCGCTGGGCGTCAATCCCCTGGAATGCCCCGTCGAAGTCGTGATCATGGCATGGCATTGGGGCGCTTATCTCGGGAAAGAGGCTCTTGAAAAAGGGGTGGATGTACGCGTTTCTTCATGGCACCGTCTTGCACCGAATACCATGCCGGCTCTTGCCAAAGCCGGTGCCAATTACATGGGATCACAATTAATAAAAATGGAAGCCCTGGCTGACGGGTATGTGGAGGGGATCGGTCTGACTGCCAGTGGGTATGTTTCCGAGGGCAGTGGCGAGAATCTCTTCGTCATTGAGAACACCAAAATCTATACACCACCTCTGTCCGCCTCCATCCTGCCTGGGATCACCAGAGACTCGGTGATTCAAATTGCGAAAGATCTCAGTTTTGAGGTGATTGAGCAGGACATTCCGCGGGAAAAACTGTATATTGCCGATGAAGTATTTTTTACAGGAACGGCTGCCGAAGTCAGTCCCATTCGTTCTGTGGACCGGATACAGATCGGAGAAGGCAAACGGGGCCCTGTGACAACAGCCATCCAGAAGCAGCTTTTTGGCATTCTGTCCGGAGAGACAGAAGACAAGCGGGGCTGGCTGGATTATATTTGAGCACCACAACATGTTCTTTGAAAGCTTTCCTCCCCGGGAGAAACGGTATTCATGAAGAAGAGGCGCAAAGCCCGAGAATTGGTACTTCAGAGACTGTACGGACTTGAGATATCTGAAAATGCATACGATGCCGTTATTCAGGATCTTCAGGATACAGCCGTATATGATTCGGACATCCGAGAATTTGCTGTCGAATTAATTCGGAAAATAAAGATACATGAAAAGGATCTGGATCTGGATATTTCCACCATGGTTCAGAACTGGAATTTTGAGCGGGTGGCTTTGATGGACCGTCTGATTCTGCGTCTTGCGCTCTGTGAGTTGCTTTATTTTGAAGAGATTCCTCCAAAAGTGACGATGAACGAGGCTATCGATCTGGCCAAAAAGTTCAGCACGGCTGAAAGCGGCCGCTTTGTAAATGGTGTTCTGGATGGTTTGTATAAAAGACTGATAAAGGAAAAACGGATCAATAAATCAGGCCGGGGCCTGCTGGAATAACGCAGGCCTGTATAGATAGATGGAATACAGAACCGTTTCCTGTCACATGGCGTATCAAAAGGCTTTCAATATTTGGGCATCTCCGGATTTCCGATTTTATATTCAGTGATCATTATAGAATAATAAAAACTGCATGGCGTGGATTGAGTATACGGGAGATGCCGGGCCGGCAGAAGCGGGAACAGGCGGGATCTGATTCTCAAAATGATTCTGATCACTTTGCCGCTGAAAGAATGTATCTGAAAGATGAGGAAAATTCCATTCAGAAATATCTCTTTGACCTGCCATGGAACCTGAATCAGGGGGTGTCGTATTACACACGGAGAACCGGATGATGGACTTCCGGTTCATCCGGTCTGTATTTTGAATATTACCGCAGCATGCACGGAAATGAAGAAACCAGACCGGCCGGCATTGGTCAATCTGCAAAATGAACAGTCCGGGAAGGGAACGCGGTCCTGCGCATTTGATGAGAAAAAGATATCATTTTTGAAAAATCTTCAGATATTCTCATAATGTGAACATGTTTATTCGATTTTTTATGGAGAATGAGATGCTCGGGAAATTATTGGAAAAGATATTTGGCAGCAAGCACACGCGGGATGCGGAAAGGCTTCAGCCCACTGTGGAAGAAATCAACCGGATTACGGAGGCACTGGCTGATTTGTCGGACGATGATCTTCAGGCGAAAACAAATTATTTCCGGGATATTATCAGAGAACGTGTCGGGTCAATCCGGGAACAAATCAATCAGCTGCATGATCAGCTGACGCAATCCGATATGGATGAAAAAGTGGACCATGAGGATATCCGGAAGCAGATCGAATCTCTGGAGGAGCAGGAAAACGCCGGAACAGAATCCGTTCTTATGGAGATACTTCCAGAGGCGTTTGCTGTGGTCAAAGAAACATGCCGACGCCTCCTGGGGAAGACGCATAAGGTTCTGGGACATGATGTGGTATGGGACATGGTGCCGTTTGATGTGCAATTGATGGGTGGTATTATTCTCCATGAAGGCAAAATAGCCGAGATGGCCACAGGTGAAGGCAAGACACTGGTTGCAACACTCCCGCTTTATCTCAATGCCCTGGTCGGTAAAGGGGCCCACCTGGTTACCGTGAACGATTATCTGGCCAGACGCGATGCAGAGTGGATGGGACGCATTTATGAATTTCTGGGGCTGAGTGTCGGTGTTCTTGATAATACAGATCCGGGGACAAGGCAGAGAAAGGCGGCCTATGAATGCGATATCACTTACGGCACCAATAATGAATTCGGATTCGATTATCTCCGTGATAATATGGCCGGATCTCCGGAAATGCTGGTACAACGCCGCCACCATTATGCCATTATCGATGAAGTGGATTCGGTCCTGATCGACGAAGCGCGGACGCCACTTATTATTTCAGGACCGGTGGGTGAATCAAAAAACCGTTTTGCAGAGATGAAACCAAAAGTGGAACGACTTGTCCGCGATCAAACCATTCTCGTCAACCGCATGGTGGCAGATGGGGAGCGTCTTATGGGTGAAGAAGGAAAAGAATATGAAGCAGGTATCAAGCTGCTTCAGGCCCAGCGGGGATCCCCGAAACACAAAAAACTCATCAAACTCATGCATGAACCCGGCATACAGAGGCTGATCCGGCGCGTGGAATCAGATTTTATGCGGGACAAAAAACTCAATGAACTGGATGAGGATCTGCTCTTTGTTATTGATGAAAAGGCGCATATCTGTGATTTGACCGATTTGGGACGGCAGTCTCTGTCCCCGGAGAATCCGGAATTGTTCGTTTTGCCCGATCTGGCAACGCAGCTGTCGGAGCTGGAAGGCGACGAAGCAATGGACCTGGCCACCAAAGAGCAGAGAAGAGAGGCGCTGCAGGCGGAGTATGCCGATAAAAGTGAAAAACTGCATAATATCAGCCAGCTGCTGCGGGCATATTCCCTTTTTGAGAAGGACGTTGAGTATGTGGTGACCGATGACGGCAAGGTGATGATTGTGGATGAGTTCACGGGACGACTCATGCCGGGGCGCAGATACTCCGATGGATTGCATCAGGCACTGGAGGCCAAAGAGAATGTCCGGATCGAGCGGGAGACCCAGACACTGGCGACCATCACCCTGCAGAATTTTTTCAGACTGTATACCAAGCTCGCCGGCATGACGGGTACCGCAGAGACGGAAGCGGGCGAATTCTGGGAGATCTATAAACTGGATGTGACGGTAATTCCCACGAATGAACCTGTTCGCCGTCATGATCAGGATGATGTCGTATATCGGACCAAGCGGGAAAAATACAACGCCATCATTGATGAAATCGTGGAATGTCATGAAAAAGGCATTCCGGTGCTGGTTGGAACCATTACTGTTGAAGTCTCTGAAACGCTGTCTCGCATGTTGAGGCGACGCAATATTCGTCATTCCGTGCTGAATGCCAAATATCATGAGCAGGAGGCGGAAATCGTGGCCCGTGCTGGCGAGCCGGGCATGGTGACCATTGCTACCAATATGGCCGGCCGGGGAACGGACATCAAGCTGGGCGCGGGGGTTATACGATTCTCCGATGATTATCTGCAGGAACTTGTCAGTGAGGCCGGTCAGTTTTTCAATCAGGGGAAGCTCGTTCTGATCCATGAAGTTCCTGCGCTGGAGGCGGATCGCTTTGTCCATGCATTCAGTGCAGAGGGTCCGCCGGTGAGGATGATCAGCGACAAAGAGGAAAAGAAGACATTTCTGAATTCACTTTCCAAAACCAAAGACCCCGGTATCGTTTTGATCCGGCAGGCCATCAGCGGATCGACGGATAGCCGGATTGAAATGAATCATGTGGTTCATATCAAAGCCCGTGATTTTGCCGAAGGCGGATTGTTCATCCTGGGTACGGAGCGACATGAATCCAGACGCATCGACAGGCAGCTTCGCGGCCGTTCAGGCAGGCAGGGAGATCCGGGTGCATCACGGTTTTATCTGTCTCTGGAAGATGATCTGATGCGGTTGTTCGGGTCCGAGCGGATGGCTGCGATCATGGATCGGATGGGTCTGGAAGAAGGGGAGGTCATCACCCATCCGATGATCACACGTTCAATTGAGCGGGCCCAGAAAAAAGTGGAGAACAGGAACTTTGAAATCAGAAAACATCTTCTCGAATATGATAATGTCATGAACAAGCAGCGGGAAGTGATATATGCCCGAAGGCGCCGGGCGCTGGACGGTGAAAGTCTGCGCGAGGATATTCAGGAAATGATGGCGGATTTTATTGACGAATCCATCAGCATGCATCTCGGGACCGGAGATTTTCATTCAGGATGGAATGTGGACGAGTTTCGTGAGAACATGCTGAAAACCATGTTGCTGCCGCTTCCATTTGACGATGAAGAATGGCCCTCTCTGAATGACAATGATGTTATGGAGCGTGTCCGTGAAGCGGCTTTTTTGGCTTATGATGAAAAGCGACGCGCTCTTGGTGATGATTTGATGTCTCATCTGGAGCGGTTTGCCGTGTTGAAAACCATTGATGAAAAATGGAAAGAACATCTTTATGAAATGGATCAGTTGAGAGAAGGGATCGGCCTCCGTGCATATGGCCAGAAAGATCCCCTCCTGGAATACAAGCAGGAGGCATTCCACGCGTTTTCCGAAATGCTGGGACGCATCAATCAGGACATCATTGAAATTGTATTCAAAGCACAGCTTCAGGCGCAGCAGGGGCCATCAACATGGGAGGAAAAACAAACCCGTGCCCCGGCAGCACTGGAAATGGCAACGGTACATGAAGAGGCCACTGGCATGGGCTTTGCAAGTGAATCCCCTCAGGCTATGGAGTCACAAGGGGGCGGACAACCGGCAGCCCAAAGGAAACAGCAGCCAGTGCGGGTGGAAAAAAAGGTCGGCAGAAATGATCCGTGTCCGTGCGGCAGCGGAAAAAAATACAAACATTGCCACGGTCGATAGGTCTGTTTAAGGAAGCAGAGGATGGAAACGGATGACGAAATCTCTGGTTATTGTTGAATCAAATGCCAAGTCCAAGACGATAAACCGGTTCCTCGGAAAAGACTATATTGTAAAAGCCTCGGTGGGGCACATAAAAAATTTGCCAAAAAACCGGCTGGGTGTGGATGTTGACAATGGATTTGAGCCTGAATACATCACCATCCGGGGACGCGGAAAGATACTTCAGGAATTAAAACGTCTGGCTGCGTCATCCGGGAGCGTGTTCATTGCCACGGATCCGGACCGGGAAGGGGAGGCCATTGCCCAGCATCTTGCAGCAGAAATCGGAAAATCCAACAGCAATATTCAGCGCGTATTGTTTCATGAAATTACACAGCAGGCCATTCAGGATGCCATCCAGCACCCGATGCCGATCAATATGGAAAAAGTCGAGGCGCAGAAAGCCCGTCGTGTGATGGACAGGCTGGTTGGTTATCAGGTGAGCCCTTTTTTGTGGAAGACGGTATTTCGCGGTCTTTCTGCAGGACGTGTTCAGTCTGTGGCTCTCCGCATGATATGCGAGCGGGATGAAGAAATCTCCCAATTCGTGCCCCGAGAATACTGGTCACTGGAAGCCGATTTCGAAACGCAGGACCAGGTTTTGTTCCGTTCAAAGCTCTTCAAGATCAGCGGCAAGGATGTGGATATTCCGGATAAGGCCCATGTTCAAGACCATATTCAGACGATCAAAACCCTGGCCTTTGCGGTCGACAGTCTGAGAGAAAAAGAATCGGAGCGGCACCCCTATCCGCCCTTTACAACCAGTACCCTTCAACAGGATGCAGCCCGTCGCCTGGGAATGTCCACGAAGCAAATCATGGCCGTGGCGCAGCAGTTGTATGAAGGTGTGGATTTGCCTGAGGGCCGTGTCGGTCTGATTACCTATATGAGAACCGATTCAACCCGAATGGCTGCGAGTGCCGTTGAAGATGCGCGGCAATTTATTGCTGAACATTATGGATTGCCTTATGTGCCTGCTTCACCGAGAATGTTTAAGAATAAAAAATCGGCCCAGGATGCCCATGAAGCGATACGTCCCACTTCCATGAAAAGAGATCCCGGAGCGGTCGCTTCGTTTTTAACGCCCCAGCAGAGAAAATTATATGAACTGATCTGGTCCCGGTTTATCGCATGCCAGATGAAATCTGCAAAATTGAAACAAATATCACTGGACATCACCGGCGGTCCGTATCAGTTCAGGACAACAGTGACAGAAGTGCTGTTCCGGGGATTTATGCAGGCGTATAATGCGGAGAATGAAACGGAAAAAAAACAGAATATCCCCCGCGGCCTGAAAAAAGACGATCCGGTCTCTCTGGACGGCCTGCATCCTGAGCAGCATTTTACCAAACCGCCGTCACGGTTTACGGAAAGCAGTCTGGTTAAAGAGCTGGACAGTCTTGGCATCGGCAGACCGTCCACGTATGCTTTGATTATTTCCACACTGCTGGACCGCAAATATATTGACCGTGAGGGGCGAAGCCTTTTTGCCACTGAACTGGGTACGGCTGTCAACCGGATATTAACGGGACAGTTTCCTTATCTGTTTAATGTTGGCTTTACTGCCAGAATGGAAGAGCAGCTTGATCAGATCGAGACGGGAGAAAAAAACCGGAAAATAGTATTGCAGGATTTCTATTTGCCCTTCAAGCAGGCCATAGAAACCGCCATGGACAAAAAAGATGAAATAAAGGAATCCCTGCAGGAAAATACCAAGGAAAAATGTCCCC